>Ga0213835_101094_pt1 | contig 18763 bp, 12 predicted proteins | sample SWPATP01_FD_160576 | JGI IMG/M metagenome (GOLD analysis project Ga0213835, IMG submission 160576) | Coastal seawater microbial communities from Marineland, Florida, United States - SWPA TP0 #1 | ecosystem: Environmental > Aquatic > Marine > Coastal | place: USA: Florida | collected 2016-08-05 | reverse complement strand
GTGGAGATCAATGCCTTCGGTGCGTTGGAATTCTTCGGCTAAGAAATCAACGATCTTTTTGTCGAAGTCATCCCCACCCAGGTGTGTATCACCGGAAGTCGCGAGAACTTCAAAGACACCGTCACCGACTTCCAGGATGGAAACGTCGAAGGTTCCACCACCAAGGTCAAAGACGAGGATCGTTTCATTACTCTTCTTATCTAGACCATAGGCGAGGGAGGCCGCGGTGGGTTCGTTGATAATCCGCAGCACTTCTACCCCGGCGATTTTCCCGGCGTCCTTAGTGGCTTGACGTTGGGAGTCATTGAAGTATGCAGGAACAGTGATAACAGCCTGGGTAACGGGTTCGCCGAGGTACTTACTGGCGTCTTCGATCAACTTGCGGAGTACCTGGGCAGAGATTTCTTCGGGGGCGAATTTTTTCTCTTTGGCGGGGCAATCAATTTTTACGTTACCGGTGCTGTCGCGTTCTACTTTGTAAGCAACTTCGGTGGATTCGTTGCTGACTTCACTGTGTTTGCGACCGATGAAACGCTTCACGGAGTAAAAGGTGTTGCCAGGGTTCATCACGGCTTGACGCTTGGCGATTTGCCCTACGAGCAGGTCTCCGTTTTTGGCGTAGGCAACGACGGAGGGGGTAGTTCTAAATCCTTCTGCGTTGGCGATTACAGTCGGCTTACCGCCTTCCATAACGGATACGCAAGAGTTGGTGGTTCCGAGGTCAATACCGACGACTTTTCCCATAGCAGTGTGACTCCAAAGATCAGCGATTTAACTTGAATAAGACTTTCAAATATTGGTGCAAGTATGACGACTAGATATTCTAGGTTCGTTCATATGACTATTCCTATAGTGCTGTGCGATTTAAGGATCTTGATAGTGTAGGTTCCCGAACCTGTGGGGACGGTTTGGAACTTAAAAATCGAACTTGCAAGCATTGTAGCGTGGGGTTGGCCCAGGAATAATTTGGCCGAATACTAAGCGATCGCCCATGATATCTGGGGTCAGGTTGGCGGGTTCATTGACTACATTTACCTGAAGATGAGGGTTTTGCTTAGCTACTTGCAATCCCACGAGGCGTTCATAAAATTGACTTTGGTGTACCTGTTCGCAACCGATAATCGTAATTGAGTTTAACTGCGACAGTTCTTTTTGTTGGGCTGGGCTAGGCATGGTGACCTGACCAGAGGGGAACGTCGTCGCATCAGTAATTTTGTAAATGTGGAAAACAACATGGGCGATCGCCAAACCCAAAACAGCCTGGCGTTGCCAATTTGCCTGTTGGCGGAAATAATCCTTTAACCAAACCACAACTGGTAACAAAGCAAAAATTCCGAGGGGATAAATGAGACTGATGGCGATTTTCCCAAGACGATAGGTGGATTCTAATGGAATATAAGCCAGTAAATAGAAACTATATAAACCCATACCAGTACAACCAGCCAAAAGATCACGTTTAATTACAAAATCTTTGTTGCGGCTGTAGGCTCGATAGAGTTGCCAAAGGCAATAGACACTAAATAATAAACCTAAAACCACATTGAACCAAACGCCAAAATCCTTGTTTGCTCCCATAGGTTTCGGCTTTTCTTGAAAAAGACTCCAGGGATTAAGGGGTACAAAATTCGTTCCATGGGATTTCAGTGGATTAATGCTCTTTTGAATTTCATCAAGAATAAATTGAGAATTGAACAGTGTATAAAAGATTAAGCCACAAATCAAAATCAAAATAGCATATTTGCTGTAATCAAAAAACAATTGATTTAGACTTCTTTCGCTGTATTTTAAATAAATTAAAGTTGTGCAAAAATATACAGCAATAGTAATTGGTAAAAATGCTGGATAAAAAGAAAAAACAACTACTTGAATGCAAAACAAGCAGAGGAAATTTTGGGCATTAAATAAATTCTCATGTAAAGAGGCATTTCGGGCTTGACGAAAAACCAAGGAAATGACAATAATAAACAAGGTATTTGAAAAGTAAGCACTTACTAAAAGCCAATATAATTGGGGAGAAAAAACTGCCCAAATCACTAAAGCAAGATCACTTAAATTCAAGGACTGATGCTGGTCAAGGGGAGTGGCACACCAGTCTTTAAAAAGGGCCATGAATAGAGTTGCTCCTAGCATGCCTTGAAATACTGTAATTCCAAGGGATAGATCAGAAAATAGATACGAAACTATTGCCCCTAAAAATGAACTAAACTTTTTGGGACTACCAAGAAAATAGGCACAAGCAGAATTGTCAGGAAATTCAAAACTATCCGTCATCCCATAAAAATTTAGATTAGTTGTAGTCATTGCGCCATAACGACGAACATAGGCCCAAAAATCAGGGTTTGTATTTAATACCAAGGTATCTAAATTAGAATGACGAGTAACCATGACCCATATTGAAAAAACAAGGCACCAAATACTCGTATAAATAACCAAATGACGATAGCGTTGGATTAAGCGAAATCCAAATAGATCAAAAGCCTTTCGTTGAGTATTTGGCAATAATAAAAATACCAGTCCAAAGACTAATTCAAGGATTACTGTTCCATAGAAAGCATTAAAGCAATGATTAAGATAGGCTGTTGATAAACTTAAGACAGCAATTGGCATTGCCCCAACTAAGTATACCGCTGTCAAGCCTAGTGGCCTAAAATAAAAGCAATCCAGCCCGGGAGAGGTAATTGTACTTGTATTAGGCTGCCATTTCTTGTTGCATAGATGGAGGCCATAAAATAATAGTTGGCCATTGAGGTGACAAATAAACCAAAGAAAATATGTTGCCCCCAAGCTACTTAAAAATAGTAAACAAAGAAACGTTAACTTATCCATATTACAAGCTCAAAGAGGAAAATCCAAACTGGAGGAAGGATATTTACGAGTAGTTGATATTAATTATATCGTTACTCGTGTCGTAAGTTTAGCTATCAGGAGAATGAGCTAAAATCCGAAAATTCAGTGCAAATTGACCAGGTAATGAGAGTATATTAGGTGAGAATAATTGCGGGGAATACTCTTTAATTAAGTCTTTGATTAACCAGAAAATGAAAGTGATTTTAGAGTAGTCCTACCACAATAAAGATAGCGCTTTTCTGGACGAAAAGTGTGTGAAGAAGGTAGCATTCTGATTCTTTGGCAAAATAAAGCGCCCGGAGAATTTTCATAATAATAGTGCTTGCTGCAATGCCATATACATCATCTGCGATACCAACAATTAGGATATTTCTTTTTTGCAAAAGAGAGATTTCACAAATAGGGCGGCAAAACTAAGCATTAAACTAAGATAGTGGAGATAAGCGACAACAGTACTTAATAATCATGATGCTCTAAATAACATTGAAGAGAGTTGATAGGGAGTATATATGGGGGCAATCTAACTGCTTTCAGGTAGATTGCTTTTTGCTTTATTGCCTCTTAGTTATTTTAGGGACTTACTCAAAAGTGACTATTTTAAGTCATGGAAAGTTAACGGAAGTCCGCTTGGATGCCGGGGCTGGCAATGTGCGTCACCCAAAGATCGAGGGCTGGGTCGTTTAATTCTTGGGCAACTTGGACTTTGAGGGCTTGGGCTTGGGCGAGGGTCTCGCAGAGGGCAAACACACTGGGGCCGGAGCCCGACATCATCGTGCCGATCGCCCCGTGTTTGGTAAAGCAGTCACGCAGTTGTTGCACCTGGGGAAATTCGGGTAAAACGACTTTTTCGAGATCGTTATGGAGTTCATGGGCGATCGCCTGGATATTTTTTTGCTGAATGGCTTTGATCAGGCCGCCAGCATGGATTTGTGTCATGCGGGTACGCCAACTCGCCGCATCTTGGAGATAATGCTCCCCAAATTGGGCGCGGTAGGTTTGGTAGGCCCAGGGGGTAGAAACAGCAATGTTGCTGTACTTTGCGAGGACAATCGGGATGCCATCGAGATCGGGCAATGGGTCTAAAATTTCTCCCCGTCCGGTGGCGATCACCGTCCCCCCACCAATGCAAAAGGGCACATCCGAACCCAGTTCTGCTGCTAAGGTTTGTAATTCCGGTTGGGTTAACCCTAAATCCCAGAGCAAATTCAACCCCACCAATACCGCTGCGCCATCCGTTGACCCCCCAGCCAGTCCCGCCGCCACGGGGATATTTTTTTCGATGGTAATGTCAACTCCACCACCCACCCTGGCGTAGATATCTGCAAAGCGCGTCATCATTAACTGGGCGGCTCGGTAGGCAATATTGCTAGCGGTGAGGGGGACTTCGGGATGCTGGCAATAGAGATTGATGTCGCCGCTACGGTTTTGTCGCACCTCAATCCGGTCATATAAGCCAATGGTCTGCATCACCATCACCAACTCGTGGAACCCGTCGGGGCGATCGCCCAAAATTTCGAGGTAGAGATTAATTTTTGCGGGGGCAGTCAGAAGATAGGCGGACATCACACAGTACCAAGCAGTAAATCGAGACCATTATCTAGTTTCCCTTGTTTTTTGGAAATCCTTCCCAATATGAGCCAAGCTTGACTCTTAATATTTCTTGAAAGATCCCTGGCGATCGCCCCCTACCCTTAAGGGCCAGCACCTTTCGCAGTAGCATAGATAGACGAATTGTTGTATATGGCGGGGTAAGAACAATGCAAAAACCCATTCTTGTTGGCGGTTTAGGTTTAGCCTTATTTTTCGCAGTTTTGGGTCGCTGGCAGGGCAATATTTTCGACCTTGGCGAATGGCTATTTTGGGGGGTGATCGCCTGGGGTGGCCTCCTGCTTTGGCAGAAAAAACAACCCCAATACCCCCAGGACAATCCCCAAAATCCCCTTAAACGAAAAGACGTTGACCAAGCCATTGCAAACGCCCAACAGTGGGTGATGGCACTCCAGCAAGAAGTGCCCGATCAAGATTTCACAACCCTTAGGCAAACCCTGGATAACCTTAATCAAGAATTTCAACGGGACCACTTCACCGTGGCGATCGCCGGTGGCCGGGGCACTGGAAAAACAACCCTCCTCAGGCAGCTCCAAGCCACCGCACCAACTTATACCCTCCAGGAAACACCGCCCTTATTTACCGACCTCGCCAGCTATGACCAAGCGGCCCAAAACCAAGTCTTTGCCGCCGACCTGGTGATTTTCCTGGTGAATGGGGATTTGATGGCCTCCCAATGGCAAACCCTCAACCATTGGCACCAAGCTCGCCAGACAATCCTCATCGCCTTCAACAAGCAAGATCAATATCAGCCGGAGCAACGGGAATTGATCCTGAACCAACTGCGGAACCATTGTCAGCCGGCGATCGCTCCCCAAAATATTCTCCCCATCACCGCCGCGCCCCAGGCCATCAAAGTTAAAAAAATCCAAGCCGATGGCACCGCCACCGAACATTTTGAACGCCCGGATCCAGTCGTTGCCCCCCTACAACATCAACTCCAAACCCTCCTCAGTCAGCCCGAAACCCAACAACAACTGCTGTGGTCAACCATCTGGCGCACCGCACGGCTCACCCAGCACAATGCCAAGCAAACCCTCAATCAATTCCGACGGGAACGGGCTTTACCGATCCTCGAAAAATATCAGTGGTTGGCGGCTGGGGCGACCTTTGCCAATCCCGTCGCTGCTTTAGATTTACTCGCAACGGCAGCCGTAACAGGACAAATGATTATGGATGTGGGAGCGGTCTATCAACAGCGTCTTTCTCTGGGTCAGGCCCAGGCGATCGCCACCACCCTCGGCAAACAAATGATCCAACTTGGCCTTGTGGAACTCTCCACCCAAGCCGTCGGCGGAATGCTCAAAATCAACGCGATCACCTACCTTGCCGGGGGGGCTGTCCAGGGGGTCAGTGCCGCCTATCTAACCCACATTGCGGGGCTGAGTTTAATCCAGTATTTCCAAGAACAAAACCCCCAAACTGCCTCTGAATCTCTTAATTTCGAGAAACTCAGCCAGATTCTTAAGCGAGTTTTTGAGCAAAATCAGCGATCGCAATTTTTCGGCAATTTCGTGAAAGGCACCCTAAATCGCCTATCCCCCCAAACGATTAGCTAAGATCTATAGCTAGCCCAAAAAATCATAAAATTCATAACTCCCCTAAATTCCCATGGATATCGAACTCGAAAACCTAGAGGCCTCCGTTGAAAATTTGTTATCTGCGGCGAAGACCCACCTCGAAGAAAAAAAATTACAGCAGCAGCGGGACGAACAATACCAAGATATTGTGCGCCAACGGGAAGCAAAACTGCACCCTCTGCTCAAAAAAGTCGAAGAGATGATCAGTACCTACCGGGCTGAAGGATATCATCATGCCGACATAATCCAACAATTACAAGAAAAAGCCGATGATATTCGCCGTGAAATAGCAGAAATACCCGAAAAAGCCACAGAAATTGTCGATGCCCAGCTTGTCCTCCGGGAAGAAAGACTTTTAGAAGAAAAAGCGCGGGAAAAAGTCCAACGCTGGCAGTCGGATCTCCGGGACGATCTGCTCGATATGATCTTTGAACAACAAGACTTTTTTAGTGCCACCGATGCGGCGATCGCCATCAAAGGCTATGTGGATGACCTCAAGGAAATAGGTTCTCTCGAAGAAGTGGTTGACGCCCTGATTAACCAAATAAACGAACACAGCGAAGAAGGCCCCGTGGCGCGACTGCGGGGAACCCATGAACAAACCCTAAACTTTATCTATAACAAAGCCCTCGAAAACCGTTCCCGTACAGAACACCATCCCAATATTCAACCCAAATCCCGCCACCGCAAATCGGACAAACGCCCGGAACTGTATGCAGACTTAGTTGGAAAAGTCTTAGTTTTTGGCGGACATGATCGCCTCCAAACCGCCGTAAAGAATCGCCTGCGCAGTTCCCAGGTGGAATTGCAATGGTATAGCGAACAGGATGGTCTACAACTTTCTGCCCAGGGGGAAGCCCAGGTTACCAATGTTGACCTCATTCTCATTATCACGGGCTACGCCAGCCATTCCATGACGGAGCGGGCCATGGAAGCCTGTAAAAAAGCAGATAGGAAATATGAAATTATCAACACCACAGGCATGACCAGGGTACTAGAAGCCATCGAAGCAGGACTCAAAACCCAACAATTGGCACAACTCTGGAATAAGTAATCGCTCTATGGCAGTTCCCCCGAAGTTTCTGATTCAAACGGCACAATTTGTTTGGCATCGCCTGTGGCAAACCCTGATGTCTCAATTGGCCCCCAGCGACCCAACGGGCAATTTTCAGCGGGTTGAGAGTCAATTTCGCCATTGGGTCGGTTCTGAGCAGTTTCCGCCAGAGCCAAACCGTTATCGACTCTACATTGGCCTTACTTGTCCCTGGGCGCACCGGACAGCCATTACCCGCATCCTCAAGGGTCTAGAGGACGTTGTGGATCTGAGTGTGGCGATCGCCGATGTGTCAGTGGGAGGCTGGCGTCTGGAAAATGACCCCACGGGCTGCCGCAGCATGAAAGAGCTTTATCAATTGGGCCAGGCGGGTTACAGCGGCCGCTGTTCTGTACCAGTGCTGTGGGATTGCCAAACTTACCAGGTCGTCAATAACGAGAGTGCAGAGATTATTGTGATGCTCAATGATGCCTTTAATCGGTTTGCGAAATTCCCAGAGCGAGACTTATACCCAGAACCATTACGACCAGAAGGCGATCACCTCAATGACCTCATCTATCACACTGTTAATAATGGCGTTTATAAATGTGGCTTTGCCCGCACCCAAGCCGCCTATGACCAAGCGGCAACGGCACTTTTTCAAACTTTGGATCAGTTAGACCAACGCCTAGGCGATCGCCGCTATCTTTTGGGCGACCAACTCACCCTCTGCGATATCCGCCTATTTACTACCCTCATCCGCTTTGATCTCGTTTACCATGGTCTCTTTAAATGCGATCGCCGCCGCATCTGTGATTACAAAAATCTCTGGGGCTATCTACGGGATATCTATCAACTACCGGGTGTTGCCGCTACCTGCCCCCTCACAACAATCCAGCAAGAATATTACACTTCCCTCTTCCCCCTCAACCCCAGCGGCATTGTTCCCCTCGGTATCGATATTCATCGCTTTCAATCCCCCCATGACCGCCACACTTTAGCCATCAATTCCGACGATTCCTAACTCTGATAAGATTTTGGAGATTCATTGTTAGGCAGTGTTCTATGGTCAATCTTGAGGACATCAGACCCGTCAAAACCCCCTTTAAACAGGAAGAATGGCGGCCTATCCTGATTGTTAGCGGCATCTTTTTTATCATCTGTATGGCTTTGGTGCTGCACCGTCATTTCACATTCTATTCCTCCTATGACCAAGGCATCTTCAATCAGGTCATGTGGAATGGAGCCCATGGCCGTTTTTTTCAAAGTAGCCTCTCTTCACAGTTATCTACCAATGTTGTTCATGCAGGGGAAGTCCCAGATGTCAGCTACCATCGCCTTGGGCAACACTTCACTCCTGCTCTACTTCTGTGGTTGCCAATTTATTTCTTTTTTCCCCATGCTGCAACCCTAGCCGTACTTCTAGTTACCATGCTATCGGCAGCGGGTCTTGTTCTGTACCTATTAGCACGACATTATCTAGATCCAGTTCCTGCCCGTTGGATTACCTATAGCTATTACGGTGCAAATGCTGTAATTGGCCCAACTTTATGTAATTTTCACGATAATTTCCAGTTGCCTCTTTTTATCTTTACGTTGCTTTTAGCCATGGAAAAACGTTGGTGGTGGCTCTTTGGAATTATGTGTCCTTTGATCGTCATGATCCGTGAAGATAGCGGTATTGTTCTCTTCGGGGTGGGCGCTTATATGATCCTTAGTCGTCGTTTTCCAAAAATCGGAGCGGCGGTCTGTTTGTTTAGCTTTGGGTATATTCTGCTGCTAACTAATTTAATTATGCCGATCTTTTCCGAGGATATTTCTAAGCGATTTATGCTCGAACGATTTGGGCAATATACAGACGCGGCAGAGGCTTCCACCCTTGATATTTTATTGGCAATGCTCTCCAATCCATTGTTACTTCTTAGGGAACTGGTTACTCCTTTTGATCGGACAATTAAATATCTCGCAGGACAATTTTTGCCATTTGCTTTTGTCCCGGCAGTGGCTCCGAGTGCTTGGGCGCTCGCCGGATTTCCCTTGCTCAAACTTCTGTTAGGAAAAGGGATGTCTGTTCTCTCGATTAATATCCGCTATGCCCTTGCCGTTGTACCAGGTATTTGTTACGGGGTAATTTTATGGTGGTCTGGGGAAGGCTTTAATAATTTTTTCCGGAAAAACCAGCCCCGTCATCCCCGACAAATCAGCCCATTTTTTAAAAAATTCTGGATTACTTGTTTAACCTTATCTATCGCTTTTACCATCACAGCTAATCCTAACCGGACACTTTACTTTATGATTCCGGATTCTTTGCAACCTTGGGTTTATGTGTCCCCGATTGAGCAATGGTCTCGCAGTGTTGATATTCAGGGCATGATTGGCCGTATTCCTCAGGATGCAAGCGTCTCCGCAACAACCTACATCATTCCTCATTTATCTAGTCGTCGAGAAATTATTCGTTTACCCGGCATCGAAATTGAAAACGATCAACAAAACATCGAAAAAGTTGATTTTATTGTGGCAGATCTATGGCGTCTAGTGCGTTATCAAGTCGCTTTTGATGAGGATTGGCAACGATTGAAAGATTATGTTGGGGTAATTGATCAAATTGTTGATCAAAATGAATATGGCATTGTTGATTTTAAAGAAGGCGTTATTTTGTTAGAAAAAGGAAAAAGTTCAACACCTGATTCAAAACAGCAGTGGAGAGCATATCGACAAACTTTGATCCCGATCTTAAGTAAAAACGATAATTGAATATAAAAAAATTACCCCCTAATATCTTTACGGTATTGGGGGTCAACGAGATAATTTAGAGATTCATTTTTGGGTATTCTGTTTAATCGAGATCAGTATCATCATCGTCATCATCATCTTCAAAGCCGTCTTCATCCATCAGCTCAGATAAATCTTGATCGTCTGCCATCTCATCGATCAAGTCGTCTTTTTTCTCGCGGTAAATAATGCGACCGTTTTCTTCTAGCCATTCTAGTAATGATGTCTTTTGCTCGAGGGCAATCACGGAAGCAGGCGCGTATCGAGGTTCTTGGCGCAGGGAAGGATTTTTCATAGTCAAAACTAGGCGATCGCTACGGATATGTGAGCAGCTTTTTAGTATAGCTCATTCAGGATTCGGGCAGGACTTTGGATGGGGTTATTTTTTAAGCCAAAACCGTACAAGGACTCCCTGGCGTCGGTTCCAAAACCAGGGTGTCGGGTTGTTTTTCGTGGAGCATCTGCTTAAAGTCAGCGACCGTACCTTGGGGTTTGAGGAATTTCATCACCAGCCCTTCAAAGTTGACATCTCCACCAGCGGCAGTGGGCAAAATGACCTGGGGTTTTAGCCATTCACAAACCTGTAGGGCACTGGCTTGACCTTTGATCACGGGGCCGAGGAGGGGCAGGGTGAGATTAATCAATGGCGTCACCACAACGTCAATCGGAGCGTACTGCTTCAACTCCGGGGAATGATAGCCGTGGGGTTCGTAATAGAGCGTTTGGCCAGTGCTGAGATCCTTGAGCAGGTAGCCATTTTCCAAAGTGGTTGGCCCCACCGGAGACCCTTTCAGAGCCAGAATTTCTAAATTATCAATGGTGTATTTCTGGTGATGCTCTAGGGTGTGGATGGTTTGATAACCCAGAGACTCCACGACCTTGGCTGCATTAGGGGAAGCGACAACGGGTAATGCATGATCCAACTGCTCTAGGGTAGGTACGTGGGCATGGTCTGGTAGCCCTTGGGATAGGAGTATTAAATCTATATTTTCGGGAATGGGACGATCCTGGGGGCGATCGCCTTTAAATAACCAAGGCGTATTCCCAAACATCAACGAACCCACTAGCCAAGGATCTAGCAAAATACGTTTTCCGGCCATCTCAATGAGCCAGCTATTACTGTCGAGGTATGTCAATTCCATGGGTCAGCCTAGAGTACTTATTTACAGATCTTAACAATTTCTGTCCTGGGGTTAACGGCGAGACTCCAATACGGCCTGGGGATAAGCAATACGCTTATGGTTGTACTGCTCCCATACTTTTACAAAAACATCCACAATGGACGGCAACTCATTTTTTGCAATGCCAGATTCAGCTAATTGACCATCTTGCCAACGGGCCCGAAATATACGATTGACCATAATTGCCGCCTGGTCTGGGGTCGCTTCTTTCAAGGAACGTAGGGCTGCTTCACAACTATCTGCCAGCATTACAACCCCTGTTTCCCTTGATTGGGGGATCGGGCCAGCATAACGGAATAACTGTTCATCCACACTGTCTGGGGGGTGGCCTTCTTTTTCGGCAAGGGCACGGGCCTGATGATAAAAATACGAAATTTGCATCGTCCCTTGGTGTTCTGGGATGAAGTCGCGGATGGCCTTGGGGAGCTTATGTTTTTTGGCCATTTTTTCTCCTTCCGTCACATGCTTGCGAATAATCTCGACACTTTCGTAGGGACTAAGCTTGTCATGTTTATTGGGGCCACCCTGCTGATTTTCAATAAAACCTTGGGGGTCGTGGGTCTTGCCAATGTCATGGTAAAGGGTTCCAGCGCGGATTAATTCCACATCACAGCCTAATTGGCGACCAGCAGCTTCGGCGAGGGAGGCGACAAATAGTGTGTGTTGGAAGGTTCCAGGGGTTTCTTTAGCAAGCTTTGCGAGCAGAGGACGATTCGGGTTGGAAAGTTCAGCTAAGCGAATGGGGGTCAGCAGTTCAAAAAAGCGCTCCAAATAGGGGGAGAGTCCGAGGGCAATAATAATCCAGACGGTGCCAGAGAAGCCGAAAATTAATGCTTCTGGCAAGAGGACATACCAGAGGGTCTCGGCACTGGCACTGGCAATGAGATTCCAGGCGAGGCTAACGACAGCTTGCATGGCCCCAATGGTGAAGCCAAGGCTGGCTTGTTCTTCCCGTGATCGCAGTTTACCGCTTTGTTGGGCTGCAATGAGCCCGCCGACGGTGGCCGCAATGAGGTGATCCCATTTAATGTTTTCGTTGCTAATGCCCGTAATCCCGGATAAGAGGGCCACTTGGGTGATCGCAATGTGGGGATGGTAGAGGCTACCGGTGAGTAATCCGACGGCTGGTAAGTTGTTGTTGTAGGGAAATTTCGTCAGGCCCAAGAGGGGGGTACTCAGGCTAATGAGCAGCAGCAGCACCCAATCACGCCGCCGCAAGTTTTTCTTGGTTTTGGTAACGACAATGATGGTTATGACAACGCCACCGCTAACTAGAAGCGCATAACCGCCGAGACCCAACCAGTTAATTTGGCGATCGCTAAGGCCAAAGCCATCGAGTAGCACAAAATCTTCTTGGCTAATTTGCTCTCCCTTGGTGACAATGACCTCGCCCGAATCAATGCTTACAACGACGGGTTCTACGGCGAGGGCAGCCTGTTCGGAACGGCGTTTGGTTTCTTCGCGGTCTTCGATCAGGTTGGGGCGGAGAATTTGGGTTAAAGCGTCGATGGCAAAGGCGCGCCCGGAACTATCGTTTTCGAGTTGTACTTGGACAGTTTCCTGGAGGAGGCTTTGGGAAATGCCGGGAGGAATTCCCTGGGTCAAAATGCGATCGCCGGCCTGGAGAATATCAGTACGAACTTGCTCCCATTCGGCATCAGACAGACGGAGTAAAAACGTTTGGTGGGTTTGAAACAGGTCGGTGTTAAAGGTAGTTTGGGCTTCGGCGATCGCCTGTTGATAACCTTCCCGGGCAACCATGATCGTCGTGATTACCCTTTGCACTGCCGTAGGGCCAGCTACCCCTGCATAGCCGTAGAGTTCCCGGGTCGGGGTCGCCAAATTTGCATCCGTGGGCAGCAAGGTGTCGAGGGGGGGCAGGGGAGATATTTCGAGTTGATCGGCGATCGCCAACACCGTTTCCCATTGGGCATCGCTGGCTTGGCGGAGCATTGTTTGGCTCGGAACCGATAAAATTTGGGGATCGAGAAATGGAAATTCACCGGAAATGGTACGGATCCGGCTAATGTCATCGAGGAGGGTTTTGAGATCTTGCTTGATGGTTGGCGTCAGTTCTGGATCTCGCTTCAGGCTGGGGATAGCGCCCTGGCGAATTTCCTGGCGTTTGGCTTCGGTGGTCTTGGTATCTTCAAATTCGCCATCACTGGGGGCTGTGATCGTCTTGGGCGCAATGGTATCCACCGCCAATTGCGGTTGGTTATAGAAACGATCGCCAATAACGCTAGTCAAGGATGTGACCGCAACCACTGCCAATACCGAAGCAGAAAGTTGGCTAGGCGACTTCCGCCGGGTGGGAGATTGCCCTTGGCCCCGATGCTGTTTGGAATTAGACCAAAAATTCATATGCAAATTGAAAAAATGCGATTAATTCAGACGTCCACCGAGCGCAGAAGATTCAATCGGTCGCAGGGTGCTAAACAAGGTGGCGTTGGGAAATAAGTTGAAGCTGGGGGCGATATTGGAGAACGGACTGACTCGCAATGAGTGGTACTTGCTCCAACTGTAACTGATTTTCTGGGGGAAGTCCCGACCAGCGGCTCCAAAACTGTAAGACTTGGGTTTCCATTGCTTCTAAATCATGATGTAGCCGTAAGCATAGAGGTAAATGGCGATCGCCCCGGAGGATACCGATGAAAATTGCGACCCAAAGGCTGATAATACTTGATTCTGTTTGGACTAGGGCCAAGCTCTCTGGCCAACGACCGTTACCATAGGCGATCGCCCCATAGATTAGCAAAAGTTGTCGCGTTGCCTGATCAAGCTGTTTTTCGGCTCGAATCGTCCGACTGAAGCTTGTCCAGGTCTGTTGGGGAGTCCAGGGGGATGGTAGTAGTGTGCCGACCGGGGAATGTTGCGCGATGTGGGTACGGAATGTCCCAGGGGTGAGTTTTTCTCGGAAACAAGCACTCAAGGCCCCAGCCAAATCCAACACCATAGGATACTGCGCCGGGGGCAGGTCAAATTTTCCCAGGCGATCGCCTAAATCCTGGGGATCTTCATGACAAAATACCAACAGTGGCAACAACAAAAACGCATTTTCTAAGGGCTCTTCGGTAAACGGGGGCCGCCAACTGCCCGGTGTGCCGGTTTCGCTGTATTGGTTCATCAGGGCCTGCATTGAAAGGAGCAGGGGCGAGGTGTCATGGCCCTCAAATTGGCTGGCGATCGCCAACATCATGCCCAATAATCGGTGATAAAGACTCACAATCATTCTTGAACCTCCCCCTCGGAAGCCTGCCACGCTTCCCACAGATCTGGCCGCCGGGCCTGGGTGCGTTGGATTTGCTGGGACAAACGCCATTCCGCAATTTTTTGGTGATTACCAGACCGCAAGACCGCCGGTACTTCCCACTCCCGAAACTTGGCCGGGCGCGTATATTGCGGATAGTCCAACAGCGGCACCTGGAAACTATCGGCTTTCAGGGATGCTTCTTTGCCCACCGTGCCCGGCAGTAAGCGAATCACGCCGTTGAGCAACGTTAACGCCGGAATTTCGCCACAGGTCAAGACAAAATCGCCCAAGGAAATTTCCCGGGTCACCAAATGCTCCCGCACCCGTTCATCGACCCCTTCATAATGGCCGCAGATTAGAACCAACTGGTCATAGGTGGTTAATTCCGCCAAAAGTTGTTGGTCGAGCCGTTGTCCCTGGGGCGTCATCAAGATCACTTCCCGCTTAGGTTGCACGGGTAAAGACTCGACTGCGGCGAAGAGGGGTTCTGGTTTTAATAACATCCCCGCACCGCCCCCATAGGGTTCATCATCAACGCTCCGGTGTTTATCGGTGGTGAAATCCCTGGGGTTGGTGAAGTTAACGGTGGCAATGCCTTTCCCTAAAGCTTTTCCCAGGAGGCCGGACTGGAGCGGCGAGGTAAAAAAATCTGGAAAAAGGGTCACAAGATCGAAATGTAAAGCCATAGAAAAAGGGGGAGTGAAAGTGATGGTTTTTTGACCTAAAAAAGAATAATCAGCTAATTTGAGAATGACAAGGACTATGCAATAATTGTGGGGATTTTTCTGGATTTCTCTGGTTCTTTTGGTAAGGGTTCAGACCGCAGGAATCTGGTCAATGGCTCGGCCCCCATGGTGGCTTCACCAAGTGCAAACGGATCTGGAATTTCGCCTCTCACCTGTCCTCAAGATTAAACTAATGCCGTCAGAAACTTCTCTTGCTCAGCAAACTTCTTTTAAGAGTTCCATCCTTGTCATTGGGGGAGCGGAAGATAAGGTTCATGGTAAGGAAATTCTCGCTTCGTTTTTCCGACGGTCTGGGGGCACTGGGGCGGCGATCGCCATTATTCCATCGGCATCCCGCGAACCGTTACTGATTGGCGATCGCTACCAACGGATTTTTGAGGATATGGGCGTCGCAAAGGTTAAGGTCTTAGACGTGCGCGATCGCATCCATGCTGAAGATCGCTATTACCAAGAATTTGTTGAAGATTGTACTGGCGTTTTTATGACGGGCGGCGACCAGCTTCGCCTCTGTGGTCTACTTGCAGATACGCCACTAATGGAACGCATCCGCCAACGGATTCACAGCGGCGAAATCACCCTCGCTGGCACTAGCGCCGGGGCCGCGGTGATGGGCCACCATATGATCGCTGGGGGCAGTAGCGGCGAATCTCCCAACCGGGGTCTGGTGGATTTGGCCATGGGCCTGGGGATGATTCCAGAAATTATCGTCGATCAGCATTTTCACAACCGCAATCGCATGGTGCGTCTCCTCAGTACGATCGCCGTGCATCCAGACCGCCTGGGGATCGGCATTGACGAAGATACGGCGGCGGTCTTCGAGCAGGAAGGGTACTTAGAAGTCCTGGGCCGGGGGACAGTCACCATTGTTGATGCCCAGGATTTGACCCACACAAATCAGTCCCGTGTCGATACATCGGAACCGCTGAGTCTCCATAATTTGCATCTGCATATTCTCTGCCATGGCGATCGCTACGACCTCAAAAACCATCGGCCAATGTCCGGAAACCTTTAAATGATGGTCACTAACCGACAAATAATCCACGAACAAATTGTCCTAGAATAATTAGCAATTCTAGGGCGATCGCCAAATGTCATACTCCAGTTCACCATTTCCCCTTGACAGGCCACTGCTGCGGATAGCATTGGTCTAACGCCGTTTATCGTCCACCCAGCGGCATTTGCGCCCAGCCCCACCAGACTTTCAACCACGCCAACCTATGAGAATCCTCAAGACCCTAACCCTCAGAGGCCCCAATTATTGGAGTATTCGACGCAAAAAGTTGATCGTCATGCGTCTCGATCTCGAAGAAATTGCGGAAATCCCCTCCAACGAAATTAGCGGATTCTACGAAGCCCTCAGCGAAACCCTCCCGAGTCTCGTCGAACACCACTGCTCCCCCGGTTGCCGGGGTGGTTTTTTAAGTCGTGTCCGGGAAGGCACCCTCATGGGTCACATCGTGGAACATGTCGCCCTCGAACTCCAAGAATTAGCGGGTATGCCCGTTGGGTTTGGTCGCACCCGGGTCACTGGCGATCATGGTGTCTACAATGTCGTTTTTGAATATATTTATGAACAAGCCGGACGTTATGCTGGACGGGCCGCCGTACGCCTCTGTCAATCCATCCTTGATACTGGGCGCTATTCCCCCAAAGAACTAGAGCAGGATCTCGCCGATCTCAAAGATCTCTGTGCCAGCTCAGCCCTCGGCCCCAGTACCGAAACCATCGTCAAAGAGGCCGAATCCCGTGGGATTCCCTGGTCATTGCTCAGTGCCCGTTCCATGATTCAACTGGGCTATGGCCTACATCAGCGACGATTACAAGCCACCCTCAGCAACCAATCTGGCATTTTAGCCGTTGAATTAGCCTGTGACAAAGAAGGCACCAAAAATATCCTGGCCGATGCGGGTGTCCCCGTGCCCCGTGGTACCGTGATTCGCTATTTAGATGACCTTGAGGATGCCATTGAAGATGTCGGTGGCTATCCCATTGTGATTAAACCCCTCGATGGCAACCATGGCCGTGGCATTACCATTGATATCAAAACCTGGGCCGACGCAGAACACGCCTACGATCTCGCCAGTGAAGCCTCAAAAACCCGCTCCGTCATCGTAGAACGTTACTACAAAGGCAGTGACCACCGGGTATTGGTTATTAACGGTAAGCTCGTTGCTGTCTCCGAACGGGTACCAGCCCATGTGGTCGGGGATGGTCACTCAACCATTGAAACCCTCATCGAAGAAACAAACCGCGATCCAAATCGGGGCGACGGCCATGATAATGTCCTCACCCGCATCGTCATCGACCAAACAGCCCTAAAAGTGCTCGATCGCCAAGGCTTATCCCTGGACACCGTACTCCAGGACGGAGAAATTGCCTATTTGCGAGCCACGGCGAACCTCAGTACCGGGGGCATTGCCGTTGATCGTACCGATGATATCCACCCCTACAATGTGTGGCTCTTTGAGCGGGTGGCCAAAATTATTGGCTTGGATATTGCCGGGATTGATGTGGTTACTGAAGACATTACTCAGCCTCTCCCCGATACCGATGGGGTGATTGTGGAGGTCAATGCGGCTCCTGGTTTTCGGATGCACGTGGCGCCAAGCCGTGGTTTACCCCGAAATGTGGCGGCCCCAGTACTGGATATGCTCTATCCTGATGGTTCCCCCAGCCGGATCCCCATCATTGCCCTGACGGGAACCAATGGCAAAACTACCACTACCCGTTTAACGGCCCATATCTATCGCCAAACGGGAAAAGTCGTGGGCTATACCAGCACAGATGGGGTTTACATCGGTGACTATCTCGCCCAAAAGGGTGATAATACTGGCCCCCAAAGTGCGGCGATGATTCTCCAAGACCCAACGGTGGAAGTGGCCGTCCTGGAATCAGCCCGGGGCGGTATTTTACGGGCTGGTTTAGCCTTTGATCGCTGTGATGTAGGAGTCGTCCTCAATGTCGCAGCAGATCACCTAGGTCTAGGGGATATCAATACCATTGAGCAAATGGCCCAGGTCAAGGGCGTGATTGCTGAAACAGTTAGTCCCGATGGCTATGCGGTTCTGAATGCGGATGATCCCCTCGTTGCCGCCATGGCCGAAAAGGTGCGGGGTAAGGTCACTTATTTTTCAATGCAGCCAGATAATCCCTTGGTTTTAGAGCACATACGACGGGGTGGACTGGCGGCGGTTTATGACAATGGTTATCTGACGTTGTTAGAAGGAGAATGGAAGCTACAGGTGGAGCATGTGAAGCACGCGCCGGTGACAATGGGGGGCATGGCTCCGTTTATGATCGCCAATGCCCTCGCTGCTTGTTTGGCCGCCTTTGCCCAGGGCGTTGATATTGAACATATTCGCCAGGGGTTACGCACCTTTAAGCCTTCGGCAGCCCAGACCCCAGGACGGATGAACCTTTTTGATTTGGGAACGCACCACGCGCTGGTGGACTATGCCCATAATCCGGCGGGTTATGAGGCCGTTGGTGCCTTTGTGAAAAACTGGCCCGGCGAACGAATCGGGGTGGTGGGTGGCCCTGGCGATCGCCGCGATGAGGATTTAATTTTGTTGGGGCGCATTGCCGCTGCGGTTTTTGACCGAATTATCGTTAAAGAAGACGATGACAAACGGGGCCGCCACGCAGGGGAAGTGGCAGATTTAATCCGCCAGGGGATTCAAGAAGAAAATCCCAATTGCCAATACGAAACCATTCTTGATGAACAACGGGCCTTGAATGTTGCC
>Ga0213835_101093_pt1 | contig 18792 bp, 20 predicted proteins | sample SWPATP01_FD_160576 | JGI IMG/M metagenome (GOLD analysis project Ga0213835, IMG submission 160576) | Coastal seawater microbial communities from Marineland, Florida, United States - SWPA TP0 #1 | ecosystem: Environmental > Aquatic > Marine > Coastal | place: USA: Florida | collected 2016-08-05 | reverse complement strand
CGCCCGCAGGTGATCGCGGTGTGCGAGATGCTGGGCTACGACCCGCTGTTCCTGGCCTGCGAGGGCCGCTGCGTCGCGGTGGTCGCGCCCGAGGACGCCGACGCGGCCCTTGCCGCCTGGCGCGCCCTGCCCGAGGGCCGCGACGCCGCCATCGTCGGCACGATCGAGGCCGGCCCGCCCCGCGTGGTGATGACCACCGAACTGGGCGGCGAGCGCATCCTGCCCGAGTTGGAGGACGACCCGCTGCCCCGCATCTGCTGAGATGACCGGCCGGTCAGGGTAGGATGGGCAATCTGCCCATCCTACACCCCCCGTTCACAGCCCCAGCTTGCCCTTCACCAGCGCGTCGACCGCCGCCGGGTTGGCCTTGCCGCCGGTGGCCTTCATCACCTGCCCGACGAACCAGCCCGCGAGCTTGGGGTTGGCCTGCGCCTTTTCCACCTGCGCGGGGTTGGCGGCGATGATGGCGTCGACCGCGGCCTCGATTTCGCCGCTGTCGGTGACCTGCCGCAGGCCGCGGGCCTCGACGATGGCGGCCGGGGCCTCGCCGGTCTCGATGTGGATTTCCAGCACGTCCTTGGCGATCTTGGTGCTGATCTCGCCCGAGGCGACCATCGACAGGATTGCGGCGTTGACCTGCGGCGCGGCGATGTCGGCTGGGCTGCGGCCGTCCTTGTTGGCGCGGCCCAGCACTTCGTTGATCACCCAGTTGGCGGTCTTCTTGCCGTCGCCGCCCGCGACCGAGGCCTCGAAGTAATCCGCCAGATCGCGCTCGGCGGTCAGCACGCCGGCGTCGTATTCGGTCATGCCATAGTCGGTCACGAACCGCGCCTTGCGGGCGTCGGGCAGTTCGGGCAGCGCGGCGGCGATGGCGTCGATCCACTCCGGCTCCAGTTCCAGCGGCAGCAGGTCCGGGCAGGGGAAATAGCGGTAGTCGTGCGCCTCTTCCTTGGAGCGCATCGAGCGCGTCTCGCCCCGGTCGGGGTCGTAGAGGCGGGTTTCCTGCACGACCTTGCCGCCGTCCTCGACGATGGCGATCTGGCGCCGGGCCTCGTATTCGATGGCGGCCTGGATGAAGCGCATGGAGTTCATGTTCTTGATCTCGCAGCGCGTGCCCAGCACGCCTGCGTCGCCCGTCTCGCGATAACGCTCGTAATCGCCCGGCCGGCAGATCGAGACATTCACGTCCGCGCGCAGGTTGCCGTTCTGCATGTTGCCGTCGCAGGTGCCCAGCCAGCGCAGGATCTGGCGCAGCTTGCCGACATAGGCGGCGGCCTCCTCGGGGCCGCGCAGGTCGGGGCGGCTGACGATCTCCATCAGCGCGACGCCGGTGCGGTTGAGGTCGACGAAGGACATCGCCGGGTCCATGTCGTGGATCGACTTGCCGGCGTCCTGCTCCACGTGGATGCGCTCGATCCGGACGTGACGGGCGACGCCCGGCCCCATCTCGACCCAGACCTCGCCCTCGCCCACCAGCGGCTGGTAAAGCTGGCTGATCTGATAGCCCTGCGGCAGGTCGGGATAGAAATAGTTCTTGCGGTCGAAGGCGCTGACGCGGTTGATCGCGGCCTTCAGGCCCAGCCCCGTGCGCACCGCCTGCTCGATGCAGAATTCGTTGATGACCGGCAGCATGCCCGGCATCGCGGCATCGACGAACGCGACGTTGGAGTTCGGCTCGGCGCCGAATTCGGTCGAGGCGCCGGAGAACAGCTTGGCCCTGGAAGCCACCTGCGCGTGCACCTCCATGCCGATGACAAGCTCCCAGTCCTCGCGCGCGCCGGCGATGCGCTTCGGCGCGGGCGGGGTGTAGGTCAGATCGAGCATGGCGGCCTCCGGTGCGGCGATGGCGCGGTGATAGGGCAGGCCCGCAAGCGGGGCAAGGCCGCTGCGGCCCGGCCCAAGGGGGGCGCGGCGGGCGGCTTTCCGCCGATGCAGGACCGTGCTGCTGGACAACACGGGCCGCGCGCCGCATCGCAAGGGGGCCGCGCGTGGGGCGCGGTGCCGCCAACGGACCGCTTCATGCCGACCCTCCGGACCCGCCTGCGTCTTGCGCTGCCGCTCGCCCTTGCCGCCTTCCTGCCTGCCGCCTGCGGCGATTTCGCCACCCGCGCCAGCCAGCCGACCGTTCCGGTCACCCAGTGGGACCATCGCCCCGAGGCCGCGGACTGGAGCCGTGCGACCATCGCCGCCATCGCCAACGGCGGCGGCACCGCGCTGGTCGAAACGCCGCTGGCGGATGTGGCGACCTTCTGCCCCGGCTATGACCGGGCCAGCCGCGACGACAAGAAGGCGTTCTGGGTCGCGCTGTTCTCGGGTCTGGCGAAGTACGAAAGCACCTGGAACCCGCGCGCCGCGGGCGCCGGCGGGCGGTATCGGGGGCTTCTGCAGATCCTGCCGCAGACCGCCCGGTATCGGGGTTGTTCGATGCGCGATGCCAATGATCTTTACGACGGATCGACCAACCTGGCCTGCGCGGTGCGCATCGCCTCGGCCGCGGTGGCGCGCGACGGGGTTGTTGCCGGGGGCCCCGGCGCCTGGGGCGGGGTCGCTGCCGACTGGCCGCCGCTGCGCAATCCCGCCAAGCGGGCCGAAATCGCGGCCTTTACCCGCGCCCAGCCCTATTGCCGCGGCTGAGGCGCCGGCCGGGCCCTTGCGGCGCGACCCCGCGTTGACAGCCGGGGGCGGTCGGCTTAAAGGGCGGGGCTCAGACATTCACGGCCCGTGAGTCCCCTGTCGGGGCGGGCCGCAGACCGGGACCGACGACGATGAAACGCACCTACCAGCCCTCGAACCTGGTCCGCAAGCGGCGCCACGGCTTCCGCGCCCGCATGGCCACCAAGGCCGGCCGCAAGATCATCAACCTGCGCCGCGCGCTCGGCCGCAAGAAGCTTTCGGCCTGAGGATGACGGCCGGGATCGTCCCCGGCCGCCCCCGCGACCCGGCCCGCGCGACGACGGCGGCGGCGGACGCGCCCCGGCCCCCGGCCCCGCCGGTGCAGACGCTGCGCCGGCGCGCCGATTTCCTGCGCGCCGCCAAGGCCCGCCGGCAGGCCATGGCGGGCTTCACCCTGCAGGCCCGCCGCCGCGACGCCGCCGAAGGCGTCGACCCCGCCGCGGTCCGCATCGGATTCACCTGTTCCAAGAAGCTTGGCAATGCGGTGGCGCGCAACCGTGCCAAGCGGCGGCTGCGCGCCATCGCCCGCGCGGTGCTGCCGGGCGCGGGGCGCGCGGGCTGGGACTATGTCCTGATCGGCCGGCCCGAGACGACCGCGACCCGCGCCTTCGCCGATCTGCAGGCCGACCTTGCCGCCGCGCTCGCACGTATCCACGGCGGGGCGGAGGCGCGCGAATGACCCCCGCCGCCTGGCTGATGGCGCTGCCGGTGCGCGCCTACCGTTTGCTGTTCAGCCCCTGGGTGGGTCACAACTGCCGCTACCAGCCCACCTGCTCGGCCTATGCGCTGGAGGCGCTGGCGCGGCACGGCGCGATCCGGGGCGGCTGGCTGGCCGCGCGGCGGATCGGCCGCTGCCATCCCTGGGGATCGTCGGGCTACGACCCGGTGCCCGGCGCCGACCCCGACCACGACGCCGCGGTCAGGGACGCTCGAAAAGAATGATGACCTCGCCGATCTCGACCCCGAACCGCTCCATGTAGGCGCGGTTCAGCAACCGGTCGTCCGAAAGCAGCCACATCCAGTCGTCGAAGGTCACGCGCATCTCGCCGCCGGGCACGGGCAGGTCGATGGTGTAGCGCCAGTTGAAGGTATCGCCGCGCTCTTCGCCCGTGGCGACGCCGATCACGCCGGGGGCGGTGCCGCGCCAGGTCCGGTCGCCGGTCTTTTCCAGCGTCCAGACACGCCGCTCGGTCGAGCCGTCCTCGTAGGTGAAGTCCTCGACCAGTTGCAGGACGCGCCCGTCCCAGCGGCCGTCGATCTCGACGTCGAATCGCCGCCGGACGGTGCCGAACCGGTCCTGGAACTGCCCGCGTGCGACGGTGCGCCCGGCAAAGAACTCCTCCAGCCGCAACTGCCGATCCGACAGCGGCGGATCCTCCAGCGACGGGCGGCCGCAGGCGGCCAGCAGCAGGACGGCGAAAAGCAGGGCGAATCGGCGCATCTGGTCCTCCGGTCGGCGGCGCGGGGGCGGGCGATGGGCCTTTCCTGCCGGCGCGGCCTCTGGCATAGGCAAGCTATGCTGGACGGCGACGACATCCACCCGATCTTCAACGGCGCCCCCGACAGCGTCGAATTCCGCAAGCTGCGCAAGCGCCTGCTGCGCGAGACCCGCGAGGCGATGGAGACATACGGCATGGTCCGCCCCGGCGACCGCTGGCTGGTGTGCCTGTCGGGGGGCAAGGACAGCTATACGCTGCTGGCTGTTCTGCTCGAGTTGAAGTGGCGCGGGCTGCTTCCCGTCGACCTGCTGGCCTGCAACCTCGACCAGGGCCAGCCCGGCTTTCCCGCCACGGTGCTGCCGGAGTTCCTTGCGCGCCACGGCATCCCGCACCGGATCGAGTACCAGGACACCTATTCCATCGTCATGGACAAGGTGCCGCAGGGGCGCACCTATTGCGCGCTGTGCTCGCGATTGCGGCGCGGCATCCTGTATCGCATCGCGCGCGAGGAAGGCTGCGCGGCGGTGGTGCTGGGCCATCACCGCGACGACATCCTCGAGACCTTTTTCATGTCGCTGTTCCACGGCGGCCGGCTGGCGACGATGCCGCCCAAGGTGCTGAACGACGAGGGCGACCTGGTGGTGCTGCGGCCGCTGGCGCAGGTGGCCGAGGCCGACTGCGCGCGTTTCGCCAGGGGCATGGGCTTTCCGATCATCCCCTGCGACCTGTGCGGCAGCCAGGAAGGGTTGCAGCGCGCGCAGGTCAAGCGGCTGCTCGACGAATGGGAGGCGCGCAGCCCCGGCCGCCGGCAGGTGATGTTCCGCGCGCTGACGACGGTGCGCCCGTCGCATCTGGCCGACCCGCAACTGTTCGACTTTGCCGGGCTGTGGCCGGGGGCCGAGGCGTCCGGCGACTGAGGCCGGCGCGGATCGCGCGGGGTTTGCGGAAAATCCGCCCGATTTCGCACAGCTGCGTTAACCCCGCGGCAGCCCCGGCGGGGCGAGGGTGCGGGCACGGACCAACCGGGTCCGGCGCCGCACGAGGGGGTCCGCCATGCCTGCCCGCCCTGCCCTGCGCCCGCGACTGCGGGCGCTGGCCCGCAACCTCGGGGCCGGACTGTCGCGGCCCGAATGGCTGGCGTTCCTGCCCGCGCTGATGCTGGCCGCCTTCTGGACGGGGGGCGAGGCCGCGCTGCTGGTCGCGGCGCTGGGGCTTCCGGCGCTGCTGGCGCTGGTCGGCAGGCCGGGGGCCGACGGGTCGGACCCCGACGATACCGGCGACGCGCCCGATCCCGCCACCGGCCTGCCCACCCGCGCCGCCGTGGAGGCCGCGCTGAACCGGCAGATGGGGCGCAGCGGCGACGGGGCAGGCGCGCCGGCCTGCGTCGTGCTGGCGCTGGCGAACGGCGACGCGCTGGCCCGTCACCTCGGGCATGGCGCCTTCGCCGCCCTGCTGTCCCGGACCGCGCGCAACCTTTCCGCCGTGCTGCGCCCCGGCGATGTCGTCGCGCGGCTGGACGGGGCCTGCTTTGCCGTCGCGCTGGCCCCCTTTCCCCGCCCGGACATCGAATCGCTGCTGCAGGTCGCCGCCCGCCTGCAGGCCGCCGCGGAGGTGGAGTTTCACCATTCAGCCGCGCGCCTGACGCCGCAGACCTGCCTTGGCGCCGCCCTCGGGTCGCTGCGCGGCGCGCCCGCGGCACCGGGACCGGCGGGGCGGTTGGCGCGGGGCATCCCCCGCCCGGTGGCCGCGGAGCACGCCGAAGCCGACGCCGCATGGACGCCCGACACCGGGCGCAAGCTGCTGGAAGCGGCCGAGATCGCGATGGACAACGCCCGCGCCGCCGGTCCCGGCACGATCCGTATCCACACGCCGCAGATGCTGCGCGACCGCGCCGACCAGATCGCGCTGCGCGCCGAGCTTGCCGCCGCCGCGACCACCGGGGAACTCGTCGCGCATTTCCAGCCGCAGCTTTGCGCCCGCAGCGGCGCCGTCACCGGTTTCGAGGCGCTCGTGCGCTGGCGCCATCCGCGCCGCGGGCTGCTGGCGCCGGCGGCCTTCCTCGATGCGCTGACGGCCTCGGGCCTGTCCGCGCAGCTGGGCGACCTGATGCTGCGGCAGGCGCTGACGGCCTTGCAGCAATGGGACATGGCGGGCCTCGGGGTGGCGTCCGTGGCGGTCAACCTGTCAGCAGCCGAACTGCGCCAGCCGGGCCTTGCCGACCGCATCGCCTGGGACCTTGACCGCCACGGCATCGCGCCCGGGCGGCTGGTGGTGGAGATCCTGGAAACCGTGCTGGCCCGGCCGGGGGACGAGGCGCTGATGGCCGGGGTGGACCGGCTGCACCGGCTGGGCTGCCGCATCGACCTCGACGATTTCGGGACCGGGCACGCCTCGTTCGGGGCGATCCGGCGGCTGGGGGCGCAGCGGCTCAAGATCGACCGCAGTTTCGTCACCGGCGCGACGGGCGACCCCGGACGCACGGACATGATCGCCGCCATCGTCGGCATGGCACGCAAGCTGGGCCTCGAAACCGTCGCCGAGGGGGTGGAGGACGACGCCGACCGCGCGCTTGTGACGCGGCTGGGCTGCACCCACCTGCAGGGCTACGGCATCGCCCGGCCGATGCCCCTCGAGGCGACGCACGCCTGGCTGGCCCGACACCGCGCGACCCTGCCCGCCGACGAGCCGCAGGCAGGGGCGGTCGCGGCCGGCGGTTCGCTGGCAAAGCCGCAGCAGACGCCCTGGCCATGATCGTATCAGGCTGAAACGTCCGGTTCACCGGATGGCGCCGCCCGCAGACGATCGCCGGCCGATCCCCCGCGCCCCCTTGGCCCGGAACAGCCGCGCAAGCGGCCGGGCCGCGGCTGGCGTTCGGGGCGTTTGCGTCGCGCCACCGGCGCGACGATCGCCCCCCGACCCCCGGCCATCCGAGACCCTCCGTTGCGCTTCCGTTTGTGACGATCCTGCCCTAGGACGGGCCCGAGTTCAGCAACCGCCGGGAGCGTCGATCATGACAGCCCATCGGCCCGTCCCCGCCCGGGACCGGCACGCCCCCCCGCCCCCCGGCCGCCACCCCGGCGGGCGGCGCGGCTTCGCGACCGCGCCCGCCCCGGCACGGCGTCGCGGCAGGGCTGGCTGATGGCGCGCAGCCTCCGCATCGGGGGGGTGAGCATCGGGGGCGACCTGCCGCTGGTGCTGATCGCCGGTCCCTGCCAGCTTGAAACCCCGGCCCACGCGCGGATGATCTGCGAGCGCCTGCTGGCGGCCTGCGCGCCCACGGGCATGCCGCTGGTGTTCAAGGCCAGCTATGACAAGGCCAACCGCACCGCCGCCACGACCCCGCGCGGGCCGGGCCTTGAGACCGGGCTGCGGATGCTGGCCGACATCCGGGCCGAGTTCGCCATCCCCGTGCTGACCGACGTGCACGAGACCGGCCACTGCGCCCCGGCCGCGCAGGCGGTGGACATCCTGCAAATCCCCGCCTTCCTGTGCCGGCAGACCGACCTGCTGCAGGCGGCCGGCGCGACCGGGGCGGCGGTCAACATCAAGAAGGGCCAGTTCCTCGCCCCCCGCGACATGGCCCATGCCGCCGCCAAGGTGCAGGCGACCGGCAACGACCGCATCCTGCTGACCGAGCGCGGCACCTCGTTCGGCTATAACACGCTAGTCACCGACTTTCGCGCCCTGCCGCTGATGGCCGAGACCGGCTGGCCGGTGATCTTTGACGCGACCCACTCGGTGCAGGCGCCCGGCGCGCTCGACGGCGCCTCGGGCGGGGAGCGCGCCTTTGTTCCGGTGCTGGCGCGGGCGGCGGTGGCCGTCGGCGTGGCGGGGCTGTTCCTCGAGACGCACGAGGATCCGGCGCGCGCACCCTCGGACGGGGCGACGATGCTGCCGCTGGACGAGGTGCCGGCCCTGCTGGCGCGCCTCGCGGCGCTCGACCGGCTGACCAAGGGCGGCTGAGGTGGACGCCTGCATCGTCATCCCCGCGCGCCATGCCTCGACCCGCTATCCGGGCAAGCCGCTTGTGGGCCTGCGCGGCGCGACCGGCGAAGTGCGCAGCCTGCTGGCGCGCAGCGTGGCGGCGGCGCGGGCGACGGGGCTGCCGGTGCATGTCGCCACCGACGACGACCGGATCGAGGCCGAGGCCGACCGCATCGGCGTGCCCTGCATCCGCACCTCGCCCGACTGCCGCAACGGGACCGAGCGTGTGGCCGAGGCCGTCGCCGTCGCCGGCCTGCGCGCCGGGGTGATCGTGAACCTGCAGGGCGACGCGCCGCTGACCCCGCCGCATTTCGTTGCCGCGCTGGTCGCGGCGATGCGCGCCGATCCCGGCTGCGCCATGGCCACCCCCGCCCTGCGCTGCACGCCCGAGACGGTGGGCAACCTGCTGGCCGACCGGGCGGCCGGGCGGGTCGGCGCGACCACGGTGGTCAGCGACGGGGCGGGCCGGGCGCTGTATTTCTCGAAGGAGGTGCTGCCCTACACCGGCGGGCGCGGCATCGTCGACGGGGTGGTGCCGGTGTTCCACCACGTCGGGCTTTACGCCTACCGCCCCGAAGCGCTGCAGGCCTATGTCGGCTGGGCGCCGGGGACGCTCGAGACGATCGAGGGGCTGGAGCAGTTGCGCTTTCTCGAGAACGGCGTGCCGGTGCGCGTGGTCGAGGTCACCGCCGCACCCGGCGCCGAGTTCTGGGAACTGAACCACCCGGTCGATGTGGCCCGGATCGAGGCCTATCTGGCCGCGAGCGGCATCGCCTGAGGCCGCTCAGGCCCCGAAGCGGGCAAGCGTGAAGGCCGACAGGTCGATCCGGCTGGCCCCGTCGAGCAGCCGCTGGCTGACCGCCTCGCCGATCGCGGCCGAATGCTTGAAGCCGTGGCCCGAGCAGGGCGAGACCACGGTGATGCCGGGATGCTCGGGGTGGGTGTCGATGACAAAGCCCGAATCGGGGGTCTGGGTGTAAAGGCAGACGCGGCCGCGCACCGCACCGGGGCCGACGCCCCGCAGGCGCGTGGCCATATGCGTTTCGAACATCCGCGCGTGATCGGCCGGCGTGACGGTGCGGCCCATGGCGTCGGGATCGACGGTGCCGGCATAGTTCTCGGTCGCGGTCTTGACCGTGCCGCCGATGGCGGGAAAGCCGTAGAAGAAATCGGTGGCCCCGGTCCCGTGCGGCCAGATGAAGACCGGCCCGCCCTGCCACATTGCCAGTGCATCCGGATCGACGGCGAACCAGTGCAGCATCTGCCGCGTCGGCTTCAGCCATCGGCCCGTCGCCGGCCCCAGCAGCGCCGCCGCCCGCGCCCCGGCCGAGACGACGACCTGCCCCGCGACGACGGTGCCCGCGTCGGTGATCACCTCCACCTGCCGGCCGCCGGGGTCGGGGCGCAGCCCCTGCACCCGCGTGCCCAATCGCAGCTGCGCCCCGGCGCGGGCGGCAAGCTGCAGCTGCGCCTCCACGCAGGCCTCGGGGCGCAGGTAGCCGCCGCCGGGCTCGAAATAGGCGACATCGCCGTCGCCCACGGCGAATTGCGGGTGGCGGTGGCGAATCTCGGCGGCGTCGAGCACCTCGTGCGCGATGCCGAAGCGCGCGGCGGCGGCGCGGGTGCGGGCCAGGAAACCGGTGCGGCCCGGCCGCTCCACCCGGTCGTCGGGGTCCGAGATCAGAAGGCAGCCGTTCCGTGTCAGCAGCCGCGCCCCGGTTTCGGCCTCGATCGCCTGCCAGATCTCGTTCGAGCGCAGCGCCAGCGGCACCAGCGCCTCGCCCTCGCCGACGGCCTGGCGGGTGATGCGCGTCTCGCCGTGGCTGGAGCCCATCTCGTGCGGGGGGCCGAACATGTCGATGCCGATCACGTCGGCACCGCGGGCGGCAAGCTGCCACAGCGTCGCCGCCCCCATCGCACCAAGGCCGACGACGATGTCCGCCACGCTCCGGTCCATGCCTGCCCCCATGTCGTCCGGGGACGGCCGCACCGGCCGCCCCGCCCTTGCCCTTGGTCAGATCTGGACGGTGGGGTCCTCGAAGCCCCGCGGCACATACAGGTTGTCGCGCGACAGGTTCTTGACGTCGCGCACCCCGCACAGCGCCATCGAGATGTCGAGTTCCTTCTGGATCACCTCCAGCGCCTTGGTAACGCCCGCCTGCCCCATCGCGCCCAGGCCATAGGTCCAGGCCCGGCCGATGTGCGTGGCCTTGGCCCCCAGCGCCAGCGCCTTGAGCACGTCCTGGCCCGAGCGGATGCCGCTGTCCATGTGCACCTCGACCCGGTCGCCGACGGCATCGACGATCGACGGCAGCATCCGGATCGCCGAGGGCGCGCCGTCAAGCTGCCTGCCGCCGTGGTTCGACACAACAATCGCGTCGGCGCCGACCTCGGTCGCGCGGCGGGCGTCCTCCACGTCGAGGATGCCCTTGACGATCATCTTGCCGCCCCACCATTCCTTGAACTGCGCGATGCGCTTCCAGTCCAGCGCCGGATCGAAAGCCTGCGCGGTCCAGGCCGACAGCGAGGACGGGTCGCTTACGTCCTTCACGTGGCCCACGATGTTGCCGAAGAACCGCCGAGGCGTGCCCAGCATGTCGAGCCCCCAGGGAATTTTCGTCATCATGTTCAGGATCGAGGCCGGCGTCAGCTTGGGCGGGGCCGACAGGCCGTTGTGCACGTCGCGGTGGCGCTGGCCCAGCACCTGCAGGTCGACCGTGACCACGATGGCCGAGCAGTTGGCCGCCCGCGCGCGTTCGAACAGGCGGCGCATGAAGTCGTCGTCCTTCAGCGTGTAGACCTGGAACCAGAACGGCTTGGAGGTGTGGCGCGCGACGTCCTCGATCGAACAGATCGACATCGTGGACAGCGCGAAGGGCACGCCGAAGGCCTCGGCGGCGCGGGCGGCCTTGATCTCGCCGTCGGGGTACTGCATGCCCGTCAGCCCGACCGCGGCAAGGCCCACGGGCATCGTCACCGGCTCGCCGATCATGGTGGCGGCGGTGTTGCGATGCGACACGTCGATGGCCACCCGCTGGCGCAGCCTGATCTTGCTGAAATCGGAGACGTTCTCGCGCGCGGTCTGCTGGCTGTACGAGCCGCTTTCGGCATAGTCGTAGAACATCTTCGGCACCCGCCGGCGATAGATGCGGCGGAGGTCTTCGATCTCGGCGATCTTGGGCATGGGCGGGTCCTCTCTCCACGGATGGCGGAAAGGTGCCAGTTTGGCCCTTGCGGCACAAGCGGCCTCCCCGTCGCAGGGGCACGCGGGCGAAGGGACTTGCATTTGGTTCGACTTCGCACTATTTAGTTCGAAGTCGCACTTTATTCGGGATCGCCGCCATGACCATTTCGCGCCGCCAGACCCTCGCCCTGATCGGGGGTGGCACCCTCCTTGCAGCTACCGCCGGGGCGGGAACCTTCCTGTCCACCCGCACGCCGCACGCGGCCCTGGCCCCGTGGACGACCGCGGGCAACCCGACCGATCCGCGCCTGGCCGCGCTGTCCTGGGCGCTGCTGGCCCCGAACCCGCACAACCGCCAGCCCTGGGAGGCCGAGTTGATCGGTGACGACACCGTTCGGCTGTTCCGCGACCCCGCGCGCGACCTGCCGCACACCGACCCCTTCGGACGGCAACTGACCATCGGCATGGGCTGCTTCCTGGAGTTGATGGTGATCGCCGCCTCCGCCACCGGCCACGGCGTGGAGCTGGACCTGTTCCCCGACGGCGAAGGCCCCGGCGCCCCCGTCGCCACCGCCCGCCTGGTCGCCGGCGGCGCCACCCGCGATCCGCTGTTCGCCCATATCCCCGTCCGCCGCACCACCCGCGAGGCTTATGAGGCCCGCCTGCCCGCCCCCGGCGCGGTCGCGGCGCTGTCGGCCTTCGCCCGCGTCGTCACCGACACCCCCACCGTCGCGGCCCTGCGCGACCTGACCTGGCAGGGCTGGCTGACCGAGGCGCTGACCCCCGCGGCCCATGGCGAGTCGGTCGACCTGATGCGCATCGGCCGCGCCGAGATCGAGGCCAACCCCGACGGCATCGCCCTGGGCGGCGCCTTTTTCGAGACACTGGCGCTGCTGGGCATCCTGACCCGCGACAGCCAGCGCGACCCCGACAGCCGCGGCTTTCGCACCGGTGTGGAGATCTATGAAAAGATCATCGCCGCCACCCCCGCCTTTGCCGTCATCACCACCCCCGGCAACGACGCCGCCACCCATGTCGAGGTCGGCCGGCGCTGGATGCGCTTCGACCTGACTGCGGCGGGGGCCGGGCTGCGGGTGCATCCGCTGTTGCAGGTGACGCAGGAATACGCCGAAATGGCCGGGCTGCGCGCGCAGGCACAGGACCTGCTGGCCGGGCCGGGCGAGACGGTGCAGATGATCGCCCGCCTCGGTCATGGACCCGCGATCGGCCCCGCGCCGCGCTGGCCGCTGGAGACCCGGATGCGCAATGCCTGATCCCGCCCCTCCCCCCGACGACCGCCGACCGGCGGCCGACGCGGCGCGCATGCGCCTGACCTTCGGCGTGCTGACCGAGATCGGGATCATCGCGCAACTGTCGGCGGCGGCCTTCGAGGCGACGATGCCCGGCTGGACCACCGCCCATTTCGGCGTCGTCCAGCACCTGATGCGGCGCGGCGACGGGGCGACGCCGCTCGACCTTGCACGCGCGTTCCAGCAGCCCAAGACGACGATGACCCACACGCTGCAGGTGCTCGAACGGCGCGGGCTGGTGACGATGGAACCGAACCCCCGCGACGGCCGCTCCAAGCTGGTGCGCTTGACCCCGGCCGCCCGGGTCTGGCACGCTGAGGCGATGGCGACCGTCGCCGCAAGGCAGGCGGCACTGCATGCGCGGCTGGCGCCCGGAACGCTCGAGGCGCTGCTGCCGCATCTGGCGCACCTGCGCGCGACGCTCGACACGCTGCGCGAAGCAGGCCCGGCGCCGGACCGCCCGCAACCGGACAGCAAGGAGGACCGAGATGAACCGTGACGCCTATGTGGAAAAGACCAAGGCGATGATCGATCAGTGGAACGCCGAGATCGACAAGCTCGAGGCCAAGACCCGCGCGGCGCAGGCCGACGCGAAGATCGAGTACGAAAAGCAACTTGCGACCCTGCGCGAGCAGCGCGACGCAGCCGAGGTGCAGATGGACAAGGCGCGCAAGGCCTCTGAAGCCGCCTGGGCGGACATGCAGGCGGGGTTTCTCAAGGCGTGGGAAGATATCTCGGACGCCGCGAACCGGGCCATGAACCGCTACCGGAACTGACGCTTCCGGTCCGCGCGACCATCTCGGCGCGCGCGGGCGCGGCCTCGTCTCAGGCGGAATGCGCGCCGGCGGCCAGACGGGCCACCTGCGCCAGCACCTCGGCCACCGGGCGGCCCTCGCCGATCAGCTTGACGATGGCGCTGCCCACCACCACCCCGTCGGCGACGCCGGCGATCTCGCGCGCGGCCTCGGGGGTGGAGACGCCGAAGCCCACAACCACCGGCAGCCCGCCGGCGGCGCGGATGCGCGCGACCTCGGGCGCCACCGCGCCGGCCTGCGCCGCCGCCGCGCCCGTGATCCCGGTGATCGAGACATAGTAGACGAAGCCCGAGGTGTTGCGCAGCACCGCCGGCAGGCGCGCGTCGTCGGTCGTGGGCGTGGCCAGCCGGACAAAGTTCAGCCCCGCCGCGCGGGCGGGCAGGCACAGCTCCGCGTCCTCCTCGGGCGGCAGATCGACCACGATCAGCCCGTCCACCCCGGCGGCCTGCGCGGCCTGCAGGAACCGCGCCACCCCCATCGCGTGGATCGGGTTGTAGTATCCCATCAGCACCACCGGCACCTCGGGGTGCAGCACCCGGAACCGCCGCACCATGTCCAGCGTCGCGGCCAGCGTCTGCCCGGCGGCCAGCGCCCGCTGGCCGGCCAGCTGGATGGTCGGGCCGTCGGCCATCGGGTCGGTGAAGGGCACGCCCAGCTCGACCACGTCCACCCCGGCCCCCGGCAGCCCGCACAGGATCTCGAAGCTGGTGTCGGGATCGGGATCGCCCGCCATGATGTAGGCGACGAAGGCCTTGCGCCCCTCGGCGCGCAGGCGGGCGAAGGTGGTCTCGATCCGGGTGGGTGCGGTCATGGCGGCGGTCCTGCGGGCGGCGTTCGGGGGGTCATGCGGCACCGGCGCCCGGAAATCAATGGCCGGCGACGGGGTCGAGCCCCGCCAGCGGCCGGACGAGATAGCGCACCGTCTTTCCCGGCGCGGGGCTGGCGCGCCCGACCTCGGCAAAGCCGAGCGCGGCGTGGAACGCGTCCGAGGCCGGATTGGGCGGCACCAGGTTGACCTCGCAGGCGATCCGTTCCTGCCCGGGCATGGCGGTGGCGAAGGCGGCATAGAGGGTGCGCGCCACGCCGCGCCCGCGCGCGGCCGGCACCGTCACCACCCGGTCGACATAGGCGAACCGCGCGTAGCGATCGGAAAACCAGCGGTAATTCGGGCTGTCGTAATCCGCCCCCGGCCCCATCCCGATCAGGAATCCCGCCAGCCCGCCGCCCCCGTCCAGCACCGCCGGCGCGCCCGCCGCCCGCCCCAGCAGCGCCGCAAGCCCGCCCGCGTCCAGAACCGAGGTCAGTTCGGCCACCGCCGCGTTGGCCGCCAGCACCTGCGCCAGCAGGTCCGGCCGGGCCTGCCGCAGATCGATGATCCTCATCGCGTCCCCGCCTTGACCTTGCCACCCCGCCCCCCCTACATGCCCGCGATCTCGCACCAAGGGCAAGGAGCGCCGGCGATGGGCTTTCGCATGGGCATCGTGGGGCTGCCGAACGTGGGCAAGTCCACGCTCTTCAACGCGCTGACCCGCACGGCGGCGGCGCAGGCGGCCAACTTTCCCTTCTGCACCATCGAGCCGAACGTGGGCGAGGTGGCGGTGCCCGACGCCCGGCTCGACCGGCTGGCGGCGCTGGCGCAGTCGCGGCAGGTGATCCCGGCGCGGATGACCTTCGTCGACATCGCCGGGCTGGTGCGGGGCGCGTCAAAGGGCGAGGGCCTGGGCAACCAGTTCCTCGCCAACATCCGCGAGGTCGATGCCATCGCCCATGTGCTGCGCTGCTTCGAGGACGGCGACGTGACCCATGTGGAGGGCCGGATCGACCCCGTCGCCGACGCCGAGACGATCGAGACCGAGCTGATGATCGCCGACATGGAGTCGATCGAAAAGCGTCTTGCCGGCCTCACCCGCAAGCTGCGCGGGGGCGATGCCGACGCGGTGCAGGCCGACCGGCTGCTGCGCACCGCCCTTGCCGCGCTCGAGGCCGGGCGCCCCGCGCGCAGCGTGCCCGTCGCCGAGGAGGACGCCAGGGCCTGGCGCATGCTGCAACTGCTGACCGCCAAGCCGGTGCTATACGTCTGCAACGTCGAGGAAGCCTCGGCCGCGAGCGGCAACACGCAATCGGCGCGGGTGGCCGAGCTGGCGGCGGCGCAAGGCGCGGGGCATGTGGTGATCTCGGCCCGGATCGAGGAGGAGCTGGCGCAGCTTCCCGCCGACGAGGCGGCCGAGTTCCTGTCCGACCTCGGCCTGACCGAGCCCGGCCTCGACCGGCTGATCCGCGCGGGCTATGCGCTGCTGGGGCTGCGCACCTATTTCACCGTCGGCCCCAAGGAGGCGCGCGCCTGGACCATCCCCGAGGGCACGCTGGCCCCGCAGGCCGCGGGCGTCATCCACGGCGATTTCGAACGCGGCTTCATCCGCGCCGAGACCATCGCCTATGACGACTTCATCGCCCACGGTGGCGAGCAGGGCGCCAGGGAAGCCGGGCGGATGCGGGTCGAGGGCAAGACCTATCGCGTCGCGGACGGCGATGTGTTGCATTTTCTGTTCAATGCCTGAGGATCGGCCGGCCCCCTGAACGGCCGGTTAACCCCGGTGCTGCACTGTCGCGACAGGTGACAGCCGGGGGAATGCGCGATGGGCTATCTGGGCCACGTCGCCACCGTGGGTGCGGGCGATCTTGCCCACCCGTGGGGCATATCGGTGATGCAGGTCGCGTGGTTCCAGGGCGCGCCCTACCTCTATACCGGGTCGTTTGCCGACGGCGGCGCCAACCGGCTGGTGCTGCAGTCCGACGCGGTGGCGCAGATGGACCAGTCGCGCCCCGCCTCCAACCAGTCGGGCAGTCGCGGCTTTTCCGACATGGCCTTTCTCGAGGTCGGCGGCCAGACGCTATGGCTGGCCGCCGGCACCCAGCAGGCGGTGCGGGCGGTGCGCAACGTCGATCCCGACGGCAGCCTGCGCAACCTGCGCGCCTGGGAGGCCGACGCGGGCGACCTGGGCCACTGGTCGGCGGTCGCCGGCTTCACGCAGGCCGGGACGACCCATGTCGTCGCGGCCACCTACGCGCGTCCCGGCCTGCAGGTGTTCCGGCTGGACGACGCGACGACACCGGTGCTGACCGACACGCCGGGCGATCACCGCAAGACGGTGCTGGACGACCTGACCGCGCTGATCACCGTGCATCCGGGCGCGGTGCCGGTGATCGTCGCCGCCTCGGGCGCGCGGGGGGGGATCGCGACCTATCTGGCGCAGCCCGACGGCACGCTCGCGCTGGCCGACACGCTGGGCGCGGCCTTCGGGCTGGGGATGGCGGGGGTGACCTCGCTCGCCTCGGCGCAGGTGGCGGGGCAGACCTTCGTTCTCGCCGGGGCGGCGGGGACGGGCACGATCACCGCCTTCCGCGTCAACCCGCTGGGGGTGCTGTTCGTCACCGACCACGCCACCGACAGCCTGCACACGCGTTTCGGGGGGGTGCAGGACATCGCGACCTTTTCCCATGCCGGCCGGGCCTTTGCGGTGGCCGGCGGCGGCGACGACGGGCTTGCCCTGTTCGAGGTCGGGCCCGGCGGGCGGCTTTACCACCTGCAGTCCGTCGCCCATCAGCCGGGCTGGACGCTCGAGAACGTGCAGGCGCTGGCGGCCGAGGTGGTGGGCGGCAAGGCGCAGGTCTTTGCCGCGGGCGGCGTGCAGGCCGGGATCACGCAGTTTTCCGTCGACATGACCCGCTTCGGCGTTTCCGCCGTGGCCGCCCCCGGTCAGGCGCTGCTGGCCGGAACCGCGGCGGACGACCACCTCGAAGGGGCGGCGGGCGATGTCACGCTGCAGGGCGGCGCGGGCAACGACCGGCTGGTGGCCGGCACCGGGGTGACGACGATGTGGGGCGGCCCGGGCGAGGATGTCTTCGTCTTCCGCCCCGGCGGCGGGACCGACCGGATCATGGATTTCCGCCCCGGCCACGACCGCATCGACCTGTCGGCCTACCCGATGCTCTATTCCCCCGCCGGCATCGCCGTCACCGCCACCGACACCGGCGCCCGCCTGGGCGTGCAGGGCGACACGATCGACGTGACGACCCACGACTTCATGCCCCTCCACCCGTGGGACTTCGGGGCGGACATGTTCGTTTTCTCGGGGTGAGGTTCACGAATCGGGAGAAACAAACGTTTTGTCGCGATTTCCTGAGACCTCTGAGTGACGGACAACAGTCGGAAGTCACTCAGATACTGATGCTTGCGGATTAGTCACTCCAATGTAGGTGGCGTCGACCGTATGTGTTCCTATGCCTTGCGAGCGAAGATATATTCGCCCATGGTCGAGCCGTGGAAGGAAACATGGGGAACACTGTGGGTCGCCGATTTCGTATCGACGCGGACAGCCTGCCGGATTTGGCAGGAATGATGCTGGCAGTGGCGGATGCTCTCCGGACGATCGGCGGGTCAGCCACCATCGACGAACTCGACGAAAGGGTAATTGAACAAGAGGGTCTGACGGAGGAGGAACAGTCCTTCGTCATGCGCAGGAACGAAAACCGGCCTCGCGTCAATTATTACCTTGCTTGGGCGCGGACCTACCTCAAACGCGGCGGCGCGCTCGAGAACTCGGCCAGGGGCGTCTGGTCGCTCACGGACAAGGGCCAAGCACTGAAAACTTACGAGGCGGCTCGTGAAATCTACGAGCAGGTTCAGCGCGAGGAACGTGAGCGCTCCCGGTTGAGGCGCCAGGCATCCAAGTCCGACGTAATAACGCCGGACGACATACCGTCTCCTGATCTGCCGCATGAATCGGAGTCCGATTTTGATGACAATTGGCGTTCGGCATTGCTTGCCGCGCTATCGGACATGTCGCCAGACGGTTTCGAACGACTGGCGCAGCGCCTGCTGCGGGAAGCCGGCTTCACGAAAGTGGAAGTCAGAGGAAAGTCGGGCGATGGAGGAATAGACGGCGTCGGCGTCCTGCGGGTCAACCTCGTCTCGTTTCAGGTTTACTTCCAATGCAAGAAGTGGAAGGGAAGCGTCGGCTCAAAGGAAATCCGAGACTTTCGGGGCGCGATGCAGGGGCGGGCAGACAAAGGCCTGTTCATAACTACCGGCCACTTCACAAGCCAGGCATCGGACGAGGCCACCCGTGACGGTGCCACAGCCATCGACCTGATCGATGGCGACCGGCTGTGCGAGTTGCTGAAGGAACACCAACTCGGGGTGCGCACAGAAATGGTCGAACAGGTGCGCGTGGATGCGGCTTGGTTCAGGACGGTGTGAGCGTCCGAACTTTCCTACGGACCGTTTGACGGCTACTGATCGCTTATCAGATATCGCTGGAAGTCACGCGTCGAAAGCGGGGCGATGGTGGGTGATGACGGACTCGAACCGCCGACATTCTCGGTGT
>Ga0213835_101089_pt1 | contig 18830 bp, 15 predicted proteins | sample SWPATP01_FD_160576 | JGI IMG/M metagenome (GOLD analysis project Ga0213835, IMG submission 160576) | Coastal seawater microbial communities from Marineland, Florida, United States - SWPA TP0 #1 | ecosystem: Environmental > Aquatic > Marine > Coastal | place: USA: Florida | collected 2016-08-05 | reverse complement strand
AGAGAAGTTAAGCCCTGCAGCGCCGATGGTACTGGGGTTACACCCGGGAGAGTAGGTCGCCGCCACATTATTAAAGACCCTCAGGAGCAATCCTGGGGGTTTTGTGTTTTAAGGGGGAGAAGCGAGATACAAGACTCAAGACTCAAGACTCAAGATTCAAGACTCTAGACACAAGACATAAGAAATAAGACTTAGGTCGCCGAACTTTTCTGATCCGGGAGACATTTTAATTCTTTTGTCTTCTTTTGTCTCTTTGGTGGTTCAATTAGATTCTTTGACCGGGAAGAGATATATTTTTAAACACAAAAGTCCACAAAAGTCACAAAAGCCTGTTAAAAGTAGGGGTTGTCTGTCGGCAGACAAAAGCGGGCTTGCCTATCTTTAGGTAGGATACAAGATTCAAGACACAAGACATAAGAAATAAGACTTAGGTCGCCGAACTCTTCTGATCCGGGAGACAATTAAATTCTTTTGTTTCCTTTTGTCTCTTTTGTGTTTCAATTAAATTCTTTGACTGGGAATAGATATATTTTTAAACACAAAAGTCCACAAAAGTCACAAAAGCCTGCCAGAAGCGGGACCTGTCTGTCGGCAGACAAAAGCGGGCTTGCCTATCTTTAGGTAGGATACAAGATTCAAGACACAAGACACAAGACTTAGGTCGTCGTACTTTTCTGATCCGGGAAATATTTTAACTCTTTTGTTTCCTTTTGTCTCTTTTGTGGTTCAATTAAATTCTTTGACCGGGAAGAGATATATTTTTAAACACAAAAGTCCACAAAAGCCTGTTAGAGGCGGGACACAAGAAGCAAGAATTAAGATAAAATGGGATTTCGGAAGGCGGAAGTCGGAAGTGGGTTTCCATGATGATTCTCTTTTGTTTCCTTTTGTTCCTTTTGTGGTTCCAAAATATTTGGCCTTGTTTCGGAAATATTTATCAAGTGGAGCTGGAAGCTCCATATTCAAGGTCCGAAGTTCGAAAACTTTGGACAACAGAGCCGTATTCACAGACTTGTCAGGATACAAAAGCTGATTCTGGATTCCGTTCCCTTTTGTCCCTAGTCCCGTAACTGGGACAGGTTGTGCTTTAAAATCCGTCTATATTATAAGATAGAATAATACTACAGGCCAGATGGATTTACCATGAGATCTCTGCCATCACAGGAAAATGGTCGGATGGGTATTTCATACCGTAGTTGTCCGTCAAAATGCCATGTCTAAAGACCTGAATCCCAGGACTTACAAAAATATGATCAATGATGCCCTCGGGTAGTTTATCCCAGTTGAACCCATTAAAAGTTCCCTGATTGCCAATGGGAGGTGTTTGGCAGATTAAACGGCTGTCCTTCATTTTGGAATGTTCTAAGACCGTTTGATAAGCAGGGTTGTCGGGAGTTACATTGAAATCTCCCATAAAAATGGCCTGTAAATTGTCCTTATTGATTTCCTTGATTTTTTGAAGGACTAATTTGCTGCTTTCTTCTCTGGCCTGTTGCCCAATATGGTCATAATGGATATTGAATACAAAAAACTCCTTATCTTCTTCCTTCCATTTGAATTTGGCCCAGGTGCAGATTCTCGGTAGGGCGGCATCCCAACCTTTAGAAGGTTGATCCGGGGTAGTCGACAACCAAAAAGTGCCATGATCCATAACTTCCAGTTTATCTGCATGGTAAAATATGGCACTGAACTCCCCTTCTTTTCCTCCTTTGTCCCTGCCCACGCCCAAATAAGGAAATCCCAAGCCCTCTTTCATTTCCTCAAGTTGATGAAAAAGCCCTTCTTGTGTACCAACAATATCCATCTGATGGAATAGTATTTGATTAATAAGATGAGGAGACCGGTCCTTCCATAAGTTTCCCAAGTCATTGGGATTATCAAAGCGGATATTATAAGTGGCTATGTTGAGGCTTTGGGCATTTGACTTGGTAAGAAAAAGCATATCGCTCATCCCAAAAGATAAAATGGAGAGGCTAAGGATTAAAACTTTCAGGTTCATGGTTGAATTTGTTTGAATGCTTAATTTAGCAAAACAAAACCAAGACTGGCAACCGTTAAGAGAAATTGGTGTTATTAAAAAAAACCTTTACATGAAAACTATAGACCCAAAAGAAATCAGTACAGTCGAATTACATGGTTACCTTTTGGGAGCAATCGCTCCCAGGCCCATAGCCTTTGCCAGTACAGTCGACAAATCCGGGAATGTCAATTTAAGCCCTTATAGCTTTTTTAATATATTCGGTTCCAATCCGCCAATCCTCATCTTTTCGCCTTCAAGAAGGGTTAGAGATAATACAACCAAGCACAGTCTGGAAAATGTCCTCGAGGTGCCGGAAGTGGTGATCAATATAGTGGATTATGCCATGGTGGAGCAAATGTCTTTGGCCAGTACAGAGTACGAACAAGGGGTCAATGAATTTATCAAATCAGGACTCACCGAAGTACCTTCTACCAAGGTAAAACCACCTAGGGTAAAGGAGGCACCTGCTGCTTTTGAATGTAGGGTTAAGGAAGTTATTCCTTTAGGTAAAGAGGGAGGAGCGGGCAACTTGGTACTCTGTGAAGTAATCTTGGCACACTTTAGGGAAGATATATTCAATGAAAAAGGCCAAATTGATCCATTCAAATTAGATGCAGTTTCCAGGATGGGGGGGGATTGGTATTGTAGGGCTCAGGGAGATGCACTTTTTGAAATCCCCAAGCCAATTAGAACAAAAGGAATAGGAGTTGATGCCATTCCTTTTAGTATCCGAAACAGCACAGTGCTCTCGGGCAACAACTTGGGGAGATTGGGCAATGTGGAAGCTTTGCCAGGTCAGGAGGAGGTGTTGGAATTCGCAACGCAACCCGTTATTCAGGAAATGCGCATCAGGTTTCAACATGATAGAGAAAGCTATGTCAATCACTTGCATCAATACGCCAAAGAAGTGCTAGAATTGGGAGATGTGGAAATGGCCTGGAAAATATTACTTCAGGAATAAAAAAAGGAGCTTTTCGCTCCTTTTTTTATTGAATAATGTATTCGTAAGGCATCCGCATCATGATACCCTCATATTTTTTAACCTGTTCTATTTGACGATAAACAGGATAGAAGTTCCCCAATTTCTTTTGCTGATAGTATGCCTGAACTTCATTGGAAAACTGGTTAAGGAATCTTTCAAACCATGGCTTGATTTCCGGATAATACACTACCCTGTAATCTTTTTCAACCCCCGCTTTGGTAGCGGCAATTTCAATAGCGGTATCCAATCCACCCAATACATCTACCAGTCCATTTTCCAAGGCCTGATTACCTGTCCATACCCTTCCGGATGCTATAGACATTACCGCTTCTTTGGACATGTCCCGGCCTTGCGCTACCCTACTTAGGAATATGTCATAACCTTCTTCGATCTGTGCCTGAAAAATAGTTCTCTCCATATCACTAACTCTCCTCGTAGGGCTTAGGAAGTCAGAGAATTCTCCTGTTTTTACCACATCGGTGGTGATGCCCAATTTGTTGTTCAAAAAGCCTTGGGCATTAAACCATAAGGCAAATATTCCAATGGAGCCTGTGATGGTATTGGGCTGTGCCACTATGCTATCCGAGGCAGCAGCGATATAATACCCGCCGGAAGCGGCTACTTCACCCATGGAGGCTATTACTGGCTTAACTTTTCTTGCTTCTTCCAATTCTCTCCAAATCACCTCTGAAGCAAGGGCAGATCCACCTGGAGAGTTTACCCGGAGAACAATGGCCTTCACATTGTCATTTTTTCTGGCCTTACGGATTTCCTCCTTGAATCTTTCCGAACTGATGATGGACTCATCTCTACCACCCATTATTTCCCCCTCTGCCACAATTACCGCAATGCGGTTTTTAGAACTTCTTGATTTGCTTTTGGTAGCCCTGTTCATACGGGAAATATTGATGGTGTTGATTTTATCATCTTTCTCCAGACCCAATTTCTCTTTCATTAAATCAATGACTTCATCCTCATACTTTAGCCCATCGATCAACTGTAAAGCTTCTGCATCTTTGACTTTTCTGACCAGCATTTGTTGGTTGATTTCCTTAAGTCTATCATTGGCAATACCTCTGCCTTCTGCAATTTCATTCAATGCAAACTCACTCAAATCATTAAGGAAGGAAGCTGTCTGTAGCCTGTTTTCCTCACTCATTTTATCCAACATAAAGGGCTCCACAGCACTTTTAAAATCCCCAACCCTGAAAATCTCCGGTTGGATTTCCAATTTTTCAAAAAGTCCTTTGAAGAAAATGATTTCACTGGCAAAACCATTGAATTCTAGAAATCCAGAGGGGTTGATATAAATTTCATCAGCGGCTGAACTAAGGTAGTAACCGTTTTCACTGTAAAGTTCACCATAGCTGACAATAAACTTATCTGCCTCTTTAAAGGAAAGAAGTTCGTCCCTCAATTCTTTGATTCCTGCCTGACCGGCCAAAATTGTACCCGGTTTAAGAAAAATTCCTTTGATATTGTCATTTTCTTTGGCGCTTCTAATGGCATTTTTTAAGCTGGTAAGGCCGATTGTGGGCACGCCACTAAATAATCCTAAGGAGGAAAAATCCGGCTCGTCCTCATTACTCCTTTCTACCAGCACCCTTCCTTCCAGATTTATTACCAATACCGTGTTTTCTTTGACTTTCACTTCTTCTTCAGAGGAAGAAATAATTGCAATCAGTCCTGCGAGAAGGAAAAAACTCATCACGGAAAAAACCAATAGGCCAACAATCACGGCCAAAACATTACCTAGAAATCTCATATTCTTCTAATTTATTCAGCTAAAATAAGGCTTTTTTATTTATGTTTGATTTGATATTGCAACAGCATAATGGAAAAACTGGTTTTAATTATTGGTGGTAATTTAGGAGATAGGTTATTGTTGATCCAACGTGCCAGAATTATGCTTTCTGAAAAGCTGGGAGATGAGTTGCTGGCCTCTTCCATCTTTGAGACCGAAGCCTGGGGAGGTAAATCAACGGGAAATTACCTGAACCAAGTTTTGATTTTTGAGAGCCAATTGGAACCTTTTCAAGTGCTTAGCATAATTCAGGGGATTGAACAGCAGCTGGAAAGGGTGAGGGAGGTCAAATGGGGAGACCGCACCATGGATATTGATATTTTGTACTATGGAGAAAGGATTCTGGATGCAGAAAAACTGATTATTCCCCATCCATTTCTGGAGCAGCGAAGATTTGTCTTAGAACCTTTGGCAGAAGTCATGCCTGAATTCATCCATCCTGTTTTAGGTAAAACTCAAGCTGAATTATTGGCCAAATGTACAGACCATTCCAAAGTTCGAACTTATGAAAAAAGCCCGGAATATCCGGGCCATTAATGCGATTTATATACTTGAAACTTCTGCTTCTCTATGGATTTTTTTAACCAATCCCTGTAATACTTTTCCAGGGCCACATTCGATAAACTCAGTCGCTCCATCAGCTACCATTTGCTGAACAGACTGGGTCCATTTTACAGGAGCTGTCAATTGGGCAATAAGGTTTTTCTTAATCTCTTCCACATCACTTACCCCTGTCGTACTCACATTTTGATACACAGGGCAAGATGGGGTATGAAAGGCAGTAGACTCAATGGCCTTCTGTAGTTTTTCTCTGGCGGGTTCCATTAGAGGAGAGTGGAATGCACCACCCACAGGTAAAGGAAGTGCCCTTTTTGCGCCGGCTTCCTTCATTTTTTCACAGGCTACCTCAATTCCTTTATTGGAGCCTGAAATGACCAATTGACCAGGGCAATTATAATTGGCAGGAACTACTGTTTCTCCTTCAATAGAAGTACATATTTCTTCCACTTTTTCATCTTCCAAGCCCAAAATGGCAGCCATTCCTGAAGGATTGATCTCACAGGCTTCCTGCATGGCCAAAGCCCTTTGGTAAACCAGTTCCAAGCCATCTTCAAAAGCTAAGGTGCCATTGGCTACCAAAGCGGAAAATTCCCCAAGAGAATGTCCGGCAACCATATCAGGCTTAAAATCAGGAGAAGTTTTTGCCAAGATCACGGAATGAAGGAAAATGGCAGGTTGGGTCACTTTGGTTTGTTTGAGTTCCTCATCACTGCCTTCAAACATGATGTCAGAAATGCGAAATCCCAAAATCTCATTGGCCTGCTCAAATAGTGCCTTGGCAGCTTCATTGTTCTCGTACAGGTCTTTACCCATGCCTGAAAACTGAGCCCCTTGGCCAGGGAAAACATATGCTTTCATGATATTTGCGTTGATTTGATTTGCAAATATAGAGAATTCAATGTGAATACGCGTGATTCACCGGACTAGGATGGCCCTGAATGGTTAGAAATTGGGATAAATCCGTATATACTAAGCTCTTTGCTCAAGGGGGGAAGTGCAGGCAATTACTCTCCTAAATCATAAATTTCCATAATTTTAGAAAGGATACTTTTGAAGTCAATTTTGAGGTCAATCAGCTTTCCGCTTGCCATATCAAATACCCAACCATGCACTTGAAGGCCTCTTTTCTTAATGGCTTTTTGAACGGTGGCAGTCTTGATCAAATTAATGCATTGTTCCTGTACATTCAACTCAATCAGTCGGTTGTAACGGGAATTTTCGTCTGCTATGGTATCCAGTTCTTTTTGATGTAATCTGTAAACATCCCGAATGTTTCGAAGCCAAGGGTTCAATACTCCCAAATCTTGGGCCTTCATGGCCGCTTTGACCCCTCCGCAAAAATAGTGACCGCACAATACGATATGCTTTACCTGAAGGTGATCTACGGCATAATGCAAAACTGCCATGGCATTGACATCGATACCTATGACCAGGTTAGCAATGTTTCTATGTACAAAAACCTCCCCAGGAGATACCCCCATAAGTTCTTCTGCCGTCACTCTTGAATCCGAGCAACCAATGTATAGGATGTTGGGTTGCTGTCCTTCTGAAAGTTTTTGGAAGTAATTCGGATCAATTGAAAGCTTTTCCTTGATCCATGTTTTGTTGTTTTCAAAAACATTTTTAATTTCCATCGCAAGGGTCATTTGGTAAATACTATAGCATATCTTCTTCTGAAAGAAATTGATTTTGCTCCTCCTCGCTGGGCAATCTGCAGGTCTCTTTTTTGCCGAACCACTTATAACGGTTTGTTGCTATCCAATCATAAATCGGATCTCTAATAAAAGCGGGGATAATGATAAATCCGTAAAATAAAGGCCATAATGCATTTAGCTTTCTGCTGATTTCTAAGGCAGCCCTGCTTTTATAAAACACTTGATCCTTTCTGATCAAAACCAGGGAATCCAAGTATTCCTCATTGATTTCATAGGATTTCAGCATTTTTTTGACATGTTCATCCTGGAGCGCGCCTACTTTAAATTGACGCTTTTTGTCCCTTTGCATAATAAAATCGACGGCGTTGTTGCATAAGTTGCAAACGCCGTCGAAAAGCACAATATCGTATTGGTCCTGTACCCTCATCGCACTATCTGAATAGTGCCCTTAAGTTTTCTTTCCCTCAACGAGGGGTTAAGGACATCAAATAGCACTGTGGCACTGTAAAAATAGGTGCCGGCGGGAAGTTCATTTCCATTTTTGTCTCTGCCATCCCAGCGGATGAAAATATCATTTTCCTGAGCAGTAAGGCTATTGTAAGCAAATACTTCTACCCCCCATCGGTTGACGATAAAAATCTCAACGCCAAGCACAAATCTGGGACATTTCGAAAATGGATTATCGAAAGCCATAAAGGTGTCATTAATGCCGTCACCGTTAGGTGTAAAGGTGTTTGGCAATTCATAATTTGGACAATTGTCCACGCAGACTATATTGCTTCTGTCACTTTCATTTCCTGACCTGTCCACAGCAGTGATGTAATAACAGCCCCTGAAGTTGGGAAGATTGGAAATACGTGCTTCCAACTCAAAGGGTGAATAGGTGCCAACCAGGTCAAACTGTCCATCCTCACCATCAGGATTGAAGTATAGCCTGAACTCGCTTAATTCATCATCACAGACCCCTGAAAAATCCGGTTCCCAACTTAAATCATGAACAAAACTATTGAAACCACAGATTTTATCAGAGAGGAATTCAGTACAATCAGGACCTTCAAAGGTCAACACAGGCGGACACGGCAACCTGTCATCATCAGGTCTGGCACAGACAATCTGTGATTTGTTTTCCAATGGCATTTCTATCTGATCTACATTGTAAACGCCCTTGGTGACCACATAATAACAATATTCTATTTCCCGCTGTAAGGTAACTCCATTATGACTGCCATCATCCATATACCTAAAGCCACCCGTTGTTGGATCCACTTCTGCAATCAACACAAAAGTATCAGCATCTTGAGCCGCAGGGTCAGTTCTGTTTCGGTAGACTTCATGCTTAAATTCTGAAACAGCATTGTTCCAAGGTACAGTGAAATTCCAGTTGAGTTCAATCGCCTCATTAATGATGGTAGGGGATAGCCTTACAGAGGAAGCGGCACTGGAACTGTCTATGACAGTATTATTTTCTTTTAAAAGCACCCGGTAATTGTAGACCAGATTTTCAGTGTTCAATCCGGTGTCTGTAAATGAAGTATCCGAGGTGCTGATGACAGAAACCCTGTTTTGATTTCCAGTAAAGCCCGTACTTCGGAATAGTTCATAGGTGAAAGGCCCCGGGAACTGCTCTCGGTCAATATCATAAGGTGGTGTCCAACGGACAAAAATCTGTCCATCTTCTGTATCTGTAGCTTCAACACTTACATTGGTGATCAATGGAACGTCCACATCTACGGTAATACAAATTTCTTCAGAGACAATACTTTCTCCCAGCCTTGGAGGGGGATATGCCGCTACCAATCTATAGCAATAGGTGTTTCCAGGTGCCAAACCTTCTCCATTGTTGTTATCCAAAAATTCAAATACCCCCATATTGGTGGTTCCTACCAATTCATAGCCCGCTCTTATACCTGTTTCACAGGAATCCGGTTCATAGGGATCTGAGTTTAGCCTTCGCCAAACCTGCATGGTCTCGGCTGTGGAGCCACAAGAATAAGGTTCCCAGGAAAGCCTGGCAGATCTTCCCTGTTCCTGTTCTATATCTTCAAATACGGGAGGAGGACCTACCACTCTGATATTCCATGTTCGGATATCAACCAGGGCAGGACCTGACCTGGGTTGGTCAGTAATACGGATACGGACCTGATATTCCCTTGCTCTTATATGGCTACAGACAGTTTGCCAGTCAAATTCAATTATCCCCGGACTGGGTTGGAAAACTGCCAAGGGTGAATAAGTGGCAGGTGAAGTAGTAATTTCTATAGGATCTCCAAACACTTCTATCCTAATAGGATCTCCGTCGGGGTCCGCACCTTGAATAATTTCCGTTATCCGGGTACCTGCCACCACACAGAGGTCAGGAGGTAAGATAAGTTCAGGCCTTTGGTTGTTGGTGTTTTCAATGATTATCTGCATGTCCCGGACCACATACCCAATGAGTTGATACTCTCCTGCAATTTTGCGCCACTCCTGGATTTGGAAAGCAACATTGTACTGACCGGCAAGGCCAGGGGCATCCCAAATCAGATCACCGGTAATAGGATCCATGGTTATAAATGGATTGCCAGAACCATCTTCTCTATTAAAGCTGAATTCAGAAGATGCAGGGCTTCTATAATTGTTTACAAAACGCTGAAAACCTTGTTTTGGCCTTACCGTGATCTCGTCGAAAAAGTAAGCCAAACTATCTCCATCAGGGTCATAAGCACCGGGATTATGGATATAGCGGATATTTACACCTCCGTTGTCCACAGGAGGAATGGTCAATATGGGAGAATTATTGATGCCAATAAATGGATCAATGGTGATCATGGTTTCCACATAAAAGGGGGTGTCGACAGAATTGTCCATGTTTAAGGTACGGTCATTTCTGTTGAATTCCCGAAAGCGGATGACGTACTGCCCGGGACCTTGATAAGTATGCGTGATGACAAATGTGTTTTTTTCGACCTGATTTCCCACGGATTCAACCAAGACGAAGTCACTCTCTGTGTTTAGCCTTACTTCTCTTCCATCCCCAAAATTGATGTCACCTGGTCCAAAAATTACATTGGAACGGGTATCAGTATAGCCTACAACAGTGATTCTGTAGGTTAATGTCTGGGGATTAACGCGCTCGGCGGTGATTTCACCTGCGCGTATGTGTGTGGCATGAGCTTGATAAGATCCAAATAGGATCGATAAAAAAACAAATAAGTAGCTTATTCTCAATTGCATGAATTTTCGGCTTTTAATCCATTTATACGAATGTAATCAAATCAGGGTGAAAATATCCCAAATATTCAAACAATAAAAATAAACACTTGGTTAAAACCACATCAAAGAAAATGAATTTAGGAAGTTAAGTCCAATTATTTAGAACGTTTTAAAATAAGTGTGTGGTCAGTTTTTGGATTGTTTGCTAAGTTTTCCAAATGTAAATTTGGCGACAAAGAAAAACCAAAAATTAATTGAACATTTAAGCAAAAGTATATGAGTTGGGTATCCAAAACCTTAAGCAGCACCTTGGGCAGAAAATTGTTGATGGCCTTGACGGGATTGTTTCTGATCATATTCCTCGTGGGACATGTTTCCGGAAACACCTTGTTATTTAAGAACGACGGTGGAGAGGCATTTAATATTTACGCCAAGTTTATGACCACCAATCCCGCCGTCAAAATATTGTCCTATCTCACCTACATTTCTGTCTTGGCGCATGTGGTTTATTCGATCATTTTGACCAGGCACAACAAGTCTGCCAGACCAGTAGCTTATGCCAATAGCAAGGCATCCACCAATTCAGCTTGGACTTCTAGAAACATGGGAGTTTTGGGAACTATTATCCTTATTTTCCTGGTGATACACTTACAGGGTTTCTGGTATAAGATGCATTGGGGAGATCTCCCAATGGTGACGTATGCCGGGGAACAATACAAGGACTTGTATTCAATTGTAACCTTTGCCTTTCAATCAGAGCTTCTGGTAGGGCTTTATGTGCTTTCAATGGTTTTCTTGGGACTTCACCTTTCCCATGGATTTGAAAGTGCCTTTCAAACACTAGGTTTGAACCATGTGAAATATTCCCCCGCAATCAAAAAATTAGGTTTGGCATTCAGCATTATCGTACCAGCACTTTTTGCAAGCATGCCTTTGTATATCTATTTCATGAATTAAACACGATCAAGTATGATTTTAGATTCAAAAATTCCAGAGGGTCCTTTAGCAGAAAAGTGGTCCAAACATAAATTCAACGTCAAGCTGGTCAACCCTGCCAATAAGCGTAAATATGATGTTATTGTGGTAGGAACCGGCCTTGCCGGCGCTTCCGCAGCTGCATCCCTAGCTGAATTAGGCTACAATGTAAAAGCATTTTGCTTCCAGGATAGCCCCAGAAGGGCACACTCTATAGCTGCTCAAGGAGGCATCAATGCAGCCAAAAATTACCAAAATGACGGAGACTCTGTTTACCGTTTGTTCTACGATACTATCAAAGGTGGGGACTACAGGGCAAGAGAGGCCAACGTCTACCGCTTGGCTGAAGTGTCTGTAAATATCATTGACCAATGTGTAGCACAGGGCGTTCCATTCGCAAGGGAATATGGAGGTTTATTGGCCAACCGTTCTTTCGGTGGTGCTCAGGTTTCCAGAACTTTTTATGCAAGGGGTCAGACTGGGCAGCAATTGCTTTTAGGTGCATACTCTGCCCTTAGCCGTCAGGTTGCCAACGGTAAGGTTAAACTTTATCCAAGGACCGAAATGATGGATGTGGTACTTGTAGATGGCAAGGCAAGAGGGATTATCACCAGAAACTTAATTACCGGTGCCATTGAATCCCACAGCGCCCATGCGGTATTGTTGTGTACAGGTGGTTATGGCAACGTGTTTTTCCTTTCTACCAACGCAATGGGTTCCAATGTAACCGCAGCTTGGAGGGCACATAAACGAGGTGCCTTGATGGCAAACCCTTGTTTCACCCAAATTCACCCAACCTGTATTCCTGTTTCTGGAGATCATCAATCCAAATTGACCCTTATGTCCGAATCTTTGAGAAATGACGGTAGGGTATGGGTTCCTGCTACTGCAGAAATGGCGGAGAAGTTAAGAAAAGGGCAAATCACTGCCAATGATATCAAAGAAGAGGATAGAGATTATTTCTTGGAAAGAAAGTATCCTTCCTTTGGTAACTTAGTGCCTAGGGATGTGGCTTCCAGAAATGCCAAATATGTTTGCGATGAAGGCAGAGGAGTGAATGAAACAGGTGAGGCTGTATTCTTGGACTTCCGTGATGCCATCATCAGAGACAGTGAGGAGCTTATCAGAGCCAAATACGGCAACTTATTTGATATGTATCAACAAATCACTGGTGAGAATCCCTACAAAGTCCCAATGAAAATTTACCCAGCTGTTCACTATACCATGGGTGGTCTTTGGGTAGATTACAACTTGATGACCAATGTACCTGGTTTATATGCCTTGGGTGAGGCCAACTTTTCAGACCACGGAGCCAATAGGTTAGGTGCTTCAGCCTTGATGCAAGGGCTTGCTGATGGTTATTTTGTGATTCCTTATACCCTTGGTGATTATTTGGCCCAAACCCCATATGCCAAAATTCAAACGGATCATCCGGAATTCCAAAAAGCAGAAGCCGAAGTAAAGGCCAGAATTCAAAAACTATTGGATATTCCAGGTGAGAAAACAGTGGATTACTTCCACAAGAAATTGGGAAAAATCATGTGGGATTATTGCGGTATGGCCAGAACTGAGGAAGGTTTGAAAAAAGCCAAAGCCATGATTAAAGAATTGAAGGCTGAATTCTGGAGCAATGTGAATGTCTTAGGTGCCAATGAAGAGCTTAACCATTCTTTAGAAAAAGCACACCGCGTAGCTGACTTCCTTGAATTGGGAGAACTGATGGTGGATGATGCCTTGAACAGGAATGAATCCTGCGGCGGACACTTTAGAGAAGAATATCAGACGCCTGAAGGGGAAGCCTTAAGGGATGATGAGAACTTTGCTTATGTAGCTGCTTGGCAATATGTGGGTGAAGGTGAGGAAGAAGTCCTGCACAAGGAACCACTTGTGTTCGAGAATGTGAAGTTGACCCAAAGAAGTTACAAGTAATTTAGAAGCATTAAACTCGTAATCGCCATGAATTTAACTTTAAATATCTGGAGACAGAAAAATAACGCCGACAAAGGAGGTTTTAGAGAATATAAAGTGTCCGATGTTTCCAAAGACATGTCTTTTTTGGAAATGTTGGATGTATTGAACGAACAATTAGCAGAAAAAGGAGAAGACCCTGTGCATTTTGATCATGATTGCCGTGAAGGTATCTGTGGGATGTGTTCCTTGTATATCAATGGCAAACCTCATGGTCCTTTGCAGACGACTACCTGTCAGTTGCACATGAGGTCCTTCAATGACGGAGAGACAATCACTATTGAACCTTGGAGGGCTAAGGCCTTTCCTGTGGTGAAGGATTTGGTGGTGGACAGGTCAGCCTTTGACCGCATCATTCAAGCAGGTGGTTATGTGTCCGTCAACACAGGCGGTGTTCCTGATGCCAATGAGATTCCAATTCCTAAAAAGATAGCGGATGAGGCATTTGATGCAGCAACTTGCATCGGTTGCGGTGCCTGTGTAGCGGCCTGTAAGAATGCTTCTGCCATGCTCTTTACCTCTGCCAAAGTTTCCCAATTGGCGCTTTTGCCTCAGGGACAGGTAGAGCGTAAGGAAAGGGCCGAAAGGATGGTTGCCCAAATGGATGCTGAAGGTTTTGGCGCATGTACCAATACCGGTGCCTGTGAAGCAGAATGTCCAAAAGGTATCAGCATTACCAATATTGCACGTATGAATAGGGAATACTTCTCCGCTGTAGTAAGTAGCGAGAATGTTTAATTAAACTAAACATTTATAGATAGGGGACGCTGAAGGTATTCAGTGTCCCTTTTTTTATTCAATTCAATTTATTAGGTTTAAGAATTAAAGTTTTAGCCATTGATTGGGAAGGTAATCCCCTAGCATTTTATGAGTTAGATCATGCTGTAACTTCTATAGCCGTGGATTGGAAAAAAAGAATAATCTATGGATTGGACAGGATTGAATCAGAAGTCTATGCATTTCATTTTTAAGTTAAGCCGGAATTGTTATTAGCCATTATCTCGGTTTTAAATAGATGTTTTCTTTCTTTTGGACTACTTTTATTTTTTGTACCTTTGAAAAATCATATTTATTTGAAATTTTATTTGATTTAAAAGAAGGGGATTCATGCATTACATAGACCTCGGCATCTTTGTCGGGTACATGTTGTTGATGCTGGGAGTAGGGTACTACTTCATGCATCAAAATAAAAATCAGGATGATTATTATGTTGGCGGTAGAAATATAGGCAGTTGGCATATTGGTCTTTCAGTAGTGGCCACAGATGTTGGGGGTGGTTTTTCGGTAGGACTTGGAGGGCTTGGGTTTGTGATGGGACTATCTGGAAGCTGGATGTTGTTTACCGGGCTTTTAGGGGCCTGGTTGGCTGCAGTGGTGTTGATTCCCCGGGTAAAGAGCGATCCTGCTTTTGCCAATTTTTATACTTTTCCGCAGATATTCGACCACCTCTTCAATCGGAAAGTTGCTTTGGTGGCTGCTTTCATTTCCCTCATTGGTTATTTAGGTTTTACCTCCTCACAACTATTGGCTGGAGCCAAATTGGCTTCGGGGACTTTTATTGAATTAGGGCTTACCGAGGCCTTGGTACTCATGGGCATCATTGCGGTGGTGTATACTGTTTTGGGAGGACTCAAGGCGGTCATCTACACAGATACAGTACAGTGGATTATCCTGATGCTGGGATTTATCCTGATCGGCCTTCCTGTTGCCTATTTTCATGTGGGGGGCTGGGAGAGCATTCAGGCTACTTTGCCGGAATCCTACTTTTCTCTATCTAACTTACGCTGGCAGGATTTGGCCAATTGGGGCATTACGATTATCCCGATTTGGTTTATCGGCATGACGCTCTATCAAAGGATATTTGCAAGTCGTGATGAGAAGTCAGCGAAAAAAGCCTGGTTTATCGCTGGGTTTTTTGAGTGGCCCATCATGGCCTTTATGGGGGTATCCCTGGGTTTGCTATCCAAAGTAGCTTTCGAGCAGGGCCTTTTGATCATTGACTTGGAGGTGATGGACCCTGAAATGGGTTTGCCTATCCTACTTCGCACCATTCTTCCTCCGGGAATCCTTGGACTGATGATGGCTGCTTATTTTTCAGCTGTCCTCTCTACGGCTGATTCCTGTCTGATGGCCGCTTCAGGCAATCTCAGTACCGATGTGCTGGGAAAATGGATGAATCCCAAAAGTGAAAATACACAGATCCGCTACAGCCAACTTTTCACCTTGATTTTAGGTGTTTTGGCCTTGTCCTTGGCATTGCAAATGACCAATGTCCTGGATCTGATGCTGTATAGTTATGCCTTTATGGTTTCGGGTTTATTGGTGCCCATTCTTTTTGGTTTATTTACCAAATACAGAAATCCACAGGCTGCCATAGCTGCCATGATTTCAGGTGGGGCCATGACAGCGGGACTTGGTTTGACGGATTGGGAGCTATTTTTGGGGTTGGATCCAAATTTTTTCGGAGTTTTTACCTCTTTAGCAATGTATTTGCTTGTAAGTATGGTGTATAGAATTAAAAATCAAAATAAAATTAAAGAATATGCTTAAGATAGAAACTTTGTCCGCAAAAGATCAGGCCACCTATTTGCAGAAGAAGGAGATAGCCGATTTCCTTTTTGTGCATTTGGAAAAATATGGTGATCCACATCAGCACATCATGAATTGCCTGGATTATGCTTTGGATCAGGCTGTGGATAAAGGTGGATTCAGTGTCTTGGCAAGGGAAGATGGTAAGATTGTTGGTGCCGTGGTGATCAATAAAACCGGCATGTCAGGCTATATACCGGAGAATATCCTGGTTTACATCGCAGTAGATGCTTCCCAGAGAGGCAAGGGTGTGGGTAAAAAGCTGATGCAAACAGCCATTGACTTGGCAAAAGGAGACATAGCGCTGCATGTAGAACCGGATAACCCCGCCAGAAAATTGTATGAGGCCCTTGGCTTTACCAATAAATACCTTGAAATGAGACTGAAGAAATAGGATGGCTTATCTTACCTTACATAGAGAAAAATTAAGGCAGAACTTTGACTTTTTGAAGGGCATGTTTGAGCAGCATGAGGTTTCTTGGGGAGTGGTGTCCAAATTGCTCTGTGGTAACCGAAAGTTTTTGGGCGAATTGATCAATTTGGGTGTCCATGAAATCCATGACTCAAGGATCAGTAACCTGGCCAAGATCAAAGAGATTAATCCCAATGTTCAGACAGTTTACATCAAACCGGTATCCAAGAGAAATATTGGTAAGATGGTGAAATATGCCGATGTCAGCCTCAACAGTGAACTGACGACCATCCGGTGGATTTCAGAAGAAGCCCAAAAGCAAGGGAAGACCCATAAAATCATCATCATGGTAGAGACGGGGGATCTCCGTGAAGGCGTAATGGGGGACCATTTGGTGGATTTCTATGCCCAGATTTTTGAACTGCCCAATGTAGAGGTCATCGGTTTGGGCACCAATCTCAATTGCCTCAATGGAGTCATGCCTTCTACGGATAAACTGATCCAACTTTCCCTCTACAAACAAATCATAGAATTGAAATTCAACAAACAGATTCCTTGGGTATCAGCAGGAACCTCTGTTACGATTCCTTTGATGCTGCACAAACAGCTGCCCAAAGGTGTTAATCATTTTAGGGTAGGGGAGACACTCTATTTTGGGGTAGATTTGTTTGAAGAAAAGGTAATCGAGGGGATGCATGGGGATGTTTTTGAACTGTATGCAGAGATCATCGAAATGCAGGAAAAACCCCTTTTACCTACCGGTATCCTGGCAGCCAATCCTCAGGGAGAAACAGCAGAGATCGATGAATCTCTTTACGGAAGGACCTCTTATCGGGCAATTTTGGATATTGGATTGCTCGATGTAGATCCCAAGTACCTGATTCCGGAAGATGGAGAATTTGAAATTTTGGGAGCGAGTTCTGATATGTTGATTTTGAACCTTGGGGAAAATCCCAAAAAATATCAAGTAGGGGACACGGTTAAATTCGGCTTGAAATATATGGGGGCCCTGGGAATCCTGAATTCCAGTTATGTGGACAAAGTGGTGAAATGATTTTATCGGATACTCTATTCTTCAAAAAAGATTATTTTTTCTGTCTTTTGGCATAGTATTGGTTTGATGAAATGCGAACCAACTATTATGATTTATGAAAAAGCTAAGTTTAATGCTCGTTTTTTTCGCATTTGTTTTTCTGGATGCAAAGGCCCAAAGTTCAGGAAATGACAGAGGCGGTTTCGGTATCCGTGGAGGGGTGAATTTTTCAACCTTTGGTGGTGGAGACATCGCAGATGATGATTATTCCCAACGTACCGGATTTCATGCGGGGGTGTACAATTCCATTTACTTTGGAAGTATGATTGCCCTAGAACCAGGTGTATTTTATTCTGTTAAAGGAACCAAAAATGATGATTTTGTCAACTCCCGGGCTGTTTTGAATTATGTGGATGTCCCAGTGCTGTTAAGGCTTCATTTGACAGAAGGCTTCAATATTTTCGGTGGACCACAGGCGTCGTTTTTGATGGGTTCCAGATTTGAAGGGGATCTGTTTGGTTCTACAGTTAGTTTTGATACCGATAATGTCAGAGAAAGAGACTTCGGAGTCGTCTTGGGACTAGGCTATAACCTGCCCAAAGGATTGAATGTGCAGGGTTCCTATAATTATGGTTTGAGCCCTGTATTCAAAGATAGTAATGTGGACGTATTCAACAGGGGCTTTCAGATCTCCTTAGGTTACACGTTTTAAAATATTTCGTTCTATGCCATTTTAAAAGCCTGAGTAAAATTATTCAGGCTTTTTATCGTCCTTAAAAAGAAGAAAGTTTACGTTTTTATTAAAGAAAGATTTTGATTTGTTATTTTTTTTTTAAAATAAACTAAATATTAAAGCTTATCAAAAAGTTCTTATTAAATGTAGTTGCATCCTTGTTAACCTCTTCCCATTTTAACCAAAATAATATGCAAAAAGTTATATTAGTTATTTTCATTTCAAGTCTTTTTATGTCTTGTCGCAAAAGTCAACGGCCAGAAGCTGCTATTTTCATTGATTTGGATAGTGGAAGGGAAAGCAAATTATCAGAGTTCTTTGAGGAACTTGAGTATTTACTGCTGGATGTCCCTGATTCAATTCCACTTGTGAAGGTTTGGAAGTTTGATATGAGTACGGATAAGATATTTGTCAGTGACAGAGAGTTGAATAATGTATTGATTTTTGATGCTTTTGGTCAATTTAAAAATATAATAAAAGCGACAGGTCAAGGTCCAAACGAATTTCAAAGTATGGAAGATTATCAGATTTTTGATGACCATATATATGTTTTAGATGGCAGTCTTAGAAAAATCTTAAAGTTTGATTTTGAGGGGAAAGTAAAAGATGAAATAAGAATTGAATTTCATCCCTACAATTTTTTTATCAATGAGTCAGGTATTTTGTATTATTTTGGAAATAGACCAAGTTTTGAATATCAATCTGTTGTATCTGTGAAAAATGGGTCAATAGATGGACTGAAAGAGATTCAGAAAGATTTAGAAGGTTTAAATTATTCCTCTGTCTATGGATTTCAATACGATATCTATGACAGGAATGTACTTTTGAAGCTTGACACTTCTTATGAAGTTCTGATTTTTGATGAGCAACTTAATAAGGAAAGGGAACTTAAGTTTGATTTTGGCA
>Ga0213835_101088_pt1 | contig 18830 bp, 21 predicted proteins | sample SWPATP01_FD_160576 | JGI IMG/M metagenome (GOLD analysis project Ga0213835, IMG submission 160576) | Coastal seawater microbial communities from Marineland, Florida, United States - SWPA TP0 #1 | ecosystem: Environmental > Aquatic > Marine > Coastal | place: USA: Florida | collected 2016-08-05 | reverse complement strand
CGAGGGGCGAGTTGGCATTGGCACCCAGCGGGAGTCGTCTTTGGTGCAGGGAGCGGTTGATGCACCGGGCCGGTCAGGCCCGGTGCGGAGCGCAGCGGCTCAGGGAGTATGCAGTTCCACCCGCAGCGGTTCGAGGTCCAGGCGAACGCCTTCGAAGCTGTAGAGATCCAGGGTCATGTCCTGGCTCCAGTAGCCCTTGGTCTGGTCATCCTGGGTGAAGACAAGGCGCAGCGCCTGTCCCTCGTCGCCGATCAGCAGGGACTCGACCCGCTCGGTGGCCGAGTTGTCCAGCAGGTCGAAGCCGACCAGCTCCTGCAGGTTGCGATTGGCGCTGAACAGTCCGCTCTGCAGGCTTACCGGGACCTCGAAATATTCGCTGCCGATTGTCTCGCTGGCCCCTTCGCGTGGCCGATACTCCCCGCTTTCCGGCAAGTAGAGATCGCCAGGCAGCAGATAGCTCAGCCGCACGTTGGCCACGCTGATGGGAAAGCCTTCGCCTGGACGTGTCGCTTCGCTGAGATCGACCAGCGTGATGCCGCCACCGCCGGCAACCCGCCACTCGCCGTTCTCCACGACCAGAGCGGTGCCCTCGTCGATGCCTATCCCCAACGGCATGCCCCCTTCGTGCTCCAGCATCACCGCCAGCAGCCGGCCCAGGCGAGCCTTGCGGTCGAAGTGCTGGTCGATCAGGCCGGCCTGGAAGAAGCCCAGCCCCTGACGCACGATGGCGGGGCCATGCTCCTGATCGTTCATGCTCTCGTAGTCATCGCGGAAACCTTGAAACAGCGCTCCCTGGCTATCGCCACCGGCCAGCATGACGGGCGACATGATGGCAGCACCGGCGCTGGTACCGGCCAGCACGCCGCCTCGAGCGTGCATCTCGCGCATGGCAGCCAGTACCGGAGTATCGCTGCCATCCTCTTCCAGCAGCACTGCCGTGATACGAGTCTGGTCGCCACCCAGGAACCAGATGGCATCCAGCTCCTCGATGGAGGTGGCTAACTCATTGTCGCGCCCATTATCGGCCCACTGGGACTCGTCCACGTCCTCGGTGCGGCGGTCGTCGGCCATGGCCAGGGGCAGCAGGCGAATGTTTTCCTCGGCAATACCGATGGCGGTGAAGGCTTCGACGATCTTGGCGTAGTTACCGGAGATATTGCCGGTGGCGGCGGGTACCACCCCCAACCGAATCTCCGACGCTGGCTTGTCGATCGGGTCGATCACCGCGTGAAATACATCTTGGTGGCTCTCCTGCAGGAAGCCACCGGCCATCACCAGGGGGCCGGGGCCTTCGGCCATGGCCGCCTGGCCGCCAAGCAGGGTGGTACCGAGCGTGAGCGCCAACAGGGAGTGTCGAAGCGTACGAGGGGTATGGGCAAGTGTATGTAGCATAACGAATTCCTGGTCGATACGTCGCGGCCCGCCCGCAAGAGGCAGGCCAGGTAAGGTGTCGGTGACGTGGATCGATCAGGCTATTCGTTGTACCACTCGCTGAGAGCGGTACGGGTGAGGGCGTAGCTGCCGGTGCGCAACACGGCATCGGTCCAGCCCCGGTGGCGGGGTCTGGAAGGAGCAAGCTGCACGGTTGGGCGAGAATCCGGCATGGGGACCATCTGATTGTTGTTTTTTTCTAACCTACCCCCGTTCCCTCTGCCTGGCAACCGCTTGCTCCATGATCGGGCGATGCTCGGCTGCTCCTTTTGCCGCAGAGGCGTACCGGCTGATCAGAGCTAGAATGAAAGACGAAGCCCGCAACATAAGCGGGCTCTGACTACGAAAAATACGCAAGGGACCACATACCATGACTCAGCGACTGCTCGTCCTGCTGGTTGCGCTCCTCTTCTCGAGTGCCGCCCTTGCCAGCCTGCTACCCACTGAAGCCACCCAGGCAGGCTACTCCGATTCCTTCCATCCTCAGGCCCAGCTTCTGGCCGCCTTGGAGAGCACGAACGAAAGCGCCCAGAACGAACCCTGCGAGTCACGCGCCGAGCAGGATGCGTTCTGGCTGGCGCAGGGCTGCTGTCGTGTGTGCCGTACCGGCAAGGCCTGCGGCAATTCCTGTATCAACCGCAACTACACCTGCCGTCAGCCGCCGGGCTGTGCCTGCAATGGATAGCTAGGCTTCGCGTCCCGTGGCATCGCGGTCGCAATCATAGCGCTTCATGTACGGGAACGGCGGCAGCCAGGCCTCGCGGCGTACGACCCAGCTCTCATAGCTGGGCATCAGTTGATCCGGGGTATCCAGGGTGCCCAGATGCACTTCGATTTCGTCGTCGGTACGGGCGAAAACGGATGAGCCGCAGCGGGGGCAGAAGAAGCGCCCGTTGTAGTCGCGCGTTTCGCCTTCTATCGCTACCGCCGCCTGGGGGAACACCGCGGAGGCGTAGAAGAGCGCGCCATGGTGCTTGCGGCAGTCCAGGCAGTGACAGATACCGACCCGGTACGGGCGCCCCGACGCCACGACTCGAACGTTGCCGCAAAGGCAACCGCCGGTGTATTGCTCCATGCTAGGCCCCCTTGTTATCGACTGACCGTTCAGCAGAAGTGGGCTGAGTGCCCTTCAGAGGTGATAACGCAAGGGTAGCGCTTTCTTTGGAACACGCCTGAAACCATGCCTGCAAAAATGCAAAGCGCGCGGGAATGAAAGATAATAAGCAGGTTAACGAATAACAGGCACTCGCGAGGCGACATGAATCCCACCATCGAACTGCTGAAATCTCATCGCTCGATTCGCCAATTCACCGACCGCAAGATCCCCCATGAGCTGCTGGTCGAGCTGATTCGCGCCGGCCAGGCTGCCGCGACCTCCAACCATGTGCAGGCCTACACCGTGATTCACGTGAAGGAATCGGCCAACCGCGAGAAGATCGCCGAGCTGGCCGGCGGGCAGTCGTACGTGGCTACCGCTTCCGACTTCCTGGTGTTCTGCGCCGACATGAAGCGGCCCACCGAGGCGGCGGAACGCAGCGGTGCCAATGTCATACGCGGCATGACCGAGCAACTGGTAGTGGCCAGTGTGGATGCGGCCCTGATGGCTCAGAACGTGGTCATCGCCGCCGAATCCGAGGGGCTCGGCATCTGCTACATCGGTGGCATCCGCAACAACCCCCAGGCCATCAGCGACCTGTTGCACCTGCCCGAGCACGTCTACCCGGTGTTCGGCTTGTGCCTCGGCTATCCGGCTGCCGATCCGGACGTCAAGCCGCGCCTGCCGGTGGAGGCGATCCTCAAGGAGGACTATTACACCGACGACAGCGAGCTGGTGGCCGCCTTCGACGATGCCATGCAGAGCTACTACGGCGAGCGCCGCGGCGGCAACAAGGACTCCAACTGGTCAAAGAACCTCACCCCGCTGTTCAATAGCAAGCTGCGCGCCCACATGCGCGAGTTCCTCACCAAGCGTGGCTTCGAGATGAAGTGACCGGACGTGACGCGTGGGAGGCTTCGTTACAAGCAAATGTTGCGAAGTATTGACAAGCCGATGAATACAGGCTAAACCACTTGTCATAGGCGAGGACAGAGGTCCAAGCCCCTAGGACTCAATGTAGAGTCCTCAATCACAGGACCATAGAGGCTCCCTGGCTAGCGGCTCACTTGTTGAGTCGAAGGCGGGGGGCTTTTTTTTTGGAGGTGCTTTATTTCATGGGGCGATTGCGTTCCGCCGATGCATGGGTCGTGGGTATCTTGTTCTCTCGAACGGGTGTGACTTCCGTCATAGAGAATTCCCAGTTCAACGGGGCCCTGCTGGCAATAGAGGAGATCAACGAGGCCGGGGGAATCCACGGGCGTCAGATCGAGCCGATCTGCTACGACCCCGCTTCTGTGGTAAGTCGTTATGGAGAACTGGCAGAGCGTCTTCTTGCAGAGGATGGCGTAAACGTCATTTTCGGCTGTTATATGTCTTCTACGCGAAAAGAGGTGCTGCCCATAATCGAGCGGCGCAATGCACTTTTCTTTTATCCCACTCTATATGAGGGGTTCGAATATTCAGCCAACGTCATCTACAGCGGGGCCGTTCCCAATCAGAACAGCGTCCCTCTGGCTAGCTATCTGTTGGAAAACTATGGGAGTCGGTTCTATTTCATCGGCTCAGATTACATTTATCCCCGCGAGTCCAATCGCGTCATGCGAAATATCTTGCGTCAGGGAGGCGGTGAGGTCGTGGGCGAACGCTATGTCTCGTTGGAAGCCGGAGCCGAGGACTTTGCCGACGTGCTTGAAGAGATCAAGGCCCTGGCACCCGACGCCATCTTCTCCACCGTGGTCGGCACCGGTACCGTGAACTTCTATCGGGCTTACCTGAAAGCGACCAATGGGGATAGGCGGGCTCCCATCGCAAGCCTTACCACCAATGAGGCTGAGGTGGCGGAGATGGGCTCGGAGGCCGCGGCTGGTCACATCACCGCCGCTCCCTATTTCCGCAACATCAAGTCGGAGGCCAACAGTCGGTTCCTCGAGCGTTACCACAAGCGGTTCGGCACCGTCGATACGGTGACCAGCTGCTGCGAAGCGGCTTACTTTCAGGTGCACCTGTTCGCCAATGCGCTGCGCCTGGCCGGCTGCATGGATACCGACCACCTGCGTGAAGCTCTACGCGGCGCAGAATTCGATGCCCCGCAAGGGCGAGTAAAGATCGATCCTGACAACAATCATACCTACCTGCATTCGAGGATAGCGAAGCTGGATGAGCAAGGAGAATTCGTCGTCGAGCTGGAGGTCAGGCGCCCGATCAAGCCTGACCCTTATCTGGTGGTGCCGGCGCTCAACGACTGGAACTTCAGGCTCAAGCCACTCAAGCAGGGCTTGGGCAACTGACCGGGAGACTGGATGGCAACGAGCAACATCATCCGAGACGTGCGTGCCCTGAGGGTGCTGGTACTGCATCCTCAGGACACCCACGCCGAAGAGCTATTGCAGCAGATCAGGCGTATCGGCTGTAGGGCCGACGCAAGCTGGCCGCTACCAGGCCGCTTGCCAGTGGGCGTGGACGTGGTGTTCGTGGAGGTCAAGGAAACCACGCCGAAGGGGCTCGATACCCTGTTCGGCGGCGAAACCCTGGGTCGCCCTACACTGATCGGGGTGGCCGGCTACGAGAACCCATCGGTGTTGCAAAACTTGCTCGATCTCAAGGTCGATGCCGTGGTGACCAAGCCCCTGCGTCCCTACGGGGTATTGAGCAGCATCGTCATGGCTCGACGGATCTGGCAGGAGTTTCGGGCGGTCGACAGACAGATAGAGCAGTTGAAGGACAAGGTGCAGAACATCCAGAAGGTGAGCCAGGCAAAGTTCATTCTCATGAGGCTGCATCAGATAACGGAAGAGGAGGCATACAAGATCATACGCTCGCAGGCAATGGCCAAGCGAACCACCACCGCTGAAATTGCTCAGGCAATCATCAATGCCGATGGGATACTCGGAAATATAAGCACAAAAAAAATCATCTACGAAAATAGCGAGAATGCTAATAAAACTACTGGATATGACGAGGTGGATTCGTAGACCGCCCTTGGCGAGGAGAGTTTATGTCAGGAAAAATCATCGAATTGTACATTTAGTCACAGGTGCCTGGCTTCTGTTTCGCGCTTGCTGACGTTTTGCTCGGTCGCGAATCGTCTCGCTTCGAGCGGGCGGCAATGGTGCCGTTTGAAGCTTCAGCAAGATGTTGAGTTCAGAAGTTTGGTTTTTGATAGCCTGATAAGTATAGATCTTGCCTGCTTTTTTAGTGGGCTGATATGCTGCGCTCAGGTTTTTATGTGGTAATCGAGGGTTGCAAATAATACTTGCAAGAGTGTTTGAGTTGTTCTTAGAGTTAAGCAAGACCCGGTGCCGACAATGTCATGGGGTCTATAACAGGCAGAGAAGCCCCTTGGTTCGCGATGATCAGTCGCCGCTGAGGGGCTTTTTTGTTTTCCAAAAATAAAAAGCGCCTTGCTGGTGCAGCGGGCAAAGAAGGAGACACAACAAATGAAAAGACGTGATTTCTTGAAAGGCGTGGCGGTGGCAGGAGCGGCCGGCGTGGTCGGCTTTCCCGGCATCTGGACTCAACGAAAAGCCGCCTGGGCAGCGAACGGGGAAATTCCGGTCGGGATCCTCTTCTCCCTCACCGGCGCCGTGGCGGTCGTGGAGCGTACGTTACATGACGCGGCCCTTATGGCAATCGAGGAGATCAATGACAACGGTGGCATACACGGCATGCGCCTGCGCCCCTTCATCGAAGATCCGGCCTCGGACCCTGCGACCTATGCGGATCGCGCTCGCCGCCTGGTCCTGCGTGACAACTGCGTTAGCGTATTCGGCTCTTATACCTCGGCGAGTCGTCAGGCGGTCCTGCCGGTGGTGGAGGGCAGGGACAATCTCTACTGGTACCCCACTCTGTACGAAGGTCGCGAGTGTTCGCGCAACGTCATGTACGGCGGCGCGGTGCCCAACCAGCAGCAACAGGAGTTCGTGCCCTGGCTGGTGGAGAACTTCGGTGGCCGGTTCTATCTGATTGGCAACAACTATGTCTATCCCAGGGAGGAGAATAACGTCTGCAAGATGATCCTGGACCAGATCGGCGGCGAGGCGGTACACGAAGAGTATGTCCCCATGGGCCACTCCGACTTCAGTTCGGTGATCAACCGGATTCGCCAGACCAACCCGGACGTCATCTTCTGCACCTTGGTGGGCGATTCCGACGTGGCCTTCCAGCGGCAGTTCCACGCGGCTGGCTTCGACCCGGAGCAGCTCCCTGTGGCCAGCCTTACCCGCTCCGAAGTCGAGGTCAAGGCGATGGGCGGGGCGGCCGCTGCGGGGCACTTCAGCTCCGCACCTTATTTCATGGCTCATGCCTCACCGGAGAACGCCCGCTTCGTCGAAGCCTATCAGCGCAAGTACGGATCGGACCAGGTCACCCATTTCGTCAGCGAGGCTGCCTACTTCCAGGTGTACCAGTTCAAGGCCGCGGTGGAGCAGTTGGATCCCAGCGACATCACGCCGACCAACATCCGGGCTGCCGCGGTGGGGCAAACCCTCATGGCGCCGCAAGGCGAAATCCTCATCGATGAAAACCTGCACACACACCTCTGGCCCAAGGTCGCCCAGTGGGATCGTAGCGGTCAGGCGAAGGTCGTCTTGGAGTCGCAGGAACGCATCGCTCCGGAGCCCTACTGGGCTTACGAAGGGCAGCGGTGCACCGGCGAAGGCCTCGTCACGTTGTGAAAATAACGGTGCGCCCGCGCATTGACAGTTGTCGGGCGCGCCAGCCGAAACTGAGGTGTCTCAATGGATGCTTTCTTAAATCAAGCCTTCGCCGGGCTCAGCATGGCATCGATCCTGCTCATGGTGGCTCTCGGCCTGGCCATCATCTACGGCGCCATGGGCGTGATCAACCTGGCACATGGCGAGTTCGTCATGCTCGGTGCCTACAGTGCCTGGCTGCTGCAGACCTACCTGGGGCTGGGCATCCTTGTGGCGCTGCCTGTCGTGTTCCTGATGGTCGCACTGGTGGGTCTGCTGGTGGAGCGAGGCGTCGTTCGCTGGCTCTATCACCGCCCCCTGGACACGATCCTGGCGACCTGGGGCGTGGCGATTCTCCTGCAGCAGTTGGTTCGCAGCGTTATCGGACCCGAATCGCGTTATGTGGCAGGTCCTTCCATTCTGGACGGAAACCTCGTCCTGGGTGGCGTGGTGATGTCCAACTACCGAATTTTCCTGATCTTCTTTTCCTTGGCGGTGGTGGCTGCCACCTGGTTTTTGCTCAAGCGCAGCGAGTTCGGCACCAAGCTGCGGGCGGTGATCCAGAACAAGGAGATATCGGAGTGCTACGGCATCCGCGCGGATCGGGTCTACTCCCTGGCGTTCGCCTATGGCGCGGGGCTTGCCGGCATGGCTGGCGCGCTGATCACGCCCCTGGTCAGTGTCACCCCCACCATGGGTACCTACCTCGTCGTCGACGCCTTCTTGGTAGTGATCGTCGGTGGCGTTGGCAGCCTGCTGGGCACCGTTGCCGCCGCTGGCCTGGTGGGTGAGGCAACCGCCATGTTCTCGATGCTGATGAACGACACCATCGGCCGTATCGCGGTACTGCTCGCCATCATCTTCCTGATTCGGTTCAAGCCCATGGGCCTGTTCCCGGACAAGGTACGCCGCTGAGGAGACCACCCATGAACAGAACCTTCAAGACTGACTGCATCGGCTACGCCTTGTTCGCGATATTGCTGCTCGTCGTCATCCCCTGGGCCGTGAGCTTTGATGGCTTCGCCCTCAACACTTACGCACGTTACCTCGCGCTGGGCATGGTGGCGATGGCACTGGCGTTGTCCTGGGGCTACGCGGGCATCCTCAATCTCGGCCAGGCTGTACCCTTTTCCTTGGGCGCCTACATCATGGCGATGCACCTAAAGCTCCAGGCCAGCGCCCACCTGCCCGGTGGCCTGCCGGACTTCATGGGCTGGACTAACGTCGAGGTATTGCCCTGGTTCTGGCAGCCGTTCCACTCGCTGCCAGTCACCCTGGTTGCCGGCATCGCAGTGCCTGTCGCGTTGGCGGCATTGCTGGCGGTGTTCATGTTCCGCGGGCGCATCACCGGCGTGTTCGTTGCCATCATCACGCTGGCCTTCCTAGTGGCGGTTCAACTGATGTTCATCGAGGAGCAGCGCTACACCGGTGGGCAGAACGGACTGACGGGACTGGCACCGCTGCAGCTGTTCGGCTGGCGCGTGGACAACTACAGCACCCAGTTCTACTACCTGGTGGCCGTCTGCCTCATGGTTTCCCTGGCAATAGGACTAGCCTTGGTACGCAGCAAGGTGGGTCTGGTGCTCAAGGCAATTCGTGAGGACGCAAGCCGGGTGCGTTTCTTTGGCTATGACGTCGCTCGCTACGAAACCCTTGCGTTCTGCACTTCTGCGGCAATTGCAGGCTGGGCGGGCATGCTTTACGTCCTGGTCCTCGAGTTTGCCTCTCCTACCTACATGGGTGTCGCCTTCAGTCTGGCCATCGTGATCTGGTGCGCGGTGGGCGGACGGGAGTCGCTGGTGGCTGCCGCCCTAGGCGGAATCATCGTCAATCTGCTGGAGGGCAGGCTGTCCGACATGTTCGTTGACGGTTGGACCTTCTTCCTCGGTGCACTCTTCATCGTCGTGGTTCTGGTCGCTCCCAGGGGCCTGTTCGGCTTGGTACAGAGCGCCGTTCGTCATACCGGCAAGGTGCTTCGCTCAGAGAGAGGCGGCGCACGCGCCAGGTGGCTGGCCACCGGCGTGGGTACGCGGCGAATCGACAACGGAGGACGCTGACATGGCGCATTTGGAACTCAAGAACCTGTCGGTCCATTTCGGTGGCTTGAGGGCAGTCAATAACCTTGACCTCAGCGTGGCGCAAGGCGAGCTGCGCTGCCTACTCGGCCCCAACGGCGCGGGCAAGTCGACCACGCTGGATCTTATCTGCGGCAAGACCGCCGCCACCTCGGGCCAGATCCTGTTCGAAGGGCGCGACATTACCAGCTTGAGTGAGCATAGGCGGGCCCGCCTGGGAATCGGACGCAAGTTCCAGACGCCCTCCGTGTTCAAGGAGCTAACGGTACTGGAAAACATGGAAATCGCGCGCTCACAGAACCCCGGCATTCTGACATCGGGCTTTGTCTTTCGCACCCACATCCGGGGCCGGCTGAAAGAGATCCTGGAGCTGGTGGAACTGATGGATCACGTCCACACCAAGGCGGGCAATCTCTCCCATGGCCAGACCCAGTGGCTCGAAATCGCCATGCTGCTCATTCAGGAGGCCAAGTTGATTCTCATGGACGAGCCGACGGCAGGCATGACGATCCAGGAGACCCGGCGTACTGGTGAGATATTCAACTCGCTGAAAGGACATCACACCATGATCGTGGTTGAGCACGACATGACCTTCGTGCGGCAGATTGCCGAGACGGTAACGGTGATGGAGCTGGGAGCCCTGCTGGCGCAAGGCTCGATCAAGGAGATAGAGAGCGATCCAAAGGTTAGGGCAGCCTATCTGGGTAACGAGGTGGCTGATCATGCTTGAAGCACGCGACCTTTATTCGTTCTACGGCAAGAGTCCGGTACTCCAGGGCGTCAACTTCAAGGCGGGCAAGGGCGAGCTTTTTAGCATCCTGGGCCGCAACGGCGTAGGCAAGACCACATTATTGAAGAGCATCATGGGGCTGACGGATGGCATCAAGGGTTCACTGCGGTTCAAGGAAGAAAGCATTGGAGAGCTGCCGACCCCGGAACGCGCCCGCCGTCGAATCGGCTACATCCCCCAAGGCCGAGCCATCATCCCCCGCTTCACCGTCAAGGAGAACATTCTCATGGGCGCTTTCGGCCGTGAAGACGGCCGGCGCGAGATGCCGGAAGGGGTTCTGGAGCTCTTTCCCATTCTAAAGGAATTCATGAACCGCCGCGGTGGTGACCTATCCGGCGGACAGCAGCAGCAACTGGCCATTGCGCGCGCCCTGGCGCTTGGTCCTGAGGTGCTGTTGCTGGACGAGCCCACCGAAGGCATCCAGCCCAATATCGTTCAGCAAATCGAGGAGGTGATCGTCCATCTCAACAAGAAGATGGGAATAACCATCTTGCTGGTGGAGCAGAACATCCCGTTCGCACGCCGGGTTTCCGACAAGTTCATCGTGCTCGACAAAGGCCGGGTAGCGATGGCGGGCAGTGCCGAGGACCTCACTGACGAAGTCGCTCACGAGTTTCTCGCGTTCTAAGGCTGGCCTCGAGTCAGCAGTAATTGCCGCCTAGAAGTGGCGATCTTGAGACGTAAAACAACAGGAGTGGAACCATGAGACACGGTGATATTTCGAGCAGTAACGATACGGTAGGCGTGGCGGTCGTCAACTACAAGATGCCGCGCTTGCATACTCGCCAGGAGGTACATGAAAACGCCCAGAAGATTGCCGACATGATTATTGGCATGAAACAGGGCCTACCGGGCATGGACCTGGTGATTTTCCCGGAATACAGCCTACAGGGGATCATGTACGACCCCGACGAGATGATGGAAACCGCTGTCACTATTCCGGGAGAGGAAACCGAGATCCTCGCCCGCGCCTGCCGCAAGGCCAACACTTGGGGGGTATTCTCCCTCACCGGCGAGCGCCACGAGGATCACCCCAAGCGCAATCCCTACAACACCCTGATCCTCATGAACAACCAGGGTGAGATCGTTCAGACCTATAGGAAGATCATCCCCTGGTGTCCGATCGAAGGCTGGTACCCCGGTAACCAGACCTTCGTCAGTGAAGGCCCCAAAGGTATGAAGATCAGCCTGATCATCTGTGACGACGGCAACTACCCCGAGATCTGGCGCGACTGTGCCATGCGTGGTGCCGAGCTGATCGTCCGCTGCCAGGGCTACATGTATCCCGCCAAGGAGCAGCAGATCAACATGGCCAAGTGCATGGCCTGGGCCAACAATTGCTACGTGGCCGTGGCCAACGCCGCCGGGTTCGATGGTGTCTACAGCTACTTCGGCCACTCCTCGATCATCGGCTTCGACGGGCGCACCCTGGGCGAGTGTGGCACTGAGGAGAACGGGATCCAGTACGCCCAACTTTCCATCAGTGCGATCCGCGATGCGCGCGCCAACGACCAGTCACAGAATCACCTGTTCAAGATCCTGCATCGAGGGTACTCAGCTCTGCACGCCGCAGGCGATGGAGACAAGGGAGTCGCCGACTGCCCCTTCGAGTTCTATCGAAACTGGGTGAACGACGCCGAAAAGACCCGCGAGCAGGTCGAGAGTTTCACCCGCTCCAAGGTCGGCGTCGCCTGTGCGCCGGTCGGAACGCTACCGTACGACGCCAAGGAAGAGGAACACGGCGGCTGACTTGCCGTTGTACTGACCCGGCCCGGCCTTATTGGCCGGGCCGGACCCATGCAGGGGGAGCGATATGCCTTTTCTCAATGAAATGCTGGATGAAAGCAGCCGCAAGCGGCTGGAGCATGAGCGCCTTGCGGCGGAAAATGAGGGTGCTGCCGTACCGGCGCAATCGCTGGGTTCCGCGGCAATCGAAAGTCGTTACCGCTTCGACGTAGACGGCATCATGGCGGCCGTGCGCAGCGAGATACTCGGACAGGATGAAGCCTTGGCGGCACTCGAACGTGCACTACGTATCGTGCGGGCGGACATTGCCGATCCTCGGCGACCGCTGCATACCGCCTTGTTTCTCGGACCCACCGGCGTAGGCAAGACAGAGATGGTCCGTGCCTTGGCCCGAGCCCTGCACGGCGACGCCGACGCTTTTTGTCGCATCGACATGAACACCCTGGCCCAGGAGCATTATGCTGCCGCCCTGACCGGTGCTCCGCCGGGCTACGTCGGCAGCAAGGAGGGTACCACCCTGTTCGATCAGAGCCTGATAGAGGGGTCCATTGGAAAACCCGGCATCGTTCTCTTCGATGAGCTTGAAAAAGCCTCGGATGAAGTGGTTCAGGCACTGCTCAACGTATTCGACAATGGACGCCTGACGGTCGCCTCGGGGGAGCGTACCTACAGCTTCCGAAATTCGCTGGTGTTCATGACCAGCAATCTAGGCGCCAAGCGCATCCAGGCGCATGAACGTGCCAAGAGCCGTTGGCCGAGACGGCTGCTGCCGCCATCCCCGCAACGCGACAGGAGGGTACTAACGAAGCTTGCAGAGCACGAATTGCTGCGCCGTTTCACACCGGAGTTCGTCAACCGAATCGACACGATTACCGTATTCAACTGGCTGGACAAAGGCATCCTAGGTGCGCTGATCGACATGGAAATCCAGCGGATTAACCGCCGCCTGGCGAAGCACGGGGTGAATCTCCACCTGGACCCTGCCGTCAAGCAATATATCGTCCGCATCGGTTTCGATAGGAAGTTTGGAGCGCGTTCGCTGCGTCGCGTGATACGTCAGCATGTGGAGGCGCCGCTTGCCGTTTTCCTGCTGAACGAATTGCAACGCAGCGATAGCCCCCAAAAGCTGGAAGCCTATCTGGAGGCGGGCAGTGTGAAGTTTCGCCATGAAGGAACTTGAAAGTACGTTCCTTGGTGTAATGCTGGCATGAGACGGTGGAATGAATCGTTATCTCCTCAATAAGCCTTGGCACAATGGCAGATACGAAACTCCCCCGTACCGATATAGGCCGAGGGCAGGGCATCGAACATATCGCGGGCCGTGCGCACCAGGTGCGGCTGGTCGTAGAAGCCGGCTTCCGCGGCCAGGGTGGAGAGGGTCATGCCCGGCTGCCAGCGGGCCATGGCGCGAGTGATCTTCAGGTACAGCAGGAAGCGTCGCAGCGTCACGCCGGTCTGCTCGCGAAACAGATGCGTGAGTCGCGAGGCGGAGATGCCGGCGCGTTCGGCCAGCGCCGCGGCATCCAGCCGCTCCGGCAGGGTCGCGCGCAAGTGGTGGCAGATATCTGCGATGCGCGCATCCAGCGGCAGTGGCGGCCCGCCGGTAGCGGCCAGATATTGCGCCAGATTGGCTGATAGGCTGCGGCAATCGGCGCTGTGGGCCAGTGCCCAGGCCTGTTCCTCGGCCAACGGCAGATCCATGCTGGCTCGCCCTGCCAGGCTGCCTGCCAAGCGGCGCCAGGCATCGCTGTCCGGGTCGAGCTGGGCCACCAGCATGGTGGTTTGCCCCGGGTTCAGCGCCTGGGGTACGTCCGGTGCCACCAACGCCGCACGGGTTAGGTGGCGCGAACCGTTCACTTCCAGCTCGAATGTCCCATCCAGCCCCAGCAACTGCGATGCGCTGACGTGCCGGTGCACCCGGTTGGCCGGCAGGTGGCCGAGCAGCATCCAGCGGTCGTGCCAGAGGTAAAGGGTGCCGCGTACCGGCGAGATATCCGTCACAGGCGATCCGTGGCAATCAGCAAATAAAGCCGAGGATACGCCATTCAGGAAGCGGACGCCGATACGGCCGGTTCAATGCCCGGCCGGGCGCGGCACGCGCAGCCCCAGCCTGTGTGCCACTTCGAAGGTGACGAAAATCGGACCGATCAGCAGAAAGACCACATCTTCGACGAACGACGGTTTCTTGCCTTCCACCTTGTGCCCCCACACCTGCAACGCCCATGCCGCCACCCAGACGATCAGCGAGATCCAGAACAGCGACCACCCCGCGCTCAGGATGGCGAGAATGCCTACCACTGAAATGGCGAACCAGGCCACCATCAACAGCAACACGCCGAAGGAGAGGCGCAGATAGACCAGGCCGGCCAGCACGCCCAGCAGGGTGGCGCCATTTACCCACTCGGCGGCGCCGCCATCCAGGCCCAGCCAGCGACCAAGCGGCGCCAGCCACAGCAGCCCCAGGGTGGAAAACAGAATGGCCGGCACGCAGACGATATGTACCCACTGGTTCACCGGATGGCGATGGCTCTCGCCGTAGTCGTCGAGAAATTGCTGCAGGCTACGCATGGTCATGCCCTCGTTGTTCTTGGCAGGGGTCATGCTCATGCTAGGCGCACCAGAGGGCGCTGCCTTGTATGTAACTGCTGGCATGCCGGGGGTTTCGCTACCCCATGGTAGGCTATGCTGAGGGCGTGAAATACATGAAGTGCGAACCCTCAGCGATGACCTCTTTCGAGCCCCGTATCACTCTGAATCCGCAGCAGCACCGAGTGCAGGTATCTATCGGCGGCACCTTGCTTGCCGATACCACCCGCGCTCTCGAGCTGCTCGAACGCGGCTACCCGCCACGGCTCTACGTTCCCCGCGAAGACGTGCGAATGGAGCGGCTGACCCGCTCCGAGACCGTGACTCACTGCCCGTTCAAGGGCGATGCCGCCTACTTCTCGTTCGGCGCCAATGCCGATGTAGCGTGGAGCTACGAGCGGCCGCTGGAAGGCATGGAGACGATTGCGGAATACCTGGCATTCGATGATGCCAAGGCCGTCGTGACAGAAGGCCAGTAGACAGTAGGCCGCGGCGGTCTGGGCTATGCTTCAGCTCGTTGATCATTCCCCAAGGAAGGAGGGGTGGACCATGGCCAAGCGTTTCAAGGTAGGCGATCACGTGAGTTGGAATTCCGAGGCGGGCCGGGTGAGCGGCAAGATCATCCGCGTTCACACTCGGGATACGGAGTACAAGGGACACAAGCGCCACGCCAGCGAAGACGAGCCGCAATACGAGATCAAGAGCGACAAGACCGATCACATTGCCATGCACAAGGACTCGGCGCTGACCAAGATCGGTCACTAGCGCTCTCGACGACTGACTACCCCGGCGCGCGCGAATCGGCGGCGACTCTCTCTTTCAGCAGCCACGAACCCAGCCCGGCGACGGCAAGGCCCAGGGCGGCGAAGAGCAGGAAGGTGGTGCCATGGCCTTCTGCCCCGACCAGCCAGCCGGCCAGCGGGGAGCCGGCGACCTGGCCGACCGAGGTGGCGAGCAGTGGCAGCACCGGGCCGAAGGCGGGCGCTTCTTCCATGATCTCGATTCCCCTGACCAGATAGAACCCGGTCAGGGTCATGTACCCGGCGCCGAACAGGGCCGCAGAAGCAAGGGCGAGAGGGAAATGGCCTGGGGCGAGGGCCAGCAGAACCAGACCGGCGGAGAGCGCCACCAAACCAGCGGCATGGCTGAGCACAGACCCGAATCGCGCGATGAGATCGCCGGCGCTGCCACCTGTCAGCCCGCCGAGGCCGACTGCCAGCCACATCCAGGCGGTCTGGCTCGACCCCAAGCCCCCCGCGGCGATCGACGCATCGGGAGCAAACACCCAGTAAGACGCACTCACGCACCCCATGCCGGCGGCCAGGCCGCTCAGCCGAGTGATGCCGTGCCACTGCTCACGGCTCACCGGCAGTGATGCGAGGGAAGGAAGCGATGACTGGGCAGGGCGGTCGTCACGGGGTAGGAAAAGGAAGGCCGCCAGTGCGCCCAGGGCCGCCAAGGCGGCGAAGCCGACATAGGCGCTGCGCCAGGCCTCCGCCCAGATCAGCACCGCGGGCATGGCCAGCGCGATGCCCACACTGGTGCCCGCGTTGATGGTGGCATTGACCCTCCCACGCAGCCTGGATGGCACGACCCGGGAAACCGCTTCCGCCATTGCCGGTGAGGAAAGGCCGGTACTGATACCGCAGATCAGCACGCCGACGGCCAGCAGCAACGAGGAAGGCGCCAGGGCGATCATGATCAACCCGATCCCGGCCAAGGCGGCCGCCGCGATACCGGCTCGGCGAACCCCGAGGTGCTGTGTCACCCAGGGGGCGGCGAGGATGGCAAAGACGAAGCTCAGGAACGGTAGAGCACCGATCACGCCGGCCATGCTCGAAGAAATCGACAGTTCGTCGCGCATCGCAGGCAGGAACAGGCCGAACACGAAGCGGGCCAGCCCGTAGGTGATGGCGATGACCCCGCTGCCGAGGGCGGCCATGCCAAGAGCGGAAAGGGGCCTCATGAGCTCACGCTCCGAGCCGCGTTGAGCAGGGCATCGACCACCGCCCGGGTGTCAGACAGAGCTGGCTGCATGCCCAGTAGCACCACCGCTGTGTTGCTGCCCTCCAGTACCACGAAGAGGCGTCGCGCCAAGTCGGCGTGATGATCCAGACCATCGCGTGCCACAGCGGCTTCGATGCGTGCCAGCAGGTCACGCTTGGCGGAGATCGCCAGCGCATGAACCTCGGCGCTGTGCTCGGCAAACTCACCCATTGCCTTGACCATGATGCAGCCATGCTGGCTGCTGTGTTCCAGCCAACGGCCATGGGCTTCGACCAGAGCTCGTGTCGCCTGGCCGGGTGGGGCGTCGGCAGTGGCCGCATCGAGACTGGCGACGAAGCGCTCATGGCGCGCCTGCAGCACCGCCGCGACCAGCGCCTCCTTGGAGGCGAAGTGGTTGTAGAGTGTCATGCGTACCACCCCGGCCGCCGCCACGATGCGGTCGATGCCGGTGGCATGAAAGCCCTGCTCATAGAAAAGGCGCTCGGCCGTGGCGAGCAGATGGTCGCGCTTGGAAGCGGGCATTCGATGGCGCTCCTGAATCTCGATATCTATATAGACCGATCTATCTAAAATAGAGTCTATCTAAGACCAGCAGAGCGTGGTGTGTCAATGCAAAGCAGAAGGGCCGCTTTCCTCGGGAAAGCGGCCCTTCACGTCAAGACTTGCTTATCAAGCAGTCGGCACTCTTGGTCGACGTGCTGGTAAATCCTTTGTCGGTCCCTAGGCGGCGCCCGACTCCCGGAAGTGGTGCCAGGCATGGTGATAGAGCACGCCGGCATAGCCGTTGCGCTGAATGACCTTGAGAATCTTGGCGGGGTTTTCCTCATCCAGGGCCTTGTGCAGTTTCGCCCGCTGCTCTTCGTCCAAGGCCTCGTACCAGTGGTAGGGCTTACCCTGGGCATTACTATTCTCGGCCTTGCGCATCAGGTCCATTTCGATACGCCCGCCGTGTCGATACAGGATATCGTAGCCTTCCTGTAGCTGGGTCGCCGGCACGTCGCACGGCTTTTCGAGACCTTCCAGCACGTTGTAGTAGTAGTAGCTCAGCGGTTGCATGTGGCTCCTCCAGCGGTATGCCGTTGCGTGTCTCTACCAACCAGCTTCCTACCCCCATCCTGCCTGAGGCAAGGCGGCGGGCTCAATGAAAAGATGTCCGCTATCCACGCACACCCGCACGCACACCCGGGCGACGACGGCAAACCCGCGCGGAGCGAGGCTCAACTCACTCCGTATATCCTCGTTTCTGGCTTCTGGGCACTTACCAGGCGCCACCTGGATCCGCACCCGCTAAACTGGGGCAAGCAGAGGGGCTTCGTCAGGGTGGGTGGAGCAGGGTGGGGGCAGACGATGAACTACGAACAGGTAGTGGCGAGTCTGTGGCGCCATGGTAATGGGCAAACGGCCGATCATGTCGCTCGGCTGAACGAACTCATACGCTATGCCACCCTGGCCCCTTCCGGCCACAACACTCAGTGCTGGCGCTTTCGCGCCACCGACGAGGCCATCGCCATCCTGCCGGACCTCAGCCGGCGTACCCCGGTGGTAGACCCGGACGACCATCACCTCTACGTCTCGCTGGGCTGCGCCGCCGAGAACCTGAGCCTGGCGGCACGGGCGTTCGGCATGCAGGGCGAGGTTACCTTCCATGCCGAAGGGGCGGGGGAGGTGCATGTCACGCTGACGCCCTGCCAACCGGAGCGCTCACCGCTGTTCGAGGCGATCCCGGCGCGGCAGTGCACCCGCTCCGACTACAACGGCTTGCCCGTTACCGACCAGGAGCTCTACCTGCTCCAGGGCGCCGGAACCGGAAATGGGGTCTCCATCAGCCTGCTGACCGAGCGACCGGCGATAGAGCAAGTGCTGGGATTCGTGCTCCAGGCCAGCAGCCGGCAAATCGCCAATCGGGCATTCAGGCAGGAGCTCGAGGCCTGGATCCGCTTTGGCGAGCACGAGGCGCTCGAAGCCGGGGACGGCCTCTTCGCGCGTGCGATGGGAAGCCCGGCCACGCCGCGCTGGCTGGGCAGATGGCTATTCCGTGCCCTGTTTCGGCAAGGTATCGAGAACGCCAAGGTCGCCCGCCAGGTGCGCAGCTCCGCCGGCATTGCCGTGTTCATCTCGCAAGCCGACGACAAGGCGCACTGGGTGGAAGCCGGGCGCTGCTATCAGCGTTTCGCCTTGCAGGCGACGGCACTCGGTATCTGCAACGCCTTCATCAACCAGCCGGTCGAAGAGACCAGCGTGCGCCCGGCGTTCGCCGAGGCCCTGGGTATCGTCGGTGGGCGTCCCGACCTGGTGGTGCGGTTCGGCCGGGGCAAGGCGATGCCGCGCTCGCTGAGGCGGCCGGTGGAAGCGGTCCTTATCCCATAGCCCTGCTTGGCTTTACTTCCAGCCCTGATGCCTCCATATCC
>Ga0213835_101087_pt1 | contig 18843 bp, 15 predicted proteins | sample SWPATP01_FD_160576 | JGI IMG/M metagenome (GOLD analysis project Ga0213835, IMG submission 160576) | Coastal seawater microbial communities from Marineland, Florida, United States - SWPA TP0 #1 | ecosystem: Environmental > Aquatic > Marine > Coastal | place: USA: Florida | collected 2016-08-05 | reverse complement strand
CCGACGCCGCCTCGCCCGGGCCCGGCAGGTCGGCTGGTCCGCCATCGAACCGCTGCGCCTCGATCCGCGCGAGGTACGCCGGCGACGCGCCATCGCCCGGGATGCTCGCCTCGGCCAGGCAGAGATGTCGCGCATCGATCGCCCCAACTTCGCCCCTGGCGGCGTCGCGGCAGTCGTCGGTGCGGCGGTCGTCGGTCTTGTCGCGACGGCGCCGCTGCTCGGCGCGCCGGCGCTCGGTGGTGGAACCCTGGCGCCCCTCGCCACCGACATCGGCGCACTGGCTGACGGGGTGCGCGCCACGACCGAGGGTGCTGCCGACCCATTCGCCTTCGTGCTCGGCGTGCTCGCCGCGCTCACCGCCTGGCAGCCATCGCTTGCCCTCGTGCTGCTGTGGGCGATCGCCCTGCCGCTCTCGGCGCTCGGCGCCTGGTGGGCGGTGGCCCCGCTCGTGCAGCGCCCTGGGCCAGCCGCCGCCGTCGCCGTGCTGTGGGCCGCTGCCCCCGCGCTCGCCGTCGCGCTGACCGAGGCGCGCCTGAGCGCCCTGATCGCCCACCTGGTGCTGCCCTGGCTGGTTGCGGCAGCCGTTCGCCTCACTACCTCGTGGAGCGCCACCGCCGTCACCGGCCTGCTCGCCGCTGTGCTGGTCGCAGCCGCCCCCAGCCTCGCTCCCGCCCTCGCGCTCATTTGGGTCGCGGCGATGGTGATGCGCCCCCGCGCGATCGGCCGCCTGCTCACCCTCGTCGTGCCGATCGGGGCCCTCGCCGCACCGCTGATCGCCGACCGGTTGGTGCGCGGCGAACTGCTCGCGCTGCTCACCGACCCGGGCCTCGCCGCCGCCCCCGGCCCCGCATCCCCGACGGGCATTCTGCTCGGCTGGCCTGACCTCGCCCCCGTGCTCGGCCCCCTCGCGACGCTGCTGCCCGCCGAGCCATCGGCCATTGTCATCGCCCTCGTCGTCGGACTGCCGGTCGTCGCGCTGCCGGTTCTTGGCCTGCTCGCCCCCGCCCTTCCCAACGGGATGCGCGCCCTCGCGCCCCTCGCCCTCGCTGCGCTCGGCCTCGTTACCGCGATCGTTGCGTCGGGCATCGCCCTCACGACCGCCGACGGCCGGGTCGTCGGGCTCGACACGGGGCCCGCCGTGAGCCTGTACTGGCTCGGCCTCGTGCTCGCGGCGGGCATCGGACTCGACCGCCTCGGCCGGGCAGGAGCGATTCCCGGCGTCGTCGCCGTGACGGGCGCGGCGGCCATCGCCGTGCCCGCCCTCGCCGCAATCCTGCTCGGCTCGGCCACCGTCGCCCCGCTCGCCGAGCCCCGCACCCTGCCAGCGCTCGTCGCCGCCGACGCCACCGGCGACCCGCGGATCGGCACCCTCGTTCTCACCCCACGCGACGAAGGCCTCGCCGCCCGCATCGACGGCGGCGCCGGCCCCACCCTCATCGACCAGCGCACCGTCCGCCGCAGCGACGACGCCGAGCTACGCGCGCTGGCCACCCTCGCGGCGAACCTGGCCGCTCCGAGCGGGCGGGCGCTCGAGCGTGACCTCGACGAGCGTGACGTGCGCTACGTGCTGCTGCGAGCATCCAGCGCCGAGATCGACAGCGACGACGGACCCGACGAGCGCCCGTACCGGCTCGGCGACGTGGCGGTGGCACTCGACGCGACGCCCGTGCTCGTGCCCGTCGGTGACACCGAGGCCGGTCGGCTGTGGCGCGTCGCGGCCGACGACGACACGCGCGCGGCCGGGCCCGAGCGACACCCGCTCTCGGGCGCCGTGCTCGCCGTGCAACTCGGAATCGTCGGCTTGACGCTGCTGCTCGCCGTGCCAACGAGCGTGCGCCCCCGCCGTGAACGCAGCGCCGACGGCACGATCGACGATCCCGCCGCGACCTTCGACGAGGACACCGATGACTGACGCGCGCCGAATCGCCCTCGCCTCCGGTCGGGCCGGGCTCAGCCTGCTCGCCGCGGCCGCCGCCGTCGCGCTCGGCGCCGCGGCCCTGCTCGTTCCCGGCCCGAGCATCAGCCCCGAGGTGACCGCGGTCACGGTCACCCCCGACCGCGCCGACCAGGCGATCGCCTGCGCGGGCGGAGTATTCGGCCTGACACCCGGCGACAACCCCCGACTCACCGTCGCCGCCGCCCCCCGACTCGTCACCGCCGGCACGGGGGCCACAGTGGCGCCACTCGACGGCAGCGACGCCTTGCCCGATGAGCTTCCGGCCGAGACGCCGCTCGTCGCGGCCGAGCCGCCCTCGGTGGTGACGCTGCCCGTCTCGGCCCCCGACGAGCTTGTGGCCGCCGTCGACAGCGTGCGCGTCAGCACGCCCGAGCTCTTCGGTTTCGTCGCCGCGGAGTGCGCGCCCGCCAGCCGCACCGGCTGGCTCGTCGGCGGTGACACCACCGTCGGGCGCACCACGTGGGTGGCGCTTGCCAACCCCGGGCCCGTCGACGCGACGGTCGACCTCGCCCTCTACGGCGCGGCCGGTCCCATCAGCGCCCCCGGCACGACGGGCATCATCGTGCCGAGCGGGTTCCAGCGCGTCGTCGCCCTGGGTGGCGTCGTCGTCGACGAGGCGTCACCCGTCGTCGGCGTCACGGCGCGGGCCGGCTCCGTCACCGCGACGCTGCAGACGAACACCGTGCGGGGGCTCGAGCCGGGCGGCCTGTCGGTCGCGAGCGCCGCCGAGACGGCCGCCACCCGCGTCGTGATCCCCGGCGTGCCGATCGTCGACCCCGAGGGTGTCCAGCAGCGCGCTACGGCGGTCGGCCCCGACCTGCTGCCCACGCTGCGCCTGCTCGCCCCCGGCGACGACGGCGCCGACGTGACCGTGCGCCTCGTGCGCGCCGGCTCGGTGGACTCACCAGCCGATGACGCCGCTGTCCCCCCGATCATCGCGGCTCTCGAGGGCGGCACCGTGCTCGAGCTGCCCCTCCCCGAGCTGCCAGCCGGTGAGTGGGCCTTCCTCGTCGACGCCACCGCGCCCGTCGTCGCGGGCGTGCGCATCAGCATCGTCGACGCCGACCCCGCACCACTGCCTGGCCCCGTCGGCGGGGTGGCCCCATCGATCGACCAACACTGGATCGCCGCCTCACCGCTGCTGCCCGGCGGCGTCACCGCCCTCGGCGTCGTCGGCGAGCTCGCCGGCACCACGGCCCGGCTGCACCTCGCCGCGCCCGGCGACGCCGCCACCGTCGACTTCGACGGGCGCCTCATCGAGGTGCCGGCGGGCGGCGCCGTCAGCCTGCCCGTCGCCGGAAGCACGCCGCTGCGCCTCGCGATCGACGGCGGCGCCGTGAGCGCATCCGTCAGCTACCGGGGGGATGCGGCGATCGCGACCACGCGCATCCTGGCCCCGCGGGCGGCGCAGCCGCCGCTCGTCATCCTGCCGCAGTAGCTACCAGTGCCGGAAACGGTCGGGAGCTAGATCCCACGGATCTTTGCCGATCAGTTCGCCGACGGCCCGGAACACGCAGTTCTCGATCATCATCCGCCGGTGCCAGTCGTCGTCACGATGCAGGCGGCTCATGCGCTCGATCGGGATGCGGAACAGGATCACCCGCTGCTGAGCCGGCACCGTGCGCCAGCGCGCGACACCGTTCACTCCCGGCGGCTGCTCGGGCATCGGCAGAACATCGATGCGCAGGGTTGACAGCTCGTCTGGCCACTCGTCGACCAGGTACTCGGCCGTCGCCCGTACCGTCTGCTCGAACAGCTCGCGCCGCGTGTGCACGGGGCGCAGGCCAGCGCCCGGCAGCTGCGAGCGTCCGGCGCGGCCGTGACGGGCACGGCTGCGCCCCTGCGAGGTGCGTCCGGTGCGCGGCGAGGGCATGCCGTCAGCGTACCGGCGCATGTCGCAGGCCGGCCGTATGCTGAAGCCGATGACCTCCCGGCAGTGCAGCAAAGTGGCGTGCAACAACGCCGCCATCTCGACGCTGACCTACGACTACGCCGACTCGATGGCCGTGCTCGGCCCGCTCGCGCAACGTCGCGAACCGCACACGTACGACCTGTGCGAGAAGCACTCGCAGCGGCTGTCGGCGCCGCAGGGCTGGCACATCGTGCGCTACTCGGCGCTTGGCGAGGTGGGGTGACGCTGAGCGCTGTGGCGCGGGGCCGCGCGCCGCTACGGTAGACCCCGTGACCACCACCCCAGACCTCTCCGCGTTCATCAAGGCCTACGACGTGCGCGGGCTCGTCGGCTCGCAGCTCACCGACGAGGTGATCGAGGCACTCGGTGCCGCCTTCGTCGACGAGCTGAGCGCGGCAGGCCAGCGCATCGCCGTCGGGCACGACATGCGCGACTCGTCGCCCGCGTTCGTCGCGGCGTTCGCGCGCGGAGCGACGGCGCGCGGCGCCCACGTCGAGAACCTCGGGCTGTGCTCGACCGACGAAACCTACTTCGTCTCGGGCCGCGACGGCGTCGCCGCCGCCATGTTTACGGCCAGCCACAACCCCGCCACCTACAACGGCATCAAGTTCTGTCGGCCAGGAGCCCAGGGCATCAGCCTCGACACGGGCCTCGCCGGAATCCGCGACCGCGCGCAGGCGTACCTCGAAGCGGGGGGCGTCGAGGCGCTGCCCGCCGACCAGGGCGGCGCCGTAACCAGCCGCGACGTGCTCGCCGACTACGCCGCCTACCTGCGCGAGCTCGTCGACCTCAGCGCCGTGCGCCCCCTGACGATCGTCGTCGATGCCGGCAACGGCATGGGCGGCATGACCGTGCCGGCGGTGCTCGGCACCGGAGCGGGTCTTCCTGCGCTGCCGCTCACGATCATCCCGCTGTATTTCGAGCTCGACGGCACCTTCCCGAACCACGAGGCGAACCCGCTCGAGCCGGCCAACCTCGTCGACCTGCAGAAGGCGGTCGTCGAGCACGGCGCCGACCTCGGCCTCGCCTTCGACGGCGACGCCGACCGCTGCTTCGTCGTCGACGAGCTCGGCCAGCCGGTCACGCCGAGCGCGGTGGCCGCCATCGTCGCGCGCCGCGAGGTCGAGCGCGTGCGCGCCGCCGGCGAGAGCGGCGACATCGCGGTCGTGCACAACCTCATCACCTCGCGCATCGTGGCCGAGACCATCGAGGCCGCCGGGGCCGAGCCGGTGCGCACCCGCGTCGGTCACTCGCTGATCAAAGACGTGATGCACGCCACCGGGGCGATTTTCGGCGGAGAGCACTCGGCGCACTACTACTTCCGCGACTTCTGGGGTGCCGACAACGGCATGCTCGCCGCCATGCACCTCATCGCGCAGTACGGCGAGTACGACGGGCCGCTGTCGCGCCTCGCCGCCGAATACACCCCGTACGCGGCCAGCGGCGAGATCAACTCGGTCGTCGACGACGTGCCCGAGGCGTACACCCGCGTGGTCGACGCGTTCACCGGGCGGGCCGAGATCGACGACCTCGACGGGCTCACCTTCACCGGAACGACCGCCGACGGCTGGTACTGGTTCAACGTGCGCCCGTCGAACACCGAGCCGCTGCTGCGCCTCAACGCCGAAGCGTCGAGTGCGCCGCTCATGGAGGCCGTGCGCGACGAGGTGCTCGCCCTCATCCGCACGTAGGCGGGGGAGGGGCGCGCCGACCACCCTGCCCGCCCTGCCCGCCCAGCGCACCGAGTCACGCGTCGCCATCGTCGCTCCGCCGCACCCTTAGCCGCCCGAGCGGGAGCCACTTCGGCGGCCTGGAGCCGCTCCGAAGCCCCGCCAGCCCACCAAACTGGCTCCCGGGCCCGCCGGGCCGGGCTGGGGTTGCCGGGCCGGGCTGAGGTTGGCGGGCCGGGCCGGGCCGGGCGGTGCCGCGTGCTCCCCAACACCGGGATGCACGCCCAGCGCACCCGGGGCAATCCCCTGCGAGAATGGGCGCATGGCTTCTGACACCGCTGCACCCGCGCGCCCGGCCGAGCTCGGCCCCCTCGCCACCGTCACGACCCGCAACGGCCTCGACTTCGCCGTGCGCGACCTCGCGCTCGCCGAGGCGGGGCGGCACCAGATCCGCCTGGCCGAGCACGAGATGCCCGGCCTCATGGCCCTGCGCGACGAGTTCGGCCCCACCCAGCCACTCGCTGGCGCCCGCATCGCCGGCTCGCTGCACATGACCGTGCAAACGGCGGTGCTGATCGAGACCCTCGTCGCCCTCGGCGCTGACGTGCGCTGGGCGAGCTGCAACATCTTCTCGACCCAAGACGAGGCCGCCGCCGCCGTCGTGGTCGGCCCTCACGGAACCGTCGATGCCCCCGAGGGCACCCCCGTCTTCGCGTGGAAGGGCGAGACGCTCACCGAGTACTGGTGGGCGACCCAGCAGATCTTCGACTTTGGTGTCGACGCCGAGGGCGCTCCGGTCGGCCCCACGCTCATCCTCGACGACGGCGGCGACGCGACCCTGCTCGTGCACAAGGGCCGCGAGTTCGAGCTCGCCGGAGCCGTGCCCGACCCGCAGCCGGGTGACAGCGGCGAGTGGCGCGTGATTCTGGAAGCGCTCCGCGCATCCCTCGCCGTCGACCCGACGCGCTGGACCCGCACCGCCGCCGGAATCATCGGCGTGACCGAAGAGACGACGACCGGCGTGCACCGCCTGTACGAGCTGCACCGCGACGGCCAGCTGCTCTTCCCGGCGATCAACGTCAATGACTCGGTGACGAAGTCGAAGTTCGACAACAAGTACGGCATCCGCCACTCGCTGCCCGACGGGCTCAACCGCGCCACCGATGTGCTCATCGGCGGCAAGACCGTCTTCGTCTGCGGCTACGGCGACGTCGGAAAGGGCAGCGCGGATGCTCTGCGCGGTCAGGGCGCGCGCGTGATCGTCTCCGAGGTCGACCCGATCACGGCCCTGCAGGCCGCGATGGATGGCTACCAGGTGGCGCGCCTCGACGACGTGATCGGCGAGATCGACATCCTCGTCACGGCGACCGGAAACGAGTCTGTGGTGACGGTCGAGCACCTGCAGAGCCTCAAGCACCTCGCGATCGTCGCCAACGTCGGCCACTTCGACAACGAGATCGACATGGCCGGCCTCGAGTCGCTGCCCGGAGTCGAGCGGGTCGAGATCAAGCCGCAGGTGCACGAGTGGCGCCTGCCGAACGGCCGCTCGATCCTCGTCTTGAGCGAGGGACGGCTCATGAACCTCGGCAACGCCACCGGGCATCCGTCGTTCGTGATGAGCGCGTCGTTCACCAACCAGGTGCTCGCGCAGCTCGAGCTGCACACCAAGATCGCCGAGTACCCGGTGGGCGTGTACGTGCTGCCGAAGCTGCTCGACGAGAAGGTCGCGCGCCTGCACCTCGACGCGCTCGGCGTAAAGCTGACGCGCTTGAGCGAGCGCCAGGCGGCGTACATCGGCGTGGATGCTGATGGGCCCTACAAGGTGGATCACTACCGGTACTAGTCGGCGCATCCTGCGGCGCGATTGCTGATTCGCGATCGCGCGAGCGGGAGGCGGTTCGCTCAACTGGGCCCCTTTCGAAGTGCCCCCAACTCGACAAAGCGGCTCCCGCTTGGGCAGGGACGTGATGGGCGGCCAGGGGACGGCCGGCGCGGCGAGCACGCGCCCGCGCTCCTCGCGGGCAGGGCGGAGGTGCGAGCGTGCCCGCTACCCGCGGTCGGGAAACCCGTGCGGCAGCGCGCCCAGGGTCGGCGCGAGGTCGTCGAGCCGGGCGCGCTCGAGCTCGAGCGCCCGCGCCTCGCGCTCGCGCCGCAGCACGGCGACCCCGGCGAGCAGCAACTCGGGCTCGACGGCAGGCAGCGGCGACACGAACGGCGACACCTCGGTGGCGAGCGTCGCCGCCAGCCGCTGCCGTGTCGCGGGAGTGTGCCCGCCCGCCTGGCGCAAGAACTGCGCGATGCGGCGCGACAGCGCGTCGGGGATGCGCGCCACATCGGCCGTGACCGCCCACTCGGCGAGCTCGCTCGGCACGCCGAAGTCGGCGGGCTCGTGCTTCGGTACCCGCTCGTACTGGCTGTAGGTGCCGGCGACGAGGTCGCCGAGCCGCTTCGCGCGCGCGTTCAGCAGCCCCACGACGATCGCGAGCCCGCCGCCGGTGAACACGATCTCGAACAAGCCAACGAACGAGCGGATGAACGCGTGCCGGAATCCGATCGCCCCACCGTCATCGCGCACAATGCGTGAGCCGAGCGCCCAGCGCCCCAGCGACTTGCCCTGCGACGCGCTTTCGACGACGGCGGGCACGAGCACGAGGCCGACGAAGGCGCAGGCGATGCCGAGCGCCGGGTACAGAGCGTCGGGCAGCCCCGATCCTGCCGCGAGTACGAGTGCGGCGTAGACCAGGCCGACCGTGGCGAGCACGTACACCAGGTAGTCGATGATGGCGCCGGCGGCGCGCAGAACGACGTTCGTTGCCCGCAGCTCGAGCGCGACGGCCTCGCCGGTGAGCAGTTCGCGCTCGTCGTCGTGTCGGCTGAGACTCTGGGTGCTCGCCGGGCTGGACATGCCATCATCTAAACAGATGGATCTCGACGCCTACTCAGACGCCCACGACGCCGAATGGCGCCGCCTCGACGCGTTGTCGCGCCAGCGCCGCTTCGACGGGCGCGAGGCCGACGAGCTCATCGACGGCTACCAGGCGGGAGCCACCCAGCTGTCTCAGATCACGACCGCCGCCGGCCAGGCGCCGCAGGCTGCGCGCCTCAGCGTTCTGTTGTCGCGCGCCCGGCTGCGCTTCACGGGCGCGGCCGCAGACCCGGTCGCGCAGCTGTCGCACTACGCGACGCGCGCGGTGCCGGCGGCGCTGTACGGCATCCGCTATCTGAGCCTGGCGGTGATGGCGATCTTCATCGCGATCGCGAGCGCCTACGCGGTGTGGGTGGCGACGAACCCCGACGTGGTGGCCGCGATCGGCGACTACGAGCAGCTGCGGGTGTACGCCGAGCAAGAGTTCGTCGACTACTACCGCGAGTCGAGCGAGGGCGTGTTCGCCACCCAGGTCTTCACCAACAACGCCTGGATCGCCGCGCAGTGCGTCGCCTTCGGCATCACGGGGCTCTGGCCCGCATTCGTGCTGTTCCAGAACGCTCAGGGCGTCGGCATCTCGGCGGGCATCATGGCCGAGTTCGACCGACTCGACGTGTTCTTCCTCTCGATCCTTCCGCACGGCCAGCTCGAGCTCTACGCCGTCTTCGTGGCGTGCGCGGCCGGCTTGCGCATCTTCTGGGCGTGGGTGGCGCCGGGGGCCCGCACGCGCATCCAGGCTCTCGCCGAAGACGGCCGCGCCCTGTTTGCGACGGTCGGCGGCCTCGTCGTCGCGCTGCTGGTGAGCGGCGTCATCGAGGGTGTCGTCACGCGGCAGGAGTGGCCCGATGTGATCCGCATCGGCATCGGAACGCTCGCGCTCGCGTGGTTCCTCTGGGTGCAGTGGGGCCTCGGCCGCCGCGCCGCGCTCGCGGGCGAGACGGGCGACCTCGACCCGATCAGCAGGGGAGCGCGGGTGGTCGTCGCCGACTGATCGTCCCTCGCGAACGGGATGCGCGCATCCCGAAACGCGAACCGCTCGCTTTTTTGAATCAATCAAATAAAGAGGGTAGGGTGATTAGCATGACCTCGACCGCCGAAAGCCGCCTGCGCGCGGCTGGGATGCGCGTCACCGCCGGGCGCATCAGTGTGCTCGAGCGGCTCGCCGAGGCGCCCCACTCCGACGCCGACACCGTGCACCGCATGGTGGCTGCTGCGGGCGGGCACCTCACCCTGCAGGCCGTGCACAATGTGCTCGCCGACCTCACCGAGGCGGGGCTCGTGCGCCGCATTGAGCCGGCCCGCAGCGCCGCGCGCTACGAGACGCGCATCGGTGACAACCACCACCACGCCGTGTGTACGGCGTGCGGTGCGGTTACCGATATCGACTGCGTTGTCGGGCATGCTCCGTGCCTGGTGCCGTCCGAGACGGGCGGCTTCGCGATCCAGACGGCCGAGGTCACGTTCTGGGGCTTGTGCCCCGAATGCCGAACGTTACCGATCACCTGAAGGAGAGCATCCGCATGACCGCGAATCACACGACCACCACGAGTGGCGCCCCGGCCCCCAGCGACCAGCAGTCGCGCAGCGCCGGTCGCGACGGAGCCATCGCCCTGACCGACCACTACCTGGTCGAGAAGCTCGCCCAGTTCAACCGCGAGCGCGTGCCCGAGCGCGTCGTGCACGCCAAAGGCGGAGGCGCGTTCGGCGTCTTTGAGACCACGCACGATGTCTCGCAGTACACGAAGGCGGCGCTGTTTCAGCCGGGCGTCACCACCGAGACGCTCGTACGCTTCAGCTCGGTCGCCGGCGAGCAGGGCAGCCCCGACACGTGGCGCGACCCGCGCGGTTTCGCGATCAAGTTCTACACGTCTGAGGGCAACTACGACCTCGTCGGCAACAACACGCCCGTCTTCTTCATCCGCGACGGCATCTCGTTCCCCGACTTCATCCGTTCGCAGAAGCGACTGCCGGGCTCTGGCCTGCGGGACCACAACATGCAGTGGGACTTCTGGACTCTGAAGCCCGAAAGCGCTCACCAGGTGACGTGGCTGATGGGCGATCGCGGCCTGCCGACGTCGTGGCGCCACATGGATGGCTTCGGCTCACACACCTTCCAGTGGATCAACGCGGCCGGTGAGCGCTACTGGGTCAAGTACCACTTCCGCACCGCGCAGGGGCACGAGACCCTGACTCAGGCGCAGGCCGACCAGATCGCGGGGGAGGACGCCGACTTCCACCGCCGCGACCTGTACGACGCGATCGATCGCGGCGACTACCCGACATGGGAACTCTCGGTGCAGCTCATGCCCTACGACGACGCGGCGAGCTACCGCTTCAACCCGTTCGACCTCACCAAGGTGTGGCCGAAGAGCGACTACCCGCTGATTCCGGTGGGCCGCCTGACGCTGAACCGCAACCCCGAGAACTTCTTCGCCGAGATCGAGCAGGCGGCATTCGCACCCTCGAACTTCGTTCCGGGCATCGCGGCGAGCCCCGACAAGATGCTGCAGGCCCGCATCTTTAGCTACGCCGACGCGCACCGATACCGCGTGGGCACGAACCACAACCAGCTGCCGGTGAACGCGCCGAAGAGCAAGGCGAACCACTACTCGAAGGAGGGGCAGATGGCGTACTCCTTCCCGCCCGCCTCGCAGCCGGTGTACGCGCCGAACTCGTTCGGCGGCCCGCACGCCGACACGGAAGCGTACGGCGACGAGGGCGGCTGGCAGAACGACACCGAGCTCGTGCGCGCGGCGGCGACGCTGCACCCGGAGGACGACGACTTTGGGCAGGCCCGTACGCTCGTCAACGAGGTGATGGATGACGCCCAGCGTGAGCGCTTGGTCGCGAACATTGCGGGTCACGTCTCGAAGGTGACGATCCCCGAGCTGCGCGAGCGGGTCATCCAGTACTGGACGAACGTCGACGCGTGGCTCGGCGAGGCCGTCGCCGACGCGCTCGACCCGATTCTCGAGGCGCAAGAGACGCTGGTGCCCGAGCCGACCGCGGCGAAGTAGCGAGGAACGCATGCGCCGACGAGGGGCTGGGCCGCACGGCTCGGCCCCTCGCTGTTGCTACAGCCGACCGGCGGCCTTGTAGGCGAGGTAGCGGTCGGCGACGGCGGGCGGCAGCTCGAGCGGCGGGGCCGAGACGACGTCGCCGCCGACGCGCTTCACGGCCGCGGTCACCCGCTCGGCATCGAGCAGCGCCCGCTCGGCCGCGGCGGCGCGATACACCGACGGCCGGTCGTCGCGGGCAGTAGCGGCGGTCACGAGTTCGGGGTCGGTGACGGCGGCGACGAGCACGAGGTGCGTGCGCGTGAGCTGCGGCAACATGGTCAGCAGCGAGCGGGTGGCGCCGGGCGACTCGAGCGGGGTGGCCAGCACGACGAGCGAGCGCTGTGCCGTCATCGAGCGCACGAGCGCGGGCACGCTGCTCCAGTCGGTCTCGAGCAGCTCGGGGTCGATGGGCGCCATCGTCTCGGTGAGCTTCGACAGCAGCTCGGCGCCGCGCGCCCCCTGCACGCGCCCGCGTACACGGCGATCGTAGACGGCGACGTCGACGCGGTCTCCGGCGCGGTCGGCGAGCGCGGCGAGCAGCAGGGCCGACTCGAACGCGGTGTCGAGCCGCGTCTCGTTGGCGATGCGGGCTGCGGCGGTGCGGCCCGAGTCGACGACCATCACGACGCGCCGGTCACGCTCGGGCCGCCACGTGCGCACCATGAGGGTCTGCGCGGGCCCGATCGCTCCCTCGCCTCCGGGGTCACCGCCGCGGCGGGCGGTGGCGCGCCAGTCGATCGACCGCACGTCGTCGCCGCGCACGTACTCGCGCAGGCTGTCGAACTCGGTACCTTGGCCGCGCACCATGACGCTCGTGCGGCCGTCGAGTTCGCGCAGCCGCGCGAGCCGCGAGGGCAGGTGCTTGCGCGACGCAAACTCGGGCAGCACGGTGATGGCCCCCGGCAGCTGGATGCTCGCCTGCCGCCCCGCAAGCCGCATCGGCCCGATCGCGCGGATCGTCACCATCGCCGCCCGGCGTTCCCCGCGGCGCCAGGGCGTGAGCGTGGTGAGCACCGCCCGCCGTTCCCCCGCGGGTACGTCGAGGCGCTGCCGCGGCGGGCGGGCGCCTGCCGACGGTTCCCAGGCGTCGCGAACGACGCCGCGCATCCGCCTGCCCGTGGGGTTCGTGACGTACAGCACCGCGTCGGCGCTCTCGGTGAGGCGCACGCGCTCTGCCGTTGAACGCTCGAGCCGGGCCGCGCGCGGCGAGGCAGCGAGCAGCAGGTCGACGAGCGCCAACGTGACGCACAGCACCAGCCAGCCGAGAAGCGCCCAGCCTGCTCCGACGCTCTCGTCGAGCAGCACGACGGGCACGGCGCCTGCGGCGACGAGCAACACGAGCCAGCCGGTGACAGCCATGGCTAAATCAGTATCGCCACTAGAGCGGAACCTGCACCTGCTGCACGATCGAGCGCAGGATCGTGTCGGCGGTGACGCCCTCGAGCTCGGCCTCGGGGCGCAGGGCGAGGCGGTGCCGCCACACGGGCAAGAGCATGGCCTGCACGTGGTCGGGGGTAACGCCGTCGGCGCCCGACAGCCAAGCCCAGGCCTTCGCGGCGGCGAGCAGGGCCGTGGTGCCGCGGGGGCTCACGCCGAGCTTTACCGACGGGCTCTGGCGGGTCGCGCGGGCGAGGTCGACGATGTAGGCGACGAGCTCGTTCGAGGCGTCGACCTGAGCGACGGCGGCGCGGGCGGCGACGATGTCGTCACCTCCGACGACCGCCGTGACGCCGGCGGCGGCGAGGTCGCGCGGGTCGAAGCCAGAGGCGTGCCGGTTCAGCACCTCGATTTCGCTGTCGCGCGGCGGCAGCTCAAGCACCAGCTTCAGCAGAAAGCGGTCGAGCTGCGCCTCGGGCAGCGTGTACGTGCCCTCGTATTCGACGGGGTTCTGCGTCGCGGCAACCATGAATGGCTTGGGCAGCAGGTGGGTCTCGCCGTCGACGGTGACCTGACGCTCCTCCATTGCCTCAAGCAGCGACGACTGGGTTTTCGGCGGCGTGCGGTTGATCTCGTCAGCGAGCATGATGTTCGTGAACACCGGCCCCGGCCGAAACTCGAAGTCGCCGTTCTTGGCGTCGTAGACGACCGAACCGGTCACGTCACCCGGCATGAGGTCGGGGGTGAACTGCACGCGCGCGGTCTTCAGGTCGAGAGCGGCCGACAGGGTTCGCACGAGCAACGTCTTCGCGACGCCCGGCACGCCCTCGAGCAGCACGTGCCCGCCAGAGAGCAGGGCGACGATGAGCCCGCTGACGGCACCGTCTTGGCCGACGACGGCCTTGCCGACCTCGCCGCGAACGGCCAGGAACTTGTCTCGGAGTGCACTGTCGGTCATGCGTTCATCCTTTCGGTGCTGGCTGTGTCGTCGCCCTGCGCCACGCGGCGCGCAACCGCGCGCTCGAGTTCGGTGAGGCGGTCGCTGAGGCGCACGAGCTCGGCGTCGTCGCGCGGGTCGGCATCGATGAGAAGCTCGCGCAGGGTGCGTTCGTCGGCGCCGATGGTGGCCGCCGCCGAGGTGATGATGTCGTCGACGCCGGCGCCACCGCCGAGGGCGAGCGAGCGGGCGATGCGGCGCAGCGTGCCGACGCGCAGGGCGTCGATCGCGCGCAGGCGCGCCCCGCCGCGGGCGTACAGCCGGGCCCGCCCCTCCATCGTTTCGGTCGTCTTGACGACCACGGGCAGGTTCTCGATGACGACCGGGCCGAGGCGTCGACCCCGCCAGAAGGCGGCGGCAAGCAGGGTGAGCGCCGCCAGCCACGCGATCGGGTTCACCCAGCCGGGCGTGAGCTCGGCGAGGCTCGCGGCGTCGGAATCGGCGGGCCCGGGCGTGTACCAGACCAAGCGGGGATGCTCGCCGGCGAGCCCCAGCGCGAGCGCCGCGTTTCCGGCACTCTCGATGGCGCCGTTTTCCAGGATCTCGCCCGCGCCGAGCACGGTGACGGGGGCTCCATCGATGGTCTCGGTGAGCACCACAGCGCCACCCTCGGCGACGAAGCATGCGTCGCTCGCCTCCGTGTCGTAGACGACGAGGGCTTCTCCGTCGACTGAGCCAGCGCGCGTGGCGGCCGGCAGCGCGCATCCCCCCGACTCGATCGGCCCGGCAACGGTGCGGGTGGTGGCGAAGGGAAAGCCGAGAGCGTCGAGCGCAGCGACGGGGGGTTCGACGAGCACGAGACGGTCGGCGAGTCCCGTCAGCGCTGCGACGCGGTCGCCGCCGAGAATGCCGCGGCCATCAGCGACCAGGAGCGTCGCCGCCTCGCCAGCGTCACGCGCGTCCGCCAGCGCGGTGTCGACGGCCGAGCGTGATGTTGCGACGGTGACGGCGATCCCCTGCTCGCCGAGAACGGTGACGACCGCGCGACTGCCGCTCGGCGCAGCCGCGTTCGGATCCCACCGTTCGCTGCCGACGACGCTGCCGTTCAGCGCGGTCATGAGCACAGCCACGATCAGGGCCACCCCGACGACACCCACCCAGAACAGACTTCGCTTCACCGTCCGGCCGACGGTGGGCGTCACGATCGTCGCTGTCATCGCGCACTCCCCACCGGCGAGGGGGCTGACGCGAGTGTGCCGTCAAGGGTCGCCACTGCACGGTATTGGGTCTCGTCGCCACCGCGGCCGAGGTACCGCACGCCGTCGAAGGAATCTGCGGCCTCCTCGAGTGCTGCCGCGTGCTCGGGGAACGCACGCCCCGTCATCGCGGCGAAGCCGTGCGCCGTCGTTCCGGGATGCACGCTGACGATCGTGCGCTCGTCGAGCGACCGCGCGATCGCGCGGAAGCGATCGGCGATCGCTGTTGCCCAGTCGCCGCGCGAGGCGGCGCTCTCGGCGGCGGCGCGCAACTCTCGAGCGGTGCGGCGGTCACGGTCGCCGAAGAGCTCGTCGGCGACCCGACTGCGCCGTCGCCGCCCCGGCAGACCGTAGACGGCGATAGCGACGGCGATGAGTGCGGCGATGATGAGCAACACCACGACGAGTCCGAGGCCCGGAGGGCCGGAGACGCCGCGGTCGAACAGCGACAGGAACCAGTCGAGTACCCGCTGCGACAGCAGGTCGAACCAGTTGGGCAGCGCCTCGGCGTAGCGAGGATCGGCCAGCTCGTCCCTGAGTAGCTCGCGAGCGTCGGGTGCGTCCGGTTCGAGGGGCGCGCGCACGACGACACCGCCGAGCTGCGGGGTCACGGTGTGCGCGCTGCTCACGCGGGCTAGGCGGGGCGGGCCGCGCCGCCGAGGCCGCGCGTGTAGGGGTCATCGGCGGTTCGACCCGCCGCGGATTGCTCGACCGCCTGCTGGAGGTCGATGTCGAGGCCCTCCGTGCGCATCCGAATGTCGGTGTAGATCAGGGCGACGGCCGAGGTCGTGAGCACGGCCCCGATGGCGCCGACGATCACGGTGACGGCGATGCTGAGCAGGTTTGCTCCAATCAGCACGATGAGACCCGACAGCTCATCGCCCGCGGGGTTGACCAGCGCGCCGCCGAAGGTCGCGGCGATGCTGAACGGCGCCGACACGACGCTCGCCGCGACCTGCACGATGACGGTGAAGAGCAGCAGAATGCCGAGGGTGCGCCAGAACGAGCCACGAATGAGTCGCCAGGCGCGGCCAATCGCGGCGCCCAGGGTGAGGCGCTCGATCATGATGGCCGCGGGAACGAGGGCGAGCTTGATCCAGAGCCAAATGCCGAGCACGGCAAGCCCGAGGCCGCCGAGCACACCGATGGCGACGCCCGCGGCGATACCGGCCGGCTCGCCGATGGCCACCATGACAACGACGAGGCCGACGAGAATCACGATCGCGACCGTGAGGGCACTCGACAGCAGCACGGTCCAGCCGATGAGAGCGCCCCAGCGACCCCTTCCTCGCGCGAACAACTGCTTGAGCGTGTTCTTCTCGCCGAGGACCTGGCGCGACACCTCGATCGTGATGAGGCCCTGCAGCAGTGCCTGGGCGACGAGCGCCACGGCGGTAGCGACGACGCCGGCGAGCAGAATGAGGCCGAACGTTCCGGCGATGATCGCGTCGGCGTCGCTGCCCCCCGCGCGCTCCAGGCGATCGATGCTGACGATCGTGAGCCCGAAGACGAGCCCGAAGGCGAGGATCGTCACCAGTGCGTTCAACAGCAGCGCGGCGCCGAACGTCGGGCGGGGGTTGCGCTTCAGCACCTGGAAAGTGGCGCCGAACAGGGTTCCGAAGTCGATGGGTCGCAGGGGAATCAGCCCCGGCTTCGGTGGCGGCGCCCAGCCGCCCGTCGCGGCCGGGCCGTAAGCGGGCGCCGCTGAGCCCGCGCCGGTCGCGCTCGATTCGCTTCCCGCAGGGCCCGCGGGCGGTGCGGGCGGGGCGTCGGGCGTGCCGCTCTTGGGCGCACCTCCGGGCGGAGTCCAGCCGGGCGAGGTCCAGGGGGAGTCGTTGCTCACACGCCGTATGGTTTCACACTCGTCTAGGCTGGAGCGAACAATGATCGCATCCTCGGGCGACGGAGCCCGGGTCAGTGACCGGAGGCTGGCAATGACCGCGCGCATCCTCGTCGTCGACGACGACACGGCGCTCGCCGAGATGATCAGCATCGTTCTCACCGGCGAGGGCTTCGAGCCCCACCTCGTGCACGACGGCGCCGAGGCGGTCGCCGCGTTCGCCGCCGTGTCGCCCGACCTCGTTCTGCTCGACGTCATGCTTCCCGGAATGGACGGCATCGAGGTGTGCCGCCGCCTGCGCGAAACCAGTGGCACGCCGATCATCATGCTGACCGCCAAGGGCGACACCAACGACGTTGTCGAGGGTCTCGAATCGGGGGCCGACGACTACATCGTCAAGCCGTTCAACCCCAAAGAGTTGGTCGCCCGCATCAAGACGCGCCTGCGGCCGACCCCCGATGCCGCCGTCGAGCGGCTGCAGATCGGCGACATCACGATCGACGTCACCGGTCATGAAGTACGCCGCGGTGACCAGGCCATCAACCTCACCCCGCTCGAGTTCGACCTGCTGCTCGCGCTCGCCATGAAGCCCAACCAGGTCTTCACCCGCGAGATGCTGCTCGAGCAGGTGTGGGGCTACCAGTACAAGGCCGACACGCGGCTGGTGAACGTGCACGTGCAGAGGCTGCGGGCGAAGGTCGAGACCGACCCCGACAACCCGAGCATCGTCATGACCGTGCGGGGCGTCGGCTACCGCGCGGGCGCCCCGCGATGAGGCGATGACCCCGTTCAGCCTTCGTCGGCTGCTGGTGCGGCTGATCAGGCTCTGGCGCAGTTCTCTCCAGCTGCGCACCGTCGCGATCACCGTGCTGGCGACCCTCTTCGCCGTCACCGTGATCAGCGGCTACATGGCCGTCACCATCGCCACCAACTTGTACGAGTCGCGCAAAGACCAGGTGCTCGCCGAGGCTCGCCAGGCGACCGCCAGCGCGCAACTGCTCTTTGACGCCTCAGTGACGCAGACCGGCGCGATCGACGTCGAGACGGCTGCGGAGGCCGCGAGCCGCACGATCGGGCTGTCGACGAGCACGCCCACCCAGTTCGCACTGTTGCGCACCCCGGGCCAGTCGACCCCGCAGATCATGCAGCAGCGGCAGAGTCCCGGCTTCGACCTCGACATCATCACGGGCGAGCTGCAGGCGGCGGTCGGCGACGGGGGCGACGCCATCTACTCGCAGCCGATCGGCATTAACGGCGGAACGACGATTGAACCCGGCATTATTGTCGGCTCGACGATCGAGGTGCCGACCGCCGGTCAGTACGAGCTCTACCTCGTCTTCGGGGTGAGCGACGTGCAACGCACCCTCGACTTCGTGCAGCAGACGCTGCTGATCGGCTCGCTGCTGCTCGTCTTGACCATCGGGATGGTCACCTTCGTCGTCGTGCGCTTCGCAATCCGCCCGGTGCGCCTCGCCGCCCAGACGGCTGAGAAGCTCGCCGACGGCCAGCTGGAGGAGCGCATCCCTGAGCGCGGCCAAGACGTCGTCGCCACCCTCGCCCGCTCGTTTAATCGCATGGCCGACAGCCTGCAACGCCAGATCACCCAGCTCGCCGATCTGTCGCGCGTGCAGCAGCGCTTCGTGAGCGACGTCAGCCACGAGCTGCGCACCCCGCTCACGACAATTCGCCTGGCCGGCGACGTCATCTACGACCAGCGTGACGCGTTCGATCCGACGACGGCGCGCACGGCCGAGCTACTTCACACCCAGGTGCAACGCTTCGAGACGATGCTCGCCGATCTGCTCGAGATGAGCCGCTTCGATGCGGGCGCCGTCGATTTGGAGACCGAGCCGACGAACCTCGTTCGCCTCGTCGAGGAGTCGATCGACAGCATCCGGCCGCTCGCCGA
>Ga0213835_101086_pt1 | contig 18878 bp, 19 predicted proteins | sample SWPATP01_FD_160576 | JGI IMG/M metagenome (GOLD analysis project Ga0213835, IMG submission 160576) | Coastal seawater microbial communities from Marineland, Florida, United States - SWPA TP0 #1 | ecosystem: Environmental > Aquatic > Marine > Coastal | place: USA: Florida | collected 2016-08-05 | reverse complement strand
TCGCCGCCACCCCCCGCCCCGGGCCATCCGGCCATCATCGAGCGCAGGAACGCCTGCTGCTGGCGCTGCATCGCCTCCAGCGCCGGGATCGCGGCCATGTGCGGCGGCAGCCGGGTCAGGTTGTCGACCATCTTGGACTGGCTGTCGCGCAGCATCTCGAAGGACATGGCCAGGAACTGCGGCACCACGCTTTGCGCCTGGGTGGTGTAGCTGCGCACCAGGTCGGTCAGCACGTCGAGCGGCAGCACGTTCTCGCCCCGGCCCTCGTGCTCGGCGATGATCTGCAGCAGGTACTGGCGGGTCAGGTCGTCACCCGATTTCAGGTCGACGATCTTGACCTCGCGCCCGGCGCGGATGAAGCCGGCGATATCCTCCAGCGTCACGTAGTCCGACGTCTCGGTGTTGTAGAGCCGCCGGCTGGCGTAGCGCTTGATCAGAAGCGGGGTCTCGGGATCGGACACGGTGCCCTCCTCGCTGCGGGTGCATCAGCCTAGGCGAGCGCCGCACAAAAGAAAAGCACACAACGAAACGGGCGGGCCAAAGGCCCGCCCGATGACGCCGGTCCGCCAGGGAGGGGCGGTGCGGCGTGCCTGCGCCGGGACCGGACGGTCCCGCGCGATGGTCGATTACTTCGCGGTCGCCTTCTTGGCGGCGGCGGTCACGTCGGCGGTGGCCTTCTTCATCACCGCGGTGGCATCTTCCGAGATGTCCTTGCCGGCGGCGAGCATCAGCTCGACCGTTTCCATCTGCACGCGCTTGGCGATCTCGGCGAAGGCGGCCATGTTTTCGGCGGCGGTTTCGGCCGAGGCCGAGGCGAAGTCGGTCATCGCCTTGGTGTAGTCGGTCGGCTCTTCCTTGACGGTGGCAACGGCGCCCATCTGCGCGATGGTCTCCTTGGTCCACTTGGTCGAGACTTCGGTCGACTTCTCGGCGGCTTCGAGAACCACCTTGCTCATCTTCTCGCCCATGGCGGCCGAGTTCTTGAACATGTCCTGAACGGCCTTCATGTCCATCGGGAAGGTCTTCATCATGTCCTGAACCATCTTGGTGTAGTCCTGGGTCTTGGTCATCTGGGTGCTCCTGCGATGGCGGCCGCAGGGGCCGCGAGGGTGCGGCGTCGGTCGCCGGTTTGCTGTGACACCCAGATAGATGCTGCGGCGCAGCATTGCAAGGGGCAATTTCTGCACTGCAGCATTTTTTCGCCGGACGGCGCCGCCTCAGCCGTCCGGGTTGCCCACCACATAGGTGCCCGGCGCCGGCCCGAGCGGCGGATGGTCCGGCCCGCCGGGCGCGCGCGCGGCCACCTTCGCGCCCGAGCGGCGGCGCAGCCATTCCTCCCAGCGCGGCCACCACGAGCCCTCGTGCCGCTCGGCGCCGGCCAGCCAGTCCTCCGGCTCGCCGCCCTCGAACGCGGCGGTGAAATGGCCGTATTTCTTGCGCCCCGGCGGATTGACGATGCCGGCGATGTGGCCCGACTCGGACAGGATGAAGTTGCGCTCGCGGCTGCCCATGCCCGCGACGCCGCGAAAGCTGGCGGTCCAGGGGGCGATGTGGTCGGTCTGGCAGGCCACCGCGGTCAGCGGCACGCGCACGTCCGACAGCTTCAGCGTCTCGCCGCACAGCTCCACCCCGTCCCCGGCGAAGCGGTTTTCCTGACAGAGCCACCGCAGGTATTCGATCGTCATCCGCCCCGGCAGGTTGGTCGAATCCCCGTTCCAGTACAGCAGGTCGAACGCCGGCGGCGCCTCGCCCAGCATGTAGCTGCGGATCGCCGGGCCATAGATCAGGTCGTTGGCGCGCAGGAACGAGAAGGTGCGCGACATGAAGAACGAGTGCAGATAGCCGCTCTGCGTCACCTCGCGCTCGATCCCGTCGACGAAGTCGTCGGTCAGGAACACGCCCACCTCGCCCGGGTCCGAGAAATCGGTCATCGTAGTGAAGAAGGTGGCCGAGCGCACCGACTTGTCGCCGCGCTTGTGCATCAGCGCCAGCGTCAGCGCGAGGGTGGTGCCGGCGATGCAGTAGCCGACCGCGTTGATCTTGTCCTCGCCGCAGATCGCGCGGGCCTGCGCCATCGCGGTCAGGTAGCCGTCCTCGATATAGTCGTCGAGGCCGACATCGGCATAGGCGGCGTCGGGGTTCACCCAGGAGACGACGAACAGCGTATAGCCCTGATCGACGATCCAGCGGATCAGGCTGTTGGCCGGCTTGAGGTCGAGCACGTAGAACTTGTTGATCCAGGGCGGAAACAGGATCAACGGCGTGCGGTGGACCTGCTCGGTCGTCGGCGCATACTGGATCAGCTCGAACATGCGGTTGCGGAAGACCACCGCCCCCGGCGCGGTGGCGAGGTTCTCGCCGACCTTGAAGGCGTCCCTGTCGGCCAGCGTCACCAACAACTCGCCACCGTGATCCTCGATGTCGCGCACGAGGTTCTCGAGGCCCTTCACCAGGCTTTCGCCGTCGGTCTCGACCGCGCGGGCCAGCGCCTCGGGGTTGGTGCCGAGGAAGTTCGACGGCGCATACATGTCGATGATCTGCCGGCTGAAGTACTCCACCCGCTTGCGGTCGAGCGGGTCGAGATGACCGAGATCGGCGATCGCCTTCTCCATCGCCTCGGACGACAGCAGGTACTGCTGCTTGATGTAGTTGAAGAACGGATGCGTCTGCCACAGCGGGTCGGAAAACCGCCGGTCCGGGCCGGTGCGATCCTCGGGCGGGGCGAGCGAGCCCGAGCGCAGCGCTTCCTGTGCCTCGACGTAGTGACGCAGCGCCTTGCCCCAGTACTGGACCTGATGTTCCAGCATCTTCGAGGGGTTGTGCATCATCTCGGCCATGTAGGCGGCGGCGGCCTTGGCGAACAGGTCGCTTTCCGGCCCCTGCAGCGCCGGGCGCACCGGCTTGCGCCGGCCCAGCGCAGCGACCAGCCGCTGCGACAGCTCCTCGATCCGGGCGAGGTTGGCGTTCAACCGGTCGAGTTTTTCACCGTCCCCGTTTTCATCGCTTGTCATGAATGTGTCTCCCCCCTAAGGTGCTGCGTCGCAGCATCTTCGCGCTCTGCCTCGGGTTGCCACGAAACCGGGGCCGGGGTGCCGAAAAATGATGCATCTGCATCGACGGGCCGACCCCGGAAAGGGACGAGAATGCGCTACATGCTGACTTACGACATGATGGAGACAATCCGCAACACCAACGAGTGGATGGGCGCATCCGCCCGCGCCATCGCGTCGTATCCGGTGTTCGGCATGGTCCCGCATCCCTACTTCAAGGCGCTGTCGGCCTGGGGGCGCGTGACCGAGCGCAGCTTCGCCCGGATGGTGATCAAGCCCGACTGGGGCATCCGCACCGTGGTGGGCGAGGACGGGCGCGACCACGTGCTCGAGCCGCGCGTCGAGATCGCCCGCCCCTTCGGCGATCTGGTGCGCTTCCGCGTCCAGGGCCGCCCGGACAAGCCGCGCCGCGTGCTGCTGGTCGCGCCGATGTCGGGGCATTACGCGACGCTGCTGCGCTCGACCGTGCTGTCGCTGCTGCCCGACTGCGAGGTCTGGGTGACCGACTGGCACAACGCCCGCGACATCCCCGTTTCGGCCGGCAAGTTCGATATCGAGGACTACACGCTCTACCTGATGGACTTCATGCGCCACCTCGGCCCGGACACGCATGTCATCGCGGTCTGCCAGCCGGTGCCGCTGACGCTGGCCGCCGCCGCCTATCTGGCGGAACTGGAGCCGCACAACCAGCCGCGCAGCCTGACCCTGATCGGTGGCCCCGTGGACCCGGACGCCGCCCCCACCGAGGTGACCGACTTCGGCCGGCGGGTGACGATGGGCCAGCTCGAGCACCTCGCCATCCAGCGCGTCGGGGCGAAATACGCCGGCGTCGGCCGACTGGTCTATCCCGGGCTTGCGCAGCTGGCTTCGTTCATCTCGATGAACCTTGACCGGCACAGCGCCGCCTTCCGCGACAAGATCATCGCCGAGGCCAAGGGCGAGGGCCGCGAGCGCGACAAGCACAACCGCTTTTACGACGAATACCTGTCGGTGATGGACATGACGGCCGAGTTCTACCTGTCGACCGTGCACCGAATCTTCAAGAACCGCGAGATCGCCCGCAACGCCTTCACCGTCGCCGGGCATCGCGTCGACTTCGGCAAGATCGACAAGATCGCGGTCAAGACGGTCGAGGGGACCGAGGACGACATCTCGGCCCCCGGCCAGTGCATCGCCGCGCTGGGCCTGCTGACCGGGCTGCCGGATGCCAAGAAGGCCAGCCATGTGGAGCCCGGCGCGGGCCACTACGGCATCTTTGCCGGCAAGTCCTGGCGCAACAACATCCGCCCGATGGTGCTGGACTTCATCGATGCCAACAGCGACGGCCCGCCCCCGGCGCGCTATGCCGGCCTGCGCCTGGCCACCGACGGCGGCCACGCGGCGGAATAGACCCGGCGCGGCGGCGCGCGCGGTTTCCCTTGCCGCCCCGCGCCCCAGCGGCTAGCACCGCCTTCGCGGGGCCCGTAGCTCAATTGGTCAGAGCAGACCGCTCATAACGGTTTGGTTGGGGGTTCGAGTCCCTCCGGGCCTACCAATCCCCATGCTATTCCCCTTTCTTTCCAGCGGCTTGGGTGGATTTTTTGGGGAACCTATGGGGCAGGTTCACCACGTTTCGTTCACTTTTCGACCCATCCGCAAGGCGTCCGATGGCCTCATCTGCCAGCGTTTCGCGGGCGGCAGAATCGGTGTAGCGCTGCACCTCGGCCAGCGTCTTGTGGCCGGTCACCGCCATGATCTGGTGCGCCGTGGCGCCGGCCTCGGCCAGCCGGCGGGCGATGGCCTTGCGCAGGCCATGGGCGGTGCAGGCGGTCAGGCCGGCGGCATCGCACCATTTGCGCATGGCGTTGCCCAACCCTTCGGCGGATCGGGGCTTGCCGTCCGCCGTCGCCAGAAAGGGGCGGTCATCGGGCAAGCCGTCCAGGACGGCGGCGAGGTCGGGGTGCAGCGGCAGGCTCACCAGCTGGCCGCCGGCGCGCAGGGTTTTCTGGCGGCGATACTCGAGGCGACCGGCCTTGATGTTCCAGGGGCCAAGCCGCACGGCATCGACACGGGCCGCGCCGGTGTAGAGCATCAGCACCACGGCCCGGTGCGCCATGGTGCCGGGCGGGTGCGCCTCGAAGAACCGAGCGATCTCGCCTTCATCCCACGGATGGAAGCCCTCGCCTTTCAGGCGGAAGGGCCGCACCAGGCGGGCGGGGTTGACCGTGATCCAGTCCAGGGCGATGGCGTGATCCAGCAGTTGCGCCAGCCGCTTGCGCAGGTTGTTCGCGGCGGCCGGCGTGTCGGCCAGCTTGCCCTGCATCGCCTCCACATGCCGGCGGCGCAGCGCAGTCACGGGAAGGTGGCCGTAGTTGACGCGCAGCCATTCCAGGGCGGCGCGATAGGTGCGCTTCGTGCTGTCCGACAGGTCGCGATAGGCCGGCGTGCGGTAGTAGCTGGCGATCAGATCGGCCATGGAACCGGGCGCGGTAAGGTCCGCCCCGGCGCCCTGCGTGCGCCGGCCGGCGAATTCGGCTTCCGCTTCGGCATAGCGCCGCTTGAATTCATCGCTTCCGAAGGCGGCGCCCAGCTGGCGCTCGAAGCCCTTGCGGCGATACCGCCAGCGGGTGCGGCCGTGCCGGTCGCGGAAAGCCCGCGCATGGGGGAAGGCGCCGCGCTTCATTTCAGGGCCTCATCCCACGGGTTCGGCGCCGGGGCGGACGTGGCGTCGGTGAAGATCGCCACCTTGCCGCTGGCGTGGTCCACCTCGACCCGCGCCACGGGAAGCCCGGCCGCGCGGACGGCGCGAATGGTGCGCTGCACCTCGGTCTGTGTCACGGCGGCGCGGCGGCGTTCGATCATCGCTTGGCCCTTTCCAGCGCGGCCCGCACGTCATCGGGACGGAAGGCGAACGGCGCGCTCGGGCTGGCCGGCTCGAGGCCGTGGCGGCGGCACCAGCGCCAGAAGGCCGGCGGCATGGCGCGGCCAAAGCCCAGATCGGCGGACAGGTCGGCGGCGTAGGTCATGCGGCGTCCCCCCGAAACTCGATGATCCGCACCAGGGCGCGGCGCAGGGCGAGGCTGATATTCAGGCGCAGCACAGATTCCGCGTTGGCGAGGCGGCCTTGGAAGGCTGCTTGCTCGGCCTCGCTGGCGGCGGTCAGGTCGTGCAGGCGCATCCCCTCGCCGGGGCGGGGCGCCTCATAGCGCAGCACGGCATCGACCGCGCCGGGATTGCGCGGGGTGGACTGGCCGACTGCTTCGCCGTCGATGATCACCAGCACATAATCGTTCGGGCGGGCGGTGCCGTGATCCACAAGGCCGGCCCGCCATGCAGCGCGAAAGGTGCGATAGGGGCACAGCTCGCCGTCCGGGTTGCGAAGCTCGGACTGGCGGTCGCGCAGGTCGCGGGCCAGATCATCCATGCCGAAGGGGACATGCCCATAGATCGCGCGCAGTTCCGGCACGATGCCGGACGCGATCCGCGCGGCCGGGACCATGCCGCCGACGACGCGGGTCAGGGCGCCGGTCATCACCACCGCGCCAAGGGCGGGGAAGTCGAAGCGGGCCGGCCGGCCGCGCCCGGCCTCGGTCAACTGCGGCGGCGCGACCTGTTCGCGCTTCAGAAGCTCGAGGCCACGGTCGGGCAGTTGTGCGCCGCGCTCGCACTCAATGGCGGTGAAGGTGCCCACAGGATCGATCCGCTTCCTCATGATCCGACAAATAGCGGAAGCCGGAAGCCCAGTCAAGGCTTCCGACAATTGGCGGTTCAAGCCGCCTCCACCTCGCCCGCCGACAGCAGGTCCATGGCCTCGCTGGACAGCTGAAAAAGGTCGCTGGCCAGTTGCTCGGGCAGCTCGGCGAAGATGGCCAGCAGGTCGCGGTCGATGCCGCTGCCTTGCAGGCGTTCGCTGGCGACGGCCAGAGCGCAGGCCGTCGCGTGTGCGCGAAAGCCCATGCGCTCCAGGCGCCGCTGGCGTTTCTCCAGTTCGGCCAGCGGGATCGGTAGGGGTTCGGGGGTGGTCATTGCGGAATCCTCCGGTTGGGGTTACTGTTCCACATCGGAACATAGGGCATGTTCTAATATGGAACAAGAGGCAATCTCGGCCGCGCAGCTCAGGGCAGCGCGTGCATTGCTGGGCTGGTCGCAGGCCGACTTGGCGGCGCGGGTTGGCCTAAGTTCCATGACGATCAAGCGGGCCGAAGGGTCAGGCAAGCCGCCGGCATCCCCTGCCGCCCTCGCCGCGATCCGCGCCGCCCTCGAGGCGGCGGGGGTGCTGTTCATCGGTCAGAACGGCGGCGGGCCGGGGGTTCGCCTGAAATAGGGGGTTGCCCCCGGTCCGGCGAGAACCGGGGGCGGACGCCGCGTCGGATCGGAGCATCCGACCGCGCCCTGTCGCGGTTATACAGCACTCACGACTTGCTGGGGACGTGGCGTCATGAACCGAACGCCGGGCCGCCCCTGCCCATCCCTCATTCGCCCCAGTCCACCAGGCGCAGCGCCGGGCCGGCATCGATCCCGGCCTCCTTCGCCTCGGCCAGTGCCTTGATCACCGCCCCCATGGCCCGCGCGCGGCCGCCCGCGTCGAAGGCTTGCAGCGGGCGCATAACGTCCAGGGCCACCGGGGCGGCCAGCTTGGCGGTCGCTTCCTCGGCGATCAGCCCGGCCAGCGGTTGCAACGCCCATGTCGCCAGATGCCGCTGCCCCTCGCGCACCAGCGGGCCGGTCACGGCGGGGTTGAGCATTCCGGGCAACACCCCGAAGGCCATCGCGATGCCGTTGCGCGCCTGTTCCAGCGTCTCGCGGGCCATCGACCGTTGCAGGTCGGGGGTCAAATCCTCGCGCCGCTGGCCCAGCTGGGGGTTGAGGCCGGCGGCGGTGGCCTGCGCCACGCCTTCAACGATCAAGGTTGCGCCGCGCTTGCTCTGGAAGCTCGCGCGCATCGCGTCGGCATCCTCGAGCAGCGTTTCGGGCAAGGGCAGCACCTGCGATCCCAGCGGCATGTTGCCGTAGGCATCGCGCAGGGCCGATTCCAGCACCTCGAGCAGCGCGGCGGTCAGCCCGGCGCGGCGCAGCGGCGCGGTGCCGTGCCATGGCGCCGACACTTCGGCACCATGCCGGATATGCAGCACCTCGCCCGGCAGGACGGTGACGCCGCGCCCGCCGCCGGTTTCGGGCAGGGTCAGCCGATAGGCGCGCGGCCGGCTGTTGCGCGTGGTCAGTTCCCAGTCCACCGCCGGGACCAGCCGGTCGCCATCGATCAGCAGCACCGCCTCGCCCCGCAGGGCCACGGCGCGGCCGATCAGCGCCAGCGTGTGCCGGTCCAGAAGGGTTGTGCCGGTCACGTCTGCGGCAGACAGGCCGCTCTCCCACAGGCTGACACATGCCTGCACCGTGGCGGTCAACTCGGCCGCACCGCCGGGGCCGGTGATCCAGGCGGCGCGGGCGTTGATCAGCTGCGCGGTGTAGCCGTTGCCGGCGGATCGGGTTTCAGGGGCGGCGAAGCGCCGCTTGAGCCATCCCAGCATCACGCCCTCCATCGTTGCAGCGCGCGCACCAGGCCGCTATCGGGCGCGTCCCGGCCGGCCGCCCATGACCGCGCCTCCACCTGCGCCGCGCCATAGGCGGGGCGGGTGACGGCGGACAGCTCGAACAGGTCCGCGCCGGTGACGGTGCGCAGAAGGCCGTTGCCCCGCGCCTCGATCCGTTCGCCCCCCGGCTGCACCCGGAAGCCCGGCGACAGGCCGCGCACCAGGCCGGCGGCGCTGGCGGCGAGGAAGTCGCGGACATAGGGCGCGGCGCGCAGGTCCGGGGCAATCTCGGCCACCAGTTCCAGCGCCTCCGGCGTGTCGCGCAGGGTCAGGGTGCCGGCGGCGCGGCTGGCCAGCGGCTTGCCCCAGTCGTGGCCGATCAGCAGATGAATGTCCCCGGTGCCCTCGAGGCGCCCCGCGAAAGCTCGCGGGGCGAAGGTTTCGGCGCGACCAGGCGCAAGCTCGGCCTCGGTCGCATAGGGGAAGGTGCCGCGCAGCTGCACGGCGCCCCCCGCGTGGCGCAGTTCCAGCCCGCCCAGCTGCGCGGCGAACAGCATCAGTCGTCCCCCGGCACCAGCTCGAGGCCGGTCAGGACGCGCAGCTGCGCCGGGCGGGCGACAGTCACGTCCAGGGTGGCCAGCGCGGTCAGGCGCAGCCCGCCCGCCTGTGCATCGCTGTAGGGGTCGCGGATCATGTCGATGGCGCCCCAGCTGCCGACGAAGAACGGCGCGACACCGCCGCTTGAGGTCGTGAACAGCATCGACGTAGCCAGCGGATCGCCCGCCGGGGCCGGTAGGGCGTTGGCCGACACGTTGATCCCGTCCGGGAAGGTGCCGGCAGGCGACCGCCCGGCCAGCAGGAAGGCCAGCCGATAGTATTCGGTCGACTGTGTCACGTCATTCAGCGTCCCCTCGAGGGCGCCGAACATCTCGGGGCGCATCAAGGCACGCACCTGACCAGGGCTCGTGATGGCATGGGCCGTCATGAAGGCCACGATGGCCGCCAGAAAGTCGGGATAGGTCGGGAAGGCGTCAACCGGCGTGGTGCCGATGCCATAGGTCGCGGCGCCCGACACGATGCCCAGCGGCTGGCCGGTCAGGCCGGTGCCAAGGAAGGCCACCCGGTCCAGTTCCACCGCCATGGCGCTGGCCATGTCGCGGCGCACGGCCTGTTCCAGGGCCGCACCGGTCTGCATCATCGCCCGACGCGTCAGGCGCATCTGCACACCAAGCGTGTGATCGGGCTTCATCGGCCGGTCGGCGGTCTGGAAGGCGGTCGGGCCGGCCACGTTGCCGGTTTCCGTCGCCTGCCAGCCGACGCTGGCGCCCTGCGTGACCACCGGCCACTCGACGGCGCCGTGGTCGATGCTGATCATCTGCGCGCCCATGCGGGCCGCCACGCTGTCCGGGAAAAGCCGGTCGATGATCGGTCGGGTGCGGATCGGATCGGGGGTGCCCGCCGCGATGGTCTCGCCAGTCCGCGCCTCAAGGGCATCCCACGGCACCGGGATCCCGCGATAGCCGCCCGCGTTGCGCAACTCGGCCACCACCTCGGCGGTGCGCCCTTCCAGCTGGCGGCCGTTGTCCAGCGCCTGCGCCACCTGCCGCAGCTCGAAGCCCGCGACCAGCTCGGCCCATTGCCGGCCCTCGCGGTTTTCCAGCTCGGCGCCGGCCTCGCGGCGCTCGGTATCTTCGGCGATCAGCGCCGCGCGGTAGCGGCGTTCGCCGTCCTGATACTCGCGGTCCAGATCATCGATCCGGGCGCGGGTTTCGTCGGTCAGCGTGTCGGCCTTCATCAGTTCGGCCAGCGTCTGGCGGATTTCGCTTTGCCGCCGGGCGATCTTCACAGAATCGAGCATCGGGTTTCCTTTCCGGTGATGCTGCCTCGTTTGCCGCGCCCCTCGAGGGTCGCGACCGCTTCGCACCAGGCGGTGCGCTTCGGATCGGGCGGGGGGTGCCCGCATTCGATCCGGGTTTTCCGGGTGTGGCAGGACGCGCAGAGGGCTTGCAGGTTGCCCGGCGTCCAGGCGAGGTGCGGGTGGGTCCGCACCGGCTTGACGTGATCAACCTCGAGGCGCCCGCGCGCCCCGCAGGACCGGCACGCGTAGCCGTCGCGCTCGAGGATCGCCATGCGCAGCGCCCGCCAGCGCTGGCCTCGGGTGACATGCTTCGACCAGCGGCGATGCTCCTTCACATCCATGCCATGCGCCCCCGGCTGCGCGGGCGGGCGGCGATCCGCGCGCCTTCGGCCACCGCCAGCACCGCCGCCGCCGCCGCATCGATCCGGCCCATGCTGCGCGCCTTGGCCAGTTTCAGGTTGTTGCTGGGGTCGCGCAGCACCACGGCATCGGCGAAGGCCGACCGCAGCAGCAGCGACGGCGCGGCGCGCACCTGGCCGTCGAAGGCGGCGCGGCGGAAGCGTTCGCAATCCTCGCCCCCGTCGCGGAAGCCCTGCCCCCGCCAGACCACCGGCGCCCGGATGCCGGCGCGCTGCATCGCCTCGCCCAGCTCGGCCTGCTTGTAGCGGTCGGCGGTCAGGGCCGCGACAGGCTGATCGGCGACACGGGCCATCACCGCCGCCAACCAGGGCGCCACCGGCACCGTGCGCTCGCCCAGCGTGATCAGCTCGCCGCGCTGTTCCATCTCGAGGTAACGCCCGGCCACACCGTCCGCCTGGCCGCGATCCAGCAGGCCGGGTGCCCCCGGAAATGTGCCCAGGGCCTCGAGGCGGCCGGTTTCGGGCCAGTAGAACGCGGCGGCCGACATGCTGGCCGATCCGCCCAGGTCGATGCCGATCACCACCGGCCCGGATCGGGGCGGCAGGTCGTCGGTTTCGCAGGCCAGCCATTCATCGACGGTCAGCAGCACGTCGCGACACTCGCCCGACACCCGCTCGTTGCGGTTGTAAAGGCGGAAGGTGGTCAGGGCGGCGCCGCCCCGGGCGATGGCCCGGCCCGCCTGCGCTTGCAGCCATTCGAGGCTGGCGCCGATGCCACACTCGGCGCCGGGGTTGGCGATCAGCAGCGACTCGGCATCGTCGGCTGGCAGACCGGGCGGCGGGCGGTGTTCCTGCACATAGGTGCCCGGCGGGGCGTCATCGATCCAGCGGGAGAAGGGGTGCGTGTCGTCGGGTGCGGACGTGCTGATAATCAGCGCCCGGCCGCCGCGCTTGCCCAGCCCGGACAGCAGCGCATGTTCCAGTTCGTCGCCCCGATCCGGCGCCCAATGCCCGCGCTCGTCCAGGAGGCACAGGGTCGGCGCCCCGCCAAGGGCGGACTTGCCATCGGCGGCGATCACGCGCAGCACATGCCCGCCGCCGTCGCCCTCGAATTCGATTTCGAGGCGCGGGGCGCGGCGAAAGATCAGCCGCTTGCGGATTTCCAGCGGCAGGGAATCGCAGAAGCCCGCGGCGAAGTCCCAGGCGATCCGCCCCTGATCCCGCGTTCGGGCCGCGACGACGATCTCGCGCCGGGGCTGGCGGTCCCAGGCGCCGACCAGTGCGCCCAGGGCCACACCCGCGCTGATCGCCGACTTGCCGTTGCCACGACCGATCGACAGCACCGCCGACGCCACACCTTCGGCCATCGCCCCGTCGATGAACCGGCGCTGGAACGGCGCCAGCCGCACCGGCTGGCCGGCGTTCGGCCCTTCCGGCACCGCCAGCGATTCCAGGAAAGCCGCCGCCCGCTCGGCCGCCGTCATCGCCTCCCCCTCGCCCGGCGCGAAAAGGGAAAAACCCGACGACGGTCCCAAGGCGCGCGCAGATTTGCCGGCATTGGGACCAGATGCTGAGAACAAGTCGCGGACAACGGCCATCGTTTCACCTCATCGGCGGGCCAAGGGCGCAGGGGCGGGACACACCCCCGGCAGGGGGTGGGGGTGTGCCCCTTTAGGGGCACCCCCCCCGGCACCCTTGGAGCCTGATTTTCGGTCGGTTTTCATGGTCTTGATCTCCCCTCGTTTCATCGGGCAAGCCGCCCCCGTTCGCGGAAACCGCGTTGCGCGTGGGGTCGCGTGGCCATCGCTCCCCGGCGTCTGCGCGTTCCGTGCGTCCCTTCCCCGTGTGGCCAGTCCAGCAGCAGAGCTTGTCATGCGGTGGCAGCGGTCGGCCTTGCGCCGATCAGCCGGGCCGTGCGGGTCAGATCAGCGGTCGCTGGGTCGGCTGCCCTCCCTCATGCTTGACAATGCAGCTGGTCACGGGATCGCCGTCCGCGTCCCTGCCCAGCGTGACTTGCTCGAGGCGGAAGGGCAGTTCGGCCCCGCCCGCCATGTCGCGTTGCTTGGTCGTGCGGGCCACGCGCAGGGCGCCGTCCACCGCAATCTCGATCTCGGTATCCACCGCCGCGCGCAGGCTGGAATGCCCCCGCGCACCGCGTGCGGCATCCTTGCCGCTGTGGTGGATCAGCATCAGGTGCGCCCCGGTGCGGTCCACGATCTGGGCGAGGTTGTGCAGCAGCCCGGCAATGTCGGCTGCGGCGTTCTCGTCCGCCCCGGCCATGGCGCGGGCCATGGTGTCCACCACGATCAGGTGAAACGGGCCGTGCGTCTCGCTCAATGCCTCGACCGCTTCGGCCAGCGCCACCGCGTCATTGTTCCGCCCGGCCAGCGCCAGCGCACCGGGCAGCACCGCGAAGCGGGCTTTGCGCGCGGCCAGCCGGTTGGCAAACAGCGCCCCGCCCTCCGCCGCGCAGTAAAGCACCGCGCCCTGTTCCACCCGGTGCCCGGCCCAGTTCTCGCCGCTGTGGACAGCGTGCGCCACGTCAACGGCCCAGAAGGACTTGCCGCTGTTCGGGGCGCCATAGACCACGCTGATCGCCCCGCGATCCAGCCAACCCTTGATCAGATAGGGCCGGTCCAGCACGGGCGGCAGTTCATCGGCCAGCCGGACGCGCCGCAACAGCAGCTCGCCCCGCGCGCTGCGCTTGGGGTATTCCGGGCGCAGTTCGTCGAGTGGATCGGGCGCACTCATACCGCCACCCCCCGCCAGCGCCCGACCGCGCGCTGGAATGCAGGCGACAGGGCCGCGCGACCGTCCAGGGCACGATCCTTCATCAGTGTGGCGCTGCCCGCGTCGAACAGCACCGCCGCCTGATCGATCACCGCGAAGGCCAGATCGTCCGGCACCGCGCCCGGCCATCCGGCGGTGTATTCGACCGCGACCACCGCGCGGGTGAGTTCCGGCGGGTTGACGGTCAGGCGCAGACAGGGGCGCGGGCCGGGCAGCACGACAAAGTCCGCGAACGCCTCGCCGTCCACCGTCATGGTGACGGGCGCGGCCGGGGCGATCAGGGGGCCAATGGGCAGGCGCAGCTTGCCGGTGCCCGCCGGGATGCCATCGGGCCACGTCACGCGGACGGTCTGCGCCACCAGGGCGAGCATCGCCTGTCCCTCGAGGTCGGCCGCCGCCGCGCCGATCAGATCGGCCAGCAGGGCGTCGGCGTGCGTGCCTTCGATCCGCAGGTGCCGCCGCACCGCTTCGATGGTGACGGGCAGGGTCGCGGGGGGTGTGCGTTCCACGATCATTGCACCACCCGCCGGGCAAGATGGCGCAGGAACGCGAGCTGGTCATTCGGGCGCAAGGCGAAAAACGTCGCCAGTGCGTAAGCCTTGAGTTCGGATGCGGTCGCGAACGCGGCCCAGTCTTCGGCTTCGCGCAGCACCGAAGCGAACGCGACAGGCGGCGTGCCGGGCCGCATATCCTCGAGGGCGCGGGCCAGCACCGGCACCGCATCCTCGGGGCGGCAGGCTTCGATGGCCCTGCGAAGCTCGGCGATCTGGAATTCGCGACGGCGGATTTCAGGGTTGCCCAAATCGGGAATTTCGTCAATGTTTTCAATGGGGCGCTCGTCGGGTGCTACCGGGACAACGCCTTGATTTTCCTCTGGAAGGAAGTTCCCTCCGGGCCTACCATCCGCGCAACCGGCGGGGGGTTGATGGCGCGCGCGACGGGATACGAGCCGCTGGGCACGCTCAAGCCCGTGGCCGAGGGCATCTGGATCGCCGACGGTCCGACGATCCGCTTCTACGGCATGCCGTTTCCGACCCGAATGACCGTGGTGCGCCTGCCCGGCGGGCTGTGGGTGCATTCACCGATTGCCCCGTCAGAGGGGTTGGGTGCGGAAATCTCCGCCCTTGCCCCGGTTCGGCACCTGATCGCGCCAAACTGGATCCACTATGCCTCGATTCCTGCCTGGCAACGCGCGCACCCGGACGCGCTGGCCTGGGCGGCGCCGGGGGTGGCGGCGCGGGCGGCCTCGCGCGGCATATCCATCGCCTTCGACCGCGACCTGACCGACGCGCCCCCGCCCGACTGGGCCGATACCCTTGACCAGTTGATCGTGCGCGGCTCGCCCCTGCATGTGGAGGCGGTGTTTTTCCGCCGCGCCAGCCGCACGCTGATCCTGACCGACCTGATCGAGAATTTCGAGCCCGCCAAGGTCGCGCCCTGGTTCCGCCCGCTGATCCGGCTGGGCGGCGTGGCCGACCCCGACGGCAGGACCCCGCTCGACATGCGGCTGTCGTTCCGGGCCGGGCGGGCGCAGGCGCGGGCGGCGGTGCAGCGGATGCTCGACTGGGCGCCCGAGCGGGTGATCCTGTCGCACGGCCGCTGGTATGACCGGAACGGCGCCGCCGAACTCCGCCGCGCCTTTCGCTGGCTGCTGTGATCGCGCAGCCGCGAACACGCGCCCGCTTCCACATCGGCGCAAGCTGCACTAGACAGCCCCGAGACCGTCGCAGCAGGAGCCCGCATGGCCAAGCCCAAGACCAAAGCCTCCAACATCGCCGTCTGGGTGATCCTGGGTCTGCTGGTTCTGGCGCTGGCGGGGTTCGGCATCGACAGCTTCGGCGGCTCGGTGCGCAGCGTCGGAAAGGTGGGCGACCGCGAAATCCGGGTGAACGACTATTTCCGCGCCCTCCAGAACGAGATCCGCGTCACCGGCGAGATCCTCGGCGCCCCGATCAGCTTTCAGGAGGCGCAGCGCATCGGCCTTGACCGCGAGGTGCTGGGCCAGCTGGTCGGGCGGGCCACCATGGAGAACGAGACGCAGCAGGTCGGCATCTCGGCGGGCGATGACCGGGTGCGCGAGGCGCTGCTGGCGGTGCCGGCCTTTCGCAACTTCGACGGCACCTTCAACCGCGACGCCTACCGCTTCGCCCTGCAGCAGCAGGGCCTGAGCGAGCGCGAGTTCGAGGACCAGTTGCGCTTCGACCTGGCCCGGGAAATCCTGCAGGTTGCCGCGGTCTCGGCCGCGCCGGCGCCGCGGGCACTGGTGGACACGCTGTTCAACTGGACCCACGAGCGGCGCGCCCTGACCGTGGTGCGGCTGGACCGGCGCGCCCTGCCCGCCCCCCTTCCGACGGTGACCGATGCCGAGCTTCGGGCCCTCTACGAGGCGAACCCCGGCGACTACACCCTGCCCGAGGCCCGGCGCATCACCTATGTCTGGCTGACCCCGGCCATGCTGATCGACAGCGTCGAAGTCGACGAGGCCGCCCTGCGCGAGGCCTATGACGCCCGCGCCGACGAGTTCGTGCAGCCCGAGCGCCGGCTGGTCGACCGGCTGGTGTTCCCCGACACGGCCGCGGCCGAAGCCGCCCGTGCGCGCCTCGATGCCGGCGAGGTCGATTTCGACACGCTGGTGTCCGAGCGCGGCTTCACCATCGAGGATGTGGACCTTGGCGACATCACCCGCGCCCAGCTTCCTGCCGATGCGGGCGAGGCCGTTTTCGGGCTGGCCGAACCCGGCGTGGTCGGTCCGTTTGCCACGGGCTTCGGCCCGGCACTGTTCCGGATGAACGCGATCCTGGCAGGCCGCGTCGTCAGCTTCGACGAGGCCCGCCCCTTCCTGCGCGACGAGCTGGCGCAGGACCGCGCGATCCGGGTGATCGCCGACCAGTTCGACATGTTCGAGGATTTGCTGGCCGGCGGCGCGACGCTCGAGCAGCTTGCCGACGAAACCGAACTCGAGCTGGGCAGGATCGACCTGCGCCCCGACACGGTCGAGGGAATCGCCGGCTACGAATCCTTCCGCCGGGCCGCCGCCCGTGCTCGCGAGGGCGGGTTTTCCTCGGTCGAGCAGCTCGAGGACGGGGGCGTCTTCGCCCTGCGCCTTGACGCGATCGTGCCGCCCGAACTGCAGCCCTTCGAGGCGGTGCTTGACCGGCTGATCGAGGACTGGGTGCGCGCCGAGACCGAGGCGCGGCTGGTGGCCGAGGCCGAAGGTCTGGCCGTCCGCCTGGCCGAGGGCGCCGACCCCTCCGATTTCGGCCTCCCGGTCGAGGTGATCACCGATGCCCGCCGCGACAGCTTCCTTCCCGACCTGCCCCGCAGTGTCGTGACGGCCGCCTTCGACATGGCGCCGGGCGCGACGCGGGTGCTGCCGGACCGCAGCGACACGGCGGTGGTGGTCCATCTCGTGCGGCTCGACGGCATCGCCGCGCCCGATCCCGACACCGACGAGGCCCGCCGCGCCCGCGACGCCATTGCCGAGCAGCTGCGCGGCGGCATGCAGCAGGACCTGTTCGGGGCCTTCCTGGGCATGCTGCAGGCGATCTATCCGGTCGAGATCAACGAGCAGGCCCTGCAGGCCGTGCACGCGCAGTTCCGCTGACGCCATGGTCGCGCTGACGCCCGACTTCGCAGAGTTCGAGGCCGGCTGGAACGCGGGCCGCGACCAGGTTGTCTGCGCCCGGCTTGCCGCCGATCTGGACACGCCCGTGTCGCTGATGCTGAAGCTGGCCGAGGCGCGCCCGGACAGCTTCATGCTCGAGTCGGTCACCGGCGGCGAGGTGCGCGGGCGCTATTCGGTGGTGGGGCTGAAGCCCGACCTGATCTGGCAGTGCCACGGCACGACCGCGCGGATCAACCGCGACGCCCGCTTCGACCCCGCCGCCTGGGTGGAGGAACCGGCCGCGCCGCTCGACAGCCTGCGCGCGCTGATCGCCGAAAGCCGCATCGACCTGCCCGCCGACCTGCCGCCCATCGCCGCGGGGCTGTTCGGCTATCTCGGCTATGACATGATCCGGCTGGTGGAACGGCTGCCGCAGGTCACTCCCGACCCCCTCGGGCTGCCCGACGCGGTGCTGATGCGCCCCTCGGTGGTGGCGGTGCTGGACGGGGTGAAGGGCGAGGTGACGGTGGTCGCCCCCGCCCGGGCCGGTCAGGGCGGCAGCGCCCGCGCCGCCTGGGCGCAGGCGGCCGAGCGGGTGATGGACGCGGTGCGCGACCTCGACCGCGCCGCCCCCGGCGCGACGCGGGCGCTGGGCAATGCCGCACCCGTGGGCGAGGCGGTGTCGAACATGACGCCCGAGGCCTATCGCGCGGCCGTGACGCGGGCCAAGGATTACATCGCCGCCGGCGACATCTTTCAGGTCGTGCCCTCGCAGCGCTGGGCGCAGCCCTTCACGCTGCCGCCCTTCGCCTTCTACCGCTCGCTGCGGCGCACCAACCCCTCGCCGTTCATGTTCTTCTTCAACTTCGGCGGCTTCCAGGTGGTGGGCGCCAGCCCCGAAATCCTCGTGCGGCTGCGCGACGGCGAGGTGACGATCCGCCCGATCGCCGGCACCCGCCCGCGCGGACGCACCCCCGAGGAGGACCGCGCGCTGGAGGCCGAGCTGCTGGCCGACCCCAAGGAGCGGGCCGAGCATCTGATGCTGCTCGACCTCGGGCGCAACGACGTGGGCCGGGTGGCAAGGGTCGGCACCGTGCGGCCGACCGAGCAGTTCGTGATCGAGCGCTATTCCCACGTCATGCACATCGTCTCGAACGTGGTGGGCGAGCTGCGCGAGGGCGAGGACGCGCTGTCGGCGCTGCTGGCCGGGTTGCCCGCGGGCACCGTGTCGGGGGCGCCCAAGGTGCGCGCGATGGAGATCATCGACGAGCTGGAGCCGGAAAAGCGCGGGGTCTACGGCGGCGGGGTCGGCTATTTCGCCTCGAACGGCGAGATGGACTTCTGCATCGCCCTGCGCACGGCGGTGATCAAGGACGGCACGCTTTACGTGCAGGCCGGCGGCGGGGTGGTCTACGATTCCGACCCGCAGGCGGAATGGCAGGAGACCGTGAACAAGGCCCGCGCCCTGCGCCGCGCGGCCGAGGACGCCGGGCTGTTCCTGGACCGCGGCGGGAACGGCTAGGGGCGCGGCGCCCCCGGCGCTGTTCCTCCTACACCCGCCATCATCGCCAAGCCGCACGCGAAAAAGACCGGCAGGCGCCGCACTCCGGGTGCCTATCCTGCAACGACTGCCCCCCGCGCGAAGCCGCGCGCAGCGCCAGCCGGCGGGATGGCGATGAGCGGGTTGAGGGATGCGCTTTATCGTGC
>Ga0213835_101085_pt1 | contig 18892 bp, 12 predicted proteins | sample SWPATP01_FD_160576 | JGI IMG/M metagenome (GOLD analysis project Ga0213835, IMG submission 160576) | Coastal seawater microbial communities from Marineland, Florida, United States - SWPA TP0 #1 | ecosystem: Environmental > Aquatic > Marine > Coastal | place: USA: Florida | collected 2016-08-05 | reverse complement strand
GCGAGATAGCGATCCACTACCTCGCGGATCACGCCGCCTTCGCTGGCGATCATCCCGCCGGCATCAAAGGGCACACCGCCTTGTCCTGCCACCCACTGGTCGATGAGCGCATTGCCCGGGCCGGAATCGAAGGCAACGGGATCGCCTTTTTCTGGCACGAAGGTGACGTTCGAAATTCCGCCGATATTGACGAAGCAGACGGGAAAAAGCCTGACTCCATCCGCGAGAGATCGCGCGAGCGCGGCATGATAGGCTGGCGCCAGCGGCGCGCCCTGCCCCCCATGAACCATGTCGTTGGCGCGCATGTCGAACACGGTCTCGATACCGGTCTCGCGCGCCAGCAGCGCACCGTCGCCCAGTTGCACGGTCAGCGCCTGTTCGGGACGATGCAGCACGGTCTGCCCGTGAAAGCCGATCAGTTCGGGCTGCAATGACGGGTACTGGGCAAGGAAAAGCCTTACCGCTTCGGCGTGGCGTTCGGTTATCTCGCGCTCCAGCCCGGCGAGATCGCCTGGCCTGTCGGTCCGGTCCCGTATCGCCCTGGCCGTGTCGAGGGAGGCTTCTATCCTGCGGCGGAAAGCGGCTTCATAGGGAAGAAAGCCGCTTGGTCCACGCCTGACCAGATCGCCGCCATCCGTCCACACCGCGGCGATGTCGATACCGTCCATCGAGGTTCCGCTCATCAGGCCGATGGCGCATGTGACGCTCACGTCCGGGCTCCATTCTTGTGATTCTGGTTCAAGCAATGCTAAAGCGCCGCCATCGCGCGCACCATCGCGTCGACCCTACCCCTTTCCGAAAGACCAAAACCATGTCCGCCTTCAAGTCCGATTTCCTGCGCATCCTGTCCGAACGCGGCTTCATCCACCAGATCTCGGATGAGACCGGCCTCGACGACCTGTTCGCGAAGGAGATTGTGACGGCGTATATCGGCTTCGACGCGACCGCGAAAAGCCTGCATGCGGGCTCGTTGATCCAGATCATGATGCTGCACTGGATGCAGCAGACCGGCCACCGACCGATCGCGCTGATGGGCGGCGGCACGTCGATGATCGGCGACCCTTCCTTCAAGGACGAGGCCCGCAAGCTGCTGACGCCCGAGGGGATCGAGGAGAACCTGGCCGGCATCCGGCGCAATTTCCAGCCCTACCTCTCCTTTGGAGACGGGCCGCGAGACGCGCTGATGATCAACAACGCAGACTGGCTGCTGGGGCTCAACTATGTCGAGTTCCTGCGTGACGTTGGCCGACATTTTTCGGTCAATCGCATGCTGTCCTTCGACAGCGTGAAGCTCAGGCTTGACCGCGAGCAGTCGCTGTCGTTTCTCGAATTCAACTACATGATCCTGCAGGCATACGATTTCGTCGAACTCAACAAGCGTCACGGCACGCGGCTGCAGATGGGCGGCTCCGACCAGTGGGGCAACATCGTCAACGGCATCGACCTCGGCCACAGAATGGGTACGCCGCAGCTCTACGCGCTGACCTCGCCGCTTCTGACCACCTCGTCCGGCGCCAAGATGGGCAAGACGGCCTCCGGTGCGGTCTGGCTCGATGCTGAGATGATGAGCGCCTACGATTTCTGGCAGTATTGGCGCAACACGGAAGATGCGGATGTCGGCCGCTTCCTGAAGCTCTACACGACCATGCCGATGGACGAGATAGCACGACTGGAGGCGCTCGGCGGCGCGGAGATCAACGAGGCCAAGAAAGTGCTCGCGACCGAAATCACCGCGATGCTGCACGGCCGTCAGGCTGCCGACGAAGCGGCGGAAACGGCCCGCAAGACCTTCGAAGAAGGCGCGCTGGCCGAAACCCTGCCAACGGTCGAGGTGCCGCGTGCGGACATTGATGGCGGCGTCGGTCTGCTTTCCCTGCTTGTCACGGCCGGACTGGCTTCATCGAACGGTGAGGCGCGGCGTCACATCAAGGGGGGTGCCGTCAGGATCAACGACGTGGCGGTCGATGATGACCGCCGGACGGTCGGTACGGGTGACATGACGCCAGAAGGCGTCATCAAGCTGTCCTTCGGGCGCAAGAAGCACGTGCTTGTCAGGCCGGTCTGATCGCCCGTCAGTTGAACTCGAAAACCGAACGGAAAATACCCGGCGCGACCGCAGAGAGCGGGTTTACCTGCAACTGCGGTTCGCCGGCCTTGCCCGCAAGGCGGTAGGTGACACCAATCAACCCGCCATCACGGCCGTTGCCCAATATCTGACCGACAAGCGGAATTTCGCCGAAGATGCGGTTGAGACCGTATGCGGGAAGGAAGGTGCCGGTGATGTCCATATTGCCATTGGCATCGTAGAGGACGCCGCGGAAGGTGGTCCCGATCTGCGCGCCCCGCAAGACGCCATTGCCGATCGACAGATAACCTGGGCCCTTGCCGATCTGAGCAAAGCCTCGATCGAAACGAACACGGGTAACATCGACCTGTCCCCGTACGGCCTGGTTCAACGAACGATCGCTGCCTTGTGGCGGCGTTGAAACCAGCGAGCCGAGGCGGGGCTCGTTCACCAGCCAGAAATCACGCGCGTCGACGTGTCCAGACAAGGGACCATCCGTCCGGCCACTCAGAGCCAGCTCGATAGTCCCTCCCTCCATCCTCTCATACAGATCCAGAAAGCGAACGACAGCACCGGCATCGGTCGACTGCATAGTGATGTTGCGAGAACCATCGACCGTATCATGACGAAAATGCACCGGATGTCCGCTGGCCGTTATCGCCGAAAAGAACAAGCTATCGATCTGGGCTCCTGTACCGCCATAAGTCAGACGGACATTGCGGAGAACCTCTCCGTGGAAACCAACAATCTGGTCCATTCGCATCTCAAGCTTGATCGGAACGCCATCGACCGATCCAACTCCGGCTTCGCCCTCTTCAGTCAGATGCCGAACGAGAGAGCGCGCATCCAGCGATTTACCCGATATGTCGATCGCGTAACCTGGTCCCTGGCGAACAATATCGACGGAGAATTCGTCACCTCGGTTGAGCCTTACGTCATAGAAGCGTGCGTTTTGAAGTTCGCCTGCGGCGAGTGCCAGACTGCCGTGCACGGCAAAGGTTTCGCCGCTCAGCGCGAAATTGTCTAGCACGGTCTGAGCGCCCGCGTTCTCCATCACGAAGCTGGCTTTGGCGGGAATGCCGCTGCCCTTGGTCCAGCCGGCCCAAGGCACGCTGAGCCGGGAAGCACCCAAATCGACGCCAATCTCGTGGCGTCCAGCCTCGCTGCTGCGCATTTCGACCGCCGCACTACCGGACAGGAAACTGGCGAGGCCAGGCGCAAGCCGGTCGCGCGTGCTGTTATCGAAACGCAGAGAGACTTCCTGCTGCCTGTTGGTCTGTGAGCCATCCAGCGGTTCGACCAGATAGACTCGGGCCGGCATATCATCGAGCCTTGCCTCAGCATCGATGACCACGCGGCTCGGCTCGACCAGAATTGAACCCTTTGCGTCGCTTATCCTGTAATCCTGGAAGGGTTTGGCGAGCGAAAGGCTCTCGTAATCCAGTACCACCATCCAAGCCAATTCGTCGCGGCTGACATCGGCTTCAAGCGGAATGTCGGCAACAATCTTGCCTGAAACCTGCCCCTTCAGGTCTTCCGGGGTCAGGTCGAGATAGCCGGACGCGTTGATCGGGTCGTAGCTGGCCAATTCCATGATCGCAGCGGCTTCCCCGGCCACGTCGATATCCAGTACTCCTATCAGCTGCTTATCCGAGCTGGCGTCGATGTGGAATGTGCCATTGTTTGCCGCCACTGTACGCCCGCTTCCAAGGAAGACTGTGCCGGAATCCAGGCTTATGTCGACAATCGATCCGTCGAAGACGACACGGCCAATTCCCTCTCGTACCGGCGGAATGCGACCGGCGACGTCGAAACGGACACGTTCCACTGCGAAGTTGCCCATGACTTCGCCCGGCAGGGTCGGCACTTCATTCAACAAGCGCCCCGGTTCGAGCGCGACACGCAGCCAACCCTCGGTCACGCTGCCCCCAAATAGGTTCTGCTGTACCCAACTACGAGCGCCAGGGGCCGCAAACCACGGCCACAACTGTTTGGTCTGTCCAACCGGGAGATCTGCTACCCATAGCTCCAGTTCGAGACCAGGGGAATTCCATGTTTCGAAGTTGAAGGCCGCCCGCCCGCGCGCTTCGCCGCTGGTGGTGCGAACGGCGAGCTCATCCAAAGATACACGCCGTCCATCGGCATTGATCGTGCCGGCAAGCCGCGCCAGAACGTCGATGGATGGCTCAAGCGATCCACGCGGTGCCAAATGCGAACCGTCGCTTACGAGTTCGAAGCGATAAGCCGGTTCGGCGAGTTCGGTCGGTTCCGTCGGCATGGCGCCAAGCGCCCCATGAAACCGCCACGCGGATTGCCCCGTCGAAACCCTAAAATCCGAAATCTCCAGCTTGTTCAGCCCGGATCCGGAATAGGCCGACAAAAGTACATTGAACCGATCATACTGCGTGTCGGTGGCAGCCAAAGCGATGTCGGTGAGCCGCGCATTGATCGTCAAGCGTGCGTCGCCCTCGCCGTCGCGCGTGCCCGAGACGGCAATCCGGCCAGACCCGGGCATGATTGCTGAAGGCAGTTCCTTGTCATGATCGTCATGAAGGACGATCGCCATCTTGATGGCCGTAACCTCGCCGCCCAAGGTCGGCCTGGTTGCGCTGACCTCGAGCCGCAATTGCCGCCCGCCCATCACAATGTCTGCCTCGGCCTTGATCGCGGTTGGCTCCGACCGATCCAATCTTGCTGCCTCGATGAACAGCGCCTCGGACGGTTCCTCTCCAAATACGATGGTGACACTGCGCAACTCGAGCGTGTCGGAGATCCCGCCATCCAACGCTTCGAAGAGCATCCGCCCTGCGCGGAAGAACTGTTCCTCCACGAGTTCCGGGTCGACAAGCCCACGCTCATCAAAAATGGCATCCAGGTGAATGCCGCCGCCGGCATTTGCATTGGACAAGTCGATCCTGGAATTGGACAGCCGGGCACCGCCCAACCGCACATTACCTGTCAACAGCGGCAGAGCACGCAAGCCAAAGGAAAGGTCTCCGGCCTCGAATACCGCCCCACCATTGTCGGGATCGGAGATGCGTGCATCCTTGATCCTGACCGACAGCAAGGAAAAATCGTCAAAGCCGAGGCCTGTCGAGCCGAACGACACTTCCAATGGTTTGCCGGCGAGCGAAGAAATCGCACGCTCGGCTTGAACGCGAAGCGTCTCGCCGCCAAGGCTGTTTGAAAATGCGACCACAAAAAGTAGTAGCGCGAGAACGACACCGGTCGGAACAAGTGTCAGCCACCACAGCCATCGTCGATTGCCCTGCCAGCGCCCCCTCTTGGGAGAGCGCGCGGCAAGTGCCGATGGCAAGCGAGCGAGATCGCCGATCTCATGCCGCCGGAACCGTACCTTTTCGTGCGCTGGTGGCCGTTCTTGCACCGCGTTCCCGATTGCTGGGGTTCCCAATGGACGAATCCAGTCTTCACCATATATCTGATCGCGCTTCAAGGTAATCAAGAACGGGGACTTCACGATGACTGAACTGCAAAGCGGTAGCCAAGCGCCTGATTTCAACCTCCCGGGAGACGGCGGCGCCAATGTCTCGCTCTCCGCACATGCCGGCAAAACGGTGGTGCTCTTCTTCTATCCCAAGGACGACACCAGCGGCTGCACGGCCGAAGCCGTCGACTTTACCCGGCTCAAGCCCCAATTCGATGCCGCTGGCATCGTCCTAATCGGCATGTCTCCCGACAGCGCCAAGAGCCACGACAAATTCAAGGCCAAGCATGACCTTCAGGTGCACTTGGCGTCCGACGAGGAAAAAACGACGCTGGAAGCTTATGGCGTCTGGGTCGAAAAGAGCATGTATGGACGCAAATACATGGGCGTCGAGCGGTCGACCTTCCTGATCAAGCCGGATGGGACGATCGGCCAGATCTGGCGCAAGGTGAAAGTCCCCGGTCATGCGGAAGAGGTGCTCAAGGCCGCATTGGCGACCTGACGCCTGCCCCTCCGCGAAGGAACCGCAGCGCCCACGAGACGTTATCAAGTCATCCCAATTGGCAACGAGGAGACTGAGATGTTTCGTGGGCTTTTACTTTGGATGGTTGGCATCCCCATCCCGATCATCATTCTGCTTCTGCTCCTCTTCTAGGAGCGCGTAATCGCGTTTTGCTCCACCCGGAATTCGGCAACAAAAGGCTTTGTTAACCCTAACAAGGTCTAATTGCCCCTGACAGATGTTTAAGTCGTCAGGGAGTGAATTCCGGTGGCACATGCCCGCGAGCGAACCACGTTCGGACGTCGCAGCGAGCCCCATACGATCATTATCGCGCGGGGCGACAATATCCGCCACTTTACGGTGCGGCCCTGGATGGCCGCGCTGCTTGGCTCGGCGCTGGCGGCAATGGCCATCGGCTATCTCCTGGCCACGACCTATCTCGTTTTGCGCGACGATCTGATCGGTGCCAAGACCGCCCATATGGCGCGCACCCAACAGGCTTATGAAGACCGGATTTCGATGCTGCGCTCGCAGGTTGACCGGATCACCAGCCGGCAGCTTCTCGATCAGCAACAGATGGAGTCCAAGCTGACGGAACTGCTGGAGCGGCAAAGCCAGCTCACCCGGCGACACGGCCGTTTGGGCCCGATCATCGACAGACTGAGCGGCGAACATCCAGAACTTCCAGAAACCCTCCCCGTTCCGCCTTCAAGGCCGGATCAGCGCGCACAACTGCGTTCAGGCGACGGAACCTTCGAGATACGGGTGACAGAGAGCCAGCCAATTGCAGCCAACGCCTTCTGGAGCAACGGTCGCGTGAACGCAGTCTCGCTACCGCCCGAGGTCAATGAATCCGACCAATTATTCATGGCCATCAACAACTCACTCAGCGAGATCGAAACCGAGCAGTTCGAGGGCATCGGCTCGCTGGCAAGCTCGGCATGGCAGACTGCCGAACAGATTGCCGCCGCTCTGGAAGGCGCCGGGATCGAGACCGAACCTGTCGGCGACATGAAGGCCACAGGCGGTCCCTTTATCCCGATCAGCGATTCGGCATTGTTCGATGCCCGCGTTCGCGATCTCGACGCCGCGCTCGAACAACTCGAAAGCCTTAAGCAGGTGGCCCGCACCGCGCCGATCGCCAATCCGTCGCCCGGCCATTCCATCTCGAGCAATTTCGGGCCGCGTCGCGACCCCTTCCTCGGCAGGCTCGCCCATCATTCCGGCATCGATTTTCGGGCACCGCCTGGCGCTCCCATTCTCAGCGCCGGTGAAGGAACCGTCGTCAGCGCTGGCTGGAACGGCGGCTATGGGCGGATGGTGGAAGTGGATCACGGTCACGGCCTGACGACCCGCTATGCCCATATGAGCCGTATCTCCGTTTCGGAGGGCGATCGCGTCAGCCGCGGCGACGTGATCGGGCGCGTGGGCTCAACCGGCCGCTCCACCGGTCCGCACCTGCATTTCGAGGTGAGGCGCAATGGCGATGCCCTCGACCCGCGTCCCTTCCTGCGTGCCGGACGCAAGATCGCAGATCTGCTCTGACCCTCATCTGACAGCTATCCCAAGATTCCGATTGCCCCAGCTTCGAGCCAGTGGACAAATGCCGGGACACAAGAGTGGTGCCCGAGCAAGAGAGGTTTTGTGGCAACGGAAACCGTCCAACACGGCATCGATCTGATGCCGGTCGTCGCCCTGCTTGCAGCAGCGGTGATCGCGGTGCCGCTGTTCCGGCGTTTCGGCCTCGATTCGGTGCTTGCCTATCTCGCCGCCGGCCTCGTTATCGGTCCTTACGGCATCGCGCTCTTCACCGATCCCCAGACGATCCTCAATGTCGCCGAACTCGGCGTCGTTATGTTCCTGTTCCTGATCGGGCTCGGCATGCAGCCGTCGCGGCTATGGGGCCTGAGGAAGGACATTGTCGGGCTGGGCTTCCTGCAGGTCGGCCTGAGCGGCGCCGCGCTGACCGGCCTCGGCGTTGCCATGGGCTTCAGTCCGCCGGTGGCCTTCGTCTTCGGGATGGGCTTCACGCTCACCTCGACCGCCGTCGTGGTGCAGATCCTGAACGAACGCGGTGAACTCGGTCTTCCCAAGGCTCAACGCATGATTTCGATCATGCTCGTCGAGGATCTGTCGATCGTCCCGCTGCTTGCGTTCGTCGCCTTCATTGCACCCGGAGGCGAGGATGTAACGGCCGGCGAGCGCTGGCTGGCGATCGCCATCGCCTTCGGCGCTCTCGTTGCGCTGATCCTCGTCGGCCGCTTCCTGCTCAACCCAATGTTCCGGGTCCTGGCCCGCACCGGGGCACGGGAAGTCCTGACCGCCGCCGCGCTGCTTGTGGTGCTCGGCGCGGCCTTCGCGATGGAATCGGGGGGGCTATCCATGGCGATGGGCGCCTTCCTTGCTGGTGTCCTCTTATCCGAAAGCACTTTCCGGCATCAGCTGGAGGCAGATATCGAACCGTTTCGCGGCATCCTGCTGGGGCTGTTCTTCCTCGGCGTGGGCATGTCGCTGGACGTCAACACAATCGCGACCAATGCCGGCCTGGTGGCGCTGGCGGTCATTGGTTTCATGGCCGGCAAGGCGATCGTCATCTATGCCGTGGCGCGGCTCTTGCGGTCGCCTCATTCCGAAGCGCTCGAACGCGCGGGCTTGATGGCGCAAGGCGGCGAGTTCGCCTTCGTCCTCTACGCAGCGGCTGCAGCCACCGGTCTCATCGACGGCCCCACCAATGCGATCTTCACCTCGACCGTCATCATCTCGATGGTGCTGACGCCCTTCGTGATGATGGCGGTACGGCGCTTCATCAAGCCGCCGGTTGCCTCGACAGATGGCGTCGAGACGCCGGACGGCCTGAACGGAAACCTGCTGATCATCGGCTTCGGCCGTTTCGGCCAGATCGCCAGCCAACCGCTTCTGATGCGCGGCTGCGACGTCTCCATCATCGACAACGACGTGGAGATGATCGAGGCAGCCGGCAGTTTCGGCTTCAAGGTCTATTTTGGCGACGGTACCCGCCTCGACATACTGCATGCCGCCGGTGCGGGGAGTGCACGTGCGGTGCTGGTATGCGTTAACGATGCGGAACAGGCGGAGCGTATCGTGCGCCAGATGAAGGCGGAGTTCCCTCTCGTGCCGGTCCTTGCACGCGCCTATGACCGCGGCGCGGCGATCCGGCTGATCGAGGCTGGGGCGACCTATCAGATCCGCGAAACGCTTGAATCGGCGATGGCCTTTGGAGCGGCTGCACTGGCGGAACTCGGCGTTGCGCCGGAAGAGGCCGACGAACTGATGGCCGAAGTCCGGCGGCGCGATTCAGAGAGGCTGGAGCTGCAGATTTCGGGCGGCATGTATGCCGGCACGGATTTGCTCAAGAGCAATGCACCGACCCCTGCCCCACTCGCCACCCCAACCCGCCAGGCAAGACCGGGCAACGACGAGGCTGCCAGCGCGCTGGCGGCCCGGCGCTCTTCGGCGCCGAGCGGCTGATCGGCTCAGTCGCGCCACCAGTTCGAACCACCCTCCAGTCTCTCGATGCCGGCGGCATCGACCTCATCCGCCCAGCCTGCGACGTTGCGACCAGCAAGTTCCATTTCGGCTGCGATCTCAGCCAGGGGAAGCAGCACGAAAGCGCGCTCGAGCATGCGCGGATGCGGCACCTGGAGACCATCTTCGTCCAGCCGCTGGTCGCCGAAGACCAGGATGTCCAGATCGATCAACCGGGGGCCCCAACGTTCTTGCCGGACGCGCTTGAGGGATTTCTCGATGTCCAGGCACAGGTTCAGAAGCTGGCGTGCCGAAAGTTTCGTGTCTACGGCCGCGACCGCATTGAGGAAATCCGGCTGATCAGCCATGCCCCAGGGGGGCGTACGGTAGAGGGAGGACACAGCCACAAGCTGGATGTCAGGATCGGCATCCAGAGCGCGCAGTGCGGCCGCCATCGCCGCGGCAGGATCGCCGATATTGCCGCCGAGGCCCAGCCAGGCACGAACCGGCGCGCTACTGTGGCCAGACAACCGTCACCTCGACGTGATCGAGCACCCCCGGGACCGGCGCATTCGGCTTGCGAACGGTCACCGAGGCCTTCACGATCTGCGGGAACTTTCGGCACAGCGACTGGGCAACATCCAATGCCAGCGCCTCGATGAGATACCGACGCCTGCCGGTAATGATGCGTTCGATTTCGGTGAAGGCCACCCCGTAATCCACTGTTGTCTCAATGGAATCGGAATCAAGTGGCCGATCGGGCTTCACCGTGAGTTCCGCATCGACATAGAAACGCTGCCCCAGCGTCTCTTCCTCGGCATGCACGCCATGTCGCGCGAAGAACGCGCAGTTTTTCATCCGCATTACATATTCGGTCATCAGTTCTCCGCCGATCTGGCATGTTCGAGTACGGCGTCGGCGATCGCCAACGCATCAATATTAATGGCAACGTCATGCACCCGGAATATGACGGCGCCCTTCAACCTCAGCACCACACTGGTCGCAGCAGTTCCCGGTCCGCGGTCATCCGGGTCTCGTCCGGTGACATGACCGATGAAGCGTTTGCGCGAGGTGCCGACAAGGAATGGAACACCAAGCCCCCGCAATTCCTCGAAACGTGCGATAATCTCCAGGTTTTCTCCGGCGTCCTTTGCGAAACCGAAACCGGGATCCAGAAGGATCCGCTCCCGTTCCACGCCGGCTTCTGCGGCGATTTCGAGCGAACGAGACAGGAAGGCGAATTGGTCCGCGATGACGTCTGGGAGTTTGTCCCTGTCGCGACCGGTATGCATCAAGACGAGACCGGCGCCGGTTTCCGCTGCGACCCTGGCGATGCCCGGTTCACGCTGGGCTCCCCAGACGTCATTGACGATGTGCGCCCCAGCGGCAACGGCAAGCCGCGCCGTCTCTTCACGGTAGGTGTCGATCGAGATCACCGCATCGATGCGCTGCGCCAGAGCTTCGATCACGGGCAAGACACGGCGCTGCTCCTCGGCGGCGGCGACCGGATCGCCGCCGGGCCGCGTCGATTCTCCGCCTACGTCGATGATATCCGCGCCCTCTGCGACCATCCGATCGGCCTGATCGAGCGCACGATCCAGTTCGGTGAAGCGGCCTCCATCGGAAAAGCTGTCCGGCGTCAGGTTTAGGACGCCCATGACACGCGATTTTCGTCCAAGCTGCAGAGAGCGCCCGTGAGCAAGTTTCCAGGTAAACGGCAACATGGCGCTTCCGCCGGTTTCGAGGTGGCCGCGTTGTGCGGCCCTTTGCAGACAAAATCAACGAATTTCCGGTACACTTCCCATAAGCGCTTCAAATGGCCCAGATTGGGCTCTTGGGTGCCCGCAGTCGGCTTGGGTCGGCTGCTGTCCTGGAGCGCATGATGAAACGTCTATTTCTTTCGCTTGCCGGTCTTGTCGTTCTTATCGCCTCTGCCGGGGCGACCGTCGTGGAGCGCAGCTACAGCTACTTTACCATCGGCGGATCGACGCTCGCAGAGATCGAGGAGGAGTTGAGCCGGCGCGGCCCAATGGTCGGTACAACCGATCGACGTCATCCTGGCGCAACACGCATGCAGTTCGCGACCCGGGTCGGATATGGCGAACAGAACGGACGGTGCGGCGTCCTCAGCGCGGATGTCACGCTCAAGGCGAATATGATCTTGCCGCGATGGCGGGTGGCGAGAAACAGCGACATCGAGACGCGCATCATCTGGGATACGCTCGCCGCAGACATACGTCGCCACGAAGAGGCGCACGTTGTCATCGCGCGCAACCATGCCCGCGAGATGGAACAGGCGATTCTGGCGGTCCAGCGTGAGCGCAATTGCGAAGCGGCAGAAGCGCGCGTGAACCGGATTCGTGACGAGGTCATGCGTCGCCACGACGAGGAACAGGCAAGGTTCGACAGGATCGAGGCGATCAATTTCGAAAGCCGCATGCTCCGGCTGCTCAATTATCGGCTGGAGCGAATGGAAGACGGGCGCCTGCCCCTCCCCTGAGATCGAGCGTTCAACCGACGCCCAGTTTCTTCTGCAGATCAGAAGAGGAGGTCGTGTACTGAACCGCCGAGCGGCTGCCGGGGTCACATATCTGCCGGACGGCCCGCGCCATCAGTGCAGCCTCATGAAACCCGGACAGTATCAGTCGGAGCTTGCCCGGATACCAGGCAATGTCGCCGATGGCGAAAAGGCCTTTTGTCGAGGTCTCGAACTTCTCGGTGTCGACCGAGACAAGGCCTTCTTGCTGGTCCACCCCCCAATCGGCCATGGATGCCGGTGTCATGGTTAGGCCGAACATCGCCAGCAGGCGTGTGCAGGCGACCTCGATCTCTCCCATCGGACCTGCGATCGAGACGGCCGTGATCTGTCCGTCGGCAGCCTTGAGCGCGTCGACCTTGCCGATCACGACGTCCAGTCCACCACGGTCGCACAGTCCAGCAACCTTTTCGAGGCTTGCAACGGTTGCGTCGGGATCGCGTGAGCTTTGGACAAGCGTCAGGCGCCTTGCCAGCGGCTGTAGCGACAGCGCTGCCTCAACTGTGGAAGCGCTGTTGCCGGCAATGACCACATCCTCGCCACGAAAATCATCCGGCTGCTGCAGGGAATAGAAAAGGCTGACGCCCTCGCATTCGCGAACACCGGCAATCGATGGCCGCCTCGGCTTGTATGCCCCGCCACCGGTGGCGATCACCACCGCACGCGCGTCGACGAACTCTCCCTCGTCAGTGGAAAGGCGGAAACTGCCGTCTGTCCGCTTCTTGAGCCCGGAGACAGTGCGATTGAAGGCAAATTGCGGTTTGAAAGGCGCGATCTGCTCCATCAGCCGATCGACCAGAAGCTGCGCGTCGATGACGGGATAGGCGGGGATGTCGTAGATTGGCTTGTCAGCATAAAGCTGCGTGCACTGCCCGCCCGGGCGGTCCAGGCTGTCGATCAGATGGCACTTCAGGCCGTAAAGACCAAGTTCGAACGCTGCAAAAAGCCCAACCGGTCCCGCGCCGATAATGGCGACATCGACCGTTGCTGCCTGCCCTGGTCGCGCGGCCAGTTTCAGCCCTGCCTTTCGGGCACGGAAACCACCAGTCCGTCGATCTCGTCGGCAACCTTGATCTGGCAGGACAGTCGCGAGTTCGGCCTGACGTCAAAGGCGAAATCGAGCATGTCTTCTTCCATCGGGGAAGGTTCGCCCACGGTCGCGGTCCATTCCTCGTCCACATACACGTGACACGTGGCGCAGGCGCAGGCACCCCCGCATTCGGCCTCGATACCGGGCACGGCATTCCGGATGGCGTTCTCCATAACGGTCGAGCCCTTCTCCGCCTCAACCTCGAAACGCGTTCCGTCGAACGCGATGAAAGTGATCTTTGCCATGCGTAAGCCTTGTCAGTATCGGGGCAGAGCCAACGGGCGGACGCCCGTCATTGGATAGCGGACAGATAACCCGTGACACGGTTGTGTCAACATCTGCCGTCTGAGAGGGCGCCGAAAACGATATATCAGGCGTCCAGACCAGCGATGGAGATTTCGAGCTCATCGGCCAGCCGGGAAAACCGCTGCAGAACAGCATCGTCATCTGGGCGGATCTCAATATCAGCAGCGCATTGTGCCAGCGCAAACGCGCCGAGCCCGCGAGCGGAACCCTTGAGGGCGTGCGCAAGCTGGACACGCTCCGGACCGCTCAAGGCGGGCAGCGAAGACCGGGCGTCACAGACCTGGCTAAGGAGCATCCCCAGCAGTTCAAGCTGAAGTGCACGATCCCCGAACGTGGCCCGCTCCAGGTGATCCCTGTCGATGGCCCCACCGTCGGCCTGCATCTCGATCGGCACCAAATCTCTGCTCCTGTCAGCTTCTAGCGCAATCCTGAACACTACTTGTGGACAGCCTCTTAACGCAGGTGTGCCGACGGGCATTCGTTCGCATTTTTGCCAATTTCGACCGAGCGTTAACCCTATGTTTAAACTTTTAGGAAAGGCGCCGAAAGCGTGTTCCCTTTGCCCTGCTTGGCGGGTACGATGCTCATTGGCGTAGAGTAGCCACAAAAGCGCGGTCACGAGGAACCAAATATGGCCGACCGCGATAACATGTACAGGGTATTGGCGGCATGGCGCGTAACATTGCAAGTTCCAAGGACATCGACCAGGAGGTCGTAAGCGACCTCGAAGGAGCGCTTGAGGAAGAGCTGGCGAAGGTCGAAACAGCAGGCGAACTCGATATCGCTGCCTCAATGGAAGACTTCGAGCGGCAGATCTCCGAGGCGGCGGAAGAACTCGCCAGCAGCAGCGCGACAGCCAAGCCGGACGCGGCGTCCAAGGCGGCGGTCAGTGCTCCGTCGAAGAACAAAAAGGCATCCCAGCCGCAGCCGGCCGCAACAAAAGCGGCCAACGATCCGGCCTCGGATGGCGGGAAGTCGCAGGCCGAGTTGCGCCCCGTCCAGCCGCGCCCCTCCTCTTCCGCTGCCGCCCCGGCATTCGCTCCGGCCAACGACGATCGCCAAAACGAGTACCGCGCTTTTCAGCGCTCCCTCGCGCGCCACACGCCACGCACGATCTACTGGGTCATAGCACTGGTAAGCATCGCCTGGATCAGCGGCGGTCTGGCGATCGGCAATCAGCTGTACGGACCTGAAATCTGGCAGATCGGATCGGTCGGCCAGTTGCTGGCGATGCCCGAGGCGATGGTGCTTGCGGTCGTCACGCTGGTTCCCGTGATGCTTTTCTGGGGCTTCGCGGTGATGGTCCGCCGCGCCAACGAGATGAAATATGCAGCGCGGTCGATGAGCGAGATCGCGTTCCGCCTCGCGGAACCGGAATCTATGGCGCAGGACCGTGTGATGACGGTCGGTCAGGCCGTGCGTCGCGAATTGCACGCCATGAACGAAGGAATCGAGCGGACACTGGCGCGTGCCGTCGAACTCGAGACGCTGGTTCACACCGAAGTCAACGAACTCGAGCGCGCCTATTCGCAGAACGAGACCCGCATCCGCACACTGGTTGACGGTCTCGGCGCCGAGCGTGAAGCGGTCATCAGCCATGCCGAGCGCGTTCGCGCTTCCATTTCCGGCGCGCACGAGACCCTGAAGGATGAGTTGGACGCGGCCAGCGTCATGGTCCGCAAGAGCATCTCGGACATCTCGACCGAACTGACCCACACGATCAACGTCTCCGGCGGTGCGCTGCTGGACAAGATGAACGACAGTGGCAACGCTTTGCACTCCGCCATCGACCAGCGGCTCGACACGATCCCGGCACGTCTTCAGACCTCCGGTGAAGCGATTGCCAACCTACTGGATTCCCGTATCGCGCGGCTGACCGAATCGACAGACGACGCAATGCAGTCGCTCGCCAACATGCTGGATACCCGCACCAGCGACATCGTCGCCATACTCGGCGAGGCCGGACAATCGATGACGCAGCAGTTCGGCGAACGGGTGGGTGAAATCGAGATCACGCTGAAGGAGCGTGGCCAGTCTCTCATCCAGGATTTCGAGACGAGGGCAGAGCTTCTCGACAAGGGTGCGGAGAAGCTCAACACCGCGCTCGAAGCACGTTCGCGACAGATCAACGAAACGCTTCTGGTCCGTTCCAAGGAGATCGCCCAGACGTTCAACGAAGGTCGTGCCGACGTCATCGCCCTGATCGAAGACGGCAAATCGAAGATTGGCGTCGAGATGACGGAACTGGTCAACTCGACTTCAAAGATGCTGGATGACCGTGCGAGCGATTTCCAGCAGCGGCTGTTAAACGGCAGGAATGCGATTGCCCAGGCTCTTGAAGCCGACCTGCAAAGCCTGGACACGGCGCGTGCGCGCGTCGATGCCGGCGTCATCGAGCAGATCGACATGATCGCAGAGAGCCGGAGCCGGATCGCGGACGAGTTGCGCAAGGATCTCGCCATGCTCGCTGATACGCGCGCGGAGGTCGAAAACATCATGTCGGCGCAGATCGAGAAGCTCAAGGAAGGCCGGACCGGCCTCTCTGAAGCGTTGCGGCACGATCTGGAAAGCCTCACAAGCACGCGCGACGAACTCGATCAGACAATGCGCAAGCATGTCGTTCATCTTACACGCCGCCAGGCCGAACTCTCCAAAGCGATTTCGGATGATGTCGGGAAGTTGGAAGAAGCCTTCAATGCCCAGACGGGCGTCATCGAAGAGCGCACCAGTTCCATGCGTGACGCGCTCCAGAACGGCGTCGAAAACGTCCGCAAGACGCTTGAAGGCAGCGCCATCGTCATTGCAGGCTCACTGCGCGAAAAGGTTCTGGAAGCCACGGCGGCGCTGGGCGAACAGGCCGAAGCAGCGGTCGCAAATGTGGACAAGCACCTCTCGGAGAGCATGGGCAATCTCGACAACTCGCTGAGCGAGCGCACCGAGAGGATCAGGGCGGTCTTCGAGGGCGCCGACAAGAGCCTTAGCGAGCGAATAGAACTTTCTGGCAAGATGCTTGCTGAACGCGCCGATGATATTGCCCGCGTTTTCGACGAAACCGATCAGCGCATTGCCGCGCGCGTCGAGGATACGGACAAGTCGATCGCGGCACGCGCCGACGATATTGCCAGGGTCTTTGCAGACACCGACGAGCGCATTGCCGCGCGCGTCGAGGACACGGGCAAGTCGATCGCGGCACGTGCCGACGATATTGCCAGGGTCTTTGCAGACACCGACGAGCGCATTGCCGCGCGCGTCGATGAAACCGCCAACATGCTGTCCAACCGCATCGGTGACGTGGCCGATTCCTTCAAGGATACCGACATGCGGCTGGGACAGCGCGCGCAGGACATCGCGCGGGCTTTCGAAGATGCCGATCAGCGCATCATCCAGCGTACACACCAAAGTTCTGCGGAACTTGACGCGCGTGCGCGCCAGATTGCAGAGACATTGGGCGAAGCAGAGCGCCGGCTCGACCGTGGTGCCGCCTCGCTCGGCCAGCGCATCGACGAACACGTGGCGGGCACGGAAATCCGTCTGACCGAACGTGCAAATGCAATTGCGGAGACTTTCACGGCGGTGAACCGTCACATCGAGGATCGCAGCCGCGAGGCAAACCTCTCCATCGAAAAAACAAGCGCCCAGTTGAGTGGCGCGATCGAGGCAACCGGCATCCTGCGCGACAGCATAAAGGAGGCGACCGGCTCTCTTGATGCCCGCGCCGCCAGCTTGCGGGAAACGTTCGAAGACGCAAACGGTCGATTGGCCCAGAGCGCCCAGGATCTCACGTCTCGCATCGACGCCGAAGTCAGCAATGCGGAAGCACGCCTGAGCCTGGGAGCGGAATCAATCGGCGAACGCCTCACCGAACAGGTGTCGCGCACCGAAGCACAGCTGATCGAACGCGCCAATGTGATCGCGGAGACGTTTTCCGCCGTCAACCAGCACATCGGCAAGCGGACGAACGAAGCGACACAGGCGATCGAAACGACTACCCAGCAGCTCAACGAGATGCTGGCCGCTCGCTCGACCGAAATCGCCCGAATTCTCGACGAGAATGCGCGACCGCTGTTCGAGGAATTCACGCGCAGCACCAGCAATCTCCAGCATGACATCGAATCTGTCACACAACATGCCGCAGAGAAGCTGCGCAGCGAGAGTGCGGCGCTCGTCAGTGCCCTATCCAACCGGACGACCGATACTATCGGAGCCTTGGAGCGAGCTCGCGGCGAATTAAGCCACAGCGTCTCCGATCTGGCGGATCGGCTGACGGATTCCAGCACCAAGCTGAGTGACGTCGTGCAGAACGCGACTCTCAATCTGTCGACACTTGACGAGCGGATCGCGCGTTCGACTGAAGCCTTCGCAGGCACCACCGAAAAGGCAGCCAAGACGTTCGAGAATTCGACGCGACTTATCGACGGCAGCGCAGAGAAGCTCGCTGAAATCTCGTCGCAGACCCTGTCCAACATCGGTTCGGTTGCCAACAGCTTCAATGAGCACGGCAAGATGCTCGAGAGGGCAAACGAACTGCTCGGCGCAGCCCAATCGAACCTCACGACCACGATCGAAGACCGCAAAGCGGCCCTTGATCTTCTGGCCAACAGCCTGGTCACGAAATCGACCGAGATCGAGCAGACCATGCGGTCGTTCGAGAACCTGATCGGCCAGAAACTGGAAAGCGCTGAAGGTCGGACACGCGGTGCCGCCGACCAGATTCGAGAAGCCGTCGGCGAGGCGGTGGAAGCTGCCGGAAAGCGGTTCTCCGAGGCAACCGAAGAGATCCGCCTTGCCGCCGCCGCTATCCGTGCTGAACTTGAAGAAACGCGATCCGAACTCAAGCGTGGTGTCAGCGAACTCCCTGAGGAGACCCGCGAATCCACCCAGGCAATGCGAAAGGCAGTGAGCGAGCAGATCAATGCGCTCAAGGAACTCGCGGATATTGTCGCCAAGTCAGGGCGCGCCTTCGATGCGTCAAGCGGACTGGGACAAAAGCCCGCCGCGCCGGTCAAGGCACCGGAGCCGGCTCCCCAGCCGCGCCCCGCAGCAACGACGGCGCCAGCGTCCGTCGCGGCAGTTGAACGCCAGCCCGTGGCTCCTGTGGCACGCCAGCCCGTTCGGGAAGCTCCAGCGGCACGCGACACCAGGGTCAACACACCGGCTGCTGCTCCCCAGCAGGGCAGCGGCTGGGTGCGCGATCTCCTGCGTGGCGCGTCTCGCGAGGAAACCCCTGCCCCCGTCAGCAAGGCACCGCCGGCTGCCGAAGAGCGTTCACGGCTGCACCTGGTTGAGTCGCTGAACTCCCTGTCCGTCGACATTGCCCGGGCCATCGATCACGAGGCTTCGATCGAGCTTTGGGACAAGTATCGGCGCGGCGAGCGCAACGTCTTCACACGCCGCCTCTATACATTGAAGGGGCAGCAGACCTTCGACGAAATCCGACGCAAGTATCAGGCAGACGGCGAATT
>Ga0213835_101083_pt1 | contig 18930 bp, 16 predicted proteins | sample SWPATP01_FD_160576 | JGI IMG/M metagenome (GOLD analysis project Ga0213835, IMG submission 160576) | Coastal seawater microbial communities from Marineland, Florida, United States - SWPA TP0 #1 | ecosystem: Environmental > Aquatic > Marine > Coastal | place: USA: Florida | collected 2016-08-05 | reverse complement strand
CCCCTTCAACCGCACCAGCGAGGGCATGCGCGACCTCCGCCTCTTCGGCGGCAGCCTCTTCAAGCGCACCCACTTCGCCGGCGCGACCACCGGGCAGCAGCTTCTCTACGCCCTCGATGAACAGACCCGGCGCTACGAAGCCGAGGGCAAGATCAACAAGTACGAGTTCTGGGAATTCCTGTGGCCGGTGATGACCGGCGAGGGTGAGGACAAACGCTGCGTCGGCATCGTCGCTCAGGACATGCGCACGATGCAGATCCGCGCCTTCCGCGGGGATGCCGTCGTCATGGCGACCGGCGGCAACGGGCTGATCTTCGGCAAGAGCACCAACAGCGTCATCTGCACCGGCGGCGCCGCCGCACGCTGCTACCAGGCCGGCGCGTGGTACGGCAACCCGGAGATGATCCAGGTCCACCCGACCGCGATCCCGGGGGCCGACAAGTGCCGCCTGATGAGCGAGTCGGCCCGCGGCGAGGGCGGGCGCGTCTGGGTCCCCCGCAAAAAGGGTGACACCCGGCGCGGGCAGGACATCCCCGAAGACGAACGTTGGTACTTCCTCGAAGAGCGCTACCCCAAGTACGGCAACCTCGTGCCGCGGGATATCGCGAGCCGCGAGATCTTCGACGTCTGCGTCAACATGGGCATGGGCGTCTTCGGCGAGAACCAGGTCTACCTCGACCTGACGCACAAAGACCCGGATTACCTCACCCGCAAGCTCGGCGGCATCCTCGAGATCTACGAGAAATTCGCCGGCGAAGACCCGCGCTTCGCCCCCATGCGCATCTTCCCCAGCGTCCATTACACCATGGGCGGGCTCTGGACCCAGTTCACCCCCGGCACCTACGACCCCGCCGATCCCTGGGGCGAGCACAAGCCCGGCATGGAAGCCCCGATCGACGCCAAGCCCGGGCGCGGCATGCGCATCGGCGCGATGAACAACGCGATGACCAACATCCCCGGGCTCTACGCCTTCGGCGAGGTCAACTTCGCCTACCACGGCGCCACCCGCCTCGGCGCAAATGCGCTCTTGAGCTGCATCTTCGACGGGCTCTTCTGCGGGCTGGGCGTCGCGAACTTCGTCAACGAAGGCCCCGCGGCCGAGGCGCCCGCGGAATTGATCGATCAGAAGGTCTACGACGCGGTCGTGGATCAGGAGCAGGCCAAGATGCGCCGCCTGGTCGATTCTTCCTCCGCCGGCGAGCAGAGTGACGACATCAACCCGTACAAGATCGGTCGCGAGCTGGGCATCGAGATGACGGCCGCCTCCACGGTGGTCAAGACCGGCGAGCGTCTTCAGAAGTGCCTGGTGAAGCTCCGTGAGCTGGGCGACCGCTTCAGCCGCGTGCAGCTCTCCGACGGCGCGGGGTGGACGAACCAGTCCCTGAGCTACACCCGGGCCGTGGGCGACATGATCGTCCTCGCCCAAGCGATCGCCAAGGGCGGGCTGCTCCGCGAAGAGTCCCGCGGCTCGCACTACCGCCTCGACTTCCCCGATCGCGACGACACGCGCTTCCTGAAGACCAGCGTCGCGGTCTTCGAGCCGAACGATCCCGACCGGTGCCGTATCGATTGGCGCGAGGTGGACACGCGCCTGGTCAAGCCCCGCGCCCGGACCTACGGCAAGACCGAAGCCGGCTCAGAAAGCAAGAAGCCCGCCGCCAGCGCGTCCTAAGCCTCCACCTGTTCTGCCCACCGATTCCCGCCCACCGACTGCTGATTGACGAAGGAACCAAGCATGGTCGCCCCGAGCAAGCCGCACACGACGCCCGAAGCCGCCGTTCAGCCCGAGATGGGTCGGACGGTCCGCTTCACGATCCAGCGCTGCGACGCCCCTGGCAAGCCGACCCGGTGGGAATCGTTCGACGTCCCCATCGAGCCCGGCAGCAACATCATCTCCGTCCTCCAGTACATCGCGGCCCACCCGGTCACGATCGAAGGCACGCGCACCACGCCCGTCGTGTGGGACTCCGGCTGCCTCGAAGAGGTCTGCGGCGCGTGCACGATGGTCATCAACGGGCGCGTGCGTCAGAGCTGCTCCTGCCTCATCGACCACATCGCCCCGCGCCACGGCGACGAGGTCACGCTCGAGCCCATGAGCAAGTTCCCAGTCATCCGCGACCTCTGGGTCGATCGATCGCGCCTGTTCCACAACCTCAAGCGCGTCCGCGCCTGGGTCCCCATCGACGGCACCTACGACCTCGGCGCCGGGCCCACCGAAACCCCCGACAAGCAGGAAACCCGGTACAAGCTCTCCACCTGCATGAGCTGCGGCTGCTGCCTCGAAGCCTGCCCACAGTTCAACCTCGAACCCGACGAAAACGCCTGGGACACGGCGTTCATCGGCGCGCACGCCATCAGCCAGGCCCGCCTCTTCAACGAGCACGAGACCGGCAAGCAGCTCAAGCGCGAACGCCTCGACGAGCTCATGGGCCCCGGCGGCGTCAGCGACTGCGGCAACGCCCAGAACTGCGTCAAGGTCTGCCCCAAGGAGATCCCGCTCACCGAGTCCATCGGCGCGATCGGGCGAGCCGTCACCATCCACGCGATCTCGCGCTTCTTCGCCGGCAAGAAATAACCATGCCCGCGCTCACCCGCTGCCCGTGGGCAAGCGCCGACCCCGACGCGGCGTACCACGACGCGGAATGGGGCGTGCCGATCGTGCGCGACGAGTCGCGCCTGTTCGAGATGATCACGCTCGAAGGCGCGCAGGCCGGGCTGAGCTGGTCCACGATCCTCAAAAAACGCGAAGGCTACCGGCGAGCGTTCGCCGGGTTCGAAGCCGACCGCGTCGCGCGCTTCACCAAGCGGGATATCGACCGCCTCGTGCTCGACGCTTCGATCGTCCGCCACCGCGGCAAGATCGAGTCCACCATCACCAACGCGAAGGCGATCGTCACCCTCCGCCAAGCCGACGGGCCCGACGCGCTCAGCGACCTGCTCTGGTCCTTCGTCGACGCCAAGCCCCGCCAGAACGCGTGGCAGTCGATGCGAGAGCTGCCGTCCAAAACACCGGAATCGACGGCGATGAGCAAGGCGCTGCTCAAACTCGGCTTCCGCTTCGTCGGCCCCACCACCTGCTACGCCCTCATGCAAGCCGCCGGGCTCGTCAACGATCACCTGACCACCTGCCCCCAACACACCAAGTGCGCGACGCTTGCCCGCGCGATACGCTGAACCCGCATGAACGCCCTCCAGAAACTCCGTCAGCAGGTGGACATCATCCGCACATCGAAGAACGGGCTGCAGATCGTCGACGCGTGGACCCTCGCCGAGCGTCTGCTGATGCGCATGCCGGTCAACGCCGCGGAGCTGGACGCCATCTTCAAAGCCAAGGACGCCGATGCGCTGGACGCGCTGGTCGCCCGCCTGGAAAACCCCGCGCCCAAGCAGGAAACCGCGGTCCCCGAGTTCGACGAGCACACCAAGAGCGAGGCGATGCGTGCCTTCCGCAAGCGTTTGAAGCTCGGGCGACTCGCCGAGGAATCCAAGCTCGGCGGGCGCTACACTAGCGGCGGCAAAAAGAGCGGCATCGACGCGATCGTCCCGCCAACCGAATACCCGCCCGAGCTCTGGAAAACACTGGCGCGCGAGGGCAAGCTCGCCGACACCGGACACGGCATGTACGCCCTGCCCAAGGACGACCCCGCCAACCGGCCCACCCCACCCTGATCCGCTACCGCCCGACCAGCCCCGCCCAACCGACCTCGCCCAGCGCCGCCATCCACCGCGCCCGTGCGCTCGCCCCCGTCGGGTGCTCCCCGCGCCACCACCACACCCGATCGATCGGCGCTTCAAGATCCGCCGCCAGATCCGCGAGTTGCCAGTCCGTCAGGTCCGCGAGCGGGGCATCGATCCGGATCACCCCCGCGCCCGCGTCCAAGTTCACCAGGCGCGCCACCAGCAGCGCGCGATCGAGCGTGGCGCCCACCGCGTCCAGATCCGGCGTCGCCCGCGGGTCGATCACCTCGCCGCCGCGCCCAGCCGCCGACCCCGGGCACGCGTCCCACGCCACCCGCGCGCACCCGAGCCGGCGCGCGATCCACCCCGCCCGGCGCAGCATCGCATCCAGGCACGCCCCGCTCGCCTCGCCGCGCTCTAGCTCATCCGGCACCGCCCGCCACGGGTCGGCGTCCACAAACTCGAACCCGAACCGGTCCGCGATCACTGCGCCTGCCGACGCGCGAGCCTCCCCGGTCCCGTCCCCCCAGATCGGCGGCACCCAGACCACCGCCCCCCCATCACGCCCCCCGTCACGCCCGCTCCCCGGGTCCGCCGCCGCCCGAGCCGCCAGCACCGCCAGCCCAAGCCCCCCGTCGCCGACGATCAGCACCCGCCCGCCCGCGATCGAGCCGCCCCCTGAACCACCAGCGGATTCGCCCGATCGCCCCGTGTTGCTCGCATCCTGCATACCAGCATGATCGGCCCAACCCCGCCCGAGTGCAACACCCCCATCCCGCGCCCCACCCCGCTCCCGATCCCGCGCCCCCGCTACGCTGCCGCCATGCCCAAGGTCCGCCCCGTCGTCCACGCGCTGCTCTTGGCCGACCAGATCACCGTCGATCAGGGCAAGTGGAACATCCTGGGCGTGTTCGAGTACCTCTGGACGTTCGAGTTCCCGACCACGCTCCAGCCGTTTTTTATCTTCTGCGCCGTCAGCAGCCTCCGCGGCCCGACCGAGATCCAGGTTACCATCCGAGCCGACGACCCGGATGCCGACGACCTCTTCCGCGCCAGCCAGCGCGCGTCGATCGATGACCCGACCGCCGTCTACGACCTGAGCTTCTGCGTCCCGCGCCTCACCCTCCCCGAGCCCGGCGCGTACACCGTTGCCCTCCACGCCGACGGCGACTTCCTGCTCAGCCGTCCGTTCAAGCTCATGCAAGCCGAGCGGGAGTAAGCAGGCCCTCCCGAATGGTGGCACAGCTCTCCGAGCTGTGTCCGCTTCCTCCCGAAACCAGCTCAAAAAGCTGTGCCATCCGATCCGCATTGCCCCGCCCGCCCCGGCGGCCCACAATGCCCCGATGACCAAGCCCCCGCCGCTCCGTCTCGACGCCTCCCCGCTCGCCCCCGCCGACGTCGAATCGGTCGCCCGCGAATGGCGCCAGGTCGAACTCGCCCCGGAGGCCCGCGCCCGCGTCCAGGCCGCCCGGCGCGTCGTCGAAAGCCGACTGCACGACGGGCAGGCCCACTACGGCATCAACACCGGCTTCGGCTCGCTCAGCAAGCAGCGCATCCCCGACCATCAACTCAAGGATCTCCAGCGCAACCTCGTCCGCTCCCACGCCGCCGGCGTCGGCGAGCCGCTCGAACCCGAGATCGTCCGCGCCATGCTCCTCCTCCTCGCCGCCAGCCTCGCCCGAGGGCGGTCCGGCGTGCGCACGGAACTGGTCGATCTGCTCATCGCGATGCTCAACGCCGGCGTCACGCCCGTGGTCCCCTCCCTCGGCTCGGTCGGCGCTTCGGGCGATCTCGCGCCCCTTGCGCACGCGGCGCTCGTGCTCATCGGCGAGGGCTCGGCCCTCATGCAGGGCGCGACACTCCCCGCCGACGAAGCCCTCCGACGAGCCGGGCTCCAGCCCATCGAGCTCGAAGCGAAAGAAGGGCTCGCGCTCATCAACGGCACGCACCTGATGGCCGCCCAGGCGGCGCTGCTCGTGCAGGATGCCGAACGCCTGCTCGAAGCCGCCACCATCGCGACCGCGATGAGCCTGGACGCCTGCCGAGCGACCGACGCCTTCCTCGACGCGCGCGTCCACACCCTGCGCGCGCACCCCGCCGGGCAGAACATCGCCGAGCGCATGCGCGCCGCCCTCGCCGGCAGCGAGATCATCCCCAGCCACCGCTTCGACGACGCCCGCGTGCAGGACCCCTATTCCATCCGCTGCGCCGTCTACGTCCTCGGCGCAGCCTCCGAACTGCTCGAGTTCGTGCGCACGAACACCGTCCGCGAGCTCGGAGCCGTCACCGACAACCCGCTGGTGTTTGACAACGGCGACGTCATCAGCGCCGGCAACTTCCACGGCATGCCCATCGCGCTCCCGCTGGACACCCTCGCGCTGGTCGCCGCCCACGCCGCGGGGATCAGCGAGCGCCGGACGTACCTGATGCTCTCGGCGATGGACCCGGACTACCGCCTGACGCCGTACCTGACGCGCGAGCCCGGCGTGCAATCCGGGCTGATGATCGCCCAGTACACCGCCGCCGCCTGCTGCAACGAGATCATCGGGCTCTGCACCCCCGCGACGGTCAGCAACATCCCGACCAGCGCGGGGATCGAGGATTACAACAGCTTCGGCCCGCGCGCGGCGGCGAAAGCCCGGCGCGCGATCGAGCTGGCGCGCCACGTCGTCGCGATCGAGCTCTTGTGTGCCGCGGAAGCGATCGAGCACCACCGCCCGCTCAAGTCGGGCGCGGGCGTGGAACGCGCGCACGCCGCCGTGCGATCGGTCGTGCCCCGCCTGGACGCCGACCGCCCGCCCGCGCCCGATATCGCGGCGATCGAACGCCTGATCCGCGAGGGCGCGATCGCCTGAGCGACGGGCCGCGTGGGGTGGCGTGAAGTGTTCGGATCATGCACGCATGTCAAGCCAGAACACGGCGCCGGTTGTGCGCCGTGCGGGCTTGTACCGGCGCGTGCGGCGCGATAGCGTAGAGACGAAGCGCACGAATCGAAGGGAATCGAGCATGACGACGGCGACCATCCGGCGTTCAACGGCTTCCGACGCCTCCAAACCCAGGGAAGTCCGCGCCCCGCGCGGGCGCAGCAAGACCTGCAAAACCTGGCAGGCCGAAGCCGCCCTCCGCATGCTCATGAACAACCTCGACCCCGACGTCGCGGAAGATCCCGCGCGTCTGATCGTCTACGGCGGGCGCGGGCAGGCGGCTCGATCCTGGCCCGCGTTCGATGCGATCGTGCGCACACTCGAACGGCTCGCGCACGATGAAACCCTGCTCGTCCAATCCGGCAAGCCCGTCGGCGTCGTCCGCACCCACGCCGACGCCCCGCGCGTCCTCATCGCCAACAGCAACCTCGTCCCCCACTGGGCGACGCAGGACCACTTCGACGAGCTCGCCGCCAAGGGCCTGATCATGTACGGGCAGATGACCGCCGGCTCATGGATCTACATCGGCACCCAGGGCATCCTCCAAGGCACGTACGAAACCTTCGCCGAGTGCGCACGCACGCACTTCGGTGGCTCCCTCGCCGGGAAACTCTGCGTCACCGCGGGGTGCGGCGGCATGGGCGGCGCCCAGCCCCTCAGCGTCACGCTCAACGGCGGTGTCTGCCTCATCGCCGACGTCGATCCCGAGCGCCTCGAACGCCGCCAGCGCGATCGATACCTCGACGAGGTCGTCACCGATCTGGACGGCGCAATCGATCGCGCCCTGGAGCACGCCGAGGCGAAGCGGGCGCGCAGCGTCGGCGTCGATTGCAATGCCGTCGAGCTCCTCGAACGCCTGCTCGAGCGCGACATCACGCCCGACGTGCTCACCGATCAGACCAGCGCCCACGATCCGCTTGAGGGCTACGTCCCCGCGGAGATGACCTGCGGCGAGGCCCGCGCGTACCGCAAGCTCTACCCGAAGGAGTACCAACGCCTCACGCTGCGCACGATGGCGCGACACGTGCGCGCGATGGTGGCGTTGCAGCGACGCGGAGCCGTCACGTTTGATTACGGGAACAACATCCGCCAGCGCGCGCTCGACGAGGGCGTGCAGGACGCGTTCGCGTTCCCGGGCTTTGTGCCGGCGTACATCCGCCCGCAGTTCTGCCTGGGTCGCGGGCCGTTCCGCTGGGCCGCCCTCTCGGGCGATCCCATGGACATCTACAAGACCGACAAGGCGCTCCTGGACGCCTTCCCGCGCGAAGCCGGGGGGTATAACGAGCGTTTGCACCGCTGGGTGCGCTCCTGCCACGCGGAACCGGACGCGCTGATGGCGGGCGATTTTGATCGCTGCTCGCCCAGTTTTGCGTTCCAGGGGCTCCCGGCCCGGATCTGCTGGTTCGGGCTCGGCGAGCGCGCCAAAGCCGGGCGCATTCTCAACGACCTGGTCGCGAAGGGCGAAGTCTCCGCGCCGCTGGTCATCGGGCGCGATCACCTCGACTGCGGCTCGGTCGCGAGCCCCAACCGCGAGACCGAGGCGATGCTCGACGGCTCGGACGCGATCAGCGACTGGGCGTTCCTCAACGCCCTCGTCGCGACCGCGAGCGGGGCGAGCTGGGTCAGCTTCCACCACGGCGGCGGGGTCGGCATCGGGTTCAGCCAGCACGCCGGGCAGGTCGTCGTCGCCGACGGCACGCCCGAAGCCGCCGTGCGCATCGACCGCGTGCTCACCAACGACCCCGCGATGGGCGTCTTCCGCCACGCCGACGCGGGGTACGAGGACGCCAAACGCTGCGCCGAACGCCTCGGCGTGGACATCCCGATGCCCTGACCGTGGTGGCACAGCTCTCCGAGCTGTGTGCATGCTTACCTGCTCACCCCTTTCAGAGCCCGGCGTGTCTGCGGGGTCTGCGCTGGTACACTGGGCGCATGGAGATCCCCCACTGTGCGCCGCCCCGCTGGCCGAGCGAGATCTCGCCGGGCCGTTTAGCTTCGCTTGTGCGCACCGAGAGCGCCGAGGGCTGCCGCGTGGCGCTGCTCGGGCTGGCGGATGACGAGGGCGTGCGTCTGAACGGCGGGCGCCCGGGGTGCCGGGATGGTCCGCGCGCGTTCCGTGCCGCGTTGTCGCGGTACGGGGCCGCCCACCCGCCGTCGGCGTGGGTCGGCGTGTTTGATGCGGGGGACATCGTCCCCGGGGACTCGCTGGAGGAAACCCACGCGCGCGTGACCGAGGCAACCGGCGCGCTGCTGGAAGCCGGGCTGATGCCCGTCGGCATCGGCGGCGGGCACGACCTGACGTTCCCCTTCGTGCGAGCCGCGTGCGAGCGGCACGGGGCGATGGTCGGCGTTTACTGCGATGCGCACCTGGACGTCCGCGAAGAGCCCGGCAGCGGCATGCCCTTCCGGGCGCTCGTTGAGCGGTGCGCCGTGCGCGCGCTCTACGCACACGGGATCGATCTCCACGCCGCCCGGGCTGACCATCTGCAGTGGTTCCAGGCCCACGGCGGGCACCTCGACCCGTTCGGCCCGGGCGACGAGTGGCCCGAGGGCGACCTGTTCGTCAGCCTCGATCTCGACGTGGTGGACATGGGCTTTGCGCCAGGCGTCAGCGCGCCGAACCCGTGCGGGTGGCTCCCGCGGGAGCTCGACGCGTGGGCGCGCGCGGCCGGGCGGTGCCCGAGTGTCCGCGCGTTCGACCTCATGGAACTCAACCCCGCCCACGACGAGGGCGGGCGCACCGCGCGCCTCGCCGCACGCCTGTTCCTCGCCTTCCTCGCCGGGTTCGCGGAGCGCCGCGCGTGAGCGAAACGATCCTGATCCGAAGCGCCCGCGTCCTCACGCTCACGGGGGATTCGCCCAGACGCGGGAGCGCGATGGGCGAGCTCGGCGTGATCGAGGGCGGCGACGTGCTCGTGCGCGACGGCATCATCGATCGCGTCGGCGCTGGTCTGGATGCGCCCGCGGGCGCGCGCACGATCGAGGCGGACGGGCGCGTGCTGATGCCGGGGTTTGTGGACTGCCACACGCACGCGTGCTGGGCGGGGGACCGCCTCGACGAGTGGGAGCTCAAGCAGCGCGGCGTGAGCTACCTCGAGATCCTCCATCGCGGCGGGGGGATCATGTCCACCGTCCGCAGCGTGCGCGCGGCTTCGGAAGATGCGCTCGTCGAGCGCCTGGCCGAGCGTCTGGAATGGATGCTCCGCGAGGGGACGACGACCGTCGAGATCAAGAGCGGGTACGGGCTGGATACGGCGACGGAGCTGAAGATGCTCCGCGCGATCACTAGGGCCGGGCGGGATTGGGCGGGCACGGTTGTGCCCACAGCGTGCATCGGGCACGCGATCGATCCGGAAGCCGGGGACGCGGGCGCGTTCGTTGAGCGCACGATCCGCGAGACGCTATCGGCGGTGCACGAGGCGTTCCCCGGCGTCACGATCGACGCGTACTGCGAGCAGGGCGCGTGGAGCCTCGCGGACACGGTGCGTCTGTTTGAGGCCGCGCTGGAACATGGGCACCCGGTGCGCGTGCACGCGGACCAGTTTCATGCGCTCGGGATGGTCGAGGAGGCGGTGCGCCTCGGCGCGGTGAGCGTGGATCACCTTGAAGCGACGGAGAGCGCGTCGCTCGTGAACCTGGCACGGTCCGGCACGTTCGGCGTGATGCTCCCCTGCTCGGGGTTCCACCTCGACGGGCGGTACGCGAACGGGCGCGCGTTCGTGGACGCGGGCGGGGCGCTGGCGATCGCGACGAATTGCAACCCGGGGAGCGCGCCGTGCGCCAGCGTGCCGATGGCGGTCGCGCTCGCGGTGCGGAACCTGCGTTTGACCGCGGCAGAAGCGATCGCGGCGGTCACGACCAATGCGGCGAGCCTGCTCGGCTTCACCGACCGCGGGCGGATCGAGCCCGGCGCACGCGCCGATCTCGTTCTGCTCCGCTGGCGGGACGAGCGTCAGCTCGGGTTCGAGTTCGGCGGGTCGCCGGCGGATCTGGTCCTCTGCAACGGGCGGATCGTCACCGGCGGCGGGGTAGGCTGAGCACGGCGGCGCAGGTTGACGCGGGTGTTTTCCTCGGCGGGCGTCGCGCGGTGGACCGTCACCGCACCGGGGTAGCGACCGGGGCGGAGCCCGAGCCGGGCGGCTTCCCAGCGCAGCCCGCACTCCGGGCAGCGCACGCGCTGGCGGTATACCGGCTCGCGATCGTCCGTTTCGGGCGCGCGCCCGAGGTCATACGCGCACGCGGGGCAGCGGCGCATCGCGAGAAGTGTGCCGGCGGTTCGGCGCGCGTACCAGTGGAAGGTGCTGATCCAGAGCTGCGCGATCCCGAGAGCGAGCGCGATCGATCCGATGATGATCGGGCTGTGGACCCAGAGCCCGATGAAACGGAGTTCGAACCGCCAGAAGGCGAAGGCTGCGCCCGCGAGGACGATCACGGTCAGGATCGGCGCGAGCCCTTCTGGTCCGAGGGCGGCGGCGAGTGTGGTCCATCGCAGTCGGCGGCGTTCCGGCGGGTCGAACCGGTCGGCGCCGTGATCGAGCCATGCGGCCCGCGCGATGGGGTAGAGCTCGCACGGCGTGCCGTCGTCGTCGGTGGCGCGGAGTCGGAGCACCTGTTCAGTGTGCCACGGGCACGGGCTCGGCACCAGCATGACGATGACCGCGTACGCCGGATCGCCCGCGGCGGCGCATGGGGAGCGGGGTGAGCGGTTCGAGGACGGGGATGGCGCCGGGTTCGAGGGTGGCGACCAGCGGCGTGCGCGCGGGGGGCGGGGGCTCGGTGCGCGGCGTGGAGGGGTTCACGCCCGGGGCCTCGCCGTCGATCTGCACCGGCGCCCAATCGCCCTCGGCTTCGATCCGGATCTCCCGCCCTCGGGCGGTGAGGTAGTCGCGTCGGGTCGCCTGTCGCCCGAGTCGGCAGGAGACGAACCATCGGGCGAGGCTGAGGATCTGCGAAGCCGGGAGGAACGCGAGGTCGAGCAGCCCGTCGTCGACGCGCGCGTGGGCGGCGGGGTTGAGATCAACGCCGTAGAGCGGGCTGTTGGCGACGACGGCCATCCCGCGTCGGGCATGGACAACGGGTTGCCCGTCGACGGTGATCGTGAGCCTCGGCGCGCGGTGGTGGACGATCTCGGCGAGCGCGGGGAGGGCGTAGCTGCGGTGCCCGATCGCTTTCATGCGGACGCGGGCGAGGCGGTGGACGATCGCGGCGTCGAAGCCGACCGACGCCATGATGGTGAACGTCTGCCCGTTCGCGAGCCCGCGATCGACGCGGCGGATGCGCTGCGCGCGCACGGCTTCGGCGATCTGGTCCGCGTCGCGGGTCATGCCGAACTCGCGGGCGAAGAGGTTCTCGTTGCCCAGGGGGCAGTGCCAGATGGGGCGGTCGGCGGCGGCGGCGAGGTCGGCGGCGCGGCAGAGCGTGCCGTCGCCCCCGGCGACGATGAACGCGTCGGCCCGCGCGAGCGCGCCGTGACGCAGCAGGCGCTCGGCTTCCTCACCCACGGTCAGGATGTTCACGCTGATCCCGCGGTGGCGGAGCGCGCCGGCCAATTCGGCGGCGACCTTCTGCCCCCGGCCGACGCCGGATCGCGGGTTGACCAGCAACATCACACGCACGGGGCAGGATGGTAGCGGGTTCTGGAGACACAGCTCGGAGAGCTGTGGCACCAGCGGCCCTAGGATCGCCCCTGATGCAACGGGTACCGACGGTGCAGGGTGTGGACGCGGAGCTGGCTTTCGAGGCGGCTCAGCGTGTGGTGGAGACGCACAAGCGTCTGAGTGGTTTCCTGCGCGCCGGGCAGACGCTGGCGGAGATCGACCGGTTCGTGGGCGAGACGCTGCGTGAACTGGGGTGCAAGAGCTGCTTCCTGGGGTATAGGACCGGGGGGTTGCCGCCGTTCCCTTCGCACGCGTGCCTGAGCGTGAACGACTGCGTGGTGCACGGGACGGCGGGGTACCGCCTGGAGCCGCTGGTCGAGGGGGATCTGCTCAAAGTCGATGTCGGGGTGAGTTACAAGGGGTGGATCGGGGACGCGGCGTGGACGTACTCGTTCGGCGAGCCGAGCGAGGAGGTCGGTCGGCTGATGCGTTGCGGGAAGCGGTCGATCGAGCTGGGGGTTGAGACGCTGCGGGCCGGTCAGCCGCTGATGGACTGGGCGAAGACGGTGCAGGGGTACGTCGAGGGGGATTGCGGGTTTCACCTTGTGCGCGGGCTGGGGGGGCACGGGTACGGGCGGAGCCTGCACGCGCCGCCGTTTTTGAGCAACACCGTGCCGAACTTTCCGGGCGAGTGGGGTGACGCGGGTCGAAGGTGGGAGGCGGGGACGCTGATCGCGGTGGAGCCGATGATCGCGGTGGGCACGGGGGAGATCCGTCAGGTGCGGAAGCAGTGGCCGATATGGTCGGCGGATGGGTCGATGACGGTGCACTACGAGCACGACGTGCTGGTGACCGAGGATGGGCCGCGGGTGCTGACGGCGGGGCTGGAACTGGTTGAAGACGTGATCCGGCGGTAGTTGGAGCTTCGCACGGGCGGGACGCGCGTGCCACGGGGAGTGTGCTGGGTTGAACCGGGTTGAGTCGATTTTTGCGGAGTTGCGTGCTTCAGGTCGGACGGCGTTGATGCCGTTCGTGGTGGGCGGTCATCCCGGGGCGGGGGTGCTCGGGGATTTGCTCGTGGGGCTGGAGCGCGGCGGGGCGAGCATCGTGGAGATCGGGATCCCGTTCAGCGACCCGATCGCGGACGGGCCGGTGATCGCGGCGGCGATGGACCGGGCGTTGCGAGCCGGCGTGGGGCCTCGGCAGGTGCTGGAGGAGGTTCGGGCGGCGCGGGGGCGGGTGTCGCTCGGGCTGGTCGCGATGGTGAGCGTGTCGGTGGTGCACCGGCTCGGCGGGGTGCGTGGGTTCTGCGCGTTGGCGACGGAGGCGGGGTTCGACGGACTGATTGTGCCGGATGCGCCGCTGGAGGCTTCAGGGGATCTGCAGAAGGCGGCGTCGGAAGCCGGGCTGACACTGAGCCTGCTGGTGAGCCCTTCGACGTCGGCTGAGCGTGCGGCGGCGATCGCGGCGGCTTCGACTGGGTTTGTGTACCTGCTGGCACGGGCGGGGATCACGGGCGAGCGGCACGAGGCGCCGGAGATCGGGGAAGCGGTGCGGGCGATCCGGGCATCGAGCGAGCTGCCGATCGCGTGCGGGTTCGGGATCTCGCGCCCGGAGCACGTGGCGGCGGTGACGCGCGAGGCGGACGCGGCGATCGTGGGCAGCGCGATGGTGCGCCGTCTGGGCGAGGCCGCGGAGCGCGGGGAGAGCGTCGCGTCGGCTGCGGAATCATGCACGCGGGAACTGGCGAGCGGGCTGTCGGCGCGTGCCAGCGAGGCGGCCCGTCCCGAGGCCGAGACGCCCTGAGCCCCGTCACGGGGTCACGAGGGGCGAAACGGTCGCTGGCCGGTTTACATATTCCACAATTTTGTGTATAATCTTGAAAGCGGGCCCGGATGGATCGGGCGTTCGGCGATCGGCTGCGCTTTCGGCGATTTTGCGATTTCTTGTGTTTTCGTCGTGTTTTTCGGTGGAAGGCGTGTCCGTCGTGGCGATGATTGGCGAGCCGCACGGGTGTTGCCGGCGATGGGGTCGGGCGTCCCGATTCTCGTCGGTCTCGGCGGCGTAATGAGGACGGGGTTGTCCATGAGCAGCATCGGTGTGAACGGGTTGGGCACGAGCGACGCCGCGCTGCGCGGGATGAACGGGGGCGCCGCCCCGCGTGTCAGCATCGAGAGCACGTTCGGCACGGACGTCTTCACCGAGCGCGTGATGCAGCAGCGCCTGCCGAAGGACGTGTTCCGCCGCCTGATGCGGACGATGCAGGACGGCGTGCGCCTGGATCCGGAGCTTGCGGACGTGGTGGCGGCTTCGATGAAGGACTGGGCCGCCGAGCGCGGCGCGAGCCATTACTGCCACTGGTTCCAGCCGCTGACAGGGCAGACCGCGGAGAAGCACGACGCGTTCCTGGTTCCCGACGGCACCGGGGGCGGGCTGAGCGAGTTCACGGGTTCGAGCCTGGTGCAGGGCGAGCCGGACGCGTCGAGCTTCCCCTCGGGCGGGCTGCGCGCGACGTTCGAGGCGCGCGGGTACACGGCGTGGGACCCGACGAGCCCGGTCTTCCTGCGTCGCGGTGTGAACCACACGACGCTGTGCATCCCGACGGCGTTCGTGAGCTGGACCGGCGAGGCGCTGGACAAGAAGACGCCGCTGCTGCGTTCGATGGACGCGCTGAGCGCCCAGGCGCTGCGCGTGCTGCGGATCTTCGGGACCGACGCGGGCGTGAAGCGGGTTTCCTCGACCGTCGGCGCGGAGCAGGAGTACTTCCTGGTGGACCGGGAGGACCTGTTCGCGCGGGAGGATCTCTCGGTCTGCGGGCGGACGCTGGTCGGCGCGTCGCCGGCGAAGGGGCAGCAGCTCGAGGATCACTACTTCGGGGCGATCCCGCCGCGGGTTCTGGCGTTCATGGCCGACGCGGAGGCGGAGCTGTACCGCCTGGGCGTGCCGGTGAAGACGCGCCACAACGAGGTCGCGCCGTTGCAGTTCGAGCTGGCGTGCCACTACGAGACGGCGAACGTGGCTTGTGACCATCAGATGATCGTGATGGAGACGCTGCGGACGGTCGCGACGCGTCACGGGCTCGAGGCGCTACTGCACGAGAAGCCGTTCGCGGGTGTGAACGGATCGGGCAAGCACGTGAACTGGTCGATGGCGACCAACACCGGCGTGAACCTGCTGGACCCGCGCGACGAGACGCACACGAACATGCAGTTCCTGGTCTTCCTGTGCGCGGTGATCCGCGCGGTGGACCTGCACGCGGACCTCTTGCGGGCCTCGATCGCGAGCGCGGGCAACGACCACCGCCTGGGCGCGAACGAGGCGCCGCCGGCGATCATCAGCATCTTCCTGGGCGACATGCTGCTGGACATCATCGAGCAGCTCGAGAGCGGTCGTCCCGGTCGGACCAAGCGCGGCGGGCAGCTGGACCTGGGCGCGTTGACGCTCCCGCAGATCCCGCGCCACTCCGGCGACCGGAACCGGACGAGCCCGTTCGCGTTCACGGGGAACAAGTTCGAGTTCCGCGCGGTGGGTTCGTCGGCGGCGATCGCCTGGCCGGTGACGGTGCTGAACACGATCGTCGCCGACGCAATCGGGGACGTGGCGGACCGTCTTGAGGCGGAGCTTGGCGCGAAGACGCCGACGCCGGAGAAGATGGAGAGCACGGTCCGCAAGGTGCTTCAGGGCGTGATCAAGGAGCACAAGCGTGTGCTGTTCGACGGGGACGGGTACGACTCGGCGTGGCACGCCGAAGCCGCGAAGCGCGGGCTGCCGAACTTCAAGTCGAGCGTGGACGCGATGGGTGTGTACAAGGACAAGAAGAACCAGACGGTGTTCCGCAAGCACAAGGTGCTGAGCAAGGCGGAGCTGGACAGCCGGATGGCGATCTTCATCGACAAGTACTGCAAGCAGGTGCACATCGAGGCGGAGACGCTGGTGTCGATGGTTCGGACGCGGATCCTGCCGGCGGCGACGCGTCACCAGGCGGAGCTTGCCGAGGCGGTCGCGGCGACCGAGGCGGCCGACGTCGAGCCGGGCGAGCTGCGCGGGGCGCTCGAGCAGCACGTGGAGACGGTCTCCCGCCTCCGCGCCCGCGTGACGGCGCTCTCGGGCGCGATCGCGAAGGGGCACGGCGAGGATCTCAAGCACGCCAAGCAGATCCGGGACGAGGTCGTGCCGCTGATGGGCGACGTGCGCGAGCTGGTGGACGAGCTGGAGGCGAGCGTCGCGCACGACCTCTGGCCGATCCCGACCTACCGGGAGATGTTGCAGATCCGGTGAGCCCCGCTCGCGGCGCGATCGGCGTCGGGCCCGCGGGGGCACGCCGCCGGAGCCCGACGCGAGCCGACCCGGCAAGACCGTTGTGATACGATGCTGACGCCCGGGCGCGACCGCAAGCCGCGCCCGGGCGTTTTGGCCCCGTAGCTCAGCGGTTAGAGCGAGCGACTCATAATCGCCTGGTCCCCGGTTCGAATCCGGGCGGGGCCATTCCGTAAGTTGCCGTCAAATACCGACTTACGACGATCCGACCTTCCGGGCACTTCCGATGGTTTTCCCTGAATGCCGCCTAGTTCCTCAGAAATGCACGACGGATTCCGCGACACTTTGCCCGCCGCCCGGGCGAAGTGTTCATCGTGGACCATCGCATAGTGGCGGGTCGCCACGGCTTGAGAGTGCCCGCACCAAGCCGCGACGACGTGCTCGGGGAACCGGTCGCGTAGATCCGTCACGCACGACTGCCGGAGGGCTTGGAACGTGCGGGGCCACGGCTCGACGCCAGCTCGACGGGCCGCGTTGGCGACGGTTCGGGCCAGGTTGTTCGATGAGAGCCGCAGGACGGCACCAGACGCCGGGAAGGGCTCGCCGAAGGCGTCGATGAGCACCTGGTGGACTTCCACGAACAACGGGCACTCACGCTCAACACCGGTCTTCTGAGCGAAGACGCGGAACCGTCCGGCGGAGGCGTCGATGTTCTCCCAGCGGAGTGCCTCGGTTTCCGTCGGGATGCGAAGCCCGGCAAACCGGGCGAAGGCGAACAGCACCGCGTGAGCCGCCGTCGGCAGTTCCGCGATGACGGCGTGGGCTTCGGCCGCGGAGATGAACCGTTCACGCTTGGAGGCGAGCGACGCGGACGAGAGACGGTCGAACGGGTTCACGCTCAACAGATCCCGCTTGCAGGCGGTGCTGAAGCACACCTTCGCCTGGCGGATCTGTTGGCGGATGGTCGCCTCGGCCAGACCGGCATCCACCAGCGACGCCCGGAACGCGGCCGCGTCGTCGCGGCTGAATCCCGACAGCGAACGCCCCGCACCGAAGAACCGGATGAGCCGCTCGCCTGTCGCCTGGTAGAGGGCGTGCGTTCGCTCTGAGCACGACGCGGAGACGTCCGAGAGCCACGAGTCCACCCACTGGCCCAGCGTCGTCAGACGAGCGAGCACGCCGGTACCGTCGAGGATGCCCGTCCGTCGGAGACGCTCCAGGTGAGTTGAGGAAAGAGCCGCGAGCCACTCGCGATCCGCGACGGAGAAGGCGTCACCGAGTGCGGCCGAGGCTTCGATGCTCCGGATATGCCGAAGTGCTTCCTGAGCGAGAGGACGCGGCACCTGGCCCAGACGCCAACGCTTGCGACCACCGGCGGGGTGGTTGAACTCGATCGCGTAGGCGACACGCTTGCCGGTCTTCCCCTCACGCAACAGGCTTGGCATCACGCTCTCCGGGTTGAGCATCAGGGACTTCCGAGGCGATCGATGCAGCCGGAGGCTCGACGTGGTACTGACCATCGACGAACGCCCAGCGGAGGGTGCCATCCAGCCAGGCGATGAACTCCGATTCGGTCATGCCGTAGCTCCGCCCCGTGTCGAAGCCGCCGAGTCTGCGAATCGGGAACTTCCCCGCGTCCCGCCAGTTTCGAAGTGTCCGCTCGCAGACGCCGCACCGCTCGGCGAGCTCGGGCAGCGAAACCCACCGCTCGACGCCCCACCGCTGAGCATCGCGACGGCTCCCGGGTCCGGCTGGCGCCACAGGCGGGGGGCGATTCGTCGCGGCGTCGGATGCCGAGGGTTCACGCGAGGAAGCCGCAGACGCGCCGCCGTCGGTGCTCCGGGCTCGGCTCTTCTGGCGGTTCGACTGACGCTTTTTCCAGCTAGCCAAGGGTCACCTCGGTTCCTTCGACGATCGGGCGTCCGGGTGAGAAGTCCAGCACGAACAGCACGTGCCCGTTGCCGACCGGCTCACCGTCGGGCTTGAAGCCGTCGAAACCGAACCAGACGGCGGGGTCTTCGGTCGAGTCGTAGTACCCGGGGCCGTTGTCGTGGATACGGGGCCGACCGGGGTACGCCTTCGACATCGCCCACACGAGCACGCCCTCGATGAGCTGGTTCATGCTCACCCCGGCATCGTCGGCAAGCTGGCGGAGGCGTGCGTGGGTTTCGGGATCAACGCGGGTTTCGAATCTGGCTTTCTGTTTCATGCCACTAGATTACCACTATATTTCCACTAAGTCAAATGGTTTCCATCATGGTTCACGACTTCCGCTATTTTCCAGTGGGGCGTGGACAGATTTCGTGTCTGTATCAAGTGAACGCCGCCGGCCCCGCCGCCTTCGGCGTGCGGGGCCGACGGGCGGTCGGCAGGGAGCAACAAAAAACCGGCCCGCTTGGGGCCGGTCTCGATCGGGACGTGTTCCGCACGACACGCCGGGAGACAGTGCATCAACCAACGCCGTCCGTGGTTCG
>Ga0213835_101080_pt1 | contig 18990 bp, 14 predicted proteins | sample SWPATP01_FD_160576 | JGI IMG/M metagenome (GOLD analysis project Ga0213835, IMG submission 160576) | Coastal seawater microbial communities from Marineland, Florida, United States - SWPA TP0 #1 | ecosystem: Environmental > Aquatic > Marine > Coastal | place: USA: Florida | collected 2016-08-05 | reverse complement strand
AATAACCTGCTACACGCTCAAAAGCATGACAAAGTGGGAGGAATGATAAGGTTCTGTCCTCAGAGCCGATATTAATGACCTGATGAGCCGCTTTGATATTACTCACGAGGTTAGCATTACTCAGCATCACCCCTTTTGGATTTCCTGTGGTTCCGGAAGTGTAAATAAAGGTGCTAATGTCCTCAGATTTGACTGAGCGCATAGATTTATCAATTTTCTCACTATGCTTAGTGTAGAGTGAAATACCTTGTTCCACTGCATCAGAGAAAAGAAGTACATCTTTCTCTTCAAGTAGTTTTTTATTTGGTGGGGAATCAAAAGCAAGAATTTGCTTTACTGACTTCGTATTACCTTTAATCTCAACTGCTTTTTTAAGTTGAATACCGGTTGAAACGAAAAAGAATTTACTACCGGAATCATTAATGATGTATTCACATTGCTCAGCAGGCAACGTTGCATACAAGGAAACATTAATCCCTCCTAAAAGCTGCCCGGCAAAGTCAGTTAACGCCCATTCATAGCGGTTTTCGCTCAGAATTGCGAATCTGTCCCCCGATTTGAAGCCGTTTTCATGTAAATAAGCGGCTAACGCGTAAACATCTTTTGTGAATTTATCCCAATTAATGGTTTCGTATGGAGCATTTGATGAAGGCTTAAAGGCAAATACAACCTTATCTTTGCCTTTCCATTTTTTCGAGAGCTCATAAAAAAGCTCAGGTATAGTTTCAAAATCTACAATAAGTGGCATATTCGAATCTTTTTTTTAAAGTAATACTTAAATGTTACCTGATTTATCACCTATTATTTGCGGTAACTCAACTAAAATTTTCTAATCAAACATCGGAATATACATCAAAAAGACAAATTTCATTCAATTACTGATGAAATTTAGAGAACTTAACCTTCTGCAAACGTAAATTATCTTTCATTATTTTTAAAGCGAAACCTTTTCAGGTTTCGTTCATTCGATTGAGTATAACATTTATCTTACCAAATAATAGGGCAAATCGTGTCTGATTCGTTTTTTTTGATTATTTTACTAATCAGTTATTTACTACACTAAAGTTTATTTTTATGGCGAGCCCTGCACTACAGGAAACAATTGATGAAGTAAAGGAAATTTTCAGAGAATATCTGAAAGTAAATGGTCATCGTCAAACTCCGGAAAGATTTATGGTTTTGGAGGAAATCTACAAAGCAGACGGGCATTTTGATGCCGATGACATGTACTTCAAGATGAAAAACACTGGCTACCGTGTTTCGAGAGCTACAGTGTATAATACACTTGATTTACTTGTGGAGTGTGGCTTGGTGCAGCGTCATCAGTTTCGTCAAAATCAATCGTATTACGAAAGAGCCTATTCTTACAGGCAACACGATCATATTATTTGTGATGAATGTGGGGCAATCATGGAGTTTTGTGATCCGAGAATTTTTGAGATTCAGAATATGATGCAGAAAATCCACAATTTTGAAATCAGTGGACACTCTCTCCACTTTTACGGCAAATGTACCGATCCTTCAACTTGTGACAGAAAACCGGACTTAAAAAAGAAAAATCGACAAGAGGATTGATCCCGCTCACGAAATCGACGTCCGATTTATAAACTTTGATGATGCCCATCGGCTTCCAATTAGCCCCATAAATATTGCTATAGTGACCATTGCGCCGGTTAGGAAATACCACCTTCCAAAAGGCCAGCTTAAAATACCGGCTTGGGGCACGTAGTAAGGAATGAACACATGGAAGAAAAGCCAAATAAATCCGGTGGCAATCATGGATGCGACGATTCCGTGTAGGATTCCCTCAACCAAGAATGGACGTCTGATGAAGCTATTCGTGGCTCCTACCAACTTCATGGCTTTAATTAAATCCCGCTTGGCGTAAATGGTTAGCCTGATGGTATTAAACACCAACACAAGAGCGGTTAAGCCGATAATCAATCCCGCTAAAATCCCTCCAAAAACAAATAATTGAAGTCGTTCTTCTAAAATTTCAAGTCCCCGTTGGTTGAACTTGACTTCCTCAACACCAACGTAGGTACTGATTTCATCCACAAACAATACAATACTTGAAACCGGAACATCTGTCTTTGTCGTAATCCGGAAACTTGCAGGTAAAAAGTTCACTGAGCCTAACACTTCACTACCAGGACCAAATTCTGCCCTAAAAATCTCCATAGCCCGTTCTTTGCTAATGAATTCGACATCCTGAACTACTTCATGTTCCAAAAAAGACGCTCTCAGGGCATTAATACGCGATTGATCTACATCCTGAAGAAATACTTCAACCTGAACATCACTTTTGATAGCCTGAGCAAGATGATAGGCATTGTATGAGACTCGTGCTAAAATAGCGAGTAATACCACCGCAAGTGTTATTGCCGTGATGGACGAAAAAGCCGATAACCGTGCACGCTTAAAACCGGAAAATCCTTCTTTTATGACGTATCTCAGACTCATAAATGGGGTTATTCAAAGTTGTATCATAAATCTTTTGCTATTAACGCAATAAGATACGTTCTAATCTAAACACTAAAAAAAGATTAATTTTGTAAATCTTCGAGAAATAAAAAAAGCCCCGGTTCGCAGTTTGCACTTAACATACAGAACCTGGGGCTTGTCTATAGAGTTATTTAACTCAATTCAATATAGGAACTTCTTTCAATTTCTCTGCATGTACATTTAGCGTTGGATAGGGAGAAACAGCGCTTTTTTTGTACTCTTCGAGGGTGAAAGAATCTACCATGACAGCGTCATTTCTGGCTGCCTCTGCTCTAAGTACCAAGTCATGGTCTTCTTTGGTGATAACACCTTTCTGGAGAGCGGCATTGAGCAATCGAGCTGGTTTATCGCGTGGTAATTCTTTTTTACGGATGGCTTTCTTGATTTTATCAGCTACTGATTCCGCTTCAACAGAGAGTCTGAATGCATTTTCAAGACGGCCGAGAGCATCCTCAACGTCCTCAGAAACATAAATTCCATCTGTCATTCGATCTCTTACTGTTCCAGGAACTTGCATTGCTCGAGCCATTTGTTGTCCGATTTTGTCGGATGGAGGAGTACTTATAGGGTTTAGTCTCGACCAAAACGCAATTGGGTTTCTAAAGAACCATCCAATAATTGGAGCATCCATGTGACGGAAAATGCCATCGAATGCGGTTTGAATATTCGAGAAAGCCAACTGCATGGAGTAATGAAGGAAAGGTTCATCTTCCTTGCGTCTTCCCTCTGCTTCAAAACGTCTTAGAACTGCTGTTCCGAGATACATCCATGAAAGAACGTCTGCAAAGCGTCCGGTGAGTTTTTCACGAACTTTCAAGGCACCACCAAGACTTCCGAGCGCCACATCAGAGACAAACGCAAAGGTAGCCGATGTCCAAGCCATTTTCTTGTAATATTTAGCCGCAGGTCCTGAAACCGGTGAAGAAGCCAAGCGTCCACGGGTTACACTCAATAAGAAGGCTCTGGATTTATTCTGAACAACATGTCCGATATGCTTCCAGAAAGCATCATCAAATTTGGATAAATCGTTGTTTGTTAATGCTTCAATTTCTTTCAAAGCGTAAGGATGACACCTGATGGCACCTTGACCGAATATCATCAAGGTTCTTGTAAGGATGTTTGCTCCTTCAACCGTGATGGAAACCGGAACGGACATATAGCCATGAGCCAACAGGTTACGTGGTCCTCTGGAGATGGCAGCACCGCCTAAAATATCCATGGCATCGTTCATGGCTAAACGGAAGGTCTCAGTAAAGTTATACTTCGCAATAGCCGTTACTACAGCCGGTTTAGCTCCTTTCTGAAGCGCACCACAGGTGAATTTTCTGGCCGCTTCCAAGATATAAGCATATCCTGCAATTCGCGCCAAAGGCTCTTCAATTCCTTCAAACTTGCCAATTGGTAATCCAAATTGTTTACGAACAGCAGCATACGCACTCGCTACTCTCAATACGGACTTTGTACCGCCTGTGCTTGATGCCGGTAATGAAATTCCTCTACCCGCAGCCAAGCTTTCCATGAGCATTCTCCAGCCATTACCGGCTCCTTCTACCCCACCGATGATGACATCAATCGGAACTACAACATCTTTTCCGGTGGTCGGACAGTTATAAAACGGCACACCAAGCGGATCGTGACGCATCCCCAAAGATACACCGGGAGCATTTGATGGAATCAATGCACATGTAATACCTAAATCTTCGCCTTTTCCGAGTAAGTTTTCGGGGTCACGTAATTTGAATGCCAATCCTAAAACAGTTGAGATTGCCGCCAACGTGATATAGCGTTTATCCCAATTTAGCTTCAAATAGAGTTTTCCATCTTCGCCTTTAATCACAACTCCGTTGGAAGTAATCGAACCGGCATCAGAGCCGGCATTTGGCTCAGTTAGGGCAAAACATGGGATTTCATCTCCAACTGCAAGGCGAGGTAAGTAGTAATCTTTTTGCTCTTTCGTGCCGTAATGAATCAATAATTCAGCCGGACCAAGTGAATTCGGTACCATTACAGTCGTTGAAAGCGGGCCGCAACGGGAGGTTACTTTTGCAACAATAGCGCTATTTGCCAAAGCTGAGAATCCCAATCCACCGTATTCTTCCGGAATAATAAGCCCGAAGAATTTCTCTTTACGGAGATAATCCCACACATGAGGAGGCAAATCACGGTTTTGAAAAACCTCCCAATCATCCGTCATTTCGCAGAGTTTTTCTACCTCATTATCTAAAAAAGCCTGCTCTTTTTCCGTTAAATCAGGGTACGATTCATTCAAAATCCGTTTGAAATCTGGTTTTCCTGAAAAAAGCTCTCCATCTACCCATACCGTTCCGGCATCGATGGCGGTACGTTCGGTTTCTGAAATAACAGGAAGAAAGTTGAGTGCTTTCATCATTTTCATGATGCCATTTGAGAGCGTCATTTTCCGGATTGGTTTTACTGCAAAAAACAGCGTAACCACACCGAGTACGATCCACGTCCACGTTGGGGCAGCATATCCCCACATAAGCAGACCGGCGCCTAGCAACCACAGTAGTAGTGGTGCACCAAGAAACCCGAACGTACTGAACACCGCAACTGCGGCGAGGACAACCATCCAGGTTGTTTGCTCGGTTAATGCTCCAAAGAAGTAAGTTTCCATTGATTGATTTTATTTTGTTGATGTTTTGTTGAAAAAATCTTTGTGTTAGAGCGTCAGGTTTTCAAAAATTCCCGAGGCTCCCATCCCTCCGCCAATACACATGGTACACATACCGTAGCGTACATTGCGGCGTATCATTTCGTGAAGTAAGGTTGAGGTGAGTTTTGCTCCGGTGCATCCCAATGGGTGACCCAAAGCAATGGCTCCTCCGTTCACATTTACCGTATCCGGATCCATATTCAAATGGCGAATAATGGCCAATGATTGGGAGGCAAATGCTTCATTCAGCTCAGTAAGTCCAATCTCTTGCAAGTTCAAACCGGTTTGTTTTAGAACTTTGGGGATGGACTCTATCGGGCCGATTCCCATAATTTCAGGCGCCACACCGGCAGTGGCAAAACCCACTAATCGAGCAATTGGCTTTAGATTGTGCGCTTTTAGATAGGCTTCACTTACAACGAAGGTCGCTGCAGCTCCATCTGACATTTGGCTTGCATTTCCTGCGGTTACAGTTCCGCGTGGATTAAATGCAGGGCGTAATCCGGCTAAGGCTTCGATTGAGGTGTCTGCTCTTGGACCTTCATCAGTATCAAATAGGAACGTTTGTTCTTTTACACCGTCTTCTGTGTAGGCATTTGCGGTGACTTCCATTGGGATGATTTCATCCTTGAACTTCCCGGCTTTAATTGCCTCAATTGCTTTTTTATGCGAATGATAAGCGAATTCGTCCTGATCTTGACGACTTATACCATATTTATTGGCTACATTTTCTGCTGTAATACCCATCCCGATATAAATCTCCGGGCGATGCTCAACCATATACGGGTCGGGAGCGAAATGAAAACCACTCATAGGTACGAGCGTCATGGACTCCACTCCTCCGGCTATGACCGACTCCGCATGTCCGGCTAAAATAGACTGACTTGCCATCGCAATGGTTTGGAGTCCGGATGAACAAAACCTATTGATGGTCGCTGCAGAGACAACATCCGGCAATCCCGCACGAAGCGCTATGACACGTGCCATATTAAGCCCCTGTTCGCCTTCCGGCATAGCGCATCCCATAAGGACGTCATCTAAGGTTGATTCATCAATCTTCCCCGCTTTTGAAATGGCACCTCTGATAGCCGCAGCACCCATCATTTCAGGCCTGGTTTGTCTGAAGGCGCCTTTTTTCGCTTTTGCTACTGCAGTACGTACACTGCTAACGATATATGCTTCTTTTGACATGATTCTTATTCCTGAATTAATTTCTGAGTGGCTTGTTCGTTGTTAAAATGCTGTGGACACGCTCTTGTGTCTTTTTCTCTCCCAAGAGGGATAGGAAGACTTCACGCTCGAGATCAATGAGGTAGTCCTCATGCACATAGTCCGGACCGTTTAGCGTACCACCACACATGATATATGCCAAGCGTTTTGCGAGGAAAGCATCATATTCGGTAATCCATCCCGATTGATGCATCATCCAAGCGGCGGTTTCGAGTGGAGCAAGTCCCGGTTTCCCGGGTACAAATATTTTAGTGCGAACTGCAGGAGGCAAATATCCCTGATTCCACAAACGGATTACTTCTTCACGTGCTACGTGGATGCGACGCTCATCATGCATGCTAATTCGCGCTTGAGGAAGCAAATAGCCAAGCTCAACAGCTTCATGTGCGCTTGTTGCTACTTTCGCCATGGCAATGGTCTCAAAGGCGTGTTGAATAAATGGCTGAATATGACTCGTATGCGCAGTTGCAGCTTTCTCTCCGGCACGAGCAACTATGTGCATCGTTCCGGTACCGGCAGGAATCAACCCAACTCCAAGCTCAACTAAACCGATATATGATTCAGCTGAAGCCACAACGTTAGCAGCTCCCATTGAGATTTCGCATCCACCTCCAAGTACTTTACCCTTAATCGCCGTTACAACCGGTTTAGAGGAATATCGAATAAGCTGAACCGTTTTTTGGAAATTATGGATGGCATCCTCCAATACATTAAACTGACCACTTTGAGCAGCATACGCCAGTTCACCAAGGTTTGCACCAACCGAAAAATTGGCCCCATCGTTAGCAATGACCATCCCCTTATAATCTTTTCCATGTTCAAGAATTTCAAGTGATTTTCTGATTCCAGCCATCACTTTTGTGCCAAGTGTATTTGCTTTTGAACGGAACTCAAAAATAAGAACGCCATCGCCTGAATCGAGTAAACCGGCTTCCTCGTTGTTCCAGATTTCATTTCTACCATCAGATGTTTTGAGGTGAGCCACGCGTAGTTCATCACTAAACACAACCGGTTTTTCATATCCGTTACCGGGAACAAAACGAAGTTCTGTTTCAGCTTCATCCTTATAAAAAACAGCGTTTCCTTGCTTCTGCATGGTATGATACCAATCAGCAAGCTTGAGTTGCATGCTCTCGGCTTGTTTTGTAAATCGCTCATGTCCAATCCAATCATGAATGCGGAATGGCCCCATATCCCAGCCGAATCCCCAAGCTATGGCATCGTCAACATCCGCAGGATAATCGGAAACTTCAGGCACACGGTTAATTGCGTAGGCAATCAATTTGGTTGTATGCTTTCTGATGAACTCCCCGGCACGATTCTGAGCATCGAACAAGGCAATCCAGCGCTCTTTGAGTGATTTTATTTTTGCGATCGCATCTAAATCACCTAAATCGGGAGCTTTCCGGGAAATATACTCCATCGTTTCAGGATCAAGGGATTTGATTTCCTTTCCATCCTTAAAGTAAAATCCTTTGCCTGTTTTACTACCAAGCCGTTTTGATTCCACGAGATTTTTCAAAACGGTCGGAATATTAAACTCTTCACGACTTTCATCATTTGGAATAGCCGCATATAAATTTTGTGAAACATACATGAGGGTATCGAGTCCCACGACATCGGCTGTTCTAAACGTGGCAGAACGCGGACGACCGCTTAATGTACCGGTTAGCGCATCAATTTCTTCAATGCTGTAGCCTTCTTCAAGGGCTCTGATACTAAGCATCATGGAGTATGTTCCCACACGATTGGCAATAAAGTTTGGCGTATCTTTCGCAATTACAACCCCTTTACCAAGATGTACTCTTCCAAAATGTTTTACTCTTTCCAAAATATCGGCATCCGTATCAGGCGTTGGAATGACCTCAAGTAATCTTAGATAGCGAGGAGGATTGAAAAAGTGAGTACCCAAAAAGCGCTTCCTGAAATCTGCTGAACAATCGGAAGTTATTTTGTGAATAGGAAGTCCGCTTGTGTTACTCGATATTACCGCATGAGGAGCAACAACCGCTTCAAGCTTTTTCATCAGCTCCTTTTTTGCCGCCATTTGTTCGATGATGACTTCAATAACCCAATCGGCTTTTGACACTAAGTGAAGATGTTCATCAAAGTTTCCGGTAACAATTCGGTCTTTCACGTGGCTGTGCATCACCGGTGAAGGCTTCATTTTAAGCATTTTCGCAAAAGCCCCATCGACAATCGCATTTTTTTTGCCCTCTTTAGCCGGGATGTCAAGCAAATAGACCATTAATCCGGCATTTGCTAAATGCGCAGCAATTTGCGACCCCATCACTCCGGCTCCCAATACGGCAGCAGTACGGAAAGGTCTGTGCTTAAGTTGTTTATATTCAGTTGGTTTCATTCGTGTTTATTTATTGGTTAACACTGTTAATTAAGATTCAAAAAAATGCTCATACCTCGGTTTCTGAATGTATGCCCGGCTGAGCTGTACTCTTGAGACCGGCCATTACACTTGCAATAATTGTCTCGATAAAACTCTCTTGTCCGACTCGAGAATCTACCCTTCCGGCGTTCAATAATGACACTCCACCGTGAAGCGTAGCAAGAATAACATTGGCAACCACTCGGGCATCCTGAACATAGAATATTCCTTGATGATTACCTTCAACTATTTGGTGCATAATGAGATCAATATTTCTTCTTGCCTTTCTGAATTTCTCAACCGGGTAGCGCTCCATGTGTTTTGGATGCAGTTGAAACATGATTTCATAGTACTCGGGATTTTCTAAACCGAAATCAATAAATCCACGGCAAAGAAGTTTTATTCTTCTCAAAGGGTCGAGTTCAGATAAATCAAGGGTTGAAAGTAATTGATACATGCGCTCAAATCCTTCCTCAATGAGTGCATGTAACAAGGCGTCTTTGTTTTTGAAATACAGGTAGATGCTTGTAGCGCTGCAGCCCACCGCTTGTGCAATCTTACGCATAGAAATACGATCAAAGCCATGCTCTAAAAGCAAGGTTCTGCTCTGATCCAATATTACTCTCCGTAAATCGGTGGTTTGATTCATACTATACACTATTCAGACTCAGGTAACTTAACAGTGTTAAGTAAAGCTATTTCGACGATAATGTCAAGTACCTGAATAAAAATGATTCTTGAAAAAGCTTAACTCAATTCTGCCATATATTCTCCTTATATTTCAAGCTGTTTAAAATCCGGAACTAACTTGTTGTTATGATTGATAAACCCAAAGACCATTGCGGTATTTTTGGAATTTTTAACCATCCCGAAGCCTCTTTGATGACCTACTTCGGACTACATGCTCTTCAGCATCGTGGTCAGGAATCAGCGGGGATAGTGAGTTGCCGATTCGATGAAGAACGTGGCCACATGGTGATGCCTGTTCATAAAGATTTTGGACTTGTCTTGTCCGTTTTTGACGACAAAAAGATTTTTACCGATAAATTAGCCGGGAATTTTGCCATCGGTCATAATCGCTATTCTACTTCCGGATCATCGACCAACCCTGCAAATATTCAGCCTTTTCGCGTTCATTACTCCAAAGGGAATTTGGCGTTAGGTCATAACGGAAATCTTACGAATGCGAAATCACTTCGTGAGCGTTTCATAAATGAGGGCGTTTTATTTCAGAGCACTTCCGATACGGAGTTGATCCTTCACCTGATTTCACACAGCAAAAAAAGTACGGAAATAGAACGGATTTTAGATGCGCTACATCAAATTAAGGGTGCGTATTGTCTTGTCATTCAGACAGATGACAAACTCATAGCTGTCCGTGACCCAAATGGATTTCGCCCGCTTTGTTTAGGGAAATTGGATGATGCCCTGCTTGTAGCAAGTGAGTCGTGTGCGTTTGATATCATTGGGGCTACCTATATCAGAGATATTTTACCCGGCGAAGTTGTCATTATAGACCAACAAGCTATTGATACCGGAGAGCCTCAGTCTATTTTCCTTGAGCGCGAGGAAGGAACGCCCACTTCGGCGTGCATCTTTGAATTTGTCTATTTTTCACGCCCTGACAGCAAAATATTTGGGGAGATGGTCGATAAAGTGAGACGAAAAATTGGGAAATACCTCGCTAAGGAACATCCCCTTTCAAAAGTTGTACAATCAAAATACAAGAAAAAGCCGATTGTAATTTCGGTTCCGGATTCAAGTAACACCGCGGCTTTGGGGTACGCTTCTGAAAACCAGAAAATGGGGAATGATTGCAAGTATGAAATCGGTCTGATTCGTAATCATTATGTTGGGCGTACCTTCATTTCACCTGGACAAGAATCTCGACAAACAAAAGTTAGGACAAAGTTTAATCCGGTTAAAGGAGTTCTCGAAGGACGCGTTGTGATTATTGTGGATGATTCCATCGTGCGTGGCACAACAAGTCGCCAGTTAATTGAAATGATACGCAAGTGCAACCCACTTGAGATTCATTTTCTTGTTAGCTCCCCTCCTATAACGGAACCTTGTTTTTATGGGATGGATTTCCCGAGTCCTGAAGAACTCATTGCCAACAAATACAACCGCGACATCGATAAAATTGCAGAAGCTTTGGGTGTGGATTCCCTTCATTATCTTTCCCCAAAAGGATTATTGCAAGCTGTTAAGGAAGCTAACCCGGAAAGTCAAGAGTATTGCAGAGCATGTTTTACCGGCGAGTACCCTGTATCTGTGTCTGATTATGAAGCAAAAGAAGCGAACGAACTAAGCTAATGCCTGTAAAAGAAGCAATATTTATTAAAAGTGCCCCCGAGCTAAAATTTTGTCCCGAAACAGATCTACCGGAAATCTGCTTTGCCGGACGGTCAAATGTGGGGAAATCATCCCTCATAAATGCTCTCACAAATCGAAAAGGGCTTGCCAAAACGAGTAATGTTCCCGGCAAAACCCGAGCCATGAACTACTTTCTTATTGATAATATCTGGCATTTGGTTGATTTACCCGGATACGGATACGCCAAAATCTCAAAAAAAGAACAGGCTCGTTGGGGCGTAGCGCTAAATGAATATCTCATCAATAGAAAACAATTGCAGTTAGTCGTTTTGTTGGTTGATATTCGCCACAAACCTATGCAATCTGATTTGGACTTCATGTTTTGGATGGCATCGAAGGACATTCCCTTCATATTAGTTTTATCAAAAGCGGATAAAATAGGGGTAACCAAACAGCAAGCTGCGGAAGCACTACTGAAGAAAAAGATTGAGAATATGAACATCGAAACCCCTATCTATGTTATTTCATCCGAACACAAAAAGGGCATTGACGATTTCTACGATTTTTTAAAAACCTATATCGAATAAAATTAAACTATGAGTACAGCATATAAAGTATTATTGTTGGATGGAATTGATCCTGTGAGCAAAGACATCCTCGAAAAAAGAGGCATTCAAGCCGATCTAATTTCAAAAGTTGATAAAGAAGAATTATTCAAAATGATTGGTGAGTATGATGGTGTGGTTGTTAGAAGTGCAACCAAAGTAAATGCCGAATTACTTGCTAAAGCTACTAATCTGAAAGTTGTCGGACGTGCAGGAGTTGGTGTTGATAACATTGACATCAATGCCGCTACTGAAAAAGGTGTACTTGTGATGAATACGCCCGATGGAAATACTATTTCTACCGCTGAACATGCATGTGGATTGATACTTTCCTTGGTTAGAAACATCCCAAATGCAGTTGAATCACTCAAAGCCGGACGTTGGGATCGAAAAAAATATCTTGGAACAGAAGTACATGGAAAAACGCTCGGTGTAATTGGTCTTGGAAAAATCGGGTCATCCGTTGCTGTTCGTATGAAAGCCTTCGGAATGCGCATTTTAGGATACGACCCATACATGACACACGACAGAGCGCGTGAACTTGGTATCGAATTATGTGAATTAGATACTGTATTAGGGGAATCAGATATCATTACTGTTCATACCCCTCTCACAGACAAAACCAAGGGAATGGTATCTCGTGAGAACGCGCACAAACTTAAGAAAGGCGTAAAACTTGTTAACTGTGCACGTGGCGGCATTTTCACCGAAGAAGATTTATTGGGATTACTTGAGGATGGAACCATATCCGAACTTGCACTTGATGTGTATAGCGTTGAGCCTCCCGAAGAGCATTTGAAAGATTTATTAAGACATCCCGCAGTAGTGTGTACTCCACACTTGGGAGCATCAACAGAAGAAGCACAGGAAAAAGTGGCGGTTCAAATTGCGTATCAAATTGCAGATGCTCTTGAAAACAAAGACTTCAAAGGTAGTATCAATGGCAAGTCAGTTGCATTGAGTATGGATGCCGAAGTCCAACCATTCCTAAAACTTGCTGAACAAGTGGGTTGTTTTATTCAACAGGTAGGTCAACAAAATATTAACGAGCTAACCGTTGAATACTCAGGAACTTGCAACAAACATGCTGAAGTTTTGACTGACGCTCTTTTAGCCGGGTTTTTGCATCAGATTAGCGAGTTTCCGGTTAACTTGATTAACGCACGCTATCTTTCAGATCAAAAAGGATTAACCGTACGTGAAACAAAAGGCCGCGATAGCAAAATTTATTCTGATTTAATAACTATTAGTCTTCCTGATACATGCACTTTCAAAAAAGTATCAGCAACTCCATTTGGAGAAAATGACTTCAGAATTGTAAATATTGATGGTTTTCCGATAGAAATTCAGTTAAAAGGTGATATCATCCTTTACAAAAATATTGATAAACCAGGTATGCTTGCAGCCGTAAGTACCACCCTTGCAAAAAATGAAATCAATATTGCAGCACTAAGTCTTGGACGGGAAAGTATCAATTCAAAAGCAATCACAGCGGTTGTAGTTGACAAAAAACCTGACACTGAAGTACTTGATGAAATTTCAAGAATCTCCGGTGTAGAAAGCCTAAAAGTAATTAGTTTATAATCTAGTTTTCCTCCCGATTTCTTAGTAGATCGGGAGGATTTTTTTTCTCATGAATACTGAACTCGATTTTACCGGTGGTTTACTTTACCTTGTAGGCACTCCTATTGGTAATCTCGGAGACATGAGTCAAAGAGCAATTGATGTGCTCAAAGAAGTTGATATTATAGCCTGTGAAGACACCCGTACAAGCGGTAATTTGCTCAAACATTTTGGAATACAGGCAAAACTAACTTCGTATCATCAGCATAATGAGCATAAAAAAACGCCTGAGCTTATTCAAACTATGCAAAATGGGTCAAAAATCGCCTTAATCAGTGATGCCGGAATGCCCGCTATATCTGATCCGGGTTTTTTATTGGTTCGTGCCGCGCATGCATCATCCATTCCTGTGATCCCAATACCGGGACCTGTTGCCGGTATTACATTACTCGCGGCAAGCGGACTCCCCTCTGATCGGTTTTGCTTTGAGGGATTCCTTCCCCAAAAAAAAGGGAGAAAAACTAAACTTCAGGGATTAGTTGAGGAAGAGCGAACCATCATTTTTTATGAAAGTCCTTTCCGCATTCTAAAGTTGTTAGAAGAATGTAAAGACACGTTTGGGGATAATCGTCTTGCTTGCATAGGAAGAGAGCTGACAAAAAAGTTCGAGGAAATAAAGAGAGATACACTTTCAAATCTTTATGCTGATTTCAAATCAAGAGCATCCATTAAGGGTGAATTTGTTCTGATTGTTGCAGGAATGCATTATTCTGAGGATCTTGAATGAACCGATTGAAAGATTCTTTGTGGGCAAAATCAATTGGCGCTGCCATCCTTTTGGGGCTAAGCTTTGCTCCATTCCCGTTTCCATTTTTGACGCTCGTTGCTTTTGTATTGATTTTCCAAGTTGTTGAAAAATCAGGAACAACGCGGGCATTGATTTTGTACAGCTTCCCCATGTTGATTTTATGGAACATCATTACAACCTATTGGCTCACTTTTGCAACAGTTGCCGGTGGTACAGCTGCAATAGTAGCGAATAGTGCAATTATGCTCATACCACTTGTGGTAATGCGAAGAATTTTGTTCTCTAGTTTACATCCAATCGTTAAAAGCTTCACCCTAGCTACTCCGTGGGTGGCTTACGAATGGCTACATCTACAGTGGGATTTAGCATGGCCGTGGATTACCATCGCTAATGCCTACAGTACAGCAACATGGGCTGTTCAGTACATTGAATTCACAGGGTATCTTTCTATAAGCTATTGGTCGATTACATTGTCTGCGTTATTTTATCATGTACTCATTTCTCATAATAAATTAAAGTCGAACCTTATCTTGGTTACGGGATTAGCAGCCCTAATCCCCATTTTAATCTCTTTAGTTCTGCTCAAAACGCATGTGAAGGAACCGGATGGTTATAGCTATGTTGTGGTTGCTCAACCCAATTTCGATTCCTACCTCCCGATTGCCGGTTTTCCAAACACATTCGAACCTTTAACGGGACTAATTGCTTTGTCTGATTCGGCCCGATCCGAGCGAACAAATGTTATTCTATGGCCTGAAAATGCCATTATGGGAGGAATCAGTGAGATTACTCCATCAAGAAATGACCGATTGATTTTTGAAACCGTTCAAAAATGGGGAATTCCAATCGTAGGTGGAGCTTCTTGGTATCAATACTATTTAAAAGAAGAAGTACCCAGAGTGCATAGAATAGATTTTGCAGGTCGGCCATTTAATGTGTACAATAGCGCTCTTGGATTTAAAACTAACGAAGATTTACGCGTTTATAACAAAATCAGACTTGTTCCAATTGTAGAACGTTTCCCATTTGTGCATGAGCTTAGTTTTTTGACTTTTTTAGGAATTGACTGGGGAAGCCTCTCAGGATATGGAATAGGTCACACCATGATACTATTTGATGCGGGTGATGTATCCTTTCCGGCTGTAGTGTGCTATGATTCTGTTTTTCCAAGTGTTGTTAGAAGAAGTGTGAAAAAAGGAGCAGGATTTATCAGTGTCATCACGAATGACGGTTGGTGGGGAAACACAAGTGGACATATCCAACATTATGAATTTGCAAGACTTAGAGCTATAGAAACGCGACGCGCAGTGGTAAGAAGTGCAAATAATGGAATATCCGGCATGATATTACCTGATGGGTCTCCACACTCAAGGTCAGAATACTGGACCAGAACATCGTTTGAACTTGAAGTACCGGTATATTCACATCAAACCTTTTATGTGAAATCCGGAGAATGGTTTGGTTGGTTGATGTTGCTTACCTCAATAGGAACTTGGGGACTATGCAGAATACAAGTCCTCAAATATCAATAAATTATCGTTTAGCTGCCCACCAAATTTTTGGCAATAGCGATAGCTTTTCAGCAGTACTCAAATAGGCACGTTGAGTAAACACCTGATAATTGTTTTTTCGGATTTTATTCAAAATCCTGCTATAGTTTTGGCGTGCGAGATAAACTGCATAGCGACTGTCTGCTGAAAGCAAGGGAATGCCTTTATCGGCTTCGTTGTAATAATACTCTGCGCGTTTAATTTGGAATTCCATAAACTCGATGAAGTTCTCATCTAATTTATGATTGAATAAATCTTCCTCAGTAATCCCAAACTCTTTGAGTTCATCAGCAGGTAAGTAGATTCTTCCTTTGGTTAAATCTTCGCCAATATCTCGGAGAATATTGGTTAACTGCATAGCTATTCCCAAATCAACAGCATATTGAAGCGCTTTTTCATCACTATAACCAAAGATTTCTGATGTCATTAAACCAACAACGGAAGCAACTTTGTAGGAATAGGTATAAAGCTCATCAAAATTATTGTAGCGCTTTTTGGTCAAATCCATAGATACACCCTCTATCAACTCTAAGCAATGTGATAGAGGAATATGATATGTTTTCAATGTATCAGCAAGCGCAATCAAAATAGTATGATCATGAACACGACCATTGTAGGTGTCTATCAACTTACTTTTCCATGATTCAATCATTGAAATGATTTCATCATGTGTAAGTTGATTGTTTTCGATTAGGTCTTCCGCCTCATCAACCAAGTCATCTACAAAGCGGCAGAGTGCATAGATAGCAAAAATGCTACGTTGCTTTTTGTTTGGAAGGAACCTAGTGGCTAAATAAAAGGTCTTTGCGTGTTCACGAGTAATTGAACGACAAATTTTATAAGCATCTCTCAAATGCGGTACGTGCACCTCATCTATCACAGACTTATGAAAGGAGGTTCTTTCATAAACCGGACGAATCATTGTATATGGTAATTTGAGTATGCCGTTCATTGTGTTTTTGATTTAATATATCGGATAAAATACAATTTTAGTTTAGTATCGTTCCCACCTTTGTGAATTAAACGGAAATAAATCATAAACTCTTACTTGCGATACCCAAAAATATCGGATTACCATGATAGTATTTTTCAAACTGAAATAATAAAGATAGTTGAGTAAATCTCCTTTAACATCAAAACAACATGTAATTCAATACAACAAGCAGCTTGCTAACATTATAATATTAGCTAAATATTAATTTTATACTAAAATAATGAAGTTTTTCTAGCCTATTCTTGCCACTCGTCTGAAAGAAAGTGATTTTTGTTAAATTCTTATTCACTATAAATTGAAAATTTATGATTATATTTAGTAAAATTTGAGTCGGCCGATGTATGCAGAATTGATAAAATAATAACATGTTTTTATGGGAAAAAAGATAACCATTTATGATGTAGCGAAAAGAGCAGGTGTTGCTATTTCAACAGTTTCCAGAGTTTTGAATGACTCCCCTTATGTTTCTGAAGAAACAAAAAGTAAAGTCCAAGAAGCTATTGATGCTTTAGATTTTCGTCCTCAGGTGAATGCAAGAATGCTTGCAAAAAGACAACCACAAATTATTGCTGTGGCTGTTCCAACGTTTACAACTCCTTTTTTCAATGAAGTACTGAAAGGCGTTAAAGACGAAATTGCAAAATTAGACCTTGATTTTATTATCTATAATACCGGTTCAGATGATCCTGAAGAAAATTTCAGACGGTTCATTGATCGCGGAATTCCTGATGGATTGGTAATCTTCTCTATCGAAATAACAGAGGAAATTGACAAACGCCTGAAAGACTATGAAATTCCAATTATTATTGTAGGGTCAGATCATCCAAATTATGATTATTTCTATTGGGATAATTATAAAGGAGGGTATCTTGCCGGAGAGCATTTGGCACAACAAGGGTATAAAAAAATTGGGATGATACGCTCACACTCAAAATCAAGGGTTAGCGATCAACGTGAAAAAGGATTCAGAGCCGCACTTGAAAAGTATGGAATTGAATTAGATGAAAAGTATCTCGTAACCGGAATTACAAGAAAACATGCCGGTTTTAGCGAAGAAGCAGGGTTTGAAGCCATTAAAATCCTTTCAGAACGTGATGCTATTCCTGAGGCTTTATTCTGTTCAAATGATTCACAAGCAATTGGAGCTATTTACGCGCTTCAAAAAATGGGTCTATCCGTTCCCGAAGATGTCGCAATTTTAGGATATGATAACATCAAAATCTCTAGATATTTGGATGTAAGCAGTATCGATCAATTAATGTATGATGTGGGTACAAGAGCTATTCAAAGATTGGCTGAGCGATATAAAAACAAAGATTTACCTCTCAAACAATCTGTTATTGAACCGATTCTTATTCCTCGAAAATCTACGCTCAAATCGTGAAATCAGACTTATCGGTGCTTCTAAAAGGGGAAGTCAATCGTACCCAACTAAAAGACTTCCCTTCTCCTTACAGAGGTAAAGTACGAGATGTATATAGTTTAAATGAATCCACTCTCGGGATTATTGTAACTGATCGTATTTCCGCATTTGACCATGTATTTGAGGAGACTATTCCTTTCAAAGGGCAAATTCTGAATCTCTTGGCCACATTTTCTATGGATAAGGTTCAGGACATTATTAGGACGCATATCATCGAAGTTCCGCATCCTAATGTTACTATTGCAAGAAAATGCTCACCTTTACCTATTGAAGTCGTTGTAAGAGGTCATCTAACCGGACATGCTTGGAGAACATACAAAAGTGGTGAAAGAGCACTCTGTGGAGAAATTATGCCGGATGGATTGAAAGAAAACGAAGCCTTCCCAATTCCACTCATTACTCCAACAACTAAAGCACTTTATGGCCATGATGAAGACATCTCCCATGATCAAATAATCAAAAAGAAATTTGTAACGGAAGAACTTTGGAATCAGGTCTGCGATATTGCCATTAAATTGTTCAAAAGAGGTCAATATATAGCAAATGAACACGGTCTTATTCTAGCTGATACAAAATATGAGTTTGGAATATATAAAGGTGAATTGATGCTTATTGATGAAGTCCATACCGCTGATTCAAGTCGCTATTTTTATCTTGATAAATTTGAAGAGCGTGTCAAAAGTGGTGAACCTCCCCTTCAATTGTCGAAAGAGTTTTTAAGAGAATGGCTGATTTCTCAGGATTTTATGGGTAAGGATGGTCAGTCGGTTCCTAATTTACCGGACGAATTACGCCTTCAGGTGTACAAACGCTATGCTGAGCTCTTCGAAATTTTGACGGGGAATGCCTTTACGCCGGTATTTACCTTCAATCAGGAGAAAACTTTCTCGGATATATTCAGGCAATACGTTTAAACCTGATTACTGAATTGCCACCTGG
>Ga0213835_101079_pt1 | contig 19003 bp, 12 predicted proteins | sample SWPATP01_FD_160576 | JGI IMG/M metagenome (GOLD analysis project Ga0213835, IMG submission 160576) | Coastal seawater microbial communities from Marineland, Florida, United States - SWPA TP0 #1 | ecosystem: Environmental > Aquatic > Marine > Coastal | place: USA: Florida | collected 2016-08-05 | reverse complement strand
CATTTGTGTAGCGTGAATCAGGATTGGATTATCCATTGGAATTTCCTGCCTCTCGACTCCTCCATTTTAGTTCACCCTACTTGTGTGTACACAGTAGCCCCTTTAAGGGGAGTTAGAGGGGTATCCCTTGAGGGAGTTAAGGCTGGCGACTGTAGGGAAAAGGCTGATCCCGTTCGATGAGGTGCGCCTGCATCCCCAACCGTTTTGCAGCTTCGTAATCTTCCAGGCGACTGTCGCCGATGTGGAGCGCTTCTTCTGGCTGACAACGATGTTTAGCGAGGGCTGTTTGGAAAATTTTGGGGTCTGGTTTCGCTGCTCCGGTTAGGGAGGAAATGGTCACACTCTGGAAATAGGGGGCTAGTTCTAGAGCATCTAGCACCTGTAACAGGCGGGAGTCAAAATTTGAAATTAAACCCAACTCAATGCCCTGGGCATGCCAAGTCTGCACCGAAGCCAAGGTTTCTGTGAAAATAAACCAGGGTTCTGCCGTCGCAAAATGCTGGTACAAATCCGTAAAAAAAGCATGAAAATCAGGAAACTGCTCAATCACTCCGGCAGCAGTAAAGGTTTCCTGGGCGATCGCCTCCCACCACAGAAATTCCTGTTTCGGGATCAACTCAGCATCAATATTCGGAAATGCCGGGGCAGGTTTACGCTTAAAGGATTGACGAAACCCCTGTTCTAAACGCTCCGGATCCGCCGTTACCCCGTGACGTTGGGCAATTTTGGCATAGGTCGCCCCGACCCCATCTTGGACGCCAAAGAGCGTCCCCACCGCATCGAAAAAAATAACCTTTGGTTGTGTTGCCATCATTTTGCTTGTTTCGTCTACTGGGCCAATAATTTTGTGAGGGGTTGCACAAGCCAATTCAGTCCCACCTGCACCTGATGTTCCCAGGTCGGCAAACGGTAGAGATAGACCAAGCGACGGGCGACATGGGCGAGATTGCCTTCGAGTTCTAGGCCCAAACCGCTGAGGGTGGCATTATTTTCGCCTAGGGTGAGCATTTCACCGAGGTTGAAAAATTTAAACGGCAAAAGAGGCTTATTTGTAATCAGGCCCCGCAAATTCCAGGCGCAGACATCGGCCTGCTGAATCGCCACCTGGGCCGTCATCGGTAAATTGTCCTCTGCTTGGGCGACATCCCCAAGGGCGAAAATGTTCGGGTGGTTCTGGATCTGGAGTTGGGCATTGACATCGAGTTTGCCATTGCCTGCGTGGGGCAGGGCGAGATCTTTTACCCAAGGGGCGATCGCCGTTCCGCCAGTCCACAACACGAGATCAGCGGGAATGGTATCTACTTCCCCTTTGTAGCGTAGGCTCAGGCTATCGGCGGTGACTTCTGTGACTTCTGTGGCGTAGTCTACCCAAATTCCCCGTGCTTCCAGGGCTTCCTTAGCGGCTAATTGGTTAAATTTAGGCGCATTTTTGAGGATTTCATCGCCGCGATCAATGATCCGTAACCGGCCGCGATCGCCTAAGCGATCCGCTAATTTACAGGCCAATTCCACACCACTGTAACCACCCCCAACGATGGCAATGCGAATTTTTTCCGCCACACTAGTTTCCAAAGCCCGTAATTTTTCCTTGAGGTGCAGGGCATCATTGAGGGTTTTAAAGGGCAGAGCGTATTCCTTGATGCCAGGCAAATTCACAAATTTTGTTGTGCCCCCAGCCGCAATGACGAGGTAGTCATAGGTGATTTGGCGATCGCCACAGACGACGTTTTTTTGCTCCGGGTCAACGGTTTGTACTTGGGTTTGGACAAATTTAACCGGGCCATGGCGCAACAATTCCGTGTAGGTGGGGGCCACTTCCCAGGGTTGCATTTCCTCCGTGATCAGCTCGTAGAGGAGGGGACTAAAGACAAAGTGATTCTGGCGATCAATTAGGGTGATGTCTGGCCGCTGGGAGGTCTCCCAGGGAAATTGCAACAGACGGAGCGCCGTATAGAGTCCGGCGAAACCGCCGCCGATAATGACGATGTGGGGCTGACTCATGGAGAAATAAAAGGTGAGGGCGGGCAACGTTTAACTATTGTGCCTTAATTTTCCGGTCGGGGGGGCCAGCCCTTGGGCAATAAAAAACCGCCACTGGGTGAGGACGGTCTAGCTTGATAAGCAATCGGAGGGTATTGCTAACCTAGCGCGGGGATCATTGGGGAAATGTAATCTTTTTAACTTCTTTAGGTTTTTTCCTGTCTATTTTGGGTGCAATGATGCCCATAATCTCCAATAGCGATGCACACGAAGGAGACTCAAGCACAACTAAAATCAAGCTGATCAAAAAGTAGTAAAAAAGAATTTTAGTAATGGATGAGAAGCAAAATCATGTTTCAATACTCCTTTAACTTCCGTCTGTCAAGAAGTCACACTCTATAAAATAGACAAGAAAAATTTCAGGATAAAATATGTAATTGGAACTCTTGATTCAGTCTTGTTGCTGCTCGATATACTCTGCTTAAAAGCCCTACCTATCATGATTTTTTTAGCAGCAATCACCAATAACAAACCAAGCTCAAGAAGACAAACATACTATGCCTCAGAAGCTTCAATCACTTTCCTATTAAATTCATCACGATCTTTAAAGGTAGTAAAAATACGATCCATCTTTGTTAGCTCAAAAATCATACTTACTTGGTCTGTCAACGAGCATAAGTATAATTTTTTATTTTCGGCACGAACTACTTTCAGAATAGCGACCAAGGCACCGATACTTGAGCTATTCATAAACTCAATTTGATTTAAGTCAAGCAAAATACTATCTATTTCTCCCCTTAATAGATCAATTATCTGCAATCTCAGTTCATTTGTATTGGGGCCATCTAATATCCCCTGAGGTTCAAGAATCACAAATTCCTTAGACATGAGCTTTTCTCCAAATGCAAATAATGATGATTTACTTGTCTCCTAAAACAAGTTATTGTTCTTCTGGCTGCCAGTAAGCAGCTCTGATAATACTCCACAAAAGACCTAAATGGTATACACACCATACGGCATTAATGAAGTAAGTCAATTCAGAAAGTCCATCATAGAATAATAACTGAAATCCTCCCCAGATCAAGGCCATTATTGTTGCCAAAAAGAAAAATATTTGAACTGGAATTAGACTGAAGTATATACCAGACTGGCGTTGTTTTGGGGTGACTTCAAACTTAATCGATGTTCCAGTAAAAACGCTCAGAACAGCCTGTATCTGCAAAGGAAAAAGACCAATCATATATTGTTCATTACGCCAAAGCTCACGCCATGATATTCCCCAAGCAGAAATCCATAATGTTATTCGATTTAACATATATGCTGGAATAAAATGCCACGCAAAATCAGCTCCAAAGGAGCCCACTGGAATTAGTCCTGTCCCCAGAGAAATTAGCGGACAAGATAATAAAATCAAAACAAAAAAACCGGAAAAATAACTGTACATAGTTTGGAAATATTGAATACGTTGTCCAAAACTTAAACCAGTTTTAAATAAAGGATTATCTCGAAGTAAGACTTGGATTGTGCCCTGAGCCCATCGTAGTTTTTGCTGCAACGTAGATCGCAGGTCATCTGGAGCCAAACCTTCTGCAAGAATTTCATTATGATAAATAGATCTCCACCCGGTCGCATGTAAACGCATCGCTGTATTCATATCTTCAGTAATACTAATGCTAGACAAAGCCCCAATCATTTCAAATTCTTCTAATTTATTTTCATTACTAATATAATCATCGGAAAAATGTTGCAGTCCCATTTGAACCAAGGCTTCTCGTCTTAGAACAGCATTTGTTCCTGTATAAAAAGCTGCATTCATGCCGTCTTTTCCCTGTTGGATAGGGCCATAAAAAAAGTGGGCATTATGACCAAAAGGATCATCACTGGGAAGATTTGAAAAAGCCTGAGGTGTCTGTACAAAAGCGACATGATTTAATTCATAGCAGCCATTTTCTATATTGAATCTATAAAAATGTGGAATTACTCTTTGTAAAAAATTTGGTTTAGGGATATGATCAGCATCCAGAGTGAGAATCAACTGGCCATTGGTTTCTCCAGAAAAAATTGCGTGATTTATGTTGCCAGCTTTGGCATGGTGTGGGCGATCTTTTGGTTTTTGACGAGCAATGTAGCGACATCTGGGGAGATCGATCAATTGCTGTGTATACTTATCAACTTCGGCTTCTAATTTTTTGATTTTTTGTTCGTAGATATCAATTATGCTTTGAGAATTCAGAGAATCGCTCAACATTAACTGTTTAAGACTGTGAATATAGCTTTGATATTTCTCTTTTTTGTCTCCAGTATCAACGGGAGAAAGTTCTTTGATTATCATTAAACAATTTTGTTGATCATCAGTGCGAATATAAAAAAACTGATCTACCAATTGACGAATAATAGAGATACCGCGCCCATGTTCGGCTTCTTCTTCAATGTCATCATTGAGCCCTTTTAGATGGCTTTCTAAGTCAAAAAAATCACCTTTATCCCAAATTCTAAGAATAAAAGCATAATTAAAAATTGAAATTTCCAGGGTAATCGACTGTTTTTGAGGTGAATTTTTATGGGCATGGACAATGGCATTGTCTAAACCCTCGCCAAGGATTGTTTGACAAATGATCCAGTCTCGATCTGAAACTGCAGCTGGACGAAGATGATTAAGCCAATCAAGGGCATTTTTTAATTCTTGGTGATCGCTAGGAATAATCAAGCGATAGCTATTAATAAATCCTTCTATTTCGACTAGATCTTTTTTAATAGCATTCAATTGAGCAATATACGATTGACGTAAATATTTTTGTCTTTGAATTGTTTCTGCTATTTCTTGTAGAGCTGGCCGCTGTAAATCTTGAAGACAGAGCTTTTCAGCCATTGCTCTCATTTCGGAAGAATTGCCATCGTCTAAAATATAGACTCGGAGTTTTTCCAATGGATAGTCCATTGATAGTGCTGCCTGAGCCGTTGTGTAGACCATTTCACTCGGTTCATTGTAACAGGTAATAAAAACATCAACTGAGGGGAAATTTTTTGATAAAAACTGCGGCTTGAGAGCAGATAAGTTTTTATTATTACGCTCAATTGGTCGCCATATAGAATAGAAAAAAAGTATTCCTCCAAGAAACATATAGGTCTCTGCACAAACGAGGGGTATGGCAAACCATAATGCCTGAAGGTTTAATGACTCTGTCCAACGCCAATACAAATACCAAGCACCTATAATCAGATTGATTAAAATCATGTAGCGCATTAATAATGTATGCTTTCGGAGTGTGACTCGTTTGTTTTTAAATGAAGGGACTAGTTCCAACATAATTGATAAATAAAATGAATAAAAATAAGCTCGCCAAGAAGTTAAATTAAAGAAAAATAAATTCGGTTTAGTCTAACGCTCAAGTTTAATTTATATTTTTTTGACTCAAAAAATAGTGTTTTATGAGACAAGCTAATTGTATTTTTAAATTGATTTTTTGCAGAATGTATTCTTTTTTTTAATCGCATTTCTCTTGTATGGCCTTCATAGAACTTTGCTTTAAAATTATTAATGACAAGAAAAGCTTCTAGTAAGAAGAATGATTTTCATGAAAAATAGCCAATTAAATTTTGACTTACTCTTTTCTAGATAGATCATTTGCTTACTTATTTAATTAGTATATATTAGCAATGATTTCATGACCTATGGCTTTCCTTAGACAAGTCACACTCAAATTGAGTCTATATTACATCCAAAAAAACAGTTTATAATCTCTGTTAAGAAAAATATTTATAAATCATTTTGTCTATCTTCACTATGTTACTGAATATTGACAGCAATACCACCCCGATTGAAGCACCAATCCACAGGGAAGAACGAGAGATAAAAAAGGTTTGGTATCTAGCGGCACCGCAAAATTTAAACCCTAGTTTACGAGAAACATCTACATCCTCTGAAGATGTAACGGAAGGTTTACAGACTATTCCTGAGACTTCTTCTACAGACAATGAAGAACAACAAACAAAAAATTCAACATCTTTTTGGGATCCGGAATCAGTCACCATAGATTTTCGCTACTTTACCACCAATTTTGAGCAGGATAATCTTTTAATTCAACCCAGCATTACTGGTACTTTACCTAATGGCGATCGCCTGAGTTTGACAAGCGGCTTTAATCGATTCCAGCAACCAGAGATTGATTCGATCCAAAATATTCCTTTACAGTTTGATTGGGAAGGAAAAATTGCTGGTTTAGAGAGTGATATTGGGACTGGAATTGATTGGTTTGATCGCGTTACGCCAGCTCTTAGTTTTCGGGCCAATAGCCGTGTGAATATCGGTGAACGAGCCAGTTTGTCTTTTTTTGTCGAACATGCTCCCTATAAATTTAATGCAAAAACCGTTGAAAATGAAATCACAAATTGGCGTTATGGCCCCAATCTATTCTGGCAAATTTCTCCAGATACAAGCTTTTTTAGTTTGGTTCGTTGGGGTCGTTACAGTGATGGCAATCATGAACAACAATCCTTTAGTCGATTAGAACATACTAGCGGTGAATTTCAGCTAGCAGCGAATCTTTTTAACTGGCGTTATCGCGAAGATAAAGAAATAGAAAGTGGCTATTTTTCACCAGAAGATTTTCTTGTTATCAATGGTGAATTGATTTGGAATAAAAATATTTTTTCCTGGTTGGATTGTAATTTGTCCACATCTGTTGGCCGGCAACGCCTCCAAGGACAATGGGATTTTGTATATGGCTATGGTGGTCGCTGTACCACAACAATTGCTGAAGATATTTTCTGGGATCTAGATTATCGTTTTAGTAATGTTTTAGGAGACAACAGTAACAGTCGATATAACAGCGAAACATGGAGAATAATATTGCGGGTACAGCTTTGATTTTTTAACTAATGATTTCTGAGATTTCGAGATACGAAAAAAAAATTCTACTTAATAAATAGAAATAAACGTGAGACGTTTGTAGTTAATTATTTACATTGGTTTTGAGATCCCAATATTGGCGATTTCCAGTCCCTTTAAGTTCGATGCGAGGAAAGCTCCGACTAGGGAGTCCTAAGCCATGGCGATCGCCATTTTTGATTTCCTGCCACCAGCGACTTTCTAGATTTTGATGGGGCCGAATAATCGGCTGTTGAGCCATGTATTTATAGAGCAAAGCCTGCAGGATCAAGCTATTTGTACCGCTGGTCAGTCCGAGGCTAGGCTGTCCGCTCTCTTCGTACAAACCTTCGTAATAGCCTAGGTTTGGATCGTATAGGTCTAATGTGGCTTGCCATAGGGTTTTCCCATAGTCATCATCTGGAAATAACGCATGGTAAGCAGAGGCGATCGCCGTACTGACAACACGGCCTTGTGGTACCAGGTTTCCCCCGTCATCCACTGCGGCCCAAGGCTTCCCATTATTAATGACCGTACTGTGGATCACATAGGGGGGTTCCTGAATCAGTGTGGTTCCCGATGCGCTCAACTCCCCCGTCTCTCCATAGCGTTTTGCCTCTGCTCGATAGATACTGTCAATAAAATTACGACTTTGGGGGTCAAAACCAAATTCCAAACCATAAAGCAGAAAGGGATTCGTGATAGTGCTGGCTCTCTTCTGTTGCTGACGGTGGTCTGATTGGGAGTGGGCGATGGGGATTGCTTCCCCAGCAACCGTTTGGGTTACATAATCATCCCCAATGGCAGAACGATGGACATCAAAACCCCAAAGCTGAAATCCCCGCGCAGCATATTCTTCATAACCAAGCAGATGAGCTGGCTGAACTTGGAGACGCTGTTGTCTGCCCCGGTTATTTTTCTCCACACTGATATTCGCAACTTGGCCATCGCGCACAACCCGTAGATACGACCAATCTAAAACTACCTGATCGACTGCCTCTTGATATTCTGGGTGGCAAGTTTTTAAAACATGGAGAGAGGTCAAAAGCCGACCCAGATCTAAGCCAGACCAACCATTGTTGCTGTGGTTACCACCATAGTCGATGGGTTTCAGGGTCAAAGTATCATAGGCGCGGTAGGGCAACTCCGCCCCAAATAGCTCCATTTCTTGCAAGGCACCGAGAAAGTGGCGCACGCGCTGATCAAAGGTTTCTGGGGAAATTATATTAAGGGTACGGGCCGCATGGAGTGCAGCCAAATAATCTCCCATTCCCCACGCGGTTATGCCTTCTAGATCGCTTCGATCTGGCACCAGACCCGTTTTTCGATGGTTGGTTTCAAAATATTGCCAGGCGATTTCTGCGTAACGACGATCAGCCGGATTTATTTCCTCGCCTGGGGCAGGACAATTACTGGATTTTACTGGGCGCACGGGGGCGATCGCCGCCACATCAATTTCTTCAGCTTGGGGCGCACAACTAACCGTAGCACTATTGGTAAGTGACGCAATGGGAGCAACTGAAACCCTTGGAACAGGGGAGCTAGCGATTGAGCTTTGCCCCTCAACCATCGGTTTAAAACCCCTGGCTTTGTAATAGAGAATTTCAAGGATCAACCCATTGGTATTCCCCGTCAAAATATCGTTGAGGGGCGGCTGCGGATCATAGAGGCCCGACTCATAAATCCCCGCATAGTAACCTCTACCGGAATTTGTACTGTCTTTGATATGGTCAAAAACTTTCTGGGCATAGGCATCGTCAGGATAAATGTAGCGCCAACCGAATGCTGATTTTGAACTGAGAGTGCGTAGTTCTGGATATGCTTCGTTGTTTTCTGTGATCACAGCCCAGGGCTGACCATTGGCATAAACCGTGTTGTAGAGAAAGTGGGGGGCCTGATTAATATTATCTTCTGAAACAGAGGTCAACAGTCCTGTCTCTTCATAACGCCGTTTTTGTGCTTCAAATACCCGACGAGCATGGTCTGCCCGTTCTCCCTGTAAGCCAAATTCGATGGCATCTAAAATGTAGGCTTCGCTGACGACGTAGTTATTAGCATTAGTCTCAAAGTAATCGCGGGTATCAACCGGAATTTGCACACCATAGATATCGACAAATTCAAAAGGTTCGTGGGCGATCGCCGCTGGTACCTCAAATCCCCAGAGAGAATAACCCCGGGCTGCATATTCCTCATAGCCAAGCCGCCCCTCCTGTACCTTGAGGGTCGAGCCGTCGGGTAAAATCATTGCACCATAGAGGCTGCCATTTTCAACGGACTCCGCAACATTCCAACTTGAAACAATGCCAGAAATCCAGTCTGAATATTGAGGATGGCACCTTTGGACGATATGAAAAGCAGCAAGGAGACGGCCTATATCAAGGGCAGACCAGCCAATGCCTCGTTCAATGGCATTGTTGCCATAGTCTACGATCTCTTTAGTTGCGCTGTTATAGACTTTATTGGGCAGGGTATTTTCAAAGAGGGGCAGTTCGGCGAGGCTCGTCAAAAACTGATTTAATCGACTATCAAAGTCCTCTTGGTTGATCAGTCCTATCCCCCGTGCCGCATTCATCGCCATTAAGTAATTACCTAAATCCCACATCGTACTAGCTGGGAAACTCCCAGCAGCATTTGATAATCCAGTACTGGGTTGTACATTATCTACAAAGTATTGCCAAGCAGACTGGGCATATTTTTGCTCTTCCGGGGTCAGAGGTATGGCGATCGCCCCACACATTTCTGGAGCAGATTGCGCTTTTACCAGTGGAGTTGGCATAAAATTCAGCCCGTAGGATAAAAAAAGACCGAAAACCAGACAAACGAGAATAACCTTAGATCTGCGAATCATGTAAGAAAAAGACATGCGCTCTTAATTCAAATAATAGAAAAGCAATATCAGTCGCACTTAGATTGAGGCTGGCTGAAAAATGAAGACGAAGAGTAATCACTCCAGGGAATAACCATTGAGATAACTCGATGATTAGAAGTTGAACTTGGTTGGGGCGGGATTTTTTTACTTAAGTATTCCAAGAGAATAATCAGTCCGATACCAGATAGCACCCCCGCAATTACGGTACCTATAACCAATATTGTGGGGGGAGCTTCAAAATTCTCATCATCCATAAATCAAAAAACATCCTCACCAAGTGTCAAGCAATACGTAAAAATAATTAATACTCTTGATGACTTAGCCTCATTGGCTTACTTTTATTAGAATGACAGTATAACAATATTTTAAAAAGCAAAACATTCTAGTTAACAAAGTCTGATACTAATATTAATCCTGAGTTTTAAACAAAACAAATAACTACTTTAGCCTGCCTGGATTACTCCAGCGCAATATACACATATCTTTTTTGTGTTATCTACTAAGTCCTGTCAAACAAAAATGAAACCAGCCGCCGAAATCCTTCTCATTGATGATGATGCCCTATCCAGAAAGCTAGTTAAACATATTTTAATCAAAGCGAATTATCGAGTGATTGAAGCGGAAAATGGAGAGCAAGGGATCTCACTCTTTCAAGAGCGATCGCCAGCTTTGATTTTAGTAGATGCTTTGATGCCCGAACTTGACGGCTTTGATTTTTGTCAGATTATTAGAGAGTTTCCACAGGGCAAAGATACTCCCATAATGATGTTAACTTCCCTTGGAGATAATCAATCTATCGATAAAGCATTTCAAATAGGTGTCAGTGATTTTATTACAAAACCCATTCGCACTTCAGTCTTGCTTGGACGGATTCAACATATGTTAAAACTTGTTGATACAATACAAGCACTACGCGACAGTAAAAAAGTATATCAAACACTTGTAAGCAGTCTTCAAGAAGTTTTATTTCACCTTACTCCAGAGGGATATATTACTTTTGTGAATCCGGCTTGGTATCAAATCATGGGCTATCAGCCAGATGAAACAATTGGTCAAAATTTTCTCGATTTTCTTCATCCCAAAGAGAAAAATCATAATCAAACAAAGCTGCAAAAAGTACTAGGAAATAGCAAGATAAGGGCCTATAAAACTCGTTTTATTACGAAACTAGAAGAAGTTCGTTGGGTAAATATTCAAATTTCCGGAAAAATCGATAAAAAATCACTAGAATCATCCGGAATCGCTGGCAGACTATACGATATTACTAAAGATTTTTATAATGAAAAATATCGTCGATTAGAACATATAATTAACAAAATTATTTCCCGCTCCGACAGTACCAATCTAACCATTCAATACATATTACAAGCAATTAGCGGAAATTTAGGGTTTTCCCTTGCAGAATTCTGGCTATTAGATCCCCAAAAACAAGAATTAAAAAAAACTGTTCATTGGCATTTAAAAAAATATGAAATCAAAAGTTCAAACAATGTACCTGACTCTTTTTATCTAGAAGATTGGATGGAAAGTATTTATGATATTACATCTCACATCAGTGAAATCCAGTCTCAACAAGAAATCCTTGAGGTCGAAAGTACGCATCAATCTTCCCAGATCATTTCATTTAAATATGCTCAAAACTGCATCCTTAATCATAGCAAAGAAACGCTAGGCTTAATGGTATTTTTTGATACAAAACAACAAAAAAGAAATGATATTCTCTCAAGGGGTTTAGAGGTTTTAGGAAAACAAATTGGACAGTACCTCAAAAGAAAACAAATTGAAAAAGAACTACAACAAAAAAATGATCTGCTGCAATTTGAACTTGATCAGGCGGCACATTATGTAGAGTCACTATTGCCGCATGAAACCCTTTCTAAGACGCACTCCTCAGTACAAATTGAAACACTTTTTAAGCCCTCCAATGCTCTCGGTGGAGATATCTTTGATTATGTATGGCTTGATCCAGAGAACCTGATGTTCTATGTTTTAGATGTCGCAGGCCATGGCATCAAATCTTCGCTGCTTTCAGTATCAATTTTAAACATCCTACGTCAACAGGATTATACAAAAATGAATTTGTATGAGCCTGAAATTGTTTTAGGGAATCTAAATCGATTGTTTCAAATTAATGAGAGTGGTGAAGATTATTTCACTATCTGGTATGGTGTTTTAAATAAAAAATCTAATATCTTGAAATATGCTTCAGCGGGTCATCCTGAGGCTTTTCTTCTGACTCCAAATAAACAAAAAGCAGATTATGAAGTTCAAGGTCTAAATTCAGGCAATATTGCTGTAGGGTTATTTTCTAACTTTCCTTTTATATCGGCTGAAATTGAAGTAACAAAAGAAAGTCGACTTTTCCTTTTTAGCGATGGCACCTATGAATTTTTTATCAATGAAAACAAAAACATATTTGGGCTACAAAACTGGCGTCAGTTAATCTTGTCCTATGCTCGATCACATTCATCACCCGATTTGCAATTTCTTTTTCAACAAATCAACCATCTCAATTATGACTACGAGTTGGAGGATGATTGTTCAATCATGGAAATAATATTTTAATCAAAAATATCTCATGTATTTAGGTCACGTCATTTTAAAACTAAATTTCTCGAAGAAATAGCTTTCAAAAAAACAAACTCAAAAACTCCAATGACGTAAAAAATTACAATGAATTAATACCGAATCGCTTGAATTTTACCTTTTGTCAGAGAAGGAGTAACCCATCATTAATACAATTATAGAACGAATGAACTGTTGGCCCCGGAGTGCTTGCGGGGAGCCAGTAACTTTTGGATTCTTTATGGCAATCGGACTAGCCAAGACCCTGAATTGTGCTTAGAATAGTTTAGGTCCCTGGAGAGGTGGCAGAGTGGTTGAATGCGGCGGTCTCGAAAACCGTTACTGGGGCAACTCAGTCGGGGGTTCGAATCCCCCCCTCTCCGTTTTAAGATTGACCTCGATAAAAGGAACGTCGTAAGCGTTTGAGTTGCTGCCGGAGGTAGTCCGTATTGGCAGGCTGTTCACCGTAGCGCCAGTTGACATAGGCTTCGGTCAGTTCCGTCAAAATTTCTAAGGTTTCAGGACGATATTGTGGTTGAATCGTCCGCAAAAACTCCCAAGGAGTTTGGGTACGTTGTTTTTGGTGCCCTTTGTTTTGGAGCAGCAGGAGCATTTGTTGGTAGAGCTGTTCCATCATCGGTAATCGAGCAAAGCGACGCCGTTGGAACCAGTTGCGAATTTGTTTAATGACAAACCAACCACCCATGCTGGCGACAGCAACGGCGATCGCCCCCGTAATGGCCCCAACGAGGCCACTGGAAACAAAGCCCCACAGCCGCGAAATTACATATCCCAGTATTTTCAAGGTCGTAAACCAAAGCCCCTCAAAGAAGCCAAGAATCGGCGACGGCACCCAACCCGCAACCCAACGCCAAAATGATCTCAATACGCCAAAAGCGCCGCTATCCTCAAAGGAAGGCGGCACAACTTCATAACCCGGCAGTGGATTGAACGCAAACCAACCCTGACCAGGAAAATAGGCTTCTGTGACAGCGTGGGCATCGGTATTGTGGACGAGGTAATAGCCCGTAAATGGATTAAAATCTCCCTGGTCAAATCCCGTTGCAAACCGAGCCGGAATCCCAATAGAGCGCAACATAATTGTGAGGACTGTGGCGTAATGATCGGCGTAGCCCCCCTTGTATTTGAACAGGAAGGCCTCAACAAGATCTTCATCGTCTGCGAAGAACGGAATTTCTTGGGCTTGGGGGAAGCGTTGCTTCAACCCTTGGGCGAGATAGAGAGCCTTTTCGTAGGGGGAAGTGATGGGGCTATTGGCCTGGGAGAGAATTTCCTCGGCAACGGCCCTTACCTCCGCTTTTATCTCTGGGGGGACATCTAGATATTTCTCGGTGACAAAGGGCGGATAATCTGTCCCTGCTGCCGCCAATTCCGTCCGGTTACGGTAGGGTACTTTAGAAACAACGGTATAGGTTAGACCTTCTAAAAGTCCCAAAGGCGATCGCAAATTTCCCTCTGGATCTTGGCCAATCTCCGCCGTGGGAAAATAAAGCTCCGTCGGATACTGCATCGCCGGGACAATGTTCGGCAAAGACAAAACGGCGGTATAGCTCTGGATAATTTTTTTCTTTTCCACTGGGTTGGGGATAAAAGGCGTTAGGAAAAAACGTCCTGCCCAACGGGAACGCTCCGTGAGTTGCAAATCATCGGCATTGGTGACTTCCCAGCCCTGGCCTGTGTAACGGTCAAAGGACATCACGCGCCAAAAACCAGGGGCCTGCGATCGCACCCGCATCACCAGCACCTTTTCCATCTCACCCCGGAGATTTTGGTTGATTTTGCTATTGAAACCGTAATACTGAGTTTTATCGAGTTCCCCTTGACCTTCGCTGGGACTACTACCTTCACCCGTGCCTGCCCCAGTACCCGGACTATTCCCAAAGGTCGCACCATCGGCGTTTTCATTTCCTTCGCCGCCAGGATTCTCGTAACCGGGATTGACGAGGCTAAGGTTAGTCGGGCTAAAACGTTCATTTTCAGGGGCATCGGCGGGCAAACTCACAGGCAAGGTGCTGAGTTGATAGCCAGGAAAACGGGGCATGATGCTAAAGAGTCCCAAGCCCAATACCAAGGTAATCCCCAAAATTGCGCCCAGGCGTTTGGGCGACAGGGGAGAATTTTTCAGGAGGTCAGCGCGGCCTTTACGGGCACTGGAGCGCTGCGGCCAAAGGAGCGTCTCCAAGCCAGCTAGGCCAAGGCGCGAACGGTAATCTAAAACTAGAACAGGGAGGGCGATCGCCAAAAATAGAATTAACCAGGGCGCAAAGGTTAGCGTTTGAGAAACAGTGCCCGCCACCCCCAACAAAATAAGGCCGATCACCATCGAATAACCCAGATCCTTTCGGCGGGGCAAATCGAAGCTATGGAGAATTTGCAGTTGAATGAGGAGCTCTGCCAGCACCAAGCGCGTATCGTTTAAATTGGCATACAGATTCCGGAAAAAGAGCAACAGCATGCCCAACATGCCGATGGCAATAAAAAATTTTGCCCCCACATTCGCCTTCTGACGGTTTTGCCAACTCCAGACTCCCCCCAGGAGCGTTAAGGGCACCGCTAGAACACTGATCGGCCAGCCAAACCAGATCATGTTTCCTTCTGAAGCCACATCCGTCGCAATAATGCCGACAACCACCAATAGCTGTACCAAGGCCCGCAGCAGTACGGAATCTTCGCTTTGGGGTTTGGGAAAATTACGCAATTGGGCCACTAAATCCGCAAAGGATTTCGGTTTGAGGCGTTGGGAAGAGGGTGATGTCATCGTGCTGTAGGCGGAAATCAAAAACCTTCTACTAGACTACCCTTATCCTTCAAATTCAGCACAAATCCCACTGACGCTATAAAACGGAACAGCAGCCTACAGTTTTTTTTGAATCCTGACGTAAACCGACAAATTCCAGAATCGTGAAATTTTATGGCCCAATTAGCAAGACTATCGGGTGATTTAATTTTTGTACTCCCCAGGCAAGATTCGAACTTGCGACCAATCGATTAACAGTCGACCGCTCTACCGCTGAGCTACTGAGGATTGTGTAGCGCGTTGTGTTCCAACGGTTTAACATTGTAGCCACAGTTTTTGGATTTGGCAATACCTTGGTTCAAGTTTTTTTTGAGCCGGTTGAACTTTTTGGGTAAAGGTTCAGTCTAAAGGGACGTGCGATGACTGGAGAGGGATATGCCCGATCAAGCTGTTGACCACCCTACTGCCATTTCGGATAGGGAATTGGTTTGTCTTTGCCAAGGGAAAATAGGGTCTATTCGGGGGCGGCGCGATCGCCAAAGTTTCCGAATCCTGTACCGACGCTATCACCAAAAGGTACGGTCTACCCTGTATCAACTCTGTGGGGTGGCGCTCTTGGATGATTTAGTTCAAGAGGTTTTTTTAAAGGCCTGGCAGGGGCTCCCGCGCCTCAAAAATCCGGACTATTTTGCCACCTGGTTGTACCGCATTACTTGGAATGTGGCGACGGATCAACGGCGACGCTTTGCGAAGCAGATGACCTTAATCACAGGCTTAGAGGCGCAAATTGGTGCGGTGACAGATCCTAGGCCGGAGGGGCTGGGTCAAATTTATTATCAAGATTTGGTGCAACGGGGTTTGCAATCGCTAAGCTTGGAACACCGGGCGGTCTTGGTGCTCCATGATCTCAAGGATCTGCCCCAAAAGGAGGTGGCTGAAATTCTTGGGATTCCGCCAGGAACGGTGAAATCTCGCCTCCACCATGCCCGACGATCGCTGCGTCAGTTTTTAGAAACCCAAGGAGTCAGTCTATGAATTTCCATGACCATGACAACTTAATTCGGTTTTTAAAGAACCACGAACCCTACGGGCCACCGCCACCAGGGGATCACGAAGAAAGGCTTTTGGCACGACTCAACCAAACAGAACCGTCAAACCTGACAGCTTCGTCCCAGGGGAAATGGTGGGTTCCGACAGTGGTTGCTGCCGGGTTTGTGCTCGTGGTTGGCCATGGACAACTGCACCAGGAATTTGGGACGCTGCCGGAGGTGATGCCGCAACAGTATTGGGGGAGAGTTGAACAACCCCAGCCACAGGCGATCGCCGGGGGAGCCGATGAAGAACTGGAGGCCTTTCTTGAAGAAAGCTGGTCTTACTCCTTTGGGGAGCACCTTTACCAGGAACAGGAACTGTCCTACGAGTACGTTGATTTTGTTGTCAATACTGATCCCTAGTGCTTCGCAAAACATTCCTAAATTTCAACACTGGGCTAATGCCGTCTTAGCGGAATCTGTGATTAGTTTTGGAGATGAATTTTAATCATGTTTAAAAAACAAGTATTAATGGCTTCTGCGGTGGCCCTCTCGTTGACAGGGGAAATGGCGATCGCCGACTCAACCACGAAAGCCACCCACTTCACCGTTGCCCCAGCACCAGTCCTCATGAGCCAAGGGGATGAGCAGGAAGCAGATCTCGTTGATCGGCTTGACCTCAGTACCGCCCAGAGACAACAAATTCAGGGAATCCGCGCCAATTACCGTAGCCAAATGGGAGCCAAACGGGCAGCAATTCAACAGGCAAAAAATACCATGCGGACATTAATGCGCAATAGCACGACTACCCGCAATCAATTAGAGGCCCAACACCGTACCATTACAAACCTGCGCCAAGATTTAGCAGACCTCCATTTCCGGCAGATGTTAGACATTCGTGAAGTGCTCACCCCCGCCCAACGGGCAGAATTAGCGCAGCACATGGCCCAAAAACGCCAGGGCGATCGCTTCCAACGGTGGCGGAGCTGGTTTGGCTGGCGACAATAGTCAAAATTATTGAGACGAGCCTTGCACTTTGCGCCAAATTTCCCCGAACCACAACACAAAAGAGGTTCCTCCGATAATCCATAGCCAATCGCGGCAGGCCAGGGGGACGGTACGAAAGGCACTGCTTCCCCACTGCACCATGGCCACTTGACCGATAAAAATGGTGGCAATAATCGCGCTAAAAGCTGGATTTTTCGAGAGCCCTGTAAACGCAGAAATCGAGAGGCCAAAACAGCGGGCATTAAATAAATTCCACAGTTGCAGAAAGACGAAAATCGCGAAAAAGACGGAAAGCTCGTAGGTATTGATGGTGCCATCGCGCATTTCATATTCCAAAATGCCTACCATCAGCACCAAAAATCCACACCCTAAGAAGGCAATTTGTTTGGCCATGGCCCCGGTGATGATAAATGCCTCGGCTTGACGGGGCGATCGCCCTAGGACTTCTGGATTAGGGGGTTCCGTGGCTAAGGCCAGGGCAGCAAAGGTATCCATAATCAAATTGACCCACAGCATTTGGGTCACCGTTAGGGGAAGCTCAATGCCAATAAATGGCCCCAAAAGGGCTGTCCCCAGGGCTACCACGTTAATGGTGAGCTGAAAGAGAAGAAATTTTTGAATATTTTCATAGAGCGATCGCCCCCAGAGCACCGCATTAACAATGCTGCTAAAGGAATCATCTAAAAGAATAATGTCACTGGCTTCCTTGGCGATCGCCGTACCACTCCCCATGGCGAGACCCACCTGGGCCTGTTTGAGGGCCGCCGCATCATTCGTCCCATCCCCCGTCACACCAACCACTTCTCCCGATTGTTGGAGCAACTTCACCAAGCGTAATTTATCTAGGGGGCAAGCGCGGGAGAGGATCTTTAAGGACTTCACGGCTTCCCGTGCAGTATCATCATCCATCGCAGCAAACTCTGGCCCCGTCAGGTGCAAGGCTTTAAAGTTGACCTCTTCTGTTTGGTGCCAGAGGCCAATTTGTCGGCCAATTTCCCTCGCCGTTTGGGGACTATCACCGGTAACAATTTTGACCTGAATGCCGGCACGGAGACAGGCTTTAACGGCGGCGGGGACATCGTCCCGCAGGGGGTCAATAATCGCAAAAAAACCAAGCCATACCAGGTGCCGTTCGATTTCGGTGATTTTAAAATGCTTGAGATCCCCCAGGGGACGGTAGGCAAAACCCAGGGTCCGCATCCCCCGGCTTTGGTAGTCTTGGAGCGTTTTGATAATGGCAGCCCGTTCGGTGAGGGGCATAACCCCACCAGCACTTAATTGATAATCACAGCGTTTGAGTACGACTTCTGGAGCGCCTTTAACGTAGAGAACTTCCTCTTGCAAAATGGGCGATTTGCCGAGGCTGGTCATGTACTTTTTTTCGGCAGAAAATGCCCCCTGGGAACTGAGGTCAAAATTGTAACGGTAGTCGAGGTAGTCAAGGTTTTGTTGATCGAGCCAGAGTAAAAGGGCTCCCTCTGTGGCGTTCCCAATGACCGTGGGCAGCGCTTGGGTGGCGTACTCTAGGTCGGCGGTACTGTTAGCGGCGATCGCCTCGGCGAGCACCTGACGAACATGGGTGGCTTGCGCCGGTTCAGCCTCCACCAGCCCAGGGATACAGGTCTCATGGACATGCATTTGATTACAGGTCAATGTTCCGGTTTTATCGGAGCAGATCACGGTGGTTGCGCCAATGGTTTCACAGGCATGCATCCGCCGCACCAGATTATTTTCGGCGGTCATGCGGCGCATACTGTAGGCCAAAGACAAGGTGACACTCATGGCCAGTCCTTCCGGCACAGCCACCACGATAATCGTCACGGCCACCATGAAGTAATTGAGGAGGGCCAGCCCCACATCTAGGGGGAGCCATTCTCTCACTGTGGGGGACAGCCAGTGGGTAGCAACACCATAGCCGAGACTCC
>Ga0213835_101077_pt1 | contig 19091 bp, 22 predicted proteins | sample SWPATP01_FD_160576 | JGI IMG/M metagenome (GOLD analysis project Ga0213835, IMG submission 160576) | Coastal seawater microbial communities from Marineland, Florida, United States - SWPA TP0 #1 | ecosystem: Environmental > Aquatic > Marine > Coastal | place: USA: Florida | collected 2016-08-05 | reverse complement strand
TTTTTTTTAACTGGAGAAGAGTGCGAAGCATGGGTAACAAGAAGCTGGTACACACGATGCGCATGCCGGTGCGCTGGGGCGACATGGACGCGATGGGCCATGTCAACAACGCCGTTTATTTCCGCTACATCGAAACGGCGCGCATCGCCTGGCTCGAACAGATCGGCGCCTTGCCCGACCCGACCGGGACCGGACCGGTGCTGATCAATGCGCAGTGTTCCTTCCTCAAGCAGCTGAAGTACCCGGCTGAGATCGAGGTGGCTTCGTATGTCGGGCCGCCGGGGCGCTCGAGCTTCGAGATGACCCACGTGATCCGGCTGGTGGGCGCGGACGGGGAGCCTGGCGCCCTGCATGCGGAAGGCATGGCGAAAATCGTGTGGGTCGATTTTGCGGCCGAAAAGTCGGTGGCGCTGCCTGACGACGTGCGCGCTTTATTGGCGGTGGAGTGAAGAAGTGCCCGTAAGGGCGTCAAAAAAATATGACGATCGTGACAATCTGTGAGATTCTTTTCGCTTGCAGTGTGGCAATATGCAGCCTGCTTGAATCGTCCCAATCCTGATTGCTGCGCCGCGTGCGCCGTATGCATACCGTAACCATTCCAGCCGATCGCATATGCATCATGTATTCAATTGCGTGATGCGCAGGACTTAGTTGGTGGCAATCACCTCGCTTGCATAATCTGTTGTTTAACGGTTCCGCAGTGCAAGGGCAATTGTTCCGCCGGGCAAAACCAGCGATTATAATTCGATCCAATTCTCGACGGCTCACGCTTTCCGTCTAACACTTTTCGGTTGAATCAATATGCGTAAAAACGAGGTCAGTTTCTCGATTGCCCGGCATGCCGCCTGGGCACCGGGGGTGACCTCGCCGCAAGCCTGGGCCGCCTGGGCCGACCAGCCCTGGACCATCGAAGCCGGCGAAGAGCCGAAGGTTGCCGCCATGCCGGCCATGCTGCGCCGGCGCGCCGGCTTCCTCGGCCGCATGGCGCTCGAGGTGGCCTATGCCTGCCTCGGGCAGGATGCCGATGTGCCGACCGTGTTTTGCTCGCGCCATGGCGAGGTCGGGCGCGCGCTCGGGCTGCTGGGCGACCTGGCGCGTGGCGATCCGCTGTCGCCGACCAGCTTCGGGCTGGCGGTGCACAACGCCAGCGCCGGGCTGTTCTCGATTGCGCGCGCCGACCGTGCGAACCACATTGCGCTGGCCGCCGGCCCCTCCACCGTTGAACACGCCGTGATCGAAGCCTGCGGCCTGCTGGCCGACGGCGCCACGATGGTGCTGCTGGTGGCCTGCGACGAGCCCTTGCCGGCCTTGCTGTCGGCATTCGAGGATTGCCGCGAGCAGCCCTATGCGTTTGCCTGGGCCATGGTCGCGGCCGATGGTGACACCCCGGATGCCGTGCGGCTGGCGTGGGCGACGCAAGCTACGGATGCCGATGCCGTTTTGTCGGACACGCCAGGCGGGCTCGACGTGCTGCGCTTCCAGTTGGGGCAGGTCGCACCGCTCGAACGCAGCGTGGGAGCCCAGCGCTGGACCTGGAGCCGCGATGCTTGCTAAGGCCTGCCGCGGCTGGCGCGTGCTCGCCACAGGCCTGAGCTTTGCCTTGTTTGGCCTGGGCGGCCTGGTGCTGCGTCTGCTCGTGTTTCCGCTGCTGGCGCTCTGCGTGCGCACCCCGCAATCGCGCGTGCGCGCCGCCCGCGCCACGATCCGCCTGGCCTTCCGCGGCTTTGTCGGCGTCATGCGCGGCCTGGGCGTGCTGCGCTACGAGGTGCAGGGACTGGACAAGCTGGAACGCGGCGGCCAGCTGATCCTGGCGAATCATCCGACCCTGATCGATACCGTCTTCCTGATCGCTTTCGTGCCGAACGCCGACTGCATCGTCAAGGGCGGCCTGTGGAACAACCCCTTTACCGGCGGTCCGGTGCGCGCCGCCGGCTATGTCCGCAACGACGGCGGGCCGGCACTGGTCGACGATTGCATCGCCTCGCTGCGTGCGGGCGGCAACCTGATCGTCTTCCCGGAAGGGACCCGCACGCCGCGCGGCGGCACGATGGAACTGAAACGCGGCGCCGCCAACATCGCGGTGCGCGGCGCGCAGCCGGTGACGCCGGTGCTGATCGACTGCACACCGCTCACGCTGGGCAAGGGCGACAAGTGGTGGCACGTGCCGCCGCGCCAGGCCCGCTTTCGGATCGAAGTCAAGGACGACATCGGGATCGAGCCGTTCACCGGCCCCGGCGTCTCCGACGTGATGGCGGCGCGCCGCCTCACCGCATACCTGCAACACTATTTTATGGAAGAAGGCCAGCACCATGCTTGAACAGGAAGTGAAAGAACTGATCGTCGACGTCCTCCAGCTGGAAGACATCACGCCCGCCGAGATCGACAGCGAGGCACCCCTGTTCGTCGAAGGACTGGGCCTCGATTCGATCGACGCGCTGGAAATCGGCGTGGCGCTGCAAAAGCGCTACGGCATCACGCTGTCGGCCGAATCGCAGGAGACGCGCCGCCATTTTGCATCGGTGCGCGCGCTCGCAGCGATGATCGAAGCAAACCGCAAGAAGTGAGGAAGCCATGGTAATCATTAACGACATGAGCCGCGACCAACTGTTCGTCTGGATCGCCGACCTGCTCGCCGAGATGTTCGAACTCGACCGCGATACGCTCACGCCCGCGTCGAACCTGTACACCGACCTCGACATCGACAGCATCGACGCCGTCGACCTCGCCGTCAAACTCAAGCAGATGACGGGCAAACGCCTGCAGCCGGAAGTGTTCAAGACCATCCGCACGATCGACGACGTCGTCAACGCGCTGGCCGGCCTGACGGAAGAGCAGGCGGCCTGACTTCGTGCTGTGGAATGCGCTGACCGGTGTACTGACGCTGGTGTACCCCCTCGCCATCTGGCTTGGCCAAGGCAGAATCGAACCGCGCTGGCTGGCGGGCCTGCTGCTGGTGACGGCGGCCACGCGCCTGCCGACGCTCAAGCTGAGCGCCGCGGCGCGCTGGAGCGCAGGCGGGGCACTGGTGCTGGTCGCGCTGGCGGTGGCCTCGAATGCGGTGCTGCCCCTGAAGCTCTACCCGGTGCTGGTAAATGCGGCTTTCCTGTGCGCTTTCGGCCTGAGCCTGCTGTCCGGACCCTCGATGATCGAGCGCCTGGCGCGCCTGCGCGAGCCCGACCTGCCGCGCGAAGCGATTCGCTACACGCGGCGCGTCACGCAAGCCTGGTGCGTGTTCTTCGTATTTAATGGCGCGGCCTGCCTCGGCACCGCGCTGTTCTCCACTGAAGCCGTCTGGTCGCTCTACACGGGCGTCGTTTCCTACGTGCTGATGGGTTTGATGTTCGGCGGCGAATACCTGCTGCGCATTCGCTTCAAACGGCTGCATCATGCTTGAATTATTTGATCGACTCGCCGCCCGTCGGCTTGACGCACTGGCCGGCTGGCGCGACGGGATGGCCGTTTCGCACGGCGAACTGCTGGCGCGCGCGCGTGCCTGGACTGCGCTCGGCGAACGCACCGCGGTGCGCGACATCGCCCTCTACCACGAGGACAGCCTCGAATTCGCGGCCGCCCTGATCGGCGCCTGGCTGGCCGCTAAAACCGTGTGGCTGGTGGCCGATACCCTGCCTGCCAGCTGCAACGCGCTGGCCGGCGAGGTTGGCGCCTTCTGGGGCGCGTTCCCCGCCGTGCATGCGCCCTGCGCGCCGGCGGCCGGCGACAACTGCACGCGCGAATGGGATGCGCCGGGCCCGGATTTCCCCGCATTGGTCGTCTATACCTCGGGCAGCACCGGCACGCCGACCCCGATCCGCAAGCGCTTCGTCCAGCTCACGTCCGAACTCGACGCGCTGGAAACGCAATTCGGCGCGCGCGTCGGCAATGCGGCGGTAATCTCGACCGTATCGCACCAGCACATCTACGGCCTGTTGTTTCGCGTCCTCTGGCCACTGGCCGCCGGCCGGCCGGTGCACGGGCTGCGCCATGAGTTTCCGGAAACCCTGGCCCCGGCCCTGGCCGCCGGCCCTTGCCTGCTGCTGGCCAGCCCGGCCCACCTGAAGCGCCTGCCCGAGCATCTCGACTGGCAAGGCGCTGCTGCACAGCTGCGCGCGGTGTTCTCCTCGGGCGGCATGCTCGAGTTGGACGCGTCGCTGCACGCGCGCAGCCTGCTTGGCCAGGCGCCGATCGAAGTGTATGGCAGTTCCGAGACGGGCGGCGTGGCCTGGCGCCAGCGGCGCGAAAGTGCTGAGGATGATTGGACGCCCTTCGGTGGCGTCGAATGGCGCGCCGACGCCGATGGGCTGCTGCAGGTGCATTCGGGGCCTGCGGGCGGCTGGCAGCACCTGGCCGACCGCGTCGAGGGCAGCGCCGGCGGGCGCTTCGTGCTGCGCGGGCGTGCCGACCGCATCGTCAAGATCGAAGAAAAACGCGTCTCGCTCGACGCCATGGAAACGGCCTTGTGCGCCAGCGGCCTGGTGCGCGAGGCGCGGGTGCTGGCCTGCCTCGAAGACGCCGCGCGCCAGTCGCTGGCCGCCTTCGTGGTGCCCAACGATGTGGGGAACGCGCTGTTGGAAGAGGGCGGCAGGAGCGCCTTGCGTGCCCGCCTGCGCGCCGTGCTGGCCGCGTCCACCCATGCGGTGGCGTTGCCGCGCCGCTGGCGCTATCTCGACCGCCTGCCGGTCAACGCCCAGGGCAAGACCACCCAGGCGAGCCTGCTGGCGCTGCTGGCCGGCGACACGCCGGCGCGGCCGCGCTTCCCCGACCTGCGCCTGGTTGACGACGCGCCCGCGCGCAAGCTGTTCACGCTGACGGTGCCGGCCGACCTGCTGTATTTCGACGGCCACTTCACGGTGGCGCCGGTGCTGCCGGGCGTGGTGCAGGTCGACTGGGCGATCCACTATGGCCGCCTGCACTTCGGCCTGACCGGCGGCTTCGCGGGCATGAACGCATTGAAGTTCCAGCAAATGATCCGTCCCGGCGTGCCGCTCAGCCTGGAGCTGACCTGGGACGAGGTCAAGCGCAGCCTGAATTTCCGCTATTTTTCCGACGCCGGCGCACACGCGAGCGGCCGCATCCTCTTAGGAAGCTGAACGACCCATGCTGAACAAAAAATTTTCGCCGGAGCGCCAGAGCGCCTTCGAAGCCCGCTTCGAGGCGCAAAAGATCGCTTTCGGCCCGGTCGTGTTCCAGTGCGTGCGCTATGCGTGGAAGCGCGGCATGCTGCAGGCGATCGCCGACGCCGGCGACACCGGCCTCTCGGTCGAGCAGATGGCGCAGGATGGCCGCTGGACGGCCTATATGCTCAAGGTGGTGCTGGAAACCTGTCTTTCCGCCGGCGTGGTCTACCTCGACGGGGGCCGCTACGTGCTGGACAAGACGGGCTTCGTGGTGCTGACCGACCCGATCACCCAGGTCAACATCGACTTCAACCACGACGTCTGCTACCAGGCGCTGTTCTCGCTCGAACAGTCGCTCGATGCCGGCAAGCCGCTGGGCCTGAAAGTGTTTGGCGACTGGCCGACCGTGTACGAGGGCCTGGCGCAACTGCCCGAGCCGGCGCGCGCCAGCTGGTTCGCCTTCGACCATTATTATTCGGACGGTTCCTTCCCCGACATCCTGCCCGACGTATTCGCGACGGCGCCGAAGCGCGTGATGGACATCGGCGCCAACACCGGCAAATTCAGCCTGGCTGCGCTGGGCGCGAACGCCGGCGTAAAACTGCACCTGGTCGACCTGCCGGGCCAGCTGGCCGTGGCCGACAAGGCCTTGCAGGCGGCCGGCCTGCGCGAGCGCGCCAGCCTGCACCCGACCAACCTGCTCGACGACGCCGCGGCGCTGCCCGATGGCATGGACCTGATCTGGATGAGCCAGTTCCTCAGCTGCTTCTCGGAAGAGGCGATCGCCAGCATCTTCCGGCGCGTGGCCGCCGCGCTGGCGCCGAGCGGCCAGGTGCTGGTCATGGACACCTTCTGGGACCGCCAGCGCTACGACATCGCCGCCTACTGCCTGATCAATACTTCGCCTTACTTCAACAACCTCGCCAGCGGCAACAGCAAGGTCTACGAGAGCGAAGACTACGTGCGCCTGGCGAAAGCGGCCGGCCTGGACCTCGTTACGGCGCGCGACGGCATCGGCTACTGCCATTCGTTGCTGCGCTTCGCCAAGGCTGCCTGAGATGTTCCACCCATGCGTCGTCATCCCCGTCTATAACCACGAGCACGCGATCGGCAAGGTGCTGGCGCAGGTGCTGGCACACGGTCTACCGGTGATCCTGGTCGACGACGGCAGCTCAAAGGCCTGCGCGGCGACGCTCGACCGGCTGGCGCAAGCACACGCCGCCGAAGTGGTGCTCGAACGCCTGGCGGTCAACCAGGGCAAGGGCGGGGCGGTGCTGGCCGGGTTCGCGCGCGCCGCGCAGGACGGCTACAGCCATGTGCTGCAGGTCGACGCCGACGGCCAGCACTGCGTTGCCGACATGGAGCGCTTCCTGGCCGCCGCCCGCGCCCGGCCGCGGGCGGTGGTGGCCGGCTGTCCGGTCTACGACGAATCGGTGCCGGCGCTGCGCCTGTATGCGCGCTACCTGACCCACGTCTGGGTCTGGATCAACACGCTGTCGCTGGCGATCCGCGATTCGATGTGCGGCTTCCGGGTCTATCCGGTGGCGCCGGTACTGGCGCTCGCCAGGCGGCGCCGCCTCGGCCTGCGCATGAATTTCGATATCGAGATCCTGGTGCGCCTGTACTGGGACGGCGTCGAAGTGGTCAACCTGCCGACCAAGGTCGGCTATCCGGAAGACGGCGTCTCGCACTTCAAGGCCTGGACCGACAACGTCCTGATCACGCGCATGCACGTAGCTCTGTTCTTCGGCATGCTGCCGCGCATTCCTTCGCTGCTGGGGCGTAAATGGCGCACCTGACACCTGCGGACACGCGCCACTGGGCCGCCATCAACGAAGCGAGTTTTGTCGCCGGCATGCGTTTGCTGTTCTGGGTCTGCCGCGTGTTCGGACGCTGGCCCTTCCGCGTCGTGCTGTACCCGGTGCTGGCCTGGTACGTCCTGACGAAGCCGCGCGCCCGGCGTGTGTCGAACGACTACCTGCACCGCGTCGGCGCCAGGACCGGCATGATCGGCGTTCTGCGCCACTTCGGCTCGTTCGCCGAAACCATCCTCGACAAGATGCTGCTCTGGGGCGGCCTGTTCGATACCGATCGCGTCGCCATCCATGGCGCCGAGTCGCTGCTGCAACGGATTCGCGAGCGGCGCGGCGCGCTGCTGGTGTGCTCGCACCTGGGCAACCTCGACCTGTGCCGCGTGCTCTCGCTGCGCACGCCCGGCCTGAAAATCACGGTGCTGGTGCACACCCGGCATGCGCAAGCCTTCAACGCCATGCTGGCCAAACTCGATCGACGCAGCCAGCTCAACCTGATGCAGGTGACCGAGATGACGCCGGCTGCGGCGATGCAGCTGTCCGAGCGCGTCGAGCGCGGCGAATTCGTCGTGATCGCCGGCGACCGCGTGCCGGTCTCGAACACGCCGCGTGTTGCGCTCGCTTCGTTCCTGGGACAGACCGCCGCCTTTCCCGTTGGCCCCTACGTGATGGCCTCGGTGCTCGGCTGCCCGCTGTACGCCATGTTCGCCACGCGCGAGGGCGACAGCTACGCGCTCCACTTCGAACGCCTGCGCGAGCAGGTGACGCTGCCGCGCAAGGGGCGCGAAGCGGCGCTGGCCGAACTGGCGGGCGAGTATGCCGCGCGCCTCGAATACCACGCCCGGCGCGCGCCGCTGGACTGGTTCAACTTCTACGATTTTTGGCACTTACCGGATGCGGAACGCGCACATGCAACTCACTGACCTCAGCACCAGCTCTGACAGCGCTCCGCGGCGCACGGTGCGCTTCGACCGCGAGCGCCTGGCCTTGCGCGACATCGTCGACATCGCACGCGGCACGGCGCGCCCGGAACTCTCCAACGACCCGGCCTTTCGCGCAGCGATCGCCAAGGGCGCCGACTTCCTCGACCGCCTGCTGCGCGAGGACGGCGCGATCTATGGCGTGACGACCGGCTACGGCGACTCCTGCACGGTGGCCGTGCCGCTGTCGCTGGTGGCGGAACTGCCGCACCACCTGTACACCTACCACGGCTGCGGTCTCGGTAGCCACCTCACGCCTGCGCAGACGCGCGCGGTGATGGGTGCGCGCCTTGCCTCGCTCTCGAAAGGATTTTCGGGCGTCAGCGTCGGCCTGCTGGAACAGATCGTGCGCCTGTTCGACGCCGGCCTGCTGCCCCTGATCCCGAGCGAAGGTTCGGTCGGTGCCAGCGGCGACCTGACCCCGCTGTCCTATCTGGCGGCGGTGCTCTGCGGCGAGCGCGAAGTGCTGCGCGACGGCGTGCAGGTGCCTGCTGCCCAGGCCTTGCAGGAGGCCGGCATCACGCCGCTGCGCCTGCGCCCGAAAGAGGGCCTGGCGATCATGAACGGCACCGCCGTCATGACGGGCCTGGCCTGCCTGGCCTGGGACCGCGCCGACTACCTGGCCCGTCTCACCACCCGCATCACGGCGCTGGCTTCCTTTGCGCTGGACGGCAACGACCACCACTTCGACGAGACCCTGTTCTCGGTGAAGCCGCATGCCGGTATGCAGGATGTCGCCGCCTGGCTGCGCCAGGACCTGGAGTACGCCGGCCAGCTCGAACGCAACGGCAAGCGCCTGCAGGACCGCTATTCGATCCGTTGCGCGCCGCACGTGATCGGCGTGCTGGCCGACGCGCTGCCCTTCTTCAAGGGCGCCATCGAAAACGAACTCAACAGCGCCAACGACAACCCGATCATCGACGCCGAGGGCGAACGCGTGCTACATGGCGGCCACTTCTACGGCGGCCACATCGCCTTTGCCATGGACAGCATGAAGAACGCGGTCGCGAACCTGGCGGATTTACTCGACCGCCAGATGGCGCTGCTGGTCGACGCACGCTACAACCAGGGCTTGCCGGCCAACCTGTCGGGCGCCGAAGGGGAGCGCGCCGCCATCAACCATGGCCTGAAAGCCCTGCAGATCAGCGCCTCGGCCTGGACCGCGGAAGCGCTCAAATTGACCATGCCGGCTTCGGTGTTCTCGCGTTCGACCGAATGCCACAACCAGGACAAGGTCAGCATGGGCACGATCGCCGCGCGCGACTGCCTGCGCGTGCTCGAACTGGTGAAGCAGGTGGCCGCGGCGCTGCTTGTGACGGTGCGCCAGGGAGTGTGGCTACGGAGCCGGCTGGATGCCTCGCGCACCTTGCCGGCGCCGCTGGCGCGCATGATCGACCTGCTGGGCGAAGATATCGCGCCGGTCGTCGAGGACCGCCGCCTGGACCCCGAACTCCACCTGCTGCTCGGCCGCATTCGCGACCAGGCCTGGAGCCTGTATGCGTAAAGCGAAAACGCCGGCACGCTGGTTCGCCGAAGTCGAGATGGCGGTGCAGTTCTTCGACCTCGACCCGATGCAGATCGTCTGGCACGGCAATTACGTGAAATACCTCGAGGTCGCGCGCTGCGCGCTGCTCGACAAGATCGGCTACAACTACGGCCAGATGCAGGAATCGGGCTATATGTGGCCGATCATCGAAATGAACCTGCGCTATGCCGGCCCGGCCGCCTTTGGCCAGCGCCTGCTGCTGCGCGCCGAGATCGTCGAGTGGGAAAACCGCCTGCGCATCGATTACCTGATCAGCGACCTCGCCACCGGCAAGCGGCTGAACCGCGCCACCACGACCCAGGTCGCGGTCGACATCAAGAGCGGCGAGATGTGCTTCGTCTCGCCCGCCATCCTGTTCGAAAAATTGGGAGTTCCCGCACCATGAAACGTTTCCTTGCCGGCTCGATCTTCGCCGCTGCCTGCGCATCGGCCAACGCTTTTGCTCCACCTTCTGCGCCGATCGTGAAAATCCAGGCCATGCTGGCCAAACCCGAGCAGCTCTGCGGCCGCTTCGAGCAGACCAAGCAGCTGGCCGGCATGAAGAAGCCGCTGGTCTCGAGCGGGCGCTTTTGCGTCGTCGCCGGCAAGGGCGTGCTGTGGCGTACCCTGAAACCTTTCCCGAACACGCTGCGCCTCAAAAAGGACGAAATCGTCCACTTGCAGGGCGAGCGCGTGGCGATGCGGCTCGATGCGAGCCAGGAGCCGACGGTGCGCATGATCAACGGTGTACTGTTTTCCCTACTGGCGGGCGACCTGGGCCAGTTGGAGACCCTGTTCGAGGTCGATGGTTCGGTAAGCGACAGCGGCTGGAAGGTCGCCCTGAAGGCGCGCAGCGCCGCACTGGCGCGCGCGATCGGCGCGATTTCGCTCGACGGCGCGGCCTATGTGCGCACCATCCACATGAACGAGGAAAGCGGCGACAAGACGGAGATCGTGTTCTCCGACATCAAGACCGGCCCCGCCAGCCTGCTGCCTGAAGAGGCGGCGCTGCTGTGAACAGCGGAGGAAATGCGCACAAGCGCCTGGCGCTGCTCTGGGCCCTGGTGGTGTGCCTGCTGGTCGGGCACAACGCCTGGCTCTGGCTGGGCAAGGGCATCGTGCCGGACACCGACATCCTCGCCTTGTTGCCGCTGGACGAGCGCGACCCGGTGCTGCAGCAGTCCTTCACGCACATGGTCGACAGCGCCCAGCAACGCGTCGTGGTGCTGGTGGGCGCGAAGGAGTGGGGCGATGCCGGACGGGCGGCCGACGCCTACCGCGCGGTGCTGGCGCCGCATGGGACGCTGATCAATTTCGACGCGATCGGCGACGCCGCCCAGGCCGGCTGGCTGGCCGGCCTGCAGCGTCACGCCAGCCTGCTGGTCGGCGCCGAACAGGAGCGCCAGTTGCGCACCCAACCGGCGAGCTTCTGGACGGAGTCTGCGCTCGCGCGGGCCTATGGCGCTTTCGGCGGACCGAAGCTGGGCGCCTTCCGCGACGACCCGTTCGGCCTGTTCGCGGGCTGGATGCAGGAGCGCGCCGGCGAAACCCCGGTGCGCCCGCGCGACGGCCGCCTGTTCGTGGAAGGGGAAGGGCGCCAGTATGTGCTGCTGACCTATACCCTGAAGCAGAATGCATTCTCGCTGGGCGCGCAGACGGCATTGGCGCCGCTGCTGGACGCGGCGAAAGCTGCGGCCGCCGGCGCCGTGCCTTCGGCCGAGGTCATCCAGGCCGGCGTCGTGCTGCACGCCGCCGCTGCCGGACGCCAGGCCAGCCGCGAGATCCATACCATCGGCGCCGGTTCCCTGGTAGGCATCGTGCTCCTTACCTGGCTGACCTTCCGCTCGGTCAAACCGATCGCCTTGATCGTGCTGGCGATCGGCATCGGCTTTCTCGGTTCGCTGTCGGTATGCTGGCTGCTGTTCGGGCGCATCCACCTGCTGACCCTCGTGTTCGGAGCCAGCCTGATTGGCGTGGCCCAGGACTACGGCATCTATTTCCTCTGTCACCGGCTCGGCGCCGATCCGCAGCTCGACTCGCCGCGCCTGCTGCGCCGCCTGCTGCCCGGCCTCGGCCTGACCCTGCTGGCCGCCGTCATCGGCTACCTGGGCCTGGCCCTGACGCCGTTCCCGGGCCTGCGCCACATGGCGGTGTTCTCGGCGCTCGGACTGGTGTTCGCCTGGCTGACGGTGGTGTGCTGGTTCCCGGCCCTGATTGGCCCGCGCACCCTGAAGGCAGGCTGGCTGGCGCGCCGTTACCGGGGTCTTGCCGCCCGCTGGCCGCGCTTCTCGGCCCAGCCTTTGAGCCTGGTCTTCGTCGCCGTGCTGGCGGTCTTCATTGCCGCCGGCTGGTCGCGCCTGAGCGTGAACGACGATATCCGCTCGTTGCAATCCTCCCCTCCGGCACTGGTGCGCGACCAGGTCAAGCTGGGCAAGCTCCTCGACGCCCCGAGCCCGGTGCAGTACTACCTGGTGCGCGGCGCCTCGAATGAAGAGGTGCTGCGGCGCGAAGAAGCGCTCAAGGGCCGCCTCGACGGCCTCATCGCGCAGGGCCATATCAAGGGCTACCAGGCGCTCTCGAACTGGGTGCCCTCGCTGCGCACCCAGGCCGCGCGCCTGACCCTGGTCGACACCACCTTGCTGGCCGGCGAGGGCCCGCTGGCCCAGTTGGCGCAGGCAATCGGCGAAGACGCCGAGTGGGTGGCCGCCACCCGCGCCCACCTGCGCACGAATGCGGTGCCGCTGCGGCTGGACGACTTCATGCGCACCTCGGCCAGCGCGCCGTGGCGCCACCTCTGGCTGGGGCAGGTGGACGGGCAGTACGCCAGCATCGTCGCCCTGCGCGGCATGCGCTATGCATCGATCCCGCTGCTCGCGCGCGCCGCCGATGGCATGGCCGGCGTGCAGTGGGTCGACAAGGTGGGCGGCATCTCTTCGGTGCTGGGCCGCCACCGCGCCTGGATGGGCTGGGTGGTGCTGGGCGCATATGGCGTCGTGTTCCTGGTGCTGCTGCCGCGCTACCGCGGCCGCACCTGGCGCGTACTGGCGCCGACCGCCACCGCCAGCCTGCTGACCCTGGCCCTGCTCGGCTTCGCCGGCCAGAGCCTGCAACTGTTCCACTTGCTGGCGCTGATGCTGCTGCTGGGCGTGGGCGTCGACTACGGCATCTTCATGCAGGAAGAGCCCGAGCGCGGCGACGACGCACCCTGGCTGGCGGTCGGGCTGTCCGCCGCCAGCACCATCCTCTCGTTCGGCCTGCTTGCCCTGTCCAACACCCCGGCGCTGCAAGCCTTCGGCCTGACCATGCTGGCCGGGACCGCGCTGGTCTGGCTCGGCGCCCCCTGTTTTACCGTCACCAAGGAGGAAGTCCATGCTGCGCCCGTCCTGGCTTGACCGCACTATCCTGCTTGCCGCCGCGGCCGTTGCCGCATCATTGGCGAGCTGCACCGCGAAGGAAGAAGTCCCCGCGCGCCTCGGCCTGCGCCTGGCCCCGGCTGCGCTGGGCGAATCGATCAGCGTGCAGCAGCACCTGACCGTGCAGCGCGCCGGCAGCACCAACGACCTCGACGCCGCCCTGGAGGTCGATCCGGCCAAGGTCAGCCTGGTGGGCCTGGCGCTCGGCATGCGCGTGCTGAGCCTCGAATTCGACGGCAAGGAATTGACGGAGTGGCGCCACCCGATGCTGCCCAGGCAGGTGCGCGCCGCCGACGTGCTCGAAGACGTGCAGCTGACCCTGTGGCCGGCGGCCGACATCGCGCGGGCGCTGCCGGCCGGCTGGAAGATCGAGGACCAGGGACTGCGCCGCACGCTGCGGCGCGAGGGCGAAGTCGTGGCCACGATTGACTACAGCGGCACCACGCGCTGGAAGGGCAAGGCGGTACTCGACAACCTGCGCTACAAATACAAGCTGACCATCGAGTCGGCCGCTGAATGAGGGAATGATGGTGTATTTGAACGATTGCGCGCTCATTTGCGCGCTCGGCGCCGACCGCGAGACGATCCGGCAAAGCCTGCTGGTCGATGCCGCGAGCGGCCTGCGCGTCTCGGACGCCTGCTCGCCCGGCCGCCCTCTGCCCCTCGGCCGCGTCGAGGGCGCCTTGCCCAGCCTCGCGCACCTGCCGCTGCCGATGCGCAGCCGGAACAACGCGCTGGCGCTCGCCGCGCTGGCCCAGATCCGGCCCGCGGTGGATGCGGCGATCGCGCGCTACGGCGCCGACCGCGTCGGCGTCATCGTCGGCACCAGCACTTCGGGCGTGGGCGCAACGGAAAGCGCCATCGCCGCGCACCAGGCCGGCGGCGCGCTGCCCGAAGACTTCCACTACGGCCAGCAGGAGATGGGTTCGCCCGCCGCACTGCTGGCGCACGAACTGCAGGTTGGCGGCCCGGCCTATGTCCATTCGAGCGCCTGTTCGTCGAGCGCCAAGGCGCTGGCCAGCGCCGCGCGCCTGATCCGCGCGGACCTGGTCGACGCCGTCGTCACCGGCGGCGTCGATACCCTGTGCGGCTTCACGGTGGCCGGCTTCTCCGCCCTCGAATCGGTCAGCGCGGTGCAGTGCAATCCGCTCGGCGCCGGCCGCAACGGCATCAACCTGGGAGAGGGCGCGGCGCTGTTCCTGATGACGCGCGCGCCAAGCGCCGTTGCACTCTGCGGCTGGGGCGAGTCGTCCGACGGGCACCACATGTCGGCGCCGGACCCGCACGGGGGCGGTGCGCGCATTGCGATGAACGAAGCCCTGCGCCGCGCGGGCATCGCCACGGGCGACGTCGATTACATCAACCTGCACGGCACCGCCACGGTCCAGAACGACGCCATGGAGTCGCGCGCGGTGGCCGACCTGTTCGGTCTTGACGTGGCGGTCAGCTCGACCAAGCCCTTCACCGGCCACACGCTGGGCGCGGCCGGGGCGGTCGAGGCGGCTTTCTGCTGGCTGGCCATGCAGGACGATAACGAGGAGGGCCTGTTGCCGCCGCATCTGTGCGGCGAGCGCGATCCGGCGCTGCCGCAGCTGAATGTGGCGGCGCCCGGTTCGCGCCTGGGCCGCCCGATCCGCTACGCGCTGAGCAATTCGTTCGCCTTCGGCGGTTCGAACGCGGCCCTGGTGTTCGGGAGGGCCGCATGACGCTGCCCGACATCCGGACCCTGGTGCCGCACAGCGGCGCGATGTCCTTGTTGGATACGCTGCTGGCGGCCGACGCCGAGACCCTCGACGCCCAGGTGACAATCGGCCCCGACACGATGTTCTGCAGCGCCGGCGAAGTGGGCGCCTGGGTCGGCGTTGAGTACATGGCGCAGGCGGTGGCCGCGCATGCCGGCTTCGCGGCGAGGCAGCGCGGCGAGCCGGTGCGCGTCGGCTTCCTGCTTGGCACCCGGCGCTACACCTGTGCGGTTCCAGGCTTCGCCAGTGGCAGCGTATTGAACATCCATGTGCAGCGCGCGCTGCAGGGCGATAACGGCCTGGGCGCGTTCGACTGCCGCATTACCGACGGCGTCGCTGGCCATGAGCTGGCCAGTGCGACGATCACCGTCTTCCAGCCCGATCATGTTGAAGAGTTTTTGCAACGGAGTTCCGAATGAGTAGTATCGATAAAAGTGTCCTGGTTACCGGGTCTTCGCGCGGCATCGGCAAGGCGATCGCGCTGCGCCTGGCGCGCGAAGGCTATGGCGTGGTCGTGCATTGCCGCAGCCGGCGCGAGGAGGCCGACGCTGTCGCCGCCGAGATCGCCGCCGCGGGCGGCGCCGCGCGCGTGCTGCAGTTCGACATCGGCGATCGCGACGCCACGGCCGCCGCACTGGCGGCCGACATCGAAGCGCACGGCTGTTATTACGGCGTCGTCTGCAATGCCGGCGTGGCGCGCGATACCGCCTTCCCGGCGATGACGGGCGAGGAGTGGGACACGGTGCTGGGCACCAACCTGGACGGCTTCTTCAATGTCCTCAACCCGCTCGTGATGCCGATGGTCCAGCGCCGCAAGCCGGGCCGCATCGTGACCATGGCCTCGGTGTCGGGGCTGATCGGCAACCGCGGCCAGGTCAATTACAGCGCCGCCAAGGCCGGCATCATCGGCGCGACCAAGGCGCTGGCGCTGGAACTGGCCAAGCGCAACATCACCGTCAACTGCGTGGCGCCGGGCCTGATCGAGACCGACATGACGCAGGACGTGCCGATGGAAGAAGCCCTCAAGATGATCCCGGCGCGCCGCGTCGGGCGCCCGGAGGAAGTCGCCGCCGCCGTCAGCTACCTGCTGTCCGAGGACGCCGGCTATGTCACCCGCCAGGTCATTTCCGTGAATGGAGGTCTCGCATGAACCACCGTGTTGTCGTCACCGGCATGGCCGGCATCAGCCCGCTCGGCAACGACTGGCTCACCGTCCGCGACCACCTGGGCGCCTACCGCAACGCCATCGTCCACATGGCCGACTGGGACGGCTACGATGGCCTGAACACGCGCCTCGGCGCGCCGGCCGCGCCCTTCGAGCTGTCGGCGCGCTACAACCGCAAATCCACGCGCAGCATGGGCCGGGTGGCGCTGCTGGCCACCCGCGCCAGCGAACTGGCGCTGATCGACGCCGGCCTGCTCGACCATCCGCTGCTCACCAGCGGCCGCATGGGCGTGTCCTTCGGCTCCTCGGCCGGCACTCCGAGCGCGATCGGCGAGTTCGGGCGCATGATGGAAGAGCGCACCACGCGCGGCATCAACGCCACCACCTATATCAAGATGATGGCGCACACGGCGCCGGTCAACATCGGCGTCTTCTTCGGCCTGACCGGGCGCGTGATCACGACCTCGTCGGCCTGCACCTCGGGCAGCCAGGGCATCGGCTATGCCTACGAGGCGATCAAGGGCGGACGCCAGACCGCGATGATCGCGGGCGGCGCCGAGGAACTGTGCGCCACCGAAGCCGCCGTCTTCGACACCCTGTTCGCCACCAGCGTGCGCAACGACACGCCGCACGTCACGCCGCGCCCGTTCGACAGCGAGCGAGACGGCCTGGTGATCGGGGAGGGCGCCGGCGCCCTGATTCTGGAGGAGCGCGAGCACGCGCTGGCGCGCGGCGCCACCATCCATGCGGAACTGGTGGGCTTCGGCACCAACAGCGACGGCACCCACGTGACCCAGCCGAATGCGGCGACCATGAAGATCGCAATGCAGATGGCCCTGCAGGACGCGAACCTGGCGCCCGACGCCATCGGCTACGTCAATGCGCACGGCACCGCCACCCAGCAGGGCGACCTGGCCGAGACCCAGGCGACGTCCGAGCTGTTCGGCCCGCGCATGCCGATCAGCTCCCTGAAAAGCTACATGGGCCACACCCTCGGCGCCTGCGGGGCGCTGGAAGCGTGGTTCAGTATCGAGATGATGCGCGAGGGCTGGTTCGCCCCCACCATCAATCTCAACGCGGTCGACCCCCAGTGCGGGGAGCTCGACTACATTCGCGGGGAGGGCCGCCGGCTCGACTGCGAATACATCATGTCGAACAATTTTGCGTTCGGCGGGATTAACACGTCCTTGATTTTCAAACGCTGGTCCTCCAACAACTGACTGGGAAAATAACATGAAAAACTCACGCCGCGCCCTGCTGGTCGCATCCGCTCTCGTTGCCCTGCCGCTGATCCACGGCTGCGCCACCAAGATCAAGGCCTCGTCGACCCACAACCCCGCACCAAGCGTCGCTTTCTCGAGCTACGGCCGCATCGAGGTGAAGCCGGTCGCCTACAAGGCGGGCTACCAGGGTAATCCAGCCGCGCTGGCCAAGATCGCCGGCAATCTGGAGAAGGAACTGGCGCCCTCGCTGCAGCAGTGGAACAGCCGCCCTGCGAACGGACGCACCCTGACCGTCGAGCCGATCGTCGAAGAGATGTCGTTCAAGAGCACGACCAAGCGCGTGTTCCTTGGTCCCCTGGCCGGCAGTTCGGGGGTGCTGATGCGCGTGACCTTCCGCGACCAGAGCGGCAAGGTGATCGCGAACCCCGAATTCTTCCAGCGATCGAACGCGATGAGCGGCGGCTTCACCCTGGGCGTGAACGACAACCTGATGCTGCTGCGCGTCGCCAAGCTAGCCAGCGGCTATGTCATCACCAATTACGAGCAGGCCGTCGGCGGCCCGTCGGGCGCGGACGACCAGGCCGTCGCCGCCAACTGATTCAGCCACACTTCACCTGACGAGGAAAAAAATGAAAAAACTCATCCTAAGAATGGCCATGATCGCAGCCGCCGCCAGCAGTGTTCCGGCGCAGGCGCGCGACACCAAAATGATGATGCCGCTGGCGGCGGCCATGTCGGCCAACGACGCGCAGACGCGCCTTGGCGACAGCGTGAAGTTCTATTTCGGCAGCCAGAAGACGCCGGCGATCGCCACCCGCCTGGGTGTCGACAAGACCAGCCAGAAGACCAATTCCTTCGGCAAGTCGGCGGACACGGCCTGCAACTGGGCCTTCCTGTCGGCCATGCTGCGCCTGCAGGCGCGCGCCAGGGAGCTGGGTGCGGACGCCGTCGTCAACATCGTCAGCAACTACAAGAACGAAGAGATGTCGAGCGAGACCGAGTTCGAGTGCCACGATGGCGCCATGATGTCGGGCGTCGCGCTCAAGGGCGAATTCGTCAAGCTCAAGTGATCGGCACTTGAACAGGATGCCGGCGCCGGGCGAAACGTTGGTATGGCTGGTCGACGCCGGCGCGCTGTCCGACGCGGCGCTGGACGGCTATGCCGAGTGGCTGGGCGAGAGCGAGCGGGAACGCTGTGCGCGCTTCGTGCGGGCGGAGCGGCGGCGCCAGTTCATCGTCGGGCGGGTCCTGCTGCGCCTTACGCTGGGCCGCTTGCTGGGCGTGGCGCCGCGCAGCATCGCGCTGCGCGAGCGGCCGGGAAATGCGCCGGCGCTCGACACGCCGGCGCCGGGAGGTGTCGGCTTCAGTATCTCGCACAGCGGCCCTTGGGTGGCGTGCGCGGCCAGCACCGTCTGCGCGTTTGGGCTGGACATCGAACGCATCGATGCGCGGCGCGACGTGCTCGCGCTGGCCGGGCAGGCGCTCGGAGCGGATGCGCTGGCCGAACTGCATGCGTTGGAAGGAGAGGCGAGGGTGCGCGCGTTCTACCGTATGTGGTGCCTGCATGAAGCCGGGATCAAGCTGGGCGGCCCTGGCGCTGCCGAGTTTGTGTTCGAACTACCAGGCCTGGCGATTGCCTTGTTTTGCGCCGTGCCGCTCCCGGTGGCGCCAGTTCCTGTTGTCGTCGGTTTTGAAGCGTGATTGCATGCGCCGGAACGCGTGGACTCAGGAGTCCACCCTACATATCGCAGCACGAGAAGTTCGCCGCGATATGCACACCACGGTACGTAGGGTGGAGTCCTGACTCCACGCGGTACACCGTCCGATCATTCACGCTGCATGCGAGGGCCGCGAGCTAGCGCGCCACGCCCACCAGCTTGTGCACCAGCTCCGACGAGGTCGACGCCGAAAACTTCTTCATCAGTTTCGCCCGGTGCATCTCCACCGTGCGCGGGCTCAGGTCAGTTTCGCGCGCGATCACCTTGCTGGTTTTGCCCTCCACCAGCAGCGCCGCGATCTCGCGCTCGCGCGGCGTCAGCTCGGCCGTTACCGGCCGCTTTTCACTGACGTCCTCGAAGGTCCAGACGCCTGCGCCGAGCGGCTCGGCCGCGTTCAGCG
>Ga0213835_101075_pt1 | contig 19093 bp, 20 predicted proteins | sample SWPATP01_FD_160576 | JGI IMG/M metagenome (GOLD analysis project Ga0213835, IMG submission 160576) | Coastal seawater microbial communities from Marineland, Florida, United States - SWPA TP0 #1 | ecosystem: Environmental > Aquatic > Marine > Coastal | place: USA: Florida | collected 2016-08-05 | reverse complement strand
CGCAGCAAGGCGCGACTGGCGCGGCAGGCTCTCGGTCCGAAAGGGCATCGGCGGCTCCATGGGAAGGCCACCGCATCGAGTCAGAGAAATCCGCCCGTGTCACTGTCACATGAGTTCGGAGCCCTGCAGTTCGACCGTCAGGTCGCCGAGTTCCAGGTTCGTGTCGCCGTCCTGAACGGCTTCACGGCGCTCGGCATTCCCGTAACGGAAGCTGTGGGTTGAGTCCGTCTGGGGAAAGGGGAACCCTGTCCGTAACCCGATTTGTGCAACAGAGCCGCCCACATCCGCCGCCTTACCCGCCTCATCGCAAAAGCCTGAAATCGTTCGGACCATTCTGAATCGGACTCTCAGAGCAGCCGCGAGGCCAGCGCCGGCAGGGCATCGTAGCTGTCCAGGAGCGCATCCGGGGCCAGCGCCGCCACCCCGGCACCATCGGGGCCGAAGGTCACCAGCACCACCGGCACCCCGGCGGCGCGGGCGGTGTCGCGGTCGGTCACCGTGTCGCCGATGAGAAAGGCGCGGGCCGGATCCCCCCCGGCCTGCCGCACCGCCGCGCGAAAGGGGGCCGGGTCGGGCTTGCGCACCGGCAGGCTGTCCGCCCCCACCAGCGAGGCGAAGGCCGCGCGCACCCCCAGCCGCGACAACAGGAGCTCGGCCAGCGCGGCGGGCTTGTTGGTGCAGATCCCCACCCGCCAGCCCTCGGCCGAGAGCGCCGCCACGGCCTCCATCGCGCCGGGATAGAGCCGGCTCTCGCGGTCGATGCCCTCCGCATAGGCCGACAGGAGCCGCGGATACCAGGCATCCACCTCGGCCTCCGCCGCCTCGCGCCCCGCCCGCGCCAGACCCAGCCGCAGCATCGCCCGCCCGCCGCGAAAGGCCGTGGACGCGTCGGCCACGGGATCGAGCATCTCGCCCGTCCCCATCGCCCGGAAACAGGCGTTGGCGGCGGCGATCAGGTCGCGGCTGGTGTCCACGAGCGTGCCGTCGAGGTCGAAGATGGCGGTGCGCATGGCAGGGCTCCGGGCAGGACGCGGGACCGCGGGCGGCTGCGGTTCGGCGATGGAGACGCAGTGTTTCGGTTGGCAACAGCAAGTGACGGTGCCCCGCCTTGCGACCTGCCTCGCCGTCGGTAATACGGATGGGGGCAGAGGGGAAGGGGAATGGCAATGCCGACAGCGATGCCAGTGGCGCTGATCGTGCTCGCGGCGGGCAAGGGCACGCGGATGGAGTCCGACCTGCCCAAGGTGCTGCACCCGCTCGCCGGTGCGCCGCTGCTGTGGCATGCGCTGCGCGCAGGCAGCGCGCTGGAGCCCGAGCGGCGCGTCGTGGTGGTGGGTCATGGCGCCGAGGCGGTGGCAGCCGCGGTGGCCGAGGTCGACCCGGAGGCGGCGATCGCGCGGCAGGAGGCGCAGCTCGGCACCGCCCATGCCGTGCTGCAGGCGGCCCCGGCGCTGGCGGGCTTTGCCGGCGATGCGGTGGTGCTCTATGGCGACACGCCGTTCCTGTCGGAGGCGACGCTGGCCGCGCTGGCGCAGGCGCGGGCCGGGGCGGACCTCGTACTGCTGGGCTTCGAGGCGGCCGACCCCACCGGCTATGGCCGGCTGGTGATGGAGGGCGACCGCCTCGCCCGCATCGTCGAGCACAAGGACGCGAGCGAGGCCGAGCGCGCGATCACGCTGTGCAACTCGGGCGTCCTCTGCGCCGAGGCGCGGCTCCTGCTGGAGCTCTGCGCCGAGGTGGGCAACGCCAATGCCGCCGGGGAATACTACCTCACCGACATCGTCGGCCTCGCCGCCGCCCGCGGCCTGCGCGCCGCCGTCGTCCGCTGCCCCGAGGAGGAGACCCTCGGGATCAACTCGCGCGCCGAACTCGCCGCGGCCGAAGCGCTCTTCCAGCGCCGCGCCCGCGCCGCCGCCATCGCCGACGGGGTGCGGATGCCCGGCCCCGAGACCGTCTTCTTCGCCTTCGACACCGCGGTCGGCGGCGGCGCCACGGTCGAGCCCTTCGTCGTCTTCGGCCCCGGCGTCACGGTCGAGACCGGCGCCACCATCCGCGCATTCTCGCATCTCGAGGGCTGCCACGTCAGCCGCGGCGCCAGCGTCGGCCCCTTTGCCCGCCTCCGCCCCGGCGCGGAACTCGCCGAGGACGTCCGCGTCGGCAATTTCGTCGAGGTCAAGAACGCGCTGGTGGCCGAGGGCGCCAAGATCAACCATCTGAGCTATGTCGGCGACGCCAGCGTCGGCGAGCGCGCCAACATCGGCGCGGGCACCGTCACCTGCAACTATGACGGCGTCTTCAAGCACCGCACGGAGATCGGGGCGCGGGCCTTCATCGGCTCGGCCACCATGCTGGTGGCGCCGGTGCGGGTGGGCGACGACGCGATGACCGGCTCGGGCTCGGTCATCACCGAGGACGTGCCGGCGGGGGCGCTGGCGCTGTCGCGGGCGCGGCAGGCGGTGAAGCCGGGCCTTGCGAAGCGGCTGATGGAGCGGTTGCGCGCGCTCAAGGCGCAGAAAGGGTAAGCATCATGTGCGGCATCGTCGGCATTCTGGGGCAGCACGAGGTCGCGCCCGTCATCCTGGAGGCGCTGCGGCGGCTGGAGTATCGCGGCTATGACAGCGCCGGGATCGCCACGGTCAACGCCGGCAGGCTGGACCGGCGGCGCGCGGTGGGCAAGCTCGTGAACCTCTCGGACCTGCTGGTGCACGAGCCGCTGGTGGGCAAGTCGGGGATCGGCCACACCCGCTGGGCCACCCATGGCGCGGCCACCGTGGCCAATGCCCACCCCCATCGCGCGGGGCCCGTGGCGGTGGTGCACAACGGCATCATCGAGAACTTTCGCGACCTGCGCAGCGAGCTGGCCGCCGAGGGCTACGAACAGGAGAGCGACACCGACACCGAGACGGTGGTGCAGCTGACGCGCCGCTTTCTCGATCAGGGCCTCGCGCCGGTCGAGGCGGCCTTTGCCGCGCTCGACCGGCTGGAGGGGGCCTTTGCGCTGGCCTTCCTGTTCGAGGGCGAGGACGACCTCATCGTGGCGGCGCGCAAGGGCTCGCCGCTGGCGGTGGGCTGGGGCGAGGGCGAGATGTTCGTCGGCTCGGACGCCATCGCGCTGGCGCCGCTGACCGACCGCATCACCTATCTGGAGGAGGGTGACCGCGTGGTGCTGAGCCGCGCCGGCGCCAGCGTCACCGACGCCGCGGGCGCCCGCGTCAACCGCCCCGTCGCCCGGATCGAGCTGGATGCGACGCGGGTCGAGAAGGCGGGCTTCAAGCATTTCATGGCCAAGGAGATCGCCGAACAGCCCCGCGTGCTGGCCGGCGCGCTGGAACATTACCTGACGCCGGAGGGGGGGCTCGCGCTGCCGTCGGCGCTGGAATTCGCGGGGGTCGACCGGCTGACGCTGGTGGCCTGCGGCACGGCGCATTACGCCTGCCATGTGGCGAAGTACTGGTTCGAGCAGATCGCCGGCCTGCCCTGCGAGATCGACATCGCGAGCGAGTTCCGCTATCGCGCGCCGCCGCTGTCGCCCTCGGGCATGGCGGTGTTCGTCAGCCAGTCGGGCGAGACCGCCGACACGCTGGCCGCGCTGCGGCATGTGCAGGGCGAGGTGGCGCAGGTGGTGGCGGTGGTGAACGTGCCCACCTCGTCGATCGCGCGCGAGGCGGGGCTGGCGCTGCCGATCCATGCCGGGGCCGAGATCGGCGTGGCCTCGACCAAGGCCTTCACCGCGCAGCTTCTGGTGCTGGCGCTGATGGCGCTGAAGGCCGGGGTGAGCCGCGGCCGGCTCTCGGCCGAGGCGTTGGCGGGCCATGTCGCGAGCCTGCGCGCGCTGCCGGGGCTGATGAACGCCGCGCTGGCGCTCGACGACGAGATCGCGAGCGTCGCGGGCGAGCTGGCCGAGGCGCGGGACGTGTTGTTCCTGGGGCGGGGGCCGATGTATCCGCTGGCGCTGGAGGGTGCGCTGAAGCTGAAGGAAATCAGCTACATCCACGCCGAAGGCTATGCAGCGGGCGAACTCAAGCACGGCCCCATCGCGCTGATCGACGCGCATGTGCCGGTGGTGGTGCTGGCCCCGCACGACGGCTTCTTCGCCAAGACCGTGTCGAACATGCAGGAGGTGATGGCCCGCGGCGGCCGGGTGCTGTTGCTGTCGGACGGTCAGGGGATGGCGGCGCAGGAGGGAAGCTGGCGCCACCTGACGCTGCCGCAGGTGCCGGACCTGATCGCGCCGATGGTCTATGCGGTGCCGGCGCAGCTGCTGGCCTATCACGCGGCGGTGGCGAAGGGGACCGATGTGGACCAGCCGCGCAACCTGGCGAAGTCGGTCACGGTGGAGTGAGCCGGCGGTGCGCCCGGCCCGGGCGTCGCAGGGGGGCCGTCTGCCCCCCGTCGCCTTCGGCGACTCCCCCCGAGGATATTTTTCGAAAGATGAAGGGGGAGGCGCGGTCGAAGGAGGGGGCAAGCCGGGCCGGGCCCGGGGTGACGCGGGCACCGGGCCGCGCCCTCCGCCGGGGGCGGCCCGGGCGGGGGGCCGTTCAGCCCTTCTGGCAGTAGCTCTGGCTGCGGGTGAACTCGGCGATCTCGGCGCGCTTGCGGGCGTTGCGCAGCGGCGGCCAGTCGGCGGCAACCCCGCCCCAGGCGCCCGGGCGGCCCGCGACGACACCGTCACGCTCGACCGCCGCGGCGGCGATGCGCACGGCGCAGGAGAGGTTCATCGCGCCGTCGAACAGGTCGTCGGGGCCGTTGATGTCGCAGCCGCGGAAGCGCGCCGTGGTGGGCCAGATCTGCAGCAGCCCGCGATAGCGGCCGCCGGCGCCGGCGGCGCGGGGATTCCAGGTGCTCTCGAACCTGGCAAGTCCGGAGAAGAGGCCGACCCAGAAGGCCTTGCGCTCGACGTCGGAGGCGGTGGCGTAGCCGGGGCAGAAGGTGTCGATGTCCGCCAGCGGCGTGTCGATCAGGGCGTTGCCGTGGCGGGCGATGGCGCCCATGGTGGAGAGGGTCCATTCGCGCGCCTCGGGGCGATGGTCCCACTGGGTGACGGGCACGGGCGGGGTGATGGCGCGCGTGACCGCCTGGGTGGTGGAGGAGCAGCCTGCGGCGAGCGACAGTCCCAGCGCGAGGGCGACCAGCGCCACAGGGCGGCGGGCCACATTCCAGCTTCTGCGTGACATGGTGATCTCGTTCTGGCACCGGGCCCCTTGCCCGGCCTCCGGGGCATGGCGCAGAATCGCTGACGACCGCAATCTTGGGGGGGCGGGGTCGGCGGGGACTTGCCACAGCGCCCCCCGGGTCGGCGAAACCCCGCGCATCGGGGCGGACTTGCCCGGACCGCGCCGCTCGCCTAGAACGCCCGCAGCCCCTGCCGCAGCCCCCGTTCCGGAGTCCGCCGATGCTCGACCTTGCCTTCACCGACCCTGCGCCGAAGGTCATCCATGGCGCCCGCGACGACTGGGAGCTGGTGATCGGCATGGAGGTGCATGCGCAGGTCGCCTCCCGGGCCAAGCTCTTTTCCGGCGCCTCGACCGCCTTTGGCGCCGAGCCCAACGCCAATGTCGCCTTCGTCGATGCCGCGATGCCCGGCATGCTGCCGGTGCTCAACGAGTACTGCATCGAGCAGGCGGTGCGCACCGGGCTGGGCCTGAAGGCGCGGATCAACCTGACCTCGGCCTTCGACCGCAAGAACTATTTCTATCCCGACCTGCCGCAGGGCTATCAGATCAGCCAGCTCTATCACCCGCTGGTGGGCGAGGGCGAGGTGCGGGTGGACATGGGCCCCGGCGTCGCCCGCATGGTGCGGATCGAGCGCATCCATGTCGAACAGGACGCGGGCAAGTCGATCCATGACATGGACCCGGAACTCAGCTTCGTCGACCTCAACCGCACGGGCGTGGCGTTGATGGAGATCGTCTCGCGGCCCGACATCCGCGGGCCGGAGGAGGCGGCGGCGTATCTGACGAAGCTGCGCCAGATCCTGCGCTATCTCGGGACCTGCGACGGCAACATGCAGAACGGCAACCTGCGCGCCGACGTGAACGTCTCGATCTGCCGGCCCGGCGCGTATGAGCGCTATCGCGAGACCGGCGAACACCGCCATCTGGGAACGCGCTGCGAGATCAAGAACATGAACTCGATGCGCTTCATCCAGCAGGCCATCGAGTACGAGGCGCGGCGCCAGATCGCCATCGTCGAGGATGGCGGGGAGGTGGTGCAGGAGACCCGCCTCTACGACCCGAACAAGGGCGAGACGCGGTCGATGCGCTCCAAGGAGGAGGCGCACGACTATCGCTATTTCCCCGACCCCGACCTGTTGCCGCTGGAGATCGAGCAGGGCTGGGTGGACGACATCGCGGCCTCGCTGCCCGAGTTGCCGGATGCGAAGAAGGCGCGCTTCGTGGCCGACTACGGCATGACCGAATACGACGCCGGCGTGCTGACAGCCGAGCGCGAGGCGGCCGATTTCTTCGAGGCGGTGGCGCGGGGCCGCGACGGCAAGACCGCCGCGAACTGGGTCATCAACGAGCTCTTCGGCCGGCTCAACAAGGAGGGGTTGGGGATCGGCGAGAGCCCGGTGTCGGCCGCGCAGCTGGGCGGGCTGATCGAGCTGATCGGCTCGGGCGAGATCTCGGGCAAGATCGCCAAGGACGTGTTCGAGATCCTCTGGACCGAGGGCGGCGAGCCGGCGGCCATCGTCGAGGCCCGGGGCCTGCGCCAGGTCACCGACAGCGGCGCGATCGAGGCCGCGGTCGATGCGGTCATCGCCGCCAACCCCGCGCAGGTGGAAAAGGCCCGCGCCAACCCCAAGCTCGCGGGCTGGTTCGTGGGCCAGGTGATGAAGGCCACCGGCGGCAAGGCCAATCCGCAGGCCGTCAACGAGGTGGTGACGCGCCGGCTGGGGCTCTGAGCGCGCCCGTTTTTCCGGCAGCGGCGGGCGCGGGGCGATGCGTGGCTTTGACTCGTCCCTCGCACGCCCTTAACCTTTGCCGGCTTTCGGGGAGTGATGGGGAATGCAGCGTTTCGAATACCGGGTGGTCCCGGCGCCGGCGCGGGGAGCGAAGGTCAGGGGCGTCAAGGCCGCCGAGGACCGTTTTGCCCATGCGCTGGCCACGGTGATGAACGAGATGGCCGCCGAGGGCTGGGAGTATCAGCGCGCCGAGACGCTGCCCTGCGAGGAGAGCAAGGGCTTCTTCTCGACCGGCCGGGTGACGGTCTATCGCAACATGCTGGTGTTTCGCCGCCCGCTGGCCGCTGCGGCCGCGGAGGTGGTGGTGGAGGCCGGGATGGACGCCCCGGACAGGGGTGCGGGGGACGGGGCTGCGGTCGATGGGGCTGCGGTCGATGGGGCGGGTGACGGGGTGCAGCCGGCTGCGGTGCGCATCCCCGCCTTTCGGGCCACCGGGCGCCGGCTCGCGGCCGGAACCGGCGAGGAGGCCCGCGGCCCCGAGGCGCAGCCCTCAGCGCCACAGCCTGCCACGCCGCAGCCTGCCGGGCCGCAACCCGTCCTGCGGGCCGCCCGCGCCGAGATGCCGGCCGCGCGCCGGCCGCTGACCGCCGACGACACGCTGCCCGGCCCGCGTCAGGGCGCGGTCTTCCGCTGGCCGCTCCGGGCCGATGCCGAGGGCACGCCGCCGCGCCCGGTCAAACGCGGCGAGTAGGGGGGCGCGGCGAGCGAACGGGGCGCGGCGCGGCCCGACGCTCAGGCCTCGACCGTGAGGCCCAGCGCGTGGATGCGGCCGACGAGGTCGCGGCCCAGCGCGGCATGGATCGCGCGGTGACGCTCCAGCCGGCTGAGGGGGGCGAGGCCGGCGGCGCGGATGGTGACGTGGAAATGGCTCTCGCCCGAGCCATCGTCGCCCGCGTGCCCGCGATGGCGGTGGCTCTCGTTCAGCACCTCCAGCCGCTCCGGCGCGAAGGCGGTCTCCAGTTTCGTGCGGATTTCGTCAGCGATCGGCATTTTGCGTGTCAACCCCTTCATTGTGCCGCGGAAAAAACTAGACTGCCGAGCCTGAGTCGGAAACCCCCGTCGGCCCGGATGCGGGCGGGACACCCCCCGACGAGGACGCATCGGCCGGTGCCGGTGCGGTGACACCCCGCCGGCCGCGCCGGCAGACGGAAACGCCCCGGCCCCGCCGGTCGCCACAGCAGGACGAGCCATGCCGCAACGGTCGCCCTTCGACTTCGACATCCGCGTCAGCTCCGACAAGAAGCGCCGCACCCGCGGGCGCCGCGGGATGTCGGGCGCGGTCGAGACCTCGACGCGCAGCTGCGACCACCCCGGCTGCGAGGAGCCCGGCCTCTATCGCGCCCCGCGCTCGCCCGAGGCGCTGGACGATTATCTGTGGTTCTGCCGCGAGCATGTGCGCGAATACAACCTCAAATGGAACTTCTTTGCCGGCCAGACCGAGGAGGAGATGTTCGAGTCGATGGAGCAGTCCCGCGTCTGGGGCCGCGCCACCCAGCCCTTCGGCAAGGGCGACGAGCGTCGGGCCTGGTCGCGGCTGGGCGTGGAGGACCCGATGGAGATCCTGGGCGAGAAGGCCACGCGCAACCCCGGCCGCGCCGCCCCCTCGGGTCACACCCGCCGCCTGCCCCCCACCGAACGCCGCGCACTGGAGATCCTCGATGCCCGCGACACCTGGAGCCGGTCCGAGATCCGCAAGCAGTACAAGAGCCTGGTGAAGGACCTGCACCCCGACATGAACAAGGGCGACCGCACCGACGAGGAGCGCCTGCAGGAGGTCGTCTGGGCCTGGGACCAGCTGCGCGAGAGCCGCAACTTTCGCGACTGAGGCGGGGAACCGGGCGGCGAGGCCTCAGCCGCGGGCGCGGCGGGCGGCCTCGCGGCGGCGCTGACGGCGGCCGAGGGCGCTGTGGCCGGTGCGGTGCACACGCTCGGCGCCCCTGGGGGCGAAGTCCTTGTCGGGGTGCCAGCAGACGATCGTCTGCGCGAGGCGGGTCTCGAACAGCACGCCCTTGTGGACCGTGTACCGCGCGAGGACATCGTCCATCGACGTCCCCTCGACCAGTTCGATGTAGACGCTGCGGGGGTGGCCGGCGTTGTGCCGGATGACGGCATCGAGCAGTTCGGCCTCGCCCAGCCGGGCGCGCCGGGCGAAATGGTACTTCAGCCCGCGCAGCCCCGTCAGCATGTGCCCGAGCAGCCCCGCCTCGGTCGAGAGCGGCACGTTGTTGGGCATGTCACCCCAGTTGGCCAGCAACTGCTCGAGCCAGCCGTTGCGGGCCATCCCGTCGTATTCGGCGGACAGCTCGCCCATCATGTCGGCAAGGCTGCGCGACGGCAGATCGTGCTGGCCCATGGCCCGCCCCCCTCCGGCCCGTTCCCGCAAAGGCGGTCCGACACCCCACGCACGCGTGAAAGCATATCCCAAAGGCGTCTTTCCGGCAATGCGCCGCGTGTCGCCGACGGAGGCGGCGCTTGAGCTTGCGCCCACCCGAGATATGCTCCATCAAGACGCCCGCCGGCGATGCCGGCCGCCCACGACAAGCGAGACGAGAATGGCCGACGGACGCAACGACCACCCTGCCCGCCCGACCGAGGACATCTCCGTCCGCGAGGTCTTCGGCGTCGACAGCGACATGACGGTAAAGGGCTTCGCCGAGCGGACTGATCGCGTCCCGGACCTCGACCCGACCTACAAGTTCGACCCCGACACCACGCTCGCGATTCTGGCCGGGTTCCAGTACAATCGCCGGGTGATGATCCAGGGCTATCACGGCACCGGGAAATCCACCCATGTCGAGCAGGTGGCGGCGCGGCTGAACTGGCCCTGCGTGCGGGTGAACCTCGACAGCCACATCAGCCGGATCGACCTGATCGGCAAGGACGCCATCAAGCTGGTGGACGGCAAGCAGGTGACGGTGTTCCAGGAGGGGATCCTGCCCTGGGCGCTGCGCAACGCGGTGGCCATCGTCTTCGACGAATACGACGCGGGCCGGGCCGACGTGATGTTCGTGATCCAGCGTGTGCTGGAGGCCGACGGCAAGCTGACGCTGCTCGATCAGAACGAGATCATCCGGCCGCACCCGTCGTTCCGGCTGTTCGCCACCGCCAACACCATCGGGCTGGGCGACACCACCGGGCTTTACCACGGCACGCAGCAGATCAACCAGGGCCAGATGGACCGCTGGTCGCTGGTGGCCACGCTCAACTATCTCAGCCACGACGCCGAGGCCGCCATCGTGCTGGCCAAGAACCCGCATTACAACACCTCGCAGGGGCGCAAGACCATCAGCCAGATGGTCACCGTGGCCGACCTCACGCGCTCGGCCTTCATGAACGGCGATCTCTCCACCGTCATGAGCCCCCGCACCGTGATCGCCTGGGCCGAGAACGCGCGCATCTTCCGCTCGGTCGGCTATGCCTTCCGGCTGACCTTCCTCAACAAGTGCGACGAGCTGGAGCGGCAGACGGTGGCCGAGTTCTATCAGCGCTGCTTTGCCGAGGAACTGCCCGAGAGCGCGGTCTCCAGGAGCCTCGGCTGAGCCGCGCGCCGAGGGGCCCGCGCAAGGGCCTTGCCCGCGACGGCGCACGCAATATCGTGGGATCATGAGCAAGCCCTCCGACAACCCCGCCGAGCCGTTCAAGAAGGCGCTGGCCGAGGCCACCCGCGCCATGGCCGACGACCGCGACCTGACGGTCAGCTATTCGGTCGACCCGCCCGGCCTGTCGGGCGAGGCGATGCGGCTGCCGCAGATCACCCGGCGGATGACGCGCGAGGAGGTGCTGCTGGCGCGCGGCACGGCGGACGCGCTGGCGCTGCGGCGGCGGTTCCACGACGAGGGGACGCATGCGCGTTACCTCCCCGCGGGGCCGATGGCGCGCGACCTCTACGAGGCGATGGAGACCGCGCGCTGCGAGGCGGTGGGCGCCCGCGCCATGCCCGGCACCGCCGGCAACATCGACGCCCGCATCGCGCATGAGGCCGACCGCCGCGGCTATGCCCAGATCACCCGGGCCGAGGATGCCCCCCTCGCCCAGGCCGCCGCCTACATGATCCGCCAGCGCGCGACCGGCCGCACCCTGCCGGCCGGGGCGGCCAATGTCACCGAGCTGTGGCGCGGCTTCATCGAACAGCAGTGCGGCGGGACGCTGGAGGGGCTCGACGCCGCGCTCCAGGACCAGACCGCCTTTGCCCGCTTCGCCCGCCGGATGATCGAGGATCTGGGCTATGGCGACCAGCTCGGCGACGACCCCGACGCCGAGGACGAGGACGACAGCGAAGAGGGCGCCGACCAGGACCAGGCCGAAGAGCCCGAGAACGCCGACGCCCAGGGCGAGAGCGAGGAGAGCGACGACAGCGACGCGCCGGCCGACGACAGCCGCCAGGATGCGGCCGAGGCCGAGATGTCCTTTGACGAGGGCGCCGACGAGGACATGGCCGAGGAGATGGAGCTGCCCGAGGGCGAGGCCCCGCTGGAGCCGCCGCCCCCTGCCCCGCACTCCGACGCCGACCCCGACTATACCCCGTTCCTCACCGATTTCGACGAGGAGGTCCGCGCCGAGGATCTGGCCGAGCCGGCCGAGCTGGAACGTCTGCGCGCCTATCTCGACCAGCAGCTCGACCCGCTGAAGGGCGCCGTGGGCCGGCTCGCCAACAAGCTCCAGCGCCGGTTGCAGGCGCAGCAGAGCCGCTCGTGGGAGTTCGACCTCGAGGAGGGCACGCTGGACGCCGGCCGCCTCGCCCGCGTCGTGGCCAACCCCACGACACCGCTCAGCTTCAAGGTCGAAAAGGACACCGAGTTCCGCGACACGGTGGTCACGCTGCTCCTCGACAACTCGGGCTCCATGCGCGGCCGGCCGATCTCCATCGCCGCGATCTGCGCCGATGTGCTCGCGCGCACGCTGGAGCGCTGTCAGGTCAAGGTCGAGATCCTCGGCTTCACCACACGGGCGTGGAAGGGCGGGCAGAGCCGCGAGAAATGGCTCCAGGCGGGGCGGCCGCAGCTGCCCGGCCGGCTGAACGATCTGCGCCACATCGTCTACAAATCCGCCGATGCCCCCTGGCGGCGGACCCGCGACCATCTCGGGCTGATGATGAAGGAGGGGCTCTTGAAGGAGAACATCGACGGCGAGGCGCTGGAATGGGCGCACCGGCGCATCGCGCGGCGGCCCGAGGCGCGCAAGATCCTGATGGTCATCTCCGACGGCGCCCCGGTCGACGACTCGACCCTCTCGGTCAACCCTGCGAACTATCTCGAGAAACACCTGCGCGACGTGATCGCCATGGTCGAGCGCAAGCGGCTGGTGGAGCTCATCGCCATCGGCATCGGCCATGACGTGACGCGGTACTACTCGCGCGCCGTCACCATCACCGATGTCGAGCAGCTGGCCGGCGCGATGACCGAACAGCTCGCCGCCCTCTTCGACAAGGACCCCCGCGGGCGGGCGCGGTTCCTCGGGCTTCGCCGTGCGGCGCAGGGATGGGGGCGGCGATGACCGCGCTGCAGTCCTTTGCCGCCACGACGCGGCCCGAACAGGGGCCGCCGCGGCTGGCGGCGCTGCGCAAGGCGCTGGCCGAGGCGGGGCTGGACGGCTTCCTCGTGCCGCGGGCCGATCGCCACCAGGGCGAATACGTGGCGCCGTGCGACGAGCGGCTGGCCTGGCTCACGGGCTTCACCGGCTCGGCGGGCTTTGCGGTGGTGCTGCCGCACGCCGCCGGGGTGTTCATCGACGGCCGCTATCGGGTGCAGGTCCGCGCCCAGGTCGACCTCGGCCATTTCACCCCCGTCGACTGGCCCGGCACCAGCCCCGGCGACTGGCTCAAGCGCGAGGCGCCCAACGGCGCGGTCGTCGGCTTCGACCCCTGGCTGCACAGCCGCGACGAGATCGACCGGCTGGAGACGGCGCTCGCGGGCAGCGGAGTCACCCTGCGGCGCAGCGCCAACCTCGTGGACCGGATCTGGACCGACCGGCCCGGGCCGCCGCGCGGGCCCCTGCGCGCCCACCCCGAAACGCTGGCCGGCGAGGCCGGGACCGCCAAGCGGCAGCGGCTGGCCGAGACGCTGCGCGCGCGCGGCCAGCGGGCCGCGGTGCTGACGCTGCCCGATTCGGTCTGCTGGCTGCTGAACATCCGCGGCGCCGACATCCCGCGCACCCCGGTGGTGCAGGCCATGGCCATCCTGCACGACGACGCGCGGGTGACGCTGTTTCTGGACCCTGCCCGCGTCGATGCGGCGCTGGGGGCCCATATCGGCGCGGGCGACGCCGGCGGCGTGACGCTGCGCCCGCCCGAGGCCTTCGAGGCGGCGCTGCGCACTCTCGCCGGGCCGGTCCGGGTCGACCCCGCCACCGCGCCGCTGGCGGTGTGGGACGCGCTGGCCGAGGCGGGGGTCGAGATCGCCCGCGCGCAGGACCCCTGCATCCTGCCCAAGGCGCGCAAGACCGCCGCCGAGATCGCCGGCAGCCGCGCCGCCCATCTGCGCGACGCCGCGGCGATGGTCGAGTTCCTGTGCTGGCTCGACGCCCGCGGCGCCGAGATCTGCGCCGGCTCGGGCCGCCTGACCGAGATCGACGTCGTCCGCGCGCTGGAGGCCGAGCGCCGCCGCCACGACAGCCTGCACGACATCAGCTTCGAGACCATCGCCGGCAGCGGGCCGCATGGCGCCATCGTGCATTACCGCGTCACCGAGGACACCGACCGCGCGCTGGCGCCGGGCGAGTTGCTGCTGGTCGATTCGGGCGGGCAGTATCTGGACGGCACCACCGACATCACCCGCACCATCGCCATCGGCCCGCCGCCGGCCGAGGCGGTGGCGGCCTTTACCCGCGTGCTCCAGGGCATGATCGCGATCTCGCGCCTGCGCTGGCCGCGGGGGCTGTGCGGCCGCGAGCTGGATGCGCTGGCGCGCTATCCGCTGTGGCTGGCCGGACAGGACTATGACCATGGCACGGGGCATGGGGTGGGGGCGGCGCTGGGCGTGCACGAGGGGCCGCAGCGGCTCGCGCGCAGCTCGGAGGTGGCGCTGGAGCCGGGGATGATCCTGTCCAACGAGCCCGGGTACTATCGCGAGGGCGCCTTCGGCATCCGGCTGGAGAACCTTGTGGTCGTGACCGAGGCGCCGCCCCTGTCGGGCGCCGACGACCGCGCTATGTTGAGCTTCGAGACGCTGACCTGGGTGCCGCTGGACCGGCGGCTGATCGAGGTGGCCGCACTGGCCCCGGCGGAGCGCGACTGGCTGAACGGCTATCATGCCGAGGTGCTGGCGCGGGTTGCTCCGCTGGTCTCGCCGGCGGCGCGCGGCTGGCTGGCGCGGGCGACCGAGGAGGTCTGAGCGGCCTCGGGCGGTGTGGCGGCGGGTGGTACGGGACGGGAGGGGAACAGAATGGCCGATCACATCCGCATCCATCCGGCCGGGGGCACATGGGTGGTCCGCGCCGAGGGCGCCGTCATCGCCGAGAGCCGCGCCGCGCTGGAGCTGATCGAGGGCCGCCTGCCGCCGGTGATCTATTTCCCGCGCGCCGATGTGGCCATGGCGCTGCTGGAGACCTCGGACCGGGTGACCCATTGCCCGTGGAAGGGCGAGACGGTCTATTTCCACATCGGCGTTCCGGCCGCGCGCGTGGCCGATGCGGCGTGGTCCTACGAGAGCCCGACGCCCGGTGTCGCCGCCATCGCCGGGCATGTCGCCTTCGACGCGAGCCTCGTGACGGTGGAGCGGCTCTGACCCTGGCGGAGGTGCCTCCGGGCGGGCTGCGGAGGGGGGCCTTCTGCCCCCCGTCTTCCTGCGGAAGCCTCCCCCCGAGGATATTTGAGGAAAGATGAAAGGGGGGGCGCGGGCGGCGGCTCAGAGCCCGGGCGGGAGGGCGAAGCCGCCTTCGCCCATGAGCTGGTTCGAGCGGGTCTCGACCCTCGCCTCGAGCTCCTGCATGAAGGCGCGCAGGGGCAGGCCGGGCGGGATCGGGGCGAGGAACTCGACCACGGCGCGGCCCGGTTTGCGATAGAGGCTGTGGCGGGCCCAGAACACGCCGACATTGCAGGCGACGGGGACGCAGGGCACCCCGAGCTCGCCATAGAGGACGCCGGAGCCGACCTTGTAGGGCAGATGCGCGCCCGGTGCGACCCGCGTGCCCTGGGGATAGATCACCAGCTGCCCCACCCCGTCCTGTCCGGCCCGGGCGCCGGCCAGCATCGCCTGGATGGCCTGGCCCTTCTTGCCGCGGTCGACCGAGACGCAGCCGATGCGGCGGGCGTACCAGCCGAGGATGGGCGCGCGCTCCAGCTCCTTCTTCATCACGAAGCGGGGGCGCGGCAGGACGCTGAGCAGGATGATGATGTCGAAGAAGCTCTGGTGCTTGGCCGCGACCAGGACCTCGTCCTGGGGGACCTCGCCGCGCACCTCGGAGTCGAGGCCGGCGACGGTGCGGGCGAGCCAGCGCACCGTGCGGCACCAGGCGCGCACCCCCTGCCGTGCGATCCGGCGGTCGAGAAGCGCCCCCGGCGTGTAGGCCAGCGCGAAGGCCGCCATGGAGAGATACATCAGCCCGATGAACACGAGCGAGCGGAGGTATTGCACGAGGATCACGTCAGTCTCCTGAGTTCGCGGAAGGCGGCCGCACGGGTGGCGGCCCAGGCCACCACGGCCGCGAGCGGCGGCACCGCCAGGGGCATCAGCCAGTGTGCCCCCTGAAAGCCGAGGCCGGTGAGGAAGGCGCCGGCCGCATCCGCCTCGGGCAGCGCCGCCACCGCCGCCATGCCCGCGGCCGTCCCCACCGCCGCCCCGAGAAAGGCGCGGCGGGTGAAGCGGCGGACGAAGGCCCGCGCGATCCAGGCGTCGCGGGCGCCGACGAGGCGCAGCACCCGGATCACCTGCGCATTCGCCGCCAGCGCCGCCTGCGCCGCCAGCGTGATCATCGCCGCCGTGGCGGTGCCGATCAGCCCCACCGCGAGCAGCGCCAGCAGCCGCAGCCGGTCCGCCGCCGCCACCAGCGGCCGTCGCCAGCGCGTGTGCGTGTCGAGGAAGGCCGCCGGCGCCTCGGCCGCGAGCCTGAGGCGCAGCCCCTCGGCGTCGAAGCCGCCGGCATCCTCCACCACCTCGACGATGCGCGGCAGCGGCAGGGTCTCGAGCGGCAGGTCGGGGCCGAACCAGGGGGCGAGCAGCGCGCGGGTGTCGTCGTCGGTCAGCGAGCGGACGGCGGCCACGCCGGGCGTGGTCCGCAACACCTCCAGCACCGCGGCCGTCTGCGCCTCCTGCTGCCCGGGCGGGGCGGAGATGCGGATGGTGGCCGATTGCGCCAGCGAAGCCTGCCAGCGGTCCGCCAGCCGCCCCGACGCGAGCGCCAGCGCCAGCGCGAAGACCGCCAGGAACGCCATGGCCGCGGCGCTGAAGCCCGTCAGCCGCGCGGTGAAGCCGGTGGGCGGGACCACCCGGTCGGCGGCCGGCGCGCTCACAGCTCGGCCCCCGCCGCCTGCAGCCGCCGCCCGGCGATGCGCAGCACCCGCGCCGACACCTGCGCCTTGGCCGCGCGGATCAGCGCGAGGTCATGGGTCGCGATCAGCACGGTCTTGCCCAGGCGGTTGAGCTCCACCAGCAGGGACAGGAGCCTGAGCGACATCTCCCAGTCGAGGTTGCCGGTGGGCTCGTCGGCGATGAGGACGTCGGGCGCCATGATCACCGCACGCGCCAGCGCCGCCCGCTGCCGCTCGCCGCCCGACAGCGAGGGCGGCAGCGCATCGGCCTGCGCCGCAAGGCCCACCCAGGACAGCAGTTCGTCCAGATCCGCATCCACCGCCTTGGGCGTCAGCCCCGCCACCGAGAGCGGCAGCGCGACATTCTCGGCCAGCGACAGATGGTCGAGGAACTGACAGTCCTGATGCACCACGCCGATGCGGCGACGGGCCAGCGCGATGGCATCGCGGCTCATCCTGCGCAGCGGCTCGCCGAACAGCCGCACCTGCCCGGCACTCGGCAGAAGCTCGCCGTAGCAGAGTTTCAGCAAGGTGGTCTTGCCGGCGCCCGAGGGGCCGGTGAGGAAGAAGAACGCCCCCGGCACCAGCCGCAGCGAGACGCCCGAGAACAGCTCGGCCCCGCCGTAGTTGTGCGCCACCTCGTCGAGCTCGATCATCGCCCCGCCTGCCGGATCGTCCCGCCCGCGCATGCCGCCGGCATCCCCGCCGGGCGCCCCCGTGATGCCCCGGAACGGCCGCGCGCGCAATGCCGCGGCGCCGCGATTGGCCGTTGGCCTGCGCCGGTGGGGTTGATACATTTCCGTCAGCCGAGGACCTCCTGCGGCCTCGCTCGCCGGATCGGAGCCCATGCGCATCACCTGCCCCAACTGTGCGGCCCAGTACGAAGTCCCCCCCGAGGCGATCCCGCCCGAGGGGCGCGAGGTGCAGTGCTCGGCCTGTGGCCATGGGTGGACGGAGATGGCGCCGGACACGGGAGGGGAGACGGACGCGGAAACGGGCTCCGTGGCGCCGGACGGGCGGAGCCTTGCAGCACCGGCCGAGGACCCGGCTCCGCAGGCCGGCGCGGCAGCGGGGATGTCAGGGCCGCCGCCCGCGCCGCCGCGGCGTGACCTCGACAGCTCGGTCCGCGAGGTGCTCCGGGCCGAGGCCGAGCGCGAGGCGAAGGCCCGCGAGGCCGAGGCGGCCGCGCGCCGGGCCGCCCGGCAGGAGGCCGCGCCGGGCGACAGGGCCCCGGGGGCACGCGACGGCACCGCGCGCAAGCGCCTGCCCGACATCGAGGAGGTCGACAGCGCCCTCGCCCCGGCGCCCGCCGCGCCGGACCCGCAGGAGGCGCTGCCCGCCGAGGCCGAGGCCGGGCGACGCGGCTTTCGGCTCGGCTTCTTCGCCGTGGTCGGGCTCGCGGCGCTGGCGCTGGGCGTCTATCTCCTTGCCCGCGGGATGGAGAACCCGCCGGCCGCCCTCGCCGCCTATGTCGAGGCCTTCGACCGCAGCCACCACGCGCTGGCCGAGGGGCTGGACGCGCTGATGCGCCGCCTCACCGAGCTGATCGTCTCCGACCCGGCCTGAGAGGCTGATCGGAAATGAGTTGAGTGAATTCAGCAGGCTGTGACTCCGTTCGGTTGCGAAGCCAACCGGAGAACACGATGGCCTGGACCGAACTCACTCGTGCGCAGCATAGCCGGAAGACCGAACGCTATCCAGGCGATTTGACAGAAGCAGAGTGGGCTGTTGTCCACCCGCTCCTGCCTGGTCCCAACCGGCTCGGGCGCCCGCGTCGGGTGGACCTGCGGCGGGTCTGGAATGCGGTCCAGTACATCGCGGCGTCTGGTTGCGCGTGGTCGCTGCTGCCCCGCGACGTCCCGCCCGTCTCGACCGTGCGGTACCATTTCTACCGCTGGCGCGACAGCGGCCTGCTCGCCGAGATCAACCGGGCGGTGGTGGCGCAGGCGCGCCAGGCGGCGGGACGGGATGCGCAGCCGACGGCCGGCGTGATCGACAGTGAGACGTGTGAAGACCTCTGAAAACACGTCGCTTTCCGGCTTCGACGCGGGCAAGCGGATCAAGGGGCGGAAGCGTCACATCCTCACCGACCCCTGTGGCAACCTGGTCGCCTGCACGGTCCACAGCGCCGGAACTCAGGATCGCGATGGCGCGCCGGGGGTCTTTGCCAGGCTGCACCGCGAGGCCCCGAACCTGCGCCACATCTTCGCGGACGGCGGCCATGCCGGGCCGAACCTGCGCGATGCCCTTGTCAGCCTCGGGCGCTGGACGCCGCAGATCGTGAAGCGCTCCGACACCGCCAGGGGTTTTGAGGTGCTGCCCCGCAGATGGGTCGTCGAGCGGACCTTCGCATGGCCTGGCCGCTGCCGCCGTCTCGCGAGGGATTGGGAAAGAACCATCGACAGCGCCGAGGCATGGCTGCTCGTCGCCCACATCCGCCGCCTCACCCGCCTAATTGCAAGAGCCTGAAATCGTTCGGACCATTCTGAATCGGACTCTGAGAGACTACGCGCAAGCGGTCAGCGTTCAAGGCCGTTGGTATCAGCAGCCGAATGCCCCCTGCCTTCTATCCCAGCGGCCCGGAGCTATGGCTGAAAATGGGTGATGGGGTCTGAGAAGGCGGCGTATCGTGGCGGGTGTCGAAGCCTGCCAGAACCTCCCGAAGG
>Ga0213835_101074_pt1 | contig 19109 bp, 8 predicted proteins | sample SWPATP01_FD_160576 | JGI IMG/M metagenome (GOLD analysis project Ga0213835, IMG submission 160576) | Coastal seawater microbial communities from Marineland, Florida, United States - SWPA TP0 #1 | ecosystem: Environmental > Aquatic > Marine > Coastal | place: USA: Florida | collected 2016-08-05 | reverse complement strand
GACCGTGAAACGACTTTGCGCCGATGATAGTGCTGCAACCAGTGTGAAAGTAGGTTATCGTCAGGCTAGTTATAAGAAAAAAACCCGCTCAGTGATCTGAGCGGGTTTTTTTTCGTCTCATGATTTAGCACGATGCTATCGCCGTTAGAGCGCCGCTAACACAAGTCCGCCAGTAACAATCTCTCTAAAAATCACAAACAACCTAAAATAAAAAAATAGTTCTATTTTCCAACAAGCGTAAATATACCTGATATCCTCGCCGATCGTGTTTTAAAGGAAATAAAACACGAACGCCAATAATATCGGGGAGTCTGTTGATGTCTTTGTTCGCGCGGCTGCAACGTTTCATACCTGCTGACTTGTCCCGGCCGCTGTTCGCCTGTGTCATGTTCGTCCTTGCGCTGCTCCAGCCGGCGACCGCCGCGGCCAGCAGCCTTCCCCAGTTCCTCGTTGTCGACTACCACCCGGTGTCGAAGACGCTGGTGCAGGGCGGCCGCCCAGGCGCACCCCTGTACGATTACGTCTACCGCGTCGACGTGCGCAACGGCGGCGCCGAGGTGCAGGACCTCTCGGGCACGGTCCGCAGCAGGCTGCCCAACATCACCGTGCAGGAGCCCACGGCCCGTTTCGGCAGTGTCGGCAAGTCCCAGACCAAGGCCAGTGTCGACACCATCACGGTGCGCGCGCACCGCTTCTTCGACCGCCGGCTCGACAAGCGGATGGCCGTCGCCGGCGGCTGGCGGTATGTGGACGGCGGAGACGACGACGATGCAGGCCGGATCCCCGGGCTCGCCGTCGGCATCACTGTCTGGACCGAGCGCCTCACCGCCCTGTACTACGACCTGAAATTCCAGTTCCTGTTCCAGTGGACGTTCGAGGTGCGCACCGACACCTCGGCGCCCGTGATCAGTGCCCAGGCGCCGCAGCAGCTGATCAACGATGCGCGCCCCGTCATCAGCGCACGCTACATCCAGAGCGGAACGGGCGGCGTCAACACCGCCGGGGTCGTGCTCCTGGTCGACGGAACCAATGTCGGCAGCCAGGCGGCGATCGGCGCCGACAGCATCAGCTATCGTCCGGCCAGCGCCCTGAGCGACGGCAGCCACCAGGTCGAACTCTCGGTGCCGAACAAGGCGGGCTACACCAGCAAGGCCAATTGGTCGTTCGTCGTCGATACCCAGGCGCCGACGGTGAGCATGCGCTCGCCCGAAGGCCTCAAGAATGGCCCCGTGCCGACCATCGGCGCGAATTTTGCCGACACGGGGAGCGGAATCGACAGCGCCCGTGTCACCTTGAGCGTTGATCGCATCGACGTTACGGCGCAAGCGGTGCTGGCCCCTGCCGGCATCGGCTATGTTCCCGCCAAGGCCCTGGCCGACGGAACGCACAGCGTCTCGCTGACGGTGACCGATCTTGCCGGCAACCGCAAGACCGAAGAGTGGTCCTTCGGTGTCGATAGCCGCGGCCTCACGATCAGCCAGCAAATGCCTGCCCAGGACAGCGTGCTCGCTGCCGACAGCCTGCCCCGGATCAGCGCCGCCTTCTCGGGCGACGGTATTTCGGCGATGACGGGCAAGACCGTCCTGACGCTCGATGGCGCGAACGTCACCGCAAGCGCCACCGTGAGCGCCGGCGCGATCGTCTACGCCGCCCCAACTGCGCTGGCCGAAGGCACGCACAAGGTCGTGCTGTCGGTGACCGACAACCGGGGCATTGTCAGCGAAGCAGCCTGGAGTTTCGTCACCCGCACGGCGCCCGAGATCGTGGCGACCGCACCGAACGACCAGCTGCTTGGCGCGCAGTCGCCAGTCCGTATCACGGCGAGCTATCGCGATATCGGGGCCGGCATCGACCTCGCGGCCACCCGCCTGTCGATGGATGGCGTCGACGTCACCGCGCAGGCGCAGCACGACGCGAGCGGCCTGGTACTGGGGCCGGCCGCGGCGCTGCCCCAGGGCCTGCATGTGATGACGCTGACCGTGGCCGACAAGGCCGGCAACACCGCGGCCGCGACCTGGCGCTTTACGATTGACAGCGGTGCGCCGGTGGTCGAGGGCCAGGCGCCGAAAGACACGCTGGTCACGAGCGCCACGCCGCGCATCACGGCCGCCTACAAGGACAGCGGCGAGCTCGGGACGGGCATCGATCCCGCCCGGATCCGCCTGTATGTCGACAACATCGACGTCACCAGCGCGGCGCAAGCCGGCGCCAGCGGCATCGCCTACACGCCGGCCGGCCTGCTTGCCGGCGGCACGCACACCGTGCGCCTGTCGGTGCCTGACATGGCGGGCAATGTCACCGAAAGCGTATGGAGCTTCACCGTGGATGCCGAAGGCCCGCTCGTGTCGGCCAGCCTCATGCCGGCGCCGGACAGCGTGCTGCCCCTGGACGAGACCCCGGTCATCAGCGCGGCCTATTCGGACAGCGGCTCCGGCGTCAACGCCAGCCGCGTCACCCTGATGCTCGATGGGGCGGCCGTCACCGGCCTGGCGCAGGTCAGCGCCACCGGCATCCGCTACACGCCGGCCCAGGCCTTGACCGAAGGCCCCCACGCCATCGTGCTGACCGTCGTCGACAACGGAGGCAATACGGTCGACAAGGCATGGAATTTCACGACCCGCAGCGCGCCCCAGATCGACAGCGTCTCGCCGATCGAAGGCAGTGTCCTGCCGGCCAGCGCCATCGTTTCCGTCGTCGCCAGCTACCATGACCTGGGCAGCGGTATCGATCCGGCGGCGGTGCGCCTGCTGCTCGACGGTTCCGATGTCACCGGGCAGGCAAGCGTCGCTGCGGACAGCCTGCGCTTCGACAGCCCGGCCGGCAGCCTTGCGCCGGGCGTGCACAGCCTGGGACTGCGCCTGGCCGACAGGGCCGGCAACCTGGCGGCGAAGGACGTTTCGTTCAGCATCGACGTGGCCGCGACCACCATCGTCTCGAACCAGCAGCCGGCGCGCAACAGCGTGACCATGCAGGGCATGCCGCTGGTGATTTCGGCCAGCTACGCCGATCCATCCGGGATCGTTCCGGCGCGCGTACGCATTGTCCTCGACGATGTCGATCAGACTGGATCCGCGCAGGTCGGCGCGGCCGGTTTCACGCTGCAGGCGCCGGCCCTGGCGCCGGGCCGCCACGTCGTCTACCTCAGCCTCGTGAATGCACAGGGGCGCGAAAGCACTGCCATGTGGAGCTTCGAAGTCGAAGCCGCGGGAACCTACCAGGTGAGCTTTGCCGAGCCGGATGCCAGCCGCGGCTTCGCGACGCCGCAGGCGCAGGTCAAGGTCGTGGCCTCGTCCGACAAGGCCGGCGTCGGCGAGATCGTCCTCAATGGCAAGCAGATGGAACGCGGCGCCACCGAAGGACGCGCCACCACCTTCAGCGCCAGCGTCGCACTGGTCCCGGGCGACAACCTGTTGACCGCCGTCGCCCGCTTTGCCGACAACCGCATCCGCGAAGCCAGCCTGACCCTGAATTACGATGTGGCGCCGACGGTGACGATCGTCGCCCCGGCCGACCGCAGCACCCTGGGGCCCGCGCTCGCAAGCAGCCCGCGCGACCTCACCGGCAACGTCGAGCGTCCGGTGACGATCAGCGGCACCACCAGCAAGCCGGTCGCCAGCGTGACCATCAACCAGCAGCAGGCAGTCGTGAGCGGCAGCAGCTGGCGCTTCGACAATTTCTTCCTGCACGAAGGAACCAACCTGGTCACCGTGGTCGCCACCGACGCCCACGGCCGCGTCGGCACGGCCTCGGCCACCGTCTCGGTCGACCAGACGGCACCCTTCCTGTCGATCGAAGCGCCGCTGGATAACGCCGTCACCTCCAGCAACACGGTCGACGTCCGCGGCACCGTCAACGATGCCGTCGAAGGGTATTACGGCGCGAGCGAACCGACGGTCACCATCGGCGGCAGCAAGGGCAGCGTCAGCGCCGTGGCCGCGGACAAACAGTATCTGGCCTCGAACGTGCCGCTCGAACCGGGCTTGAACACCCTGACCGTCACCGCCGCCGACCAGGCCGGCAACGTCCGCACCAGGCAGTTCCGCATCACCCGCGTCGCCGCCGGCGCGCCGCGCCTGACGGTGTACGGCGGCAATGGCCAGGCGGCGCCGGCCGGCAGCGCGCTGGCCCAGCCGCTGACGGTGGCCGCGCTCGACCCTGCGGGCCAGCCGATCGCCAACGCGGCGGTCACCTTCGACATCACGCGCGGCACCGGCGCCCTGGCCCTGAGCCAGGCCGGCCTGAGCGGCGAGGCGACGCCGCGCAACCTGCAGGTCCGCACCGATGCCAACGGACTGGCCAGCGTCTGGCTGCTGCTCGGCAAGCAGAGCGGCCCGGGCAGCAATGCGGTGCGCGCCAGCAGCCCCGACATCGCCGAAGAGGCGAATTTCGCGGCCACCGGACAAAAAGGTCCGCCGCAGCATATCCGTCCGGATCTCGGCATCAACCAGTATGTCGCCACCGGCACCCAGCCGCTCGAACCGCTGACGGCAGTCGTCACCGACGGTCAGGAAAACCGGATTGCCAATGCCGACGTGACGTTCAGCGTCGCGGCCGGCGAGGCGCTTTTCGAAAACGGCAGCGACAGCATCACCGTCAAGACCGACAAGAACGGTTTCGCCGCGGTGCGCCCGACGCTCGGCCCGCTGCCCGGCACCACCATCGTCAAGGCCACGCCGGCCGAGAATGGCGACGCCTTCTTCGAAGCGACCTTCACCCTCCAGGGCCTCATGGCAAAGGACGGCCCGACGCGCTTTGGCGGCGTGGTCATGAACGACAAGGGACAGCCGCTGCCCGGCGCGCGGATGTCGATCGGACGCACCGCGCTGAGCACGACGGTGGACGACAAGGGCCGCTTCAGTTTCGAAGACATCCCGCCCGGGAAGATCGACCTGTTCGTCGATGGCCGCACCGTCAACATCGAGGGCCAGCAATATCCGGCGCTGCACTTTGAAGCCGCAGCGGTGAAGGGCGCGCAGAACCAGCTGCCGCACCCGATCTACCTGCCGCAGCTGCAGATGGCCGAAGCCAAAATCGTCGGCGGCGACCAGGACGTGGTGCTGAAGATGCCGGGCTTCGAAGGGTACGAGATGACGGTCTTCGCCAACAGCGTGACCTTCCCGGATGGCAGCCGCACCGGCCCGCTGGTGGTGAGCCCGATCAGTTTCGACAAGTTGCCGATGACGCCGCCCGGCGGCTTCGCCGGCTTCATGGCGCCTGCCGCGACGATCCAGCCTTCGGGCACGCGCTTCGACCCGCCGGTGCAGCTGAAGATTCCGAACACGGCCGGCTTGAAGCCCGGAGAGAAGAAGCCGGTCTACCAGTGGGACCACGACCTGGCCACCTTCGTCCAGATGGGGCAGGCCACCGTCACCGAGGATGCCGCCTTCCTCGTCACCGATGCCGGCACCGGCATCAGCAAGGCCGGCTGGCACCCGATCCCGAACCCGCCGCCGCCGGACGATTGCCCGGGGAGCGGTGGTTCGCCCAGCTGCCCGCAATGCCAGGCGGTCAGCAGCTCGGGCGGCAAGTGCCCGGTCAAGAGCTGCAAGCCGACTTCCGGCGGCTGCGACGACAAGCTGTATTGCACGACGGGCGACACCTGCGTGGGGGGCGCCTGCAGGGGCACCAAGATCGAAGACGAAAAGGGCCCGTCGAATGTCTACGAGTGGAACCTGAAGTCGATCAATTCCGCGTTCAGGGTGTTGCGCGAGATCGGTTACGACTTCGAGTTCGCCGAGCTGAAGGCCTCGGTAACGATGCAGGAAATTAAGAGCTGCTGCGAGAGCAAGCAGGGCGCCATGGTCAAGGGCGCGAACGGCAAGATCGAAGGCAAGATGAGCGGCAGCCTGGGCCCGTGGCCGGTCGCCTACCGCTTGCCATTCCCGTCCGCTGTCGTCGGGCGGCTCGGGCAATTGCAGGCCGGCCTGTTCCTGTCGGCCGAATACGGCGTCGGCGTCAACGGCTCCGTCCAGTCCGTTCCCTGCGCAGGCACGAAGGCCTGCTGGGGCGGCGGCGGCAACCTGTTCCTCGATGGAACGGCTGAGCTGGGCGTGGTGATCAAGGACGGCCCGATCACCGCGGCCAAGTTGACCGGCGCCCTCAAGACCGGCATCCAGGCGGCGATTTCGGTCGACTGCGGCGGCGGCAAGCTGGGCGGGGAGTGGACCGGCCTCACCGGCATGGTCGTCCTCGAGTTCTCCGATGGCGCCTTCCATCTGGAACGCAACTGGGTCTTGTACCCGGCGAAACCGCTGGGAGAGATCACCTTCGGCATGCCGGAGGTGCCATGACCAGGCGGCCGCTGCTGACGCTGGCGCTGGTGCTGCTGTGGCTCGCGCTATGCCTGCCGGTCGCCGCGTTCGTGCTGTTCGGATGGCGCAGCTGCGGCGAGGGCGCGCGCGCGGCGCCGTCCATGGTCGCGGTGCAGGGACAATTGCTGTACTTCGGCACCGAAGGCCGTTCCATGGCCGGCGCCAAGCCGCGCGCCAAGCAGGTGGAATACAGCTACAGCGTCGGCGGGCGTGCCTACCGCGGCGACGCGGCGACCTTCTGCGCCACGCTCACGACGGTATCGCAAATCGAGCCGTTGGCCGAGATGTATGCGCAGCTGGCGCCACTGGTGGGCAAGGCCGTGACGGTCTGGGTCGATCCCGCCCAACCCGGCAACGCCGTGCTGTTCAGGTATGTGCCGCGCGCGGCCCTGCTTCTGCTCGGCGTCGGCCTGCTGCTCCTGGTGGTGCTCATGGCCAAGCTCGGCCAGTACCTCGCACGCGGCCTGCGCGCGCGCTTCGGCGCACCACCACCATCCATTTGATCCTGAGGTAAATAATGAAAACATGCTTGCGCTTCGGCGCCGCCCTGATCCTGGCCACGAGCGCCTCCGCCGCGCTCGCACAAGCCGAGCCGCGGCTGGTCACCGCCAACAAGAAGGTGATCGTCGAAAACGTCACGACGGTCGCCGTCGGTACCTGGACTCCCGCAGTGCCGGTGACTGCGGTCAGCCGCGCCTCGGCCAGCTACGCCACGCCGGAGAAAGCGGCCGTGGCCCTGCTCTCGGCCATGGCGGCCGGCGACTACGCCTGGTGGCTCAGCATCTGGTCGCCCGAGGCACGCGCCCTGATGACCCAGCGCTACCAGGAAAGCGGGCGCACCTCGGCCGATATCGTGGCCAACTGGCGCGGCATCCTGACCGAGCGTCCAGCGGTGCTGGTGGGCAAGGCCGAGTACGCGCGCCAGCGCAGCATCTATGCGCTCGTGCGCTACCGCACCACGGGCGGCAGCGGCCTGACGGCGCGCGACCTGAAGACCGGCAAGGTGACTGACCTCGGCAGCAAGGATTTCGAAAATACCCTGGCCTTCAAGCTCAGCAATGGCCGCTGGGAAGCCGTGCAGGACCTGGCGGCCGATCCCGTCTTCCACGGCAGCGGCATGTTGTGGGACGAGACCAAGAGCGAAGTTCGCATCACACGCACGGCCGACTGAACCGCGCCGCGCCATGAGGGCGCCGCGCCCGCTTCGATTAGACAGCGACACCAGCAAAGCTAGGAAAACATTGTGAAGACGACGACAGCGACAGCCCCAAAATTTGCCAGCGGATTTTTTGCCCTGATGCTGATGGTGGGCCTGTTGCTGCTCTGGCCGCGCTTGCTGCATGCGCAGACGCCGGCGACGCCGGCGGCGGACGCGGTCTGCGTCGTCAGCGCCCTCAACCGAAACGCCACGCTCGACGGCGGCTACTACCTGATCCCGGGTGTGCCTTCGCTGCTTGGCCAGTACCGCGTGCGCGCCGTCTGCAGCGACGGCAGCGTGGGCGAGACCGGCATCGTCAAGCCGGCCGGCGGCAACGCTTTCGTCGCAGGGCCGGTCGTCTGGGGCAAATCGAGCCCGATACCGAAGTCGCTCGCGATGGACGGGCCGGGCAGCGTCTCCTATGGCCAGGCTGTCCAGTTCAGCGTTACCGCGAAAGGCGTGGACGGCGCCACCTGGAACGCCTCAAACGGCGTCAGCGGCACCAATTATGTCAGCAGCAACCCCGGCCTGGCCAGCATCAGCGCCGACGGCATGCTAACGGTGCCGGTGCCGTACTATGGGCAGAATACCGGCCGCCAGGTCGTCATCAGCGCCACCAACGAAGGCACGACCGTGTCGCGCCTGATCAATATCGGGCCGCGCGGCGCGATTGCCGGCAAGGTCACGCTGGCCGACGGCGTCACTCCGGTGGCGGGGGCGCAGGTCACCATCCAGCTGGGGGCGCCGCTCACCCGCTTCCCGCTGGCGACCACCGATGCGGGCGGCGCCTTCCGCCTGGCCGATGCGCCCGCGGGCGAGTACACGCTGTCGGTGCTGGCGCCAGCCACGGGTGCGCGCGCCACTGCCAGCGGCACGCTGGCCGCGAGCGGCGCCACCGCGAATTTTCAGATCAAGCTGAGCGGGCAGGGCACGGTGCGGGTGACGGCCACCAGCGGCGGCCAGCCGGCCGCCGGCGCCCAGGTGACGCTCGCGCATGCGCAATATGCCGGTGAAGTGCGCAGTGCGCAGGCCGGCGCCGACGGCGTGGCCAGCTTCCAGGGCTTTTCCGCCGGACGCTTCGGCGTCACGGTGCGCGCGGCCGGCGACGGCGCGCTTGCCAGCGCGAATGGCGAATTGCAGGCCGGCGCCGTGGCCGATATCGCCGTGCAGCTGCAGGGCGCCGGCACCATCGGCGGCCGCGTGCTGCAGGCGGGGGCCGCCCAGGGCGGCATCCAGGTGCGCCTGCTGTCGGCGGGGAAAGGGCTGGTCACGCAGGCGATGAGCGCTGCCGACGGCCAGTTCCGCTTCGATTCGCTGCTGCTGGGCGACGGGCCCTACACCTTGCAGGCGCTGCGCAGCGGCCAGCTGCAAGGCAGCGTCGGGGCCCTGGTGCTGGCGGCGCCCGGACAGGAACTCGTCCAGAATATCGAACTGGGCAGCTTTGCGGCGGGCGGCAGCGTGACCGGCAAGGTGCTCGACGCCAGCGGCCAGCGCCTGTCCGGCATCGAGGTGCGCCTGGCGACGGCCGGCGGCCAGCAATTCGTGGCCCGTACGGACGCCCAGGGTGTGTACCTGCTCGCAGGGGTGCCGTTGGGCGAGTTCACCCTGACTGCCTCGCTCGATCGCCTCGCTGCGACGGCCAAGGGCAAGCTGGAGACCAACGGCGAACAGCGCTCGATCGACCTGCGGCTGGCCGGTTCCGGCGATATCTCCGGCACGCTGCTGCTCTCCAGTGGCCAGAGCGCAGCCGGCGCCAGCGTCGAACTGCGCCATGCTTCCGGCGTCACCCAGCAGCTGCTCGCCGATGCGGGCGGCGCCTTTGTCTTCAGCGGCGTCCCCACCGGCAGCTACGTGCTCGAGGTGCGCCACGCTGCGAGCGGCGAACTGGCGCGCGTGCCGGGCGGCCTGGTCGCCGCGGGCGACACGCGCCAGCATCGGCTCACGCTCACCGGCCTGGGCACGCTGCGCGTGCAGGTCAACGACTGGGGCAGCCCGGTTGCCGGGGCGCGCGTCGCGCTGGCGCTGCAGGGCGCGCTGGCCGAGGGCCGCGAGGCCGTCACCGACGCTGCCGGCGTGGCCGAGTTCACGGCCGTGCCACGGGTCGCCTACGGCATCACGGCAACGCGGGGCGGGCGTTTTGCGCGCGCCAGCGGCCAGCTGTCCGCAGGCAGTACCAGCGTCCCGATGGCGTTCGACTACACCTACCTCGGCCAGTACTCGGTGCGGGGCCGCGTGCTCGACGCCATGGGCCGTCCGGTGCCGAACGGGTGGGTGCGCCTGAGCACGCGCGACATGCCGCTCGGCGGTACGGCGGTGATCGCGAACCCGGCCTGGAATGAATACCTGGTGCGCAGCGACGCGTCGGGTAACTACAGCTTCGACAATGTCACGCTCCAGGATGACGGGCGCGGCCGCCTCAAGCTCGATGCGCTGGTCGACGGGGCGCTGCGCGGCCGGGTCATCCTGAACACGCCTTCCGAGGGCGCCGTGGCGGAGCAGGACATCGTCCTCTACGACGCCGGCACGGTCGCCGGCGTCTTCCGCAGCCACAAGAACAAGACGATCGCCGGCAGCAGCGTCTCCCTGGCAGGATTCGACGATTACATCTTCGCCACCGGTGACTTCACGGCCCTGCCCGACGCCGCCGGCCTGTACGCGGTGCCGGCCCCTGTGGGCGACTATATCGTCAACGCGGTCACGCCTGACGTCGCAGTCCAGGGCAGCCTGCCGCGTTCCGTGCGCGCCGCCGGTGAAGCCGTCGGCGCCGACTTCGTCCTGGAGACCGGCGCGGCCTCCCTGCGCACGCGGGTCAGCAACGGCTCCGGCGGCAGCACGACCCTCGAGATCGACGGCAAATACGTCGCCACCAGGTACGGCAGCGGCAGCTTCGCCGACGTCGGGCTCAAGGCCGGCGTGCATTCGCTCCGGCTCAGCACCGAGTATGGCGACGCCCAGACCCGCCAGGTCACGGTGCTCGACAGCGACACCATCCCGCTGATCGAGGAGGTGTTCGCCTTCGATCCGACCCGCCTGACGGTGAATGTCGCCTATGCGGCCCCGAACGTGTCCTGGAGCCTCGCCATCGACGGCCGCTATATCGGCACAAGTTATGGCGCCAGCCTGTCGAGCTGGGTGGGACCCGGCGCCCACGCGGTCACCGTCACGGCCGCTTACGGCGAAAGCAAGACGCAACAGGTGAGTTTAGGCAGCGAACAGGCCGGCAAGAACGTCGAGACGGCGTTCGCGTTCACGCCGACTTATCTGCGCGTGCGCGTCGTCGCGCCGAACGCCTCCACCACGGTCGCCATCAACGGCGTGCAGGTCTACAACAACTGGGGCAACTGGGAGAATGTGTTCTTCGGGCTCAAGCAGGGCACGAATCTGGTGAGTGCGACCAGCAACGGGCAGACCAGGACCGTCCAGCTGGAGGTCGGCGCCTTGAACGACGGCCGCGGCTACGATGCCGGCTTCTCCTTCGGCGCGACGATGGCCAACATCCGCATCGATAATCCCGTCGCGTCCAGCTACACCTACGTCTACGACAATGGCCAGTGGCTCGGCGCCCGCTACGGCAGCGGCTTGCTGGCGCCGGTGGCGCTGGGCGAGGGCGTGCATACGCTGCAAGCGACGAACGATTACGGCCTGGTGGCGACCAGCACCGTGACGGTCAAGCCGACGGACGAGAAGGTCGATGTCGTCCTGTCCTTCCTGCGTCCCCAGCTGAAGGTCGGCATGGTCAATGGCCTGCCCCAGGCGGTCAGCAAGATCCGCCTGAACGGCAAGGAGATCGGCAGCATCACCGGCAGCGGAACCCTGGTGGACTACACCATCCGCCAGGGCAGCAACGATGTCGTTGCGATTAACGATGACGGCGACATGCAGCGCCTGACCCTGAACGTCCCTGCGCTGACGAACGGCCTCGTGGTCGAAGCCAACTTCGTGTTCGACCAGGCGTCGCAGAAGCACGCCACGCTCGGCTTCAGCGGCGAACGCCACCTGTACGCGGTGGCCGTCAAGCCGGGCGACGTCGTGGCGGTGAGTGCGCACGGCAGCGCCTACAGTGGCCAGGCCGCCATCGCCGGCCTCAGGGCCGAGGTCTACGCACCTGGCCTGGCGCTGGCTGCGTCCGGGATCGTCACCGGTGAGCCCTTCAATTACAGCCTGATTCGCCTGCAAGGCAACCTGGGCGCGATCCCGGTACAGCAGGACGGCTACGCGACGATCGCCGTCGAGGCATCGACGGCGGGCGCCAGCGGCGCCTACATGGTGAGCGCCGCCATCAACGGCCAGCCTGTGCAGCTGCTGCCCTACCAGGGCGGCGCCGGCGTCGAGGGCAGGGTGCTGCGCGGCGACGGCGTCACGCCGGCCGCCGGCCAGGTGCTGGCGCTGCGTTCGGCCGCGCCGACCTCGCATACCCGCGTCGTCTCCGATGCGGCGGGCCGCTACCGCTTCGAGAATGTGCCGCTGGGCGCCTTCGCACTGAATGCGCTGGCGGGCGAGCAGGTGGTGGTGCAGGCGACTGCAACGCTGGACACGATCGGCCAGGCGCTGGCACAGGACGTGCAATTGCCGACGCTCACGCAGCTGCAGGTCAGCGTCACGGTGGACGAGGCATTGCCGCTGCCGTCGTCGATGAATGTCGAGATCAGCGACAGCACAGGCACGCGCAGCGAAGGGCCGCTCGGGTTCGATGCCGGCCGCACCAGCGGCGTGCTCGCGACCAGCGTGACCGGCGCCAGTTTCACGCTCACTGCCGTGCATCCTTACGACAGCGCCTACCGGGTCACGCGCACGCTGGCCGCCGCGGACGGCGAAACCGTCGCCGTCAACCTGGAACTGCGCGGCGCGCAGCTCACCGGCCGCGTCCTGTTCGGTAACGGATCGCCCGCACCTTACTATGAAGTGAGCGCGCTGCGCGCCAATACGATGACGCTGCTGCGCAGCGCCACCACGGACAACCAGGGCCGCTACAGCATGGCGGTGCCGGCGGGGATCGACCTGATCGTACGGGTCTACGACTACCGCTCCGGCAACTACGTGGCGCTGCCGGTGGCGGCCGGTACGATCGGCGTGCCCGACCTGTTGCTCGGCTCCACCGGCACCCTCCGGGGCCTGGTGCGTTCCGATAAGGGCGAGCCGATGCCATGGACGAGCATCGAAGTCAGCGGCAGCGTGGGGGGCAATCCGTTCACGCTGTATAACTCCAGCGAAGAGGATGGCCGCTTCCGCATCGACGACGTGCCGGCGGGCGTGCCGCTGACGGTGACCGCGACCGCGGGCGCCTTCAACGTGCGCCAGAGCCAGGACGCGACGGTGGGCGCCGGCCAGGTGCTGGAGCTGCCGGCCTTCGTGTTCGCGGCCGGCACCAGGCTGACGGTGCGCCTGCTCGATGGCGAAGGCAAGCCGGACAACGTGCTGACCGGCTCCAACGGCGAGTGTTCGACCTTCCGCGTCCTGCTGCGCAGCGCGAGCGGCATGCTCGAGCTGCGCTCCGAATGGCTCGAGCCGGTCACCGGCCTGGCGCCAGGCCCGGTCGAGGTCGAGCTGCGCGACTTGTGCGGCCGCGACGATGCGCCGCCGCTGGCGCGCGCGGCCATGACCCTGGACGGCGCGCCCGAGGCGACGCTCGACCTGCTGGTCCCGATCCTGCACGGCACCATGACCTACGCGGACGGCCGCCTGGTGCGCTATCCGTCAGTCCTGCTGACCCAGACGCTGAAGGACGGCGCCGTGAAAAACCTGTACGAAACCTGGCGCGACAGCGGCGAATACGATTCGACCTTCGGCCGTTACCAGGTGGTCGGTGTCGAACCTGGCGACTACACGCTCAAGTCGCGCATGGAGGATGGCAGCGTCAACGTCGAGGTGCAGGGCACGCTGGCGGCGATGGGCAACCCGCGGGCCGACCTGGTGCTGCCGGCCCGCCCTTACGACGGCAGCAGTTCGGACGTGATCGGCAGGGTGCTGGTCGAGGGCATGCCGATCCCGGACTTCGACGTCCGTCTGGTCTACCCGAACGGCTGGTCCCACCTGACCCGCACCAACGAGCAGGGCGTGTTCCAGTTCGCCGAAGTGCCGGCCGGATCCTATACGGTCACCGCCGAGAACGAGTCGGGGCCGGTGAGCGTGACGGTCGCCGCAGGCGGCGCACCGGTGGTGACGCACGACCTGGCGCTGGCCGCGCCGCCGTGGCAAGGCGGTCCGTTCGACCTCACCGGCGTGGTGACGGTCGACGGCCTGCCGACGGCCGGCGTGAAGGTGACGGCCAACGTGAACCCGTCTCCGATGCTGATGGCCCAGCCGCAGGGCGGCGCCACAGCAGCCTCGTTCAGCGCGTCTTACGGGAACGTGACGACGCTGACCGATGCCGACGGCAAGTATGTGTTCCGCAGCCTGCAGGGCGGCACGACGACCGTCACCGCACGTCATTCGTGGGACGCGGCAACCGGCAGGGTCACGCCGACCGGCGCGGCGATGGCGCTCGACCTGGCGATCGTCAGCCAGGCCTTCGACGGCACGGCCTCGGCCGTGAAAGGCAAGGTCACCATGGACGGCGAGGCCCGCTCGGGCGCCGAGGTACAGCTCGAGCGCGATGGCGGCGTCGTCACGGCCTACACCGACGAAGCGGGCGAATACCAGTTCGACCGCGTCGCGGCAGGGCCGTTCACGCTGACGGCCATGCTCGAAGGCAGTGCGGCGTCCGCCAGCGGCGTCGCCGGCGCGACCCAGTTCGTGATCATGGACCTGGCCGTTCCGCGCCTGACGGCGGGGGTGCGCGTGGCCGGCACCGTGCGCTACAAGACGGGCGAGGCGGCGCAGTCGGTCAGCGTGACGCTGTACCAGAACGGGCGCACGTATTACGGCGATTCGTTCGGCGGCGGCGCGTATGCGGTCGAGGGCGTCCAGCCCGGCGGTTTCGAGATCACGGCGCAGGACGACGAAAGCAGCCTGTCGGCCACCGTGGCGGGCACCGCGGGCGACGCCGCGATCGCGCTCGACGTGACGCTGCCGCCGGCAGGTTCGCTCAGCGGGACGGCGCTCGACGGCGCCGGCCAGCCGGCGCCCTGGGCCTATGTGTATGTCACCAGCAGCGGCGCGCCGGACATCAGCCGCTATGCCCAGACCGATGAAGCGGGCCGCTACAGTGTGGCCCACCTCGCGCTCGGCACCGTCCACGTCGGGTTGATGGGGATGGATTCCTCGCTCGCCGCGAGCGGCAGCGTCGTCCTGGGCACGAATGGCCAGGCGGGGGTGCTCGACCTGCAGATGCCGGTGGCGCCGGCGGTGGTCGCGGGCCGTGTGCTCGATGCCGGCGGGGCGCCGGTAACGGAGTACGTCGTGGAGCTGACGACACAGCAGGTGTATGGACCGCTCGGCTCCCTCTGGCTCAGCACCTACGCCGAAGCGGATGGTTCCTTCCGGTTCAAGGCAGTGCCGCCGGGCGGCGTGCGCATCGCCATCTCCGGCTATGACGGCAGCGTGCTCGCCGTGGCGGATCGCCCGACCCTGGCGGGGGAGACGCTGTCGCTCGACCTGGTGACGGGCCCGGGCCGTCCGCGTTACCCGGCGTATGCGGGCCTCGATGGCCGTCAATACGGGTTCAGCTGTTATGGGGCGCTCGAGCGCAGCGGCACCGCGGACCAGTCCGAGTACCTGCCGGAATTCCTCGGACTGGAGCTCAATGCCGTAGAGTTCCCTTGCATCGTCGCCGCGACGGCGGCAGCCGATGCGCGCCAGTTCGCCTACGGTCCGGTGACACTCGACGGGACCCAGGTCACGCGCAAGGTGTTTGCGCCCGAAGCAGGCGGCTACGTGCGCCAGATCGACACCTTCACCAACCCGGGCGCCAGCCCGGTCACCGTCAAGGTCCGCTACGGCAAGTACTCGAACGGCTACAACCTGACGCTCGTGACCAACCCCGCCGCCACCGGCCAGACCTATGCCGTGTACGCCAATCCGGCGTTTGCGCAAGTGTCCGGGGGCGTCGGCGTGCCGGTGCCTGCCAACAGCTTCGTGTACGAGAAGGGCAACGCGAATGATGCGAACAGCGGCCGCCTCCTGTACACCCGGTCGCTGACGATCCAGCCCGGCGCCAGCGTCAGCCTGATGCATTATTCGGTGCAGTCCGCCGACGCCCAGACGACGCTGGCGATGGCGAAGGCCTTGTCGAACCAGACCGCGCCGTCGATGTTCGACCAGATCGCGCCTGCCGAGAAAGCCACGATCATCAACTTTGCCGTACCTTGAATGGAAACCGACGTATGAAATATCTCGCTTGTCTCAGCCTGCTGCTTGCCATGGCGGGCGCCCACGGCGCCGAGCGCAGCTTGCCGCCGCTGGAGCTGTCCGACAGTGCTGCCCAGCCTGCGAACCTGGTCAACCTCGGCGATGCGCCGAAGTGGATCCTGGTCGTGGTCGACCCGGCGCGCGCGCAGACCCAGGCCGCATTGGCGCGGCTCGACTGGGAGGCCGATGGCCGCAACGCGCATGTGGTGATGGTGGCCGTTGGCGCCGACGCGCCATTCCAGGCACTGGTCAAGCGGCTGGGCACGCGCTCGGGCGCGCGCTTCTACCGGGACGCGACCGGCAGCCTGCCGAAGGCCCTGCAGTTGCCGGGCCTGCCCGCCGTGCTGGGCATGACCGACGATAACCGCATCGCCTGGCAAGTCATCGGCTTGCCCCCGCAGCAGGAGAAGGCGCGCAGCCTGTTCGATTCGTGGCTGCTCGGGCGCGATGCCGCCGCCGCCGTGCAGGTGGCGCAATGAGGGCGGCAGGACGCAAGCTGCTGGCCGCCGCGCTGCTGGCGCTGGGGTTGTCGGGCCAGGCCCTGGCGCAGGGGGCGAACATGCGCGGCGCACCGGATGCGCCGGTGCCCATCATCGTGTTCTCGGCCTTCGACTGCCGCTTCTGCGCCGAAACGCGCGGCACGCTCGCACAGATCGAAGCCGACTATCCCGGCCAGATCCAGCTGATCTACAAGCATTTCCCCTTGAGCCAGGACGCAGCCGGCTACCTGCCGCACGAAGCGGCGCAGGCGGCGGCGGCGCAGGGCAAGTTCTGGGAGATGCACGACGCCTTGTTCGCGCGCCAGGGCGCGAGCCTCGACCGCAGCTCCGCCGCAGCGCTGGCGCGTGGCCTCAAGCTCGACATGACACGGTTCGACGATGCGTTGACGGCGCATGCCGGCCGCGCCCGCATCCAGGCCGACATCGCCGAGGCCAAGGCATTGAAGGTGCAGGCGACGCCCACGTTCTATATCGATGGCTACAAGCTCGAAGGCGCACAGTCCGTGGCGGTGCTGCGCACCATGATCAACCATGCGCTGACGGTGGGCGCCCCGCGTCCGAGCTTGCTGGACACGATCAACCAGGACCGCAAGACGCTGCCGGCGGGCGATGCGCCCCTCGATAAAATCTTCAAGCGCTGACCATGTCCCGATACCGCATCCATATTGTCGCGCGCCTGGCTGCGCTGGGGCTTTGCCTCGCAGGATCCGGGGCCTGCCTCGCGCAGGACGGCGAAGTTGCGCGCCAACGCCTGGCGCTGATGGGGCTCGAGCCGGGTATCGAGCGTCTCGTCCAGTTTGCGGGGCAGGGCGACCTGAACGTGGTCGAGCTGCTCCTGCAAGGCGGTGTCGGGGCGGGCGGGCGCGAGCCGGTGTTCAGCGTGGCGCCCATGCACACCGCCGCCGCCCAGGGCCACGTCCACGTGCTGACAGCCTTGCTGGCAAGGGGCGCGGCCGTCGATCCGGTCGACCGCGCCGGCAACACGCCCCTGGTCAATGCCGCCTACCACGGACAGCTCGAGGCGATCCGGCTGCTCGTCGCCCGCGGCGCGGACGTGAACGCATCCACACTGGACGGCGACAGCGCCCTCATCGCCGCCGTGTACAGCGGTAACGAGGGCGCCTTGCGTTACCTGCTCGCCCATGGCGCCGATCGTTCGCGCGCCAATCGCGCCGGCGAAACGCCGCTGGCGGTCGCGCAGCGCGCCGGCCGCGCTTCGATGGCGGCGCTGTTGGGCGGCGCCGCTCCCTAGACTCCCACCCTTTGCATATGCTCAAGCACCACTATCTTTCGCTTTGCCTGGCCTGCGCGCTGGGCGTCGGCCTGGCGCCGCAGCCGGCCCTGGCCGCACCGGGCGCGATCCTGCCCGCCGTCAGCGGCACGCCGGCAGAGCGCGCCATCTACGATCCGACCGTCTACAGCAGCACGCTGCAATCCCTGCAGGAGGCATCGCGCATCGCGGCATCCTGGCGCGACGAGCCCGTCACGATGCCGTGGACCTCGCTGATGCTCGACATGATCGTCAAGCACAAGGTCGCCCCGACCCGCGGCGCACGCGGCAGCGCGTTGCTGCATGTGGCCATGCATGACGCATGGCTGGCGAGCGGTGACGCTGCCGTGCGCAGGATTGCCGTTTCCACCGCCGCTTGCCAGGTGCTGGGATACTGGTTCCTGACGGAGGAGCATGGATTCGACCGGATCCTGGCGGCCTTGCTGCCGCAGATCGGCGCCAGCCCCGCCCAGGTCAGCGAGGGGCTTGCGCTGGGCTACCGGATCGGACGGCAGGCCGTCGCCCGCGGCGAGGCCGATGGGGCAGCACGTGGCTGGAACGGCGTGCGCCTGCAATGGTATGGAGAGGGCCGCCGTTATGGCCCCGGCAGCTGGACGCCGACGCCGCCGTATTTCTACTATCCGCCCGACGAGCCCTTCGCCCCAGGCTGGAAAACCTGGATGATCGAAAACCCGGCGCCGCTGCGGCCTGTCCCGCCGGCCTTCGGCTCGGAACGCTTTCTGAAAGACCTGCGCGAAATCGTCGAGCTACAAAAAAATCTCACGCCGGAACAGCTGCGCATTGCCAAATTCTGGGTCGACGGCAGCGGCAGCGTGACGCCTCCCGGACACTGGAACCGCATCGCCCAGGAACTCGTGCGCAAGCACCGCCTTCCGGACGACGAAGCGACGAGCCTGTTTGCCAAGCTCAATATCGCCCTGGCCGATACTTTCATCGCAGTCTGGCACACCAAGTATTACCACTGGACGGCCCGGCCCGTGACGATGGCGAAAGTGGTGCTTGGCGTCGACATGAAATCGGCCATCCTGACGCCGCCGTTCCCGTCCTACGTGTCGGGGCATGCCGCCTTCAGCGGCGCCGCCGCGCGTATTCTGGGGGAGGTCTTCCCGCAGGAGCAGGCCGCCCTGGACGCCATGGCCGAAGAGGCGGCCCTGTCCCGGATGTATGGCGGCATTCACTATCGCTTCGATAACGAGGACGGCTTGCAGCTGGGGCGCACGGTGGCAGGCATTGTCCTGTCCAAATTCGCGCCGTAAAAAAAACGAACATTTCTCTTTGCGGCCCTTGCGGAGCCATGGCCAGCTTTGTTATGATTCGCGTCCGCTTCGGCGCTGTGCTGCAAACGTTAACGAAATCAAGTAGTTAGCCGGCAACAAAAGCGACGAAGAGGAAAAAACGAAGTTGACGATAAACGCGAAACACTGCATAATCTCATCTCTCTGCTGCAGCGAACAAAACGATTCGCACTAAACAGCAAGCAGTACCGAATAAAGTTCTTTAAAAATTAACAGTCGATAAGTGTG
>Ga0213835_101073_pt1 | contig 19117 bp, 18 predicted proteins | sample SWPATP01_FD_160576 | JGI IMG/M metagenome (GOLD analysis project Ga0213835, IMG submission 160576) | Coastal seawater microbial communities from Marineland, Florida, United States - SWPA TP0 #1 | ecosystem: Environmental > Aquatic > Marine > Coastal | place: USA: Florida | collected 2016-08-05 | reverse complement strand
ACGATACCGCAACCCTCCCCCCTCTCCCAGACCGGCTCTCGATCGATCCGAGCAGCCCTTTCCACAACCGCGACGTGTTCCAGCATGACGTCGGCATCCGCTTCAACGACAAGGACCGTTTCGACGTCGAAGAGTATTGCTTGAGCGAAGGCTGGATCAAGGTCGCCGCCGGCAAGACCGTGGACCGCAAGGGCAAGCCGATGCTGATCAAACTGAAGGGCAAGGTCGAAGCCTTCTACCGCTGACCCGCCCGGCCGCCGCCGGCGCCAGCCGCCGGCGTCTTCCACACTGCATTTCCTGCCGGGGGCGCCGTCCGCGCCACCGTGCTGTCGCCCTCCCGCAACAGTTGATGTTGCATCGCGGAAAAGCACTTGCCTGCCCCATTCGGGAACCCTATGATTGCGGCCTAGGATTGCCGCACGGCAATTTAACGCCGCATCAGCGCGTGCTGACATATTGGAAACCAGATGAAAATTACGAAGATCGTGTCCTTGCTGTTGGCCGCACTGGCCACCGTCCACACTGCGCAGGCAGGCGAGATCGCCACCACGCTCGACCTCGGCACCACCGGCCTCGGCCTGCACTTGACGGCGCCGCTGGCGCCGAAGCTCAATGCACGCGCCGGCCTGAACTACGCCAGCTATTCGTATGACGGCAACACCTCGGACGTGGACTATGCGTTCAAGCTGAAGCTGGCCACGGTCGACGCCCTGCTCGACTACCACCCGTTCGACAGCGGCTTCCGCGTGAGCGGCGGCGTCGTGTACAACGGTAACAAGATCGAGGCGAACGCCAAGCCGAAGAATGGCAGCTACACCCTCAACGGCCGCACCTATCCTTCGGCGCTGGTTGGCAAGCTCGACGGCAACATCGACTTCCGCAAGGCGGCGCCTTACCTGGGTATCGGCTGGGGCAATGCGGTCCAGGCGGCTGGCTGGGGCTTCGGCATGGACCTGGGCGTGACCTTCCAGGGTTCGCCAAAGACGGCCCTGACCAACAGCGGCTGCACCGCGCCGGCGCTGGTGTGCACCCAGATCGCGAGCGACGTCGCCGCGGAAAACGCCAAGCTGGCCGACGAAGTGAAGGATTTCAAACTGTATCCGGTCGTGCGCGTGGGCGTCAGCTACCGTTTCTGATGCGTGGCATCGGGCAGGAGTGAAAAGCAGGCCGCCGGCCTGCTTTTTTTACGTCCCGACGGCCGGCGTCAGCAGCTTGAGGCCCGCGATGCCGAGCGCGATCAGGCCGATCGAGCCGATGCGCAGCGCGCCGGCCGGTTCGCCCAGCATCATCATCCCGAAAATCGCCGTGCCGATGGTGCCGATGCCGGTCCAGACCGCGTAGGCCGTGCCCAAAGGCAGGTGCCGCAGCGCCAGGCCCAGCATGCCGACGCTGAGCAGCATCGCCAGCAGCGTGAAGGCCGTCGGGATCGGCCTGGTGAAGCCTTCCGTATACTTCAGTCCGGCCGCCCAGGCCACTTCCAGCAAGCCCGCCAGCACCAGGTAAATCCAGCTCATCGTCGACCTTTCGCGGGGCTTGCCCGTTCGTAAAAACGGGCGCAAGTATAGCACCGGCCTCGGCCAAGCCCGGTACAGGTGCGAAAATGAGGCGTCCTCGGCAGGAATTCGGCGTGTCCCGTAAGATGCTCCGACTTAACGCACGAGGAACCAGATGACCACTTTATTTGACCCTATCAAGATCGGCGCCTTCGAGCTGCCGAACCGCATCATCATGGCGCCGCTGACCCGCGCCCGCGCCATCGGCCCCGGCCGCGTGCCGAACGCGCTGATGACCGAATATTATGTGCAGCGCGCCAGCGCCGGCCTGATCCTGTCGGAAGCGACCTCGGTCACGCCGATGGGCGTCGGCTATGCCGACACGCCGGGCATCTGGTGCGACGAGCAGGTCGCGGGCTGGAAGCAGGTCACCGAGGCCGTGCACGCCGCCGGCGGGCGCATCGTCATGCAGCTCTGGCACGTGGGCCGCATTTCCGATCCGGTCTTCCTGGACGGCGCGGCGCCGGTCGCCCCGAGCGCGGTCAAGCCGGCCGGCTCGGTGAGCCTGGTGCGCCCGAAGCGCGACTTCACCACCCCGCGCGCGTTGGAGACGAACGAGATCGCCGGCATCGTCGCCGCCTACCGCCTGGGCGCGGAGAATGCGAAGAAGGCCGGCTTCGACGGCGTCGAGATCCACGGCGCGAACGGTTACCTGCTCGACCAGTTCCTGCAAGACAGCACCAACCTGCGCAGCGACGAATACGGCGGCTCGATCGAGAACCGCGCGCGCCTGATGCTCGAGGTGACGGACGCCTGCATCGCCGTCTGGGGCGCCGACCGCGTCGGCATGCACCTGGCGCCGCGCCGCGACGCCCACGACATGGGCGATTCGACGCCAAGCGAGACCTTCGGCTACGTCGCACGCGAACTGGGCAAGCGCGGCATCGCCTTCATCTTCGCGCGCGAAGCGGTCGGCGAGGACAGCCTCGGCCCGCTGCTGAAGAAAGAGTTCGGCGGCGCCTTCATCGCCAACGAAAAGATGACCGTCGAGACGGCCGAGCGCCTGCTCACCGCCGGCAATGCCGACGCCATCGCCTTCGGCCTGTGGTTCATCGCCAATCCGGACTTGCCGCAGCGCCTGCGCAGCGGCGCACCGCTGAACGACTTGCGTCCGGAAGTGATCTACGGCAGCGGCGCCGAAGGCTATACGGACTACGCTTCGCTGCAGCAAGCCTCGTAATCCACCGGTATTGACACATATGTACGGGGTGCATACGCCCCGTACAGCAAGCTTTTTATCCTCTGTTTAGGCATGCACTCATGCTATTCTTGCGCGATTCGCGGTCGCGCCGGTCGGCGGTGCACGCTTCAAACAGGGAACCATCTTGACTAGTCTTGCACCACGCGCGATGACGCTCGCCATCGCAGCGGCATTCGCCGTATCGACCTTCGCAGCAAGCGCTGCGCAAACCGCCGCCGGCGCACCGCGCGCCGAAAACGCCTTCCTGTCGCAGGAAGATGCCGCCGCCCGTTCGGCGCGCGTGTCGAACGTCGACTACGCCCTCGCATTCACGCTGACCGGCAAGGAAAGCTTCAGCGGCGTCACCACCGCCACCTTCGACCTCGCCGACAACAGCGCCCCCCTGACGATCGACCTCGACAAGGCCACCGTGCAGTCGGTCACAATCAACGGCAAGCGGGTCGACGCCAGGTACAACAACTGGTTCGTCACGATCGCCGCCGCCGACCTGGCGCAGGGCAGGAATACCGTCGTCATCGCCTACGAGCGCCTGCACAGCACGAATGGCGAAGGCCTGCACCGCATGGTCGACCCGGTCGATGGCCGCGTCTACACCTATTCCCATTTCGAGCCGGCCGCCGCGCACCAGATGTTCGCGGTCTTCGACCAGCCCGACCTGAAGGCCACTTACCAGGTCACCGCCACCGCGCCCGCCGACTGGCAGGTGGTGTCGACCACGCGCGAAACGCGTGTCGAGGACGCCGGCTCCAGCAAACGCTGGATTTTCCCGAAGTCGAAAAAGCTGAGCCCGTACAATTTCTCGCTGCACGCCGGCCCCTATAAAGTGTGGGAAGACAAGAGCGGCAAATACCCGATGCGCCTGTTCGCGCGCCAGTCGGTGGCGGCGCAAGTCACGCCCGCGGACTGGTTCCGCTACACTAAGGATGGCCTGGCCTTCTTCGACAATTACTTCGGCATCCCTTACCAGTTCGAGAAATACGACCAGCTGCTGGTGCCCGACTTCCTGTACGGCGCGATGGAAAACGCCGGCGCCATCACCTTCGCCGAGGGCGGTTTCCTGCGCAAGGCGGCCATGACCGATGCCCAGCGCCAGTCGCTGGCCTCGGTGATCATGCACGAGATGGCGCACCAGTGGTTCGGCGACCTGGTGACCATGAAGTGGTGGAACGGCCTGTGGCTGAACGAGAGCTTCGCCTCTTTCATGGGCACGCTGGCCACGGCCGAAGCGACCGAATTCAAGGACGCCTGGCAGCATTTCTACTCGACCGGCAAGCAGGCCGCCTACGCGCAGGACCAGAAGGCGAACACCCACCCGATCGAAGTGCCGGTGCCGTCGACCGCGAACGCCTTCGACAACATCGATGCGATCACCTATTCGAAGGGCGCCTCGACCCTGATCCAGCTGCGCCAGTTGCTGGGCGCCGACGTGTTCCGCAAAGGCGTGCACAATTACCTGACCAAGTATTCCTACCAGAACGCCAAACTCGACGACTTCATCGGCAGCCTGGGCGAGGCCGCCGGGCGCGACCTGTCCGGCTGGACCAAGCAGTGGCTGTACGAGCCGGGCGTGAACACGATCGCGGCGAATTTCACCTGCAGTGGCGGCAAAAACGGCGGAAAGATCACCTCCTTCACGCTGCAGCAGAGCGCGCCGAGCAAGGCGCTGCCGACGCTGCGCGAACAGCGCGTGCAAGTAGCCACCTTCAAGGTCGACGGCGATACATTCACCGCGCTGAAAACCGTGCCGGTGACGTATTCGGGCGCGACGACCCGCGTGCCGGCCCTGGTCGGCAGCGCCTGCCCGGACATGGCCTACCCGAACTACCAGGACTGGGGTTTCGTGAAGGTGCAGCTCGACAAGCGTTCCTTCGAGACCGCGCGCGCCAGCCTGTCGCATGTGGAAGATCCCCTGCTGCGCACGATGCTGTGGCAGAGCCTGTGGGACGGCGTGCGCGACGCCAAGCTGCCGCTGAACGAATTCATCAAGACCGCGCTGGCGAATGCGCCGCTGGAAAAGGATTACACCCTGCTCGGCGACGTGCTCGGCAAAGTCGGCACGGCCAGCTACTATCTCGACGCGATGGGCTTGCAGTCGCCATGGGCGCAGCAGACCCGCGCCGCGCTCGAAGCGATGGCGTGGAATGGCGTGCTGGCGAACAAGGGCAACGACAACTTCCAGCGCCGCTGGTTCGGCACCTACCTCGACCTGGCCAGCACGCCGACCGCGCTCGAGCGCCTGGCGGGCATCCTCGCCGGCACTGTCAAGGTCGACGGCCTGACCATCAACCAGGACCTGCGCTGGTCCATCGTCGCGCGCCTGAACCGCTACGACCACGCAGGCGCCCTGGCCCTGGTCGAGCAGGAGGCCAGGCGCGACAACTCGGACAGCGGCCAGGCCGCCGCGCTGGCCGCGACCGTGGTGCGCCCGGATGCCAGGATCAAAGCCGAGTGGCTCGGTACGGTCGAAGACCTGAAGACCACGCTGCCGTTCTCGAAGATCCGCACCGCGATGCACAGCCTGTATCCGACCGAACAGGGCGCGCTGGCCGAACAGACCGCGGAGCGCCGCCTGGCCCGGCTGCCCGCCATCGACAAGGCCGCCGGCCCCGTGTACATGCGTTCCTACGCCGGCGCCTTGATCCCGACCGGCTGCACCCCGGCCAGCGTCAAGCGCCTGACCGAGGCGGCCGGGCAGATGAAGGACCTGTCGGCCGGCACCCGCCGCGCCCTGCTCGACGCCCAGCAGGAAGACCAGCGCTGCGTGCGCATCAAGCAAGCGATGACGGCGTCCAGGTAAGCGGTGCCAGGACGCGGCGATCCGGTCTTTGTGGCGCCACGCCCGTGGACGCCGCTGGCGCTGACGCTGGCCTTGCACCTGCTGCTGGTGCTGGCCTGGCTGATGGGCGCGCGCGGCGGCGCCGCGCCCGAGGCGCCCGCGCGCGCCTCGACCTTGGTGCTGGTGCGGCCCCTGGCCGCGCGGCCGCCGGCGCCCCGGCCGCCGCCACGATTGGCCCTCCCCCGCAGCCGCCCGCCGGCAATCATCGGCCGGCCAGCGACGCCGGCCGCCATGGCGTCCGCCTCCACGCCGGAACCGGCCAGCGCGCCATCAGAGGAACCCGCAGCAGCGGCGCCCGATGCCCTCCCCGGCGATCTCCTGAAGTCGTCGCGGGCGATGGCGGGACGGATCGACCGCGAACTGCGCAAGGGCGCCAGTCCCATCAGCGCCGAACCCGAGCGCAAGTGGGAACGCTTTGCCGAAGCCTTCGCGGCCGCACGCAAGGGCGGCGACAACACCGTCACGCGCGACCGCTATACCTCGCCGGACGGCGTCGTTATTTACCGTACCACCATCGGCGGGCGCTCGCGCTGCTACCGCAGCGGCAGCGTCGGCGGCATGGTCACCGGCTTCGGCAACGCCGACCTGCACGGCGCCAGCATCATGGACTGCCCGAAGGGCCTGAGCTGGACGCGCTACTGAACAGCGCGGGACCGCCCTTCGGCGCGAGCGGCTAGAATGTCGGCTTGCCGGTTTCAAGGGCCGGAGACATGAAGGATGACTGTGACCTGGGATTATCCACAACCGTTCCTGCTGTCGCTGGCGCCTGGCGCCGACGACATCGATGGACTGAACCACACCAACAATGCGGTGTACGTGCGCTGGTGCGAGCAGATCGGCTGGGCGCATTCCGAGTCGCTCGGCCTGGGGATCGCCGATTACCGGCGGCTCGACCGTGCGATGGCGATCCGGCGCGGCGAATACGATTACATCCTGCCGACGCTGCTGGCCGAGGAACTGACGCTGGCGACCTGGCTGGTCGGCGGCGACGGCAAGCTGTCGATGGAGCGCCGCTTCCAGCTGGTGCGCGCGCGCGACGGCGCGACCGTGCTGCGCGGGCGCTGGGAGCTGGTGTGCATCGACATCAGCGGCGGCCGCCCGCGCCGCATGCCGCCCGAATTCCTCGACACCTATATGCCGCAGGTCGTGCCCAGCGCCGCGGGAGACGGCGCCGGCTGACCCATGCATGGGCGTGCGCAGTTCACCTTGCGCCCGCTCAAAAGCAACCTTGAGCAAACCGGGCGGGTAGCCGTCCGCACCGGGCGACACTGCATTGGTGTCCGCCGTCCGCGAGGTCCTTCCATGTCCGGTTCACCGAACCGCGCCGCCCGTGCGCTGCTCGCAGTCCTGTTCTTCACCATCCTGCTCGTGACGGGCGGCTGCAGCCTGCGCGAAAGTTCTTCCGAGCAGCTCGTCGTTCCCGAAGTCGTGCGCACCAACCTCTTCGTCGCACCCAACGGCTCGGACGCCAATCCCGGCACCCAGGAAGAACCCTTCCGCACCATCGCGCGCGCGGCCCAGGTGGTCACGTCGGGCACGACCGTGTACGTGGCGCCGGGCCAGTACACGGGCGGCTTCCGCACCAACGCCAACGGCAGCAAGGAGGCGCGCATCATTTTCGTCTCGTCCGAACGCTGGGGCGCAAAAATCGTCCCGCCGCTCGACTCGCGCACCGCCAGCGCCTGGGACAATCGCGGGAACTACGTCGACATCGTCGGCTTCGACGTCGACGGCAGCCAGTACCAGAGCGGCACCAAATGGCTCAGCGGCATCTACAACGGCGGCTCGTACAACAACATCCGCCACAACCACGTGCACCACATCGCCCTCGACCTCCCCTGCGAGCCGACCGGCGGCTCGGGCATCGGCGTGGACAGCTATTACAAGGGCAAGCTGGGCGAGGTCATCGGCAACAACGTGCACGACATCGGCCCCGGCGACTGCCGCTACCACCACGGCATCTACGTCGGCACCCAGGCGCGCATCTGGAGCAACGTCGTCTACCGGATCTCCGGCGCCGGCATCCACCTGTGGCACGACGCCCAGCGCGTCGACATCACCGGCAACACGGTCTCCAGCTCGGGTTCCGGCATCGTCGTCGGCGGCGGCGACTTTTATTACGCAACCGGGCCGAACGACCATACGGTCGTGGCGAACAACATCGTCTTCGACAACAACCACGGCATCCTCGAACAAGGCGCGACGGGCGCCAACAACCGCTACCTGCACAACCTGGTATTCAAGAACGAGGCGGCCGACTGGCGCCTGGCGCCCGGGCGCGGCCATGTGGGCACGGTCGCGGCCGAACCGGGCTTCCTCGACTACAGCCGCACCGGCACCCCGGATTTCCGCCTGCGCGACAAGTCGCCGGCGATCGGACGCGGCATCGCCGTGGAGGCGCCGGAACCCGACTTCGAGGGCAAGCAACGCACGGCCGCCACCGGCTTCGACATCGGCGCCTACCAGCACGAGGACATGCCGGACGGCGTCGTGCCAGGCAGCGCAGAGCTCGAGGCGACGCGCTAGCCGCCCCTGTCCTCACAACGCAGTGGCGGCGCTCAGAGAATCTCGCGCACCGTCTCCGGCGGGCGGCACAAGCGCACACCCTTGGGCGTCACCACGAAGGGGCGGTTCATCAGCACCGGATGCGCCAGCATGGCGTCGACCAGGGCGTCGTCGCTCACGTCGGCGCCGTCCAGGCCGAGTTCGCCGTACAGGCTTTCCTTGGTGCGCATTGCCTCGCGCGGGCGCAAGCCGGCGGCGGCGAGCATGCGCAGCAGTTCCTCGCGCGACGGCGGCGTGTCCAGGTAGGCGATGACGCGCGGCTCAAGCCCGGCGTCGCGCAGCGCGGCCAGCGTGTTGCGCGAGTTGCTGCAGTGGGGATTGTGATAAATCGTGACGTCCATGATGGCCAATTTGACAAAGAAACCGCCATGATACGGCGCGTCCTGCCAACAAACCAGCTTTTGCACTTGTCGCTCTTGCCCTAGCGCTATAAAATCCTCCGCTTCGTTTTCCGCAAGGTAAGATGGCGCCTTGCGCGAGTCACACACTAGAACAAGACAGTTGCCCGCATGCGGCACGACGGAGAAATAATGAGCGACACCCTGATGCGTCCAGCGGCCTTGCCGAACTGGGGGCAGCGCGCCGCGCTGCGCCTGTTGAACCTGGCTGGCTGGAACCTGCGCTACCGGCCCCTGCCCGGCCCGCATGGCATTGCCGTGGTCTATCCGCATACCTCGAACTGGGATTTCCCGATCGGCCTGCTGGCCAAATGGGCAATCGGCGTGCCGTTTCGCTGGCTGGCCAAGGATTCGCTGTTCCGCGGTCCGATGGGCGCGCTCATGCGCTACTGGGGCGGCGTGCCGGTGGACCGGCGCGCGCCGATGGGCGCCACCCGCCTGCTGGCCGAGGGCATGCTCTCCGACCCCTGGTGCTGGGTCGCCATCACCCCGGAAGGCACGCGCAGCTATCGTCCGCACTGGAAGAGCGGCTTCTACCATCTCGCGATGGCGGCCAAGGTGCCGCTGGTGCTGGTGTATATCGACTACAACAAGAAGGAAGTCGGACTGGTCGACCACCTCATGCTGAGCGGCGACCAGGATGCCGACATGGCGGCGATTGCCGCCGTCTACGCCGGCCGCCAGGCGCTCAACCCCGCGGATGCCGCGCCGATCAAGCTGGCGCCGCCCCACATCGGCCCGGACCGCCGCAAGGCCTGAAGCGCCTCAAGCGCCGGGAACCTCCTCGCGCTCGCGCAGGAACAGCGTCTTGTACCAGATCGCGGTGGCGCGCCAGGCGCCGCCTGGTGTGGCGCAGTATTCGGGCAGCTCGCCCACCCGCGTATAGCCCAGGCGGGCGTACAAGGCTTCCGCATCCGATCCCGCCTCGGTGTCGAGGAACAGCAGGCCGCGGCGCAGCGCCAGCGCCTGGTGCTCGGCCGCCGCCATCAGACCGCTCGCCACCCCGCCGCGGCGCGCGCCGCTGTGCACCAGCAGTTTCTGCACCTCGGCGCGGTTGGCGCCATTCGGTTTCATGCACAGGTCGAGCTGCACCGTGCCGACGATCGCGCCGTCGCGCCAGCCGGCCAGCAGGATGCGCGACCCTTCCTCGACCGCGTCGATCATGGCGCGCCAGTAGGCGTCGGCCTGCGCCTCGGGCAGCGGCAGAAGGAAGCCCACCGAGGCCCCGTGCGCGACCGCGTCGAGCAGCAGCGCGCGCAGCTGCGGCGCATGTTCCCTGGCGCCGGCGGCGTCCAGCATCGTTACCTGCATGTCTCTCTCCTCATGAGTTCTTGCAGTATTAGCATGATTCATGCCCGGCCCGGCATGCACGGATCCCGATCGCAACCGCACCATAGTGGTGCGGATGAGATCACTGTGCACCAACGGCGGGCCCGGGCGCCGGGCGGCAGCCGGCGGACAAGGCATCCCAGGCCATTGCCGTGCTCAGGAAGAGCTGCCCGTTCAGCGCCCCGAGCAGCTCGCTGTGCTGCAGGCGGTCCATCACCGGCCCCTTCACTTCGGCCAGGTGCAGGCCGATGCCGCGTGCGCGCAGCATGGCGTTCAGTTCGCCCAGCGCGAACAGGGCCGAGGTGTCGATCGCATTCACCGCCGACAGCACCAGCACCAGGTGGCGCGTGCAGGGGCGTGCGGCGAGCTCGTCCTCGACGCGCTCGTTGACCGCTTCGGCATTCCCGAAAAACAGGCCGGCGTCGACCCGCAGCAGGAGCAGGCCGGGCGCGGTATCGGCGCTGTAGCGCTCGATGTTGCGGAAGTGTTCGGTGCCGGGTATGCGTCCCAGCACCGCGATATGCGGCCGGCTGGCGCGCCAGATCAGCGCCCCCATCGACAGCGCCACGCCGACCACCACGCCCGCCTCGACGCCCAGCGCCAGCACGCCGGCGGCGGTGGCCAGCAGCGCGGCCGCGTCGGCCCGGTCGTAGCGCCAGGCGGTGCGCAGGGTCGTGGTGTCGAACATGCCGAAGACGGCGACGATGATGGTGGCGGCCAGGGTCGGCAGCGGCAACAAGGCCAGCCAGCCGGTGGGCGCGACCAGCGCCAGCGCCAGCAGGCTGGCCGTGATCAGGCTGGCGAGCTGGGTGTTGGCCCCGGCGGCGAAATTCACCGCCGAGCGCGAAATGCTGCCGGTGACGGGAAAGCCGCCGGTCAGCGCACTACCGACGTTCGCCGCGCCCAGGCCGATCAGTTCGTAGTTGCTGTGCAGCTTCTCGGCGCGCTTCAGGGCCAGGGTCTGGGCGCCGGACATGCTGATCAGGAAGACCATGAAGCCGATCAGCAGCGCCGGCTGCAGCAACGCCTGCCAGTGTTCGGTCGAGGTAGCCAGGTTCAGCACCGGCAGCCCGGCGGGCACCGCGCCCGTGGTGCGCACGCCGAGCGCTTCCAGGCCGAGCGCGGGAACCAGGGCGGTGGCGCCCAGCACCACGAGCATCGGCGCGAGCTTGGCGCCGATGTCGGCCACGGTTGGGCGCAGGCCCGCGCGGCGCAGCAGCGGCGCGAGCATGCTCCTCGCCGCCAGCAGGAGCAGCAGCGAACCGAGGCCGAGGATCGCGCTCGGCAGGTGCAGCGCGGGCAAGCGTGCCCCCAGCAGCGCGGGGAGCTGGCCGAGCGCGATCACGATCGAGGAGCCGATCGTGAAGCCGCTCATCACCGGGCGCGAAAAGAAGTTCGCCATGAAGCCGATGCGCAGCAGGCCGCAGGCCAGCAGCACCAGGCCCGACAGCAGGGCCAGCTGGGCCGCCAGCACCGTGTGCAGCGGCGTGCCGGCGGCGGCCAGCGGCGCCAGGGTCGCGGCCGTCATCAGCGAGACGATCGCCATCGGGCCCACCGACTGGGTGGTGCTGGTGCCGAACAGGGCGTACAGGACGGGCGGGAGGATGCTGGCATAGATGCCGGCCACCGGCGGCAGCCCGGCCACCAGGGCGTAGGCCATGCCTTGCGGGATCATCATCATCGCCACCACCACGCCGGCGCTGATATCGCCGGGCAGCATGGCGCGCCTGTAGTGCCTCAACCAGTGCAGCATTGCGCGTCCGTTTCAAAAGGCGCAAGGGTAGCACGGCCAGCACACCTACCCCATCGCCAGCTCGACGCAATTGCGCCCCGCGCGCTTGGCCCGCGCCAGCGCCGCGTTCACGCGCACGGTCAGCGAATCGGCGCTCTCGTGCTCCCCCAGCTGCGCCACGCCCAGGCTGATGGTGACCTGGTCGACGCCCGGCATGGCGGTCGCCTCGATCGCGGTGCGCAGCTTCTCGGCCATTTTCAGGCCGTCGATCGCGCTGGTGTGCGGCGCGATCACCTGGAACTCCTCGCCGCCGGCGCGCACCACCACGTCGCTGGCGCGCACCAGCTGTTGCGCGGCGTCGGCCACCGCGCGCAGCACCATGTCGCCCACCGGATGGCCATAGCGGTCATTCACGCCCTTGAAGCGGTCGATGTCGAAGGCGATCAGCGCCAGCGGCAGCTTGTAGCGGCGCGCGCGGCGGATCTCCTGCTCGAGCAGGGTCTCGCCATGGCGGCGGTTGGCCGCGCCGGTGAGCGCGTCGAGGGTCGACAGGTGGGTCACGCGCACCAGCATTTCCTCGCTCTCGCGGTTCAGGTCGGCCATGCGCAGGCCGAGCGCGGCCAGATCGGCCAGCTCGGCCAGCGCATCGAGTTCGTCGCCCGAAAAGAGGCGCGCTTGCCTGAACGACAGACAGAGCGAACCGCGCGGCGTGCCCGGGCCGTCCGAGGGGATCGGCAGCGCCAGCACCATCTGGACGCCATGCTCGCGCAGCGCCTCGGCCAGCGCCGGCTCGCCCGCTTTGTCGAGGTCGTCGAGCAGCGCGATGGTGTTGGCGGCCGCCGCCAGCAGGCCCGGGAACGCATGCCGCAGGGGCGACTGCAGCAGGCGGTCGGCGCGTCCCAGTACCTTGGCCAGGTTCAGGTTGCGCTCGCCGGCCTGGGCCTGCAGCTGCAGGTCGCCGCCCGGCTGCAGATAGAACAGCGCCGCGTGCGCCACGCCCGGCCAGCCGCACAGGGCCTGGCACAGGCGTTCGGCCAGCGGCGCCAGTTCCTCGCCTTCGCCGAGCGCCTGGCGCACCCGCGCGCGCAGCGCCGCCAGGGCGTCGAGCGCCTGTTCGCGCGGGCTCGGTGCGGCGGGGACGGTCGGAGCGGCCGCCAGGCGCGTGCGGATCGCCGCGCGCACGGCGTCGTCGTCCAGGGGCGTGATCGCGTACTCGACCGGGCCGCAGGCCATCAGGGCCGGCAGCCAGCGTGCATTCGCGAACGGGCACAGGACGAAGGTCGGCGCCCCGGCGCGGGCCGCGACCAGGCGCGCCAGGCCGTCATGGTCGAGCTCCGGGTCGAAATGGTCGAGATCGACGACGAGCAGGCCGAGGGTGGCGATGTCGGGCATCGCCAGCGCGGCGTCGGCGCCATCGCGCAGCGCCAGGCTGGCGAACAAGGCGCCGCAGGCGGCGTCGAAATCGGTACGGCGCCCGGCTGCCGGGTTGACGAACAACCCGGTGAGGTAGCCTTGCGGCGCGGCCTGCTGAGACATGGTTTCTCCCTGTAATACATATTTGTTACATAACGGTGCCGATTTTGACATAAAGGGCGCGCACAGGACAGTCGAAGTGGCGTCCTGTGTGTGGGAGCGCACCGTCGCGCCGCGTCAATGCGGCCGATACTTGTCCGGTCGAGAACAAACGCAGAGCGAGGCAAGCGCGATGGCCAACCAGGACGATGTAGCGAACCACCAGAAGGCGATCCAGAACCGCCAGGACCAGATCGACGCCAGCGGCAGGGAGGAACAGGGCAGCATGCCGGCCCAGATCGGCGCCCGGCAGCCGGTGCCGCCGATGCCCGCGCAGCACCTGGCCAAGCCCGGCCTGGAAGCGCAGATGGAGGTCAGGCCGCGCTTCATGGCCGAGAACTACCAGGGCAGCGGCAAGCTCGAAGGACTGGTGGCGATCGTCACCGGCGGCGACTCCGGCATCGGCCGCGCGGTGGCGGTGCTGTTCGCGCGCGAAGGCGCCGACGTCGCCATCCTCTACCTGAACGAACACGAAGACGCCGAAGAGACCCAGCGCTGCATCGAGGCCGAGGGCGGGCGCTGCTTGACGATCGCCGGCGACGTCAAGGACATGGACTTCTGCCAGCAGGCGGTCGATACCATCGTCAGGCAATGGGGCCGCCTGGACGTGCTGGTGAATAACGCCGCCTTCCAGATGCACGCCGACTCGCTGCTCGACATCACCGAAGAGCGTTTCGACGAAACGATGCGCACGAATATCTACGGCTACTTCCACATGGCGAAGGCCGCCCTGCCCTACATGAAGCGCGGCGCGGCCATCGTCAACACCGGCTCGGTGACCGGGTTGAAGGGTTCCAGGCTCCTGCTCGACTATTCGTCGACCAAGGGCGCGATCCACGCCTTCACGATGTCGCTGGCGGCCAACCTGTTAGACAAGGGGATCCGCGTCAACTGCGTGGCGCCGGGCCCGGTCTGGACGCCGCTCAACCCGGCCGACCAGGCGCCGGACAAGATCGTCCACTTCGGCGAGAGCACCTCCTACGGGCGCGCGGCGCAGCCGGAAGAACTCTCGCCGGCCTACGTGTTCCTGGCCTCGAACGCCTGCTCGAGCTACATCACCGGCATCGTACTGCCGGTGACCGGCAGCGTCGGCGAATAAGCGGGGGAATGCGATGGCACGCAGCTTGTGGAAAGGCGCGATCAGCTTCGGGCTGGTGCATATCCCGGTCGAGATGTATCCGGCGACGAGCAACAAGGGACTCGACCTGAACATGCTCGACCGCCGCGACTTCTCGCCGATCGGCTTCAAGCGCTACAACAAGACCACCGGCAAGGAAGTCGGCTGGGACGACATCATCAAGGGCTACGAGTACGAGGAAGGCGAATACGTGGTGCTGTCCGACGAGGACCTGCGCCGCGCGAATCCGGAGTCGACCCAAACCATCGACATCCTCGCCTTTGTCGACGCCGGCGAGGTACCGCTGATCTACTACGACCAGCCCTACTACCTGGCGCCCGGCAAGGGCGGCGACAAGGTGTATGCGCTGCTGCGCGACACCCTGAAAAAGGTCGGCAAGATCGGCATCGCCCACGTCGTCATCCGCGTCAAGCAGCACCTCGCGGCGCTGCACTGCCTGGACGACGCGATCGTCATGAACACCCTGCGCTATCCGGACGAAATCCGCGACGCGGGCGAACTCAAGATCCCGGCGGCGAACGCGAAGGGCGCGGCGGTCAGCGACAAGGAACTCAAGATGGCGATGGCCCTGGTGCAGGGCATGAGCGAGGACTGGAAGCCGAGCCAGTACAGCGACACTTACCGCGAAGACGTGATGGCCATGATCGACAAGAAGATCAAGGCCAAGGAAACCAAGACCATCACCATGCCCGACCCGGACGACAAGCCGGCCAAGAGCGCGAACGTGATCGACCTGGTCGCGCTGCTGCAGGCCAGCCTGGGCAAGAAGCCGGGCAAGGGCGCCGCGCAAGACGAGGACGACGACGAACCGCCGCCCCCAAAGCGCGCACGCAAGCCCGCCGCGGACGATGCGCACGAGGAAGCGGCGCCGCGCCCACGCAAGACGGCCGGCGCCGGGCGCGAGGCGGTCGCCGCCAAGGCCGCGCCGAAACGCGCCACGGCGGCAAAGAAGCCGGCTGCCAAGGCCGCGGCCAAGGCGCCCGCGCGCCGCAAGAAGGCGGCTTGAGGCATGGCGGAATTCCTCGACCTCCTCCAATGGCCCGCGATGGCGGTCAGCCTGTATGCCGCCTTCATGATCGGCTCGAAAAAAGCGGGCAAGCGCATCTTCGGTTTCTGGATGTTCATCCTCAGTAACGTCATGTGGATCATCTGGGGCGTTCATGACGAGGCCTGGGCACTGATCTCGCTGCAGGTGGCGCTGATGGCCATGAACGTGCGCGGGATTTTCAAGAACGAATCGGCAAGCTAGGCAGCAATACATTTAACCGGACGGCCTCCCGCCGTCCACCAACAGGGAGGTTTTTATGCGCAAGATGATCATGATGGCGATCGCGGGTTTCATCTGGAAGAAGATTCAGGCGAAGATGAACAAGCAGCCGTATAACAGCACCACCAGTACGCGCCGTTATTAAGGAGAAGGAAACCGGGCCGGTTCAGCACTGGCCCGGTTTTTTTTCGTGTGCAGGGCTGGCGCCTGCGCATCGTCCTAAGGCTTGTACCCCAATTGCTTCATCGCCCCCGTCAGCGTCCTGGCCGCCTTCGCATACCCGTCCCACGGATCGTTGCCCTTGTCCAGCCGCGTGTGCGCATTCATCACGTTCCACTGGTCGCCGGCTTTCAGCGTCGCCAGTTCGTCCCACGCCAGCGGCACCGAAATCCCCAGCCCTGGCCGCGCGCGCGCCGACCAGGCGCAGACCGTGGTCGCGCCCTGGCCGTTGCGCAGGTAGTCGATGAAGATCTTGCCGACCCGGTTTTTGGCGCCGCTCTTGGCCGAGAAGCGGTCGGGGAAGGTCTTGGCCAGGTGGTTCACGATCGCCTGCGAAAAGCCTTTCACGGTGTCCCAGTCCTTGCCGCCCTTGATCGGCACGACCACGTGCAGGCCCTTGCCGCCGCTGGTTTTGAGGAAGGCCGACAGGCCGAGTTCCTCGAGGAAGGCGCGCATGACGACGCCGGCTTCCTGCATCGCCGGCCACCCGGCGCCCTCGCCCGGGTCGAGGTCGAACACGATGCGGTCCGGCTTCTCGTAGGCCTTGCCGAGGGCGTTCTGGGTGTGGAATTCGAGCGCATTCCACTGCGCCGCCGCCAGGATGCCGGCGGCCTTGTCGACCGTGAGCATGGGCGGATGGTCGGGGTCGAGCGCCTGGTTCATGTGCTTGATGCCCGCCAGCTTCTTGATGTCGGCATGCTTCTGGAAGACCAGCTCGCCCTTGATCCCGCTCGGTGCGCGCACCAGCGACACCGGCCGCCCCTTCAGGTGCGCCATCATCAGGTCGCCCACCAGCGCGTAGTAGCGCACCACGTCCATCTTGGTGGCGCCGCTCTGTTCGTCGACGACGCGGTCGCCATTCGTGATTTTCAGGGTGGCCGGCAGCTTGCTGTCGATCGCGGCCGGTGCGGGTGCGGCGTCGTCGCTCATGTCGATGTCCTTGACGGGGGTGGGGAGTTCGCGCGTGATGCCGGCCGCGGGTTTGTCGGCGCGCAGGCCCTGGAAGACCGGGTGGCGCACCGCGCCGGCGCTGGTCCATTCGGAAAAACTGACTTCGGCGACCAGCTCGGGCTTGACCCAGTGGTGCTTGCGCCCGGGGACGGAGCGCGGCGGGAAGGGGCTGGCGTCGGTGTCGAGCGCCTTGAGTCTGGCGGCGACGTCGCGCAGGCTTTCGGCATTGAAGCCGCTGCCGACGTTGCCGGCATAGCGCAGCACGCCTTCTTTGTCGTAGGTGCCCAGCAGGAGCGCGCCGATGCCGGTGCGCGCGCCCTTGGGGTCGGTGTAGCCGGCGATCACGAATTCCTGGCGCTGCCCGCATTTCAGTTTGATCCAGTCGGGCGAGCGGCGCGACACGTAGCGCGAATCGCGGCGCTTGCCGATCACGCCTTCCAGGCCGATTTTGCAGGCGGCCGCCACCAGTCCCTCGGGATCGGTGCCGAACACGCCTGAAAAACGTACGATGTCGGAAGCCTTGGCCTGCTGCAGCGCCCCTTCGAGCAGGGCGCGGCGGTCGACCAGGGCGGCGTTGCGCAGGTCGTAGCCGCCCAGATAAGGCGCGTCGAACAGGAAAAAGACGATGTCGGCCTTGTCGTTGCCGTCGAACGCCATCTGCAGCAGGCCGAAATTCGGGCGGCCGTCGGCGTCGTGGACGACGATTTCGCCGTCATACCAGCCGTCCGGCAAGCCGATGCGTTCGATTTCCTTCTTCAAGGGGCGCAGCTTGTCGGTCCAGTCGTTGTTGTTGCGCGTGATCAGGCGCACCTTGCCTTTGTCGATGCGCGCGAGCATGCGGTAGCCGTCGAACTTGACCTCGAATACCCACTCGTCGGGATTGGCGGGCGGGCTGTCGACCAGGGTGGCCAGTTCGGGCGCGAATTCCTCGGGCAACGGGGCTTCCAGCACGCCCTCGGGCAGGCCGGGCGCCGGCGCCGCCTTGACGGCCTTGCCTGCCGCTTTCGCCTTGCCCTTGACCTTGGCCGGCAGTTTCTCGCGCGTACCCGGCATCGGCAGCGCCTTGACGCTGTCGGGCATCTCGTCGACCACCGAAAATTCGTCGGCCGGACGCGTGTACTCGTCCTTTTCCTTGATCAAGAGCCAGGGCTCCTGTTTTTCGCCCTTGCCCTTCATGCGCACCAGCACCCAGTTGCCATGCATCTTGTGCCCGCGGAGCTGGAATTTCAGGTTGCCCTTGCGATAGCCCTCGTGCGGATCGCCGAGCGGTTCCCAAGTGCCCTTGTCCCAGATGATCACCTTGCCGGCGCCATACTGCTTCTCGGGAATCGTGCCCTCGAAATCGGCGTAGGAAATCGGGTGGTCCTCAACGTGCACGGCCATGCGGCGGTCGTGGGTGTCGTAGCTCGGCCCCTTGGGCACGGCCCAGCTTTTCATGGTGCCGTCGAGCTCGAGCCGGAAATCGTAGTGCAGGCGGCTCGCCCAGTGCTTCTGGATGACGAAGGTCAAGGCCTCCTCCCCGGGCTGGCCGCCTTCGGCCGGTTCGGCGGTGATCGAAAAGTCGCGCTTGGCTTTATACAGCTTGAGGGCATCGGACATGTCTGGCTCCTGCGTTTTCCGGTCATGCCAGTGTAGTGGGCGCCTGCGCGCGCCTCCGTACGGCAGCTAACCGTCGTGCCCGGCGTCGTTTGTAACCGGATGTAATTTCGCGTCAACGCTGTCGCAGCGGGCCGCGTTAATGGGCACAGCAGCACCGGGAATGCGATAAAAAAGCGCTTCCCACCCCTACCCCCACACCTGAAGGAATGACACCATGAGCAAAATCGTCGCTACCCTGATCGCCGGCCTGTTCGCTACCGCGGCATTCGCCCAGACCGCCCCGGTCGTCAAGGCAGAAGCCAAGCAAGCCAAGGAAGTTGCGAAAGCAGATGCGAAGGTAGAAAAGGCCGACGCCGAAGCCAAGGCCGACGTCGCCGACGCCAAAGCCGACGCTGCGAAGCACAAGGCCAAGGCCGTGAAGAAGGCCACCAAGAAGAAAGCGGAAGCAAAAGCCGACGCCGCCGAAGCGAAGGCCGAACACAAGGCAGACACCGCTGCACACGCTGCGCACACGACCACTGCCGCCACCAAATAATTACACGCTGCTCGAGCCCCACCATGGCCCGAAAAAGACAGGGTTCGCCCTGTCTTTTTTTTTGTCCGCATTTCGATGGACTAGCGGCCGATACCGGTGCATTCTTTACCCGCGCCGGATAATTATCCTGCCCGACCATTTCCTCCCCCCCTGCGGCGCATGCTCTACAATATGCGCACCCCTTCCTGGAGCGCGCCATGCACAAGATCGTCTTCCTCGACC
>Ga0213835_101072_pt1 | contig 19121 bp, 21 predicted proteins | sample SWPATP01_FD_160576 | JGI IMG/M metagenome (GOLD analysis project Ga0213835, IMG submission 160576) | Coastal seawater microbial communities from Marineland, Florida, United States - SWPA TP0 #1 | ecosystem: Environmental > Aquatic > Marine > Coastal | place: USA: Florida | collected 2016-08-05 | reverse complement strand
AAAGCGCTCGCGCCAGTTCGCCGTGCATGTGAATGAGCCTTTGCGAACCGGCCTGTTCGTGAAGATCGTCGATATTCTGCGTCACCAGCAGGAAACTGCCGGAGAACTCCCGCTCCAGCCTTGCCAGCGCCTGGTGCGCCGCATTGGGCCGGATGCCTGCCATGCCGCGACGGCGCGTGTTGTAGAAGTCGTGGACGAGGGCCGGGTCGCGGGCGAAGCCTTCAGGCGTGGCAACTTCGCGATAGTCGACTTTCGACCAGATCCCGCCGGCATCACGAAACGTGTCGACGCCGGATTCGGCTGAAATGCCGGCGCCGGTGAGAATGACGATGGAGGAGGAAGGCATGGGCAACAGTTTGTTCGTCTCGTTCGGGATTACGGGCGTCAGGCGCCATTTTGTATTGAAGGTAGCAACCGGTAGTATGGTCGTGCAAATGGGCAGCGAGGTTTACCGTGGCGACGAGCAGCGATGAGGTGAACACAATACTCGCACTGGCGGCCGAAATGGCTGGCGGAGAGGACCGTGCCGTGAACTGGTTCGAGCATCAGCCTATTCCGGGCTGGGCCGGCAAGACCGCTTGCGACTTGGTGCGGGAAGGTAAAGCCGACAAGGTGCTCGCCTATGTCAAGGCTACCCGCGCCGGCGTCTATGCCTGAATATGCCACCAGTCAGTTCTGGATGAGCCGCAGTAGGGATCCGTCGGGATCGATCAGCGCGCCTACCCGGCCGCCCCAGCCTTCCGTTCGCGGCGGATACAGGCGTGGCTGACCGGTCCGGCTTTCGGGCAACCCGGCCTCCTTGCAGGTGGCATAGAAGGCATCGAGATCGTCCAGGCGCAGGTACCAACTGAACCAGCTCGTCGCCGGGTCCAGTTCCGGATGATGGAAGAACTCGCGCACGAGCCCCCCCGCGTTTCAGGATTATACAGTCGTCACCGCGCCAGCTTTCGGAAAAGCTCAGCGCGGCATAAAACCGTGCCTACGCCTCGAAATCGCGCGATGGCAGGTTGGGCGTGGCGTGGTCGCTCAACTCACCCTACATCCGCGTCCCGCCGACAGTCATCGCGTCCATCCTCAGATGTGGCTGGCCGACGCCGACGGGCACGCCCTGGCCTGCCTTGCCGCACATGCCGATGCCGGTGTCGAGCTTCATGTCGTTGCCGACCATGGAGACGCGGTGCATGGCATCCGGTCCGTTGCCGATCAGCATGGCGCCCTTGATCGGGTTCGTCACCTTGCCGTCCTCGATCATGTAGGCCTCGGTGCAGGCGAAGACGAACTTGCCGCTGGTGATGTCGACCTGGCCGCCGCCAAAGGAGACGGCGTAGATACCCTTCTTCACCGAGGCGATGATCTCCTCCGGCGTGTGGTCACCGCCGGTCATGTAGGTGTTGGTCATGCGCGGCATCGGCTCGTGCGCGTATGACTCGCGCCGGCCGTTGCCGGTGGCCGCCATGCCCATCAGGCGGGCGTTCTGCCGGTCCTGCATGTAGCCGACCAGCTTTCCGTCCTCGATCAGGACGGTTCTGTTGGTCGGCGTGCCCTCGTCGTCGATGGTGAGCGAGCCGCGCCTTTCGGCGATCGTGCCGTCATCGACGACGGTTACGCCCTTCGCCGCCACCTGCTGGCCCAACAGGCCGGAAAAGGCCGACGTCTTCTTGCGGTTGAAATCGCCTTCCAGCCCGTGACCGACAGCCTCATGCAGCATCACGCCCGGCCATCCTGCCGACAGCACGATGTCGAATGTACCGGCGGGTGCCGGCTCGGCAGACAGATTGACCAGTGCCTGACGCAAGGCCTCCCCGGCGCCGTGTTTCCAGCTGTCCTCGGCAATGAATTCGCCGAACGACTTGCGACCGCCCATGCCATAGGAGCCGCTTTCCTGGCGGTCGCCGTCACCCACGACAACCTGGACGTTGAACCGCACAAGCGGACGAATGTCGCTGGCAAGGGTGCCGTCGGCGCGCAGGATCTCGACATGCTGCCAGGAGGCGGCAAGCGAAGCCGTGACCTGACGCACGCGCGGGTCGCGCGCCCTCAGCCAGGCATCGATTTCCTGCAGCAGCTTTGCCTTCTCCTCAAAACCGGGCGCGGCAAGCGGATTCTCGTCGCCGTAGAGCTTGCGGTTGGTGCCGGGGGGCGGCGCTGCCAGCTTGCCAGAATAGCCGGTCTTCACGGCCGAGACGGCGTCGGCCGCACGCATCAGTGCCGCTTCGCTCAGTTCGCTTGAATGGGCATAGCCGGTTGCTTCCCCCGCCACCGCGCGTAGGCCGAAGCCGGCATCGGTGTTGTAGTTGGCGGTCTTCAGGCGACCATTGTCGAAAAGGAGCGACTCGCTCTCGCTCGATTCGAGGAACAGCTCGCCATCATCGGCACCATGGATCGTATCCGATACGATGCGGCGCAGGGCCTCTTCGGAAATGTCGAACCGTTCGATCAGCCTGGAAGTCAAGATAGAAGCTCCGCGTTGTGGGATGGTCTGGCTTCAATATAGTGTTCCGATGCGCCGATGCACCCATGCATCGCAACGGGCGCAGCGGGAAATGTTGCGAAGAACGGTATGAAGAACGTCTACTGGATCGCTATCGGCGCAATTGTCGGCCTTCTGGCCGGACTGATCTACGGCATCGACTACGCGCTCGCCGGCATGTTTCTGGGCATGCTTGTCGGCGTGGCCTACTGGGCTGTCATGCGCGGCGGCGCCCGTCGCCGCTGAAGCATGCGTCAGGGCAGGGCGCTGAAGCCTTCGGCAAATCCCTCCAGCTCGACCGGAATGCCGATGCCCTCCTCAGGGGTCTGGAAGACGATGAAGGTGGCGAGGTCCCCATCGCGCAGGTTGCCGAGCAGCGGTTCCTCCAGGATGACTTCGGCATAGCACCCGTCGTCGAAGCAGCGCACGAAATAGGCGCGCCCGATGTCCTGACCGTCGATGTTGAGCCCCAGCCCATTGGGCAGGAGCACGCCGAGCGGCGCCAGGACGCGCAGTATTTCCGCCGTGCGGTCCGCCGTGCGCAGCACCACCACCGACAGGCCGATTTCCGGCCGGTCATCGGCGACGACGTTCTGCATCATCACACATTGTTCGCTGCTGGCGCCGGGCGGCGTGTCGCAGATGACCGCCCATGCACCATGGGTCGAACGCACCGCGCTCTGGTCTTGCGCCAACGCTGGTACGACGAAGGCTAGGCTCGCTGCCGCGGCGAGGATCGGCAATGTCCGGCGAAAATGGCTTGGCATGGGAAATTCCTTGCGAATCAGGCGAATCTACCCCGACGAGGCGTGCGCGCAAAGCCGGCGCAATCTCCGCCGACTACGGGAGATGACGCCCCCTTGCCGACCGGACTACGACCGAATGGCAATCGATAGAATGCTCTCGACACCAAGTTGAGCGAAATCAAGGCGTTCTTCAGGCGGCTGTGTCGTCGAACGCGCAAAAATGCCGCACATCGCCATTCATGGGTTTCTTGCGGTCTCGGTAAGAGTATGGTTTGAACGCGCAACGGCGAGCACGAGTCTGCGTGCTGTGGCGCGCACTCGTGACAAGACGCCAGGGACCGACCCGGGAGAGTGAGAGGGTGATGAGAAAGATTTCAGCTAGCCTAGCCGCCCTTGGCGCGTTGGTGCCGACGGGATTTGCCCATGCCACGACCCCAGGCGGACAACCTGTGCCGTGGCAGATCGGGCTTCCTGAGCCGGCGACCGCCATCATGGAGCAGATTCGGTGGTTCGAGCAGTTCACACTGTGGTTCATCATCCCGATCACCATCCTGGTGCTTTTGCTGCTGGCCTGGTGCATGGTCCGCTATCGTGCCAGCGCCAATCCGGTGCCCTCGCGCACGAGCCACAACACGGCGATCGAGGTCGTCTGGACAGTAGCACCTGTGGTCGTTCTGCTGATGATCGCGGTGCCCTCCTTCCAACTCCTTACCGCCCAGTACACCCCGCCAGACGAGCCTGAGATCACCATCAAGGCAACCGGACTGCAGTGGTTCTGGGAGTACGAATACCAGGACGCCGAAGAGAATATCTCATTCGCCTCGCTGATGCTGCGCGAACACGAGCGCGAGGCCCATGGCAAGGAAGACCGGGCCGTTTATCCGAGGTTGCTCGCCGTGGATAACGAGGTGGTTGTGCCGGTCAACACGACGGTGCGCGTGCTCGTGACGGCTGCGGACGTGATCCACGCCTTCGCGATGCCTGCCTTCGGGGTCAAGGTCGACGCGGTGCCCGGTCGTCTGAATGAAACATGGTTCCGTGCTGAGCGCGAAGGGCTGTTCTACGGACAGTGTTCGGAGCTTTGCGGCCTGGACCACGCCTTCATGCCGATCGCCATCAGGGTGGTGTCGCAGGAACTGTACAATAATTGGCTCGTCGCCGCCGCCGAGAGCGTGCCGGGCGCCAACCAGGCGCTCAGGGCCGCGATCTATGCGGAAACCTCGGTCGCCGACGCCGGCGACCTTTAAGTCGGCAGCAACGGGTTAGGATAACGGAGCGGAAAAATGGCAGGCGCGGCAGCTCAGGCCCATGACGATCACAAGCCCTATGGCTGGACGCGTTGGGTCTATTCGACCAATCACAAGGATATCGGCACCCTTTATCTGATCTTCGCGATCATAGCCGGTCTCATTGGCGGCCTTCTGTCCGTAGCCATGCGCTACGAGCTGGCTGAGCCAGAGATTCGCCTGTTCCATGGACTTGCGGCCATGGTGTATGGCTTCGAGGGCGATGCTGCCATCGATGGCGGCAAGCACATGTACAACGTGTTCACCACCGCTCACGGCCTGATCATGATCTTCTTCATGGTCATGCCAGCACTGATCGGCGGCTTTGCCAACTGGATGATCCCGATCATGATCGGTGCGCCTGACATGGCGTTCCCGCGCATGAACAACATCTCGTTCTGGCTTCTGCCTCCGGCATTCATCCTCCTGCTGATGTCGATGTTCGTGCCGGGCGCGCCAGGCATGTATGGTGTCGGCACCGGCTGGACGATCTATCCGCCGCTGTCGACAAGCGGCAGTCCCGGACCGGCAATGGATCTGGCGATCCTGGCACTTCACATTGCGGGCGCCTCGTCGATCCTGGGTGCAATCAATTTCATTACGACGATCTTCAACATGCGCGCTCCGGGCATGACGCTGCACAAGATGCCGCTCTTTGCCTGGTCGGTCCTGATCACCGCCTTCCTGCTGCTGCTTTCGTTGCCGGTTCTGGCGGGTGGCATCACGATGCTGCTGACCGATCGCAATTTCGGCACGACCTTCTTCGATCCGGCCGGCGGTGGTGACCCGATCCTGTTCCAGCACCTGTTCTGGTTCTTCGGGCATCCTGAAGTCTACATCCTGATCCTGCCCGCCTTCGGCATCATCAGTCACATCGTGGCGACCTTCTCCAGGAAGCCCGTATTCGGCTACCTTGGCATGGCCTATGCGATGGTCGCGATCGGCGCGGTGGGCTTCATTGTGTGGGCGCACCACATGTACACGACCGGTATATCGCTCAACGCGCAGCGTTACTTCGTGTTCGCCACAATGGTCATCGCGGTGCCGACCGGCATCAAGATCTTCTCGTGGATCGCGACCATGTGGGGCGGTTCCATCCAGATGCGTACGCCCATGATGTGGGCGATCGCCTTCATCTTCCTGTTCACGGTGGGTGGCGTGACGGGCGTGCAACTCGCCAATGCCGGCCTCGACCGCTACATGCACGACACCTACTACGTTGTGGCGCACTTCCACTACGTGCTGTCCATGGGTGCGGTGTTCGGCATCTTCGCGGCCTGGTACTACTGGTTCCCGAAAATGACGGGCTACATGTACAACTCGTTCATCGCCCGAGTTCATTTCTGGCTGACCTTCATCGGCGTGAACGTGCTGTTCTTCCCGCAGCACTTCCTAGGCCTGGCCGGCATGCCGCGTCGCTACATCGACTACCCGGATGCCTATGCCGGCTGGAACATGGTGTCGTCGTACGGCTCCTACCTCGCTGCCATCGGCACGCTGGTGTTCCTCTATGGCGTGTTCGAGGCCTTCGCCAAGAAGCGCGAAGCCGGGGCCAATCCGTGGGGCGAGGGTGCGACGACGTTGGAATGGCAGCTGCCTTCGCCGCCGCCCTTCCACCAATGGGAACAGCTGCCGAAGGTCAAGTAAGCAGCGAAAAAATGGCGCTTAGCCGGGTCGCCCCTGTGGCGACCCTGGCAATCGAGAGTTGGAACGCACCATCATGGCGTTGGTCGACAGCAAGAGCCTAGAAGACAACGGCTTCCACGTATCGGAAGCCACGGCCTCCGACTATTTCGCGCTTCTGAAGCCGCGAGTCATGTCGCTCGTCGTGTTCACCGCCTTCGTCGGTATGGTGGCGGCGCCTGTCGCGCTGAATCCGGTTCAGGTGGTGATCGCCATTCTTGCCATCGCCGTTGGAGCGGGTGCATCCGGTGCATTGAACATGTGGTATGACGCCGACATCGACCGGGTCATGACCCGAACCGTCGGTCGGCCCGTCGCGTCGGGCAAAGTCCTGCCTGGGGAGGCACTGGTTTTCGGGATCGTTCTGTCGGCCTTTTCGGTTGTAACACTCGGACTCTTGGCCAATTGGCTGTCGGCGGCTCTGCTCGCCTTCACCATCTTCTTCTACGCTGTCATTTACACGATGTGGCTCAAGCGCTCGACGCCCCAGAACATCGTCATCGGCGGCGCAGCCGGCGCCTTTCCTCCCGTCGTGGGGTGGGCGGCCGCGACCGGTTCGATCGGCATCGAACCGCTTGTTATGTTCCTGATCATTTTCCTGTGGACGCCCCCGCATTTCTGGGCACTGGCACTGTTCAAGTCCGGCGACTACGAACGCGCAGGCGTGCCGATGATGCCCAACGTGGCCGGTCACAGATCAACGCGGCGCCAGATTTTCGCCTATACGCTGCTGGTTGCGGCGTGCGGTGTGCTCCCTTGGGCGATCGGCGCGGCAAGCGTCGTTTACGGCGTCGTCGCCATCCTGCTCGGCGCCGGGTTCATCCGGTCAGCCTGGAGCGTCCTGCGCATGGATGACGCCGACACCACAATGAAGCCTGCCAAGGCTCTGTTTGCATTCTCGCTTCTCTATCTGTTTGCCATCTTCACGGCGCTGTTGCTCGATAGCGTGTTCGCACGTATCGCGGGCGTGGCAGGAGCATGATGATGGATCAGGAATATGTCGTTCTTACCGAGGCCCAGAAGAAGGCCAGGCGCAGTCGTTCGATAGCCATTGCGCTGGCGCTGGCTGCAATGGTGGTGATCTTCTACGTTGCCACCGTCACTGTCTTCGGGCCAGAAATCCTGAACCGACCGATGTGAAGCCGCTCATGACGACAACACAGCTCAAAACCGATGAACAGAAGCGCCGCGCGAATTTGAAGGTGGCGGGAGCCTGTACGGCCTTTTTCGCCGGCATGGTCGGTATGGCTTTCGCCGCCGTGCCGCTTTACGAATTGTTCTGCCAGGTGACGGGTTATGGCGGCACGACCCAACGGGTCGAGCAGTACTCAAGCACGATACTCGACAAGGAGATCACCGTCCGCTTCGATTCCAACGTTCGGGGCGGACTGCCTTGGGAATTCTCTCCAGATCAGCGCTCGGTCCGCTTGCGAATTGGAGAGACGACTCAGGTCTCCTACTCAGCGCGCAACGCGGCGTCGACCCGAAGCACTGGAACGGCAACATTCAACGTGGTGCCCGAGCAGGCTGGCGCGTATTTCATGAAGATGGAATGTTTCTGCTTCACCGAGACCACGTTGGAGCCCGGTGAGGACATGAACATGCCGGTAGTCTTCTATGTCGATCCGGCGATTGTCGAGATCGGCGACATCGGCGCGATCACACTTTCCTACACGTTCTTCCCGACGGTCGAGGGCAGCAGGCCGCTCGCCGCACGCGGAACCGACACAGAAATGGCACCGGCTGCCGAAGCCGAAATCGGGGGTTGAATATGGCCGACGCGCACGCAAAACATCACGATTATCACATCATCGATCCAAGCCCCTGGCCTTTCCTTGGTTCGGTGGGCGCATTGATCATGGCGATCGGTGGCGTTGGCTGGATGCAGGGCCTGAACAACAACGAATTTGCCCTGTTCGGCATTAATCTTGCGAACCCCTGGCTGTTCCTGATCGGGCTGGCTGTCATCCTCTACACGATGTTCGGCTGGTGGGCGGACACGATCAAGGAAGCGCATGAGGGGCATCACACGCGTGTCGTGTCGCTGCATCTGCGCTACGGCATGATCATGTTCATCGCCTCGGAGGTGATGTTCTTCGTGGCTTGGTTCTGGGCCTTCTTCGATGCCAGCCTTTTCCCGCACGAGGCGGCTCAAGTCGATCGGGTCGCGCACACAGGCGGCATCTGGCCACCGGAGGGTATCCAGGTTCTCGATCCCTGGCACCTGCCGCTCTACAACACCATCATCCTGCTTCTGTCCGGTACCACTGTTACGTGGGCGCACCACGCGCTTCTACACGACGACCGCAAGGGACTCGTCTGGGGGCTTGCTCTGACAGTGGCTCTGGCGATCCTGTTCACCTGCGTGCAGGCCTACGAGTACATGGTGGCGCCGTTCAGCTTCTCCGGCTCGATCTATGGCGCGACGTTCTTCATGGCGACTGGTTTCCACGGTTTCCACGTCATCGTCGGCATGATCTTCCTCTTGGTCTGTCTGCTGCGTGCCATGGCCGCACTTCACGCCGAAGCAGCATTTCGGCTTCGAGGCCGCCGCCTGGTACTGGCACTTCGTCGACGTGGTTTGGCTTTTCCTTTTCGCCACGATCTATGTGTGGGCTTCCGTGGGCGCTGACATCTACCTCCACTGATCGCGTTGGACGGGCAATGATTGGGGGGGCGGTCATGGCAACGTGGCCGCCCCTTGTCTTTTCAAATCGGAGCGGGCCGCAAACAAGGACGCCTGGCAGTCATGAATTACGACCAAGTGCACCATGCCGACGCCGATCCCTACAGGGCCGGGCTTCTCGGCCGTTGCCCGCGTTGCGGCCAGGGCGCGCTGTTTGAGGGCTATCTGAAGCCACGCGCGGCCTGTGAATCCTGCGGACTTGATTTTGCCTTTGCGGATTCGGGCGATGGGCCGGTTGCGTTCGTCATTCTGGCCATCGGCTTTCTGGTCGTGGGCCTCGCATTGTGGGTTGAGGTCACGCTGGATCCGCCTTTGTGGCTGCATTTCCTCATCTGGATCCCGCTTGCGGTTGGACTGTCGCTTGGGGCGCTGCGACTGTTCAAGGGATTGCTGATCGCGCTCCAGTACCGCAACCGCGCCGCTGAAGGCCGTCTGGACGGTGAGCAATGAGCAGCGCCGAGACCCATCGGCCGCGCATGTCACGTCGCGCCACCTTCCTGATGACGGTCGGGAGCTTGTTGACGCTAGCCATCTTGCTGGCGCTCGGCACTTGGCAGGTCAACCGCCTGGCCTGGAAAGAGGAACTGATCGCCACCATTGAGGAGCGTGTAACGGCCGAGCCGCGGCCGCTGACCGATATCGAGACGCGGCATGCAACCACACGCGACGTCGACTACTGGCCGATAGCGGTCAGCGGGACGTTCCACCATGCTGGTGAAAGGCACTATCTGGCAACCTGGCGCGGAAATTCGGGTTTCCATGTCATCACGCCGCTGGAGCTCGCCGATGGCCGCTTTCTCTTCGTCAATCGCGGTTTCGTGCCCTATGATCGCAAGAATCCCGCCACCCGACCGGAAGGCCAGATCGAGGGCGAAATGGAGATCGTTGGTCTCTCGCGCGCCGCCGAATACGAGAAGCCGTCCTTCATCGTGCCCGATAACGATCCAGCCAAGAACGTGTTCTACTGGAAGGACATCGAGCAGATGGCAGACAGTGCTGGCCTCGCGGACGCGACGGTCCTGCCGTTTCTGGTGGACGCTGGCGACGCGGCGAACCCCGGCGGTCTTCCCGTGGGTGGCGTGACCCGGATCGAGATGCCGAACAATCACCTGCAATATGCAGTGACTTGGTATGGGCTTGCGCTCACATTGGTGCTGGTGGCAGGTGCCTGGCTTTGGCGCAATCGCGGGACATCGGACCGCGGCTCTTGACAGCGGAGGCCGGCGACCGCATGTCCCCGATCATGAGCCAAGCAAACTCCGGCAATGGGCACTCTCAAGGCGTGACGATCCGACTCTGTGGTCCTCGCGGCTTCTGTGCCGGCGTCGACCGAGCGATCCAGATTGTCGTGCTGGCGCTGAAGAAGTACGGCGCGCCGGTCTATGTTCGCCATGAGATCGTGCACAACCGCTTCGTTGTCGAGGGTCTCAAGGCACGCGGCGCCGTCTTCATCGAGGAGTTGCACGAGATCCCCGCCGAGCACCGGCAATACCCTGTCGTCTTTTCGGCTCACGGAGTTCCGAAATCCGTGCCCGCCGACGCCGAGGCACGCAATCTCTTCTATCTCGATGCGACATGCCCGCTGGTTTCGAAGGTGCACAAGCAGGCGATGCGCCACCAGCGCCTTGGACGTCATGTCGTGTTGATCGGCCATGCGGGCCACCCCGAAGTCATCGGCACGATGGGGCAGTTGCCGGAAGGCTCCGTCACGTTGGTCGAGACCGAAGAAGACGCCGCGCGCATGGAGCGTCCTGGCGATGGGGAGCTCGGGTTCGTCACGCAGACGACGCTTTCGGTCGATGACACGGCCGGCGTCATTCGTGCGCTTCAGGCTCGGTTCCCCGACATCGTGGCGCCATCGGCCGAATCCATCTGCTATGCCACGACGAACAGGCAGGAGGCAGTGAAGCAGGCTGCGCCCGGCAGCGACCTGTTCCTGATCGTCGGCGCACCAAATTCGTCCAACTCCAAACGCCTCGTCGAGGTGGCGCTGCGCGCTGGCGCTACCGATGCGCTGCTTGTGCAGGGCGTGGACGACATTCCCTGGGAGAAAGTCGGCACCACCTCCGTTATCGGCCTGTCAGCTGGCGCCTCTGCGCCGGAGATACTGGTTGACGAGATCGTCGAGGCCTTCCAGGCTCGTTTCGACACACAGGTCGAACTCGCCATCACGGTCGAGGAGACAGAGAATTTTCCGGTCATGCGCGATCTGCGCGACGTAGAGCTGCTGCCTGCCGACATGGCCTTTCTCAACGGCAAGGGCTGAAAGGCGGAGCGGGGGAATGGCGGTCTACACGGATATTTCCGAAGACGAACTGGCGGCGTTTCTCGCCCATTACGACATTGGCGAACTGCTGTCGTTCAAGGGCATCGCCGAGGGCGTCGAGAACACCAACTACATGCTTCACACGAGCAAGGGTCCATATTTCCTGACGCTCTACGAGAAGCGCGTCGACCGCAACGACTTGCCGTTCTTCCTGGGCCTGATGCGTCATCTGGCGATGAAGGGGGTACGCTGCCCCTTGCCAGTCGACCGCGACGACGGCTCGGTCGTGGGTGAACTGGCCGGGCGACCGGCCGCGATCGTCACCTATATCGAGGGCATGTGGCCGCGCCGGCCGAACGTGGAACACTGCCGTGCGGTGGGTCAAGCATTGGCCCGGATGCATCTGGTGGGGACCGATTTTCCGATGCGACGCGCCAACACGCTGTCGCTGACCGGCTGGCGCCCGCTGTGGGAAAAGGCGAGCGGACGCGCGGACGAGGTGCAGCCGGGACTTGCGGCCGAGGTCGAATCCGAGTTGGCATTTCTCGAGGCCAACTGGCCCGCCGGCCTGCCGGACGGCGTCATTCATGCCGACCTGTTTCCCGACAATGTGCTCTTCCTCTCAGGCGATCCCGGGCTGATCGATTTCTATTTCGCCTGTACCGATTTCCTGGCTTACGATCTGGCCATCTGCCTCAATGCCTGGTGTTTCGAGAAGGACAATTCCTTCAACCTGACCAAGGGCATGGCGCTGATGCGGGGCTACAGCTCGGTGCGGACGCTTTCCGAAGAAGAAGCCTCCGCGTTGCCTGTGCTTGCCCGCGGGGCAGCGCTGCGGTTCATGCTGACGCGGCTATATGACTGGCTGAACACGCCGGCAGGCAGCCTGGTGGTGAAGAAGGATCCACTGGAGTATCTCAGGCGGATGCGATTCCACCGCGGCATCGACACGGCGGCGGGCTACGGGTTGGTTGCCGGACAGCGAGCAGAAGCGTGAAGACAGTCGAGATATTCACCGACGGGGCCTGTTCGGGAAACCCGGGGCCAGGCGGTTGGGGGGCGATCCTGCGCCATAACGGCCACACACGCGAGTTGTCGGGTGGCGAGGCACAGACGACCAACAACCGCATGGAGCTGTTGGCCGCCATCAACGCGCTAAACGCGCTCAAGGAACCCTGCGAAATCCTGATTCATACCGACAGCAAGTATGTGATGGACGGCATTACCGGCTGGATTCACGGCTGGAAGCGGCGGGGCTGGAAAACGGCCGACAACAAGCCCGTGAAGAATGTCGAGTTGTGGCAAGCGCTGGACGAGGCCAATCGCCGCCACAAGGTCAAATGGCATTGGGTGCGCGGCCATGCCGGGCACGAGGAAAATGAGCGGGCCGATGAGCTGGCCCGCATGGGGATGGCCCCGTTCAAGCCGCCTACGAAGTCTTAGCAAGCTGCTCCAGCATGAAGGCCGCGCCACTGTTGGTGGCATCGCCGCGCTGTTCCTCGATGTTCAGCGCCGTGACGACGCCGTCTTCGATCAGCGCGGAGAAGCGCTGGCAGCGGCGACCGAACCCGGCAACGCCGAGGTCGATGCCCATCCCGATCGCGTCGGTGAAGTCGCAATTGCCATCGGCGAGGAACATGATTCGGTTTTCGGCGCCAAGGAAGCGTGCCCAGGCAGCTATGACGAACTGGTCGTTGACCGACAAGACTGCAATCGTGTCGACGCCCTTGGCTGTCAGGGCGTCCTGGTTCTCGAGATAGCCGGGGACGTGGTTGTTGTTGCAGGTCGGCGTAAAGGCGCCGGGAAGGCCCACCAGCACGACCTTCTTGCCGGCGAAGAGCGCTTCGGTGGTCATGTCCTGCGCGCCTTCCGGCGTCACGGCCTTCAGCTTTGCCGCCGGCAGCTTGTCACCCACTTGAATCGTCATGCGTCCCACCTTTCAGATGCCTTGGGAAGAAGATCGTCTGAATTAGGGCCTGGCCGGAGGCAAGGCAAGTGACCCGTTCAGTCGCTGATTTCAAGCGTGCCGGAAACGGCGCCCTGGTCAGTGACGAGCGTGTAATGGGTGTGCTCAGGGCCCGGACGCTTACCCGTTTCCATGACCGGTACGGCAAAGAGAAGACGCTCACCGGCAACGGGGCTCGTGGGTCCGAGCATGCGGCTATGGGTACTGCCGACGAAGAGGTCGAGGTTATCCGCACCTTCGGGTACCGCCACCTCGATGAGCAACTTCCCCTCGCGGCTTTCAACCGTGCGGGCATGAAAGGCTTCATCCGGTTGTGCCGGTAGCTGGTCAAAGGCCTGCGCGACGATCGCGTCGCTTGGACCTGGTGCGGGCGCCACGGTCAGGCTGGCCTGGACGGGAATGCATATGGACTGGCAGACGCCGAGAAAGATGTCGGCTGTGAAGTCGAGCGCGCCGCCGGCTTCCGCAACCGGGAAGCTGAGCGCCAGGGCGACGGGCTTGTCGTAGCCGGCGAATTGCGAATAGCCGTCATCCTGGCGGGATGGCGCCGGGAAGCCGATCTCGGGATCGGCAACGTTGCCATTGCCCGACACAGCGATCGTGGGCGGGACGCCCGATTCGCCGGGATCTGCCCAGTAGGTCTTCCAGCCAGCTTTCAGCACTACCTGGAGCGCGCCGCGCAGAATGCCGTCCGCGCCGGGTTCGGACTCGGTCACCAGCCGGATGCTGCCACCCTCGACGTGGTGCCAGGCGCTCGACTGACCTGCCAGGGCGGGGACAGCCGAAAGCATCGCTACGGTTGCCAGGATGGACAGCGACTTGATCATGGCGGGACTTTGATTGCGGTCGGAGGCAGGCGCAAGGCTGTTGACGACGGGTGGCATCATTTCGACGTGATATCCCGTTACGTCGTTGAAATGGCTTCCATGTCCTGCACCTTTAAAGACGAGTCGAAACGCGTTAGCTTTGCACCATGACTGTTGAAAGCCGCCTGAACGACAAGTCGGGGCAATTCCTCGAAAACCACTTCCTGGTCGCGATGCCGGCCATGGAAGACGACCGTTTCGCGCGTTCGGTGATCTATGTCTGCGCCCATTCGGACGAGGGCGCGATGGGGCTGATTATCAATCAGCCGCAACAATTGATGTTTCCCGATCTGCTGGTGCAACTCGGCATGCTCGAAGAGGATGAAGCGATCCGCTTGCCGGCCTCTGCACGTCAGATCGTCGTGCGCCATGGAGGCCCTGTCGACCGCAGCCGTGGTTTTGTCCTCCACAGCGACGACTACATGGTTGAGTCTTCCATGGCGATCTCCGATCAGGTCTGCCTTACGGCGACCGTCGACATTTTGCGTGCCATCTCCTCGGGCCAAGGGCCCAGCCGGGCGCTTATGGCGCTGGGCTATTCGGGCTGGGGCGCAGGACAGCTGGAAGCCGAAATCGTCCAGAATGGCTGGCTGACTTGCCCAGCAAATACGGACATCCTGTTCGGGCCGGACATGGAGCACATCTATGACCGCGTGCTGGCCTCTCTGGGCATCGACCCGGTCTTCTTGAGCAGTGAGGCGGGTCACGCCTGAACGGCGCGGCTCTGCTCCTTCAGAAGGGCAATCGCAGTATCGCAATCGACCGGCGCCCCGAACATGTAGCTTTGCACGAACTCGCAGCCCATTTCACGCAGGGCCTCGACATCCGCCTCGTCTGAAATGCCTTCCGCCACCACGGACAGGCCGAGCCCATGCGCCATGTCGATCATGGAGCGCAGGAGAACCGTGCGCTTGGGGCTGGTATCATCGAGGAAGCTCTTGTCGATCTTGATCGTGTCGAACGGCAGCTTGGTCAGATAGGCCAGCGAGGAATAGCCGGTGCCAAAATCATCGAGCGAGAGGCCGATGCCGAGCTTCTTCAGCCGTCCCAGCACGTGAGCCGACTGTTCCGGGTTGTCCATGATCAGCGATTCGGTCAGTTCGAGCCGGAAACAGCGCGGATTGATGCTGGCCCGAGCAATGACCGACTTGACGTCGCTGACGAGATCGCGACGCAACAACTGGCGGCTGGACAGGTTCACCGACACGGATAGTGGCGCATCCCCGACAGCGCGCTGCCAGCGATGCAGGTCGGTCGCCGCCGTCTGCATGGCGAACAGGCCCAACTGGCTGATGATCCCGCAGCTTTCGGCGATGGGGATGAACTCGGCCGGCGGAATGCTGCCCCGGCGTGGATGGTCCCAGCGCATCAAGGCTTCGAAGCCCGCGATGGTGCGGTCTTCCAGCCGCACGATCGGCTGGTAGGCCATCTTCAGTTCCTCGCGCTCAAGAGCGCGCCGGAGATCGGATTCGATCTGGAGGCGGCTCGTGCCGGCGGAGCGGAAGGCCGGACGGAACGGTTCGGCCCGGTCGCCGCCGTAGCGTTTGGCCTGGTGCATGGCCAGCTCCGCATCCTTCAGCATGTCGTCGGCGCTACCATGCTGTGCGTTCCAGGAGGCAAGCCCGATCGAGGCCGTAAGGACGATCTCGCGCTTGGCGAAATTGATAGGCGTGCTGATGGCGGCGCGCAGGGCATCGGCCATTTCCGCGATGCGCACGGGATCCTGTTCCGACAGCAGCATCAGCGCGAACTGGTCTCCCGCAAAACGTGACAACGTGTCCTGCTGCTTCGTCAGCCGCTGCAGCCGCCGCGCTATCGTCAGGAGGATGGTGTCCCCGGCCGAGATACCCAACCCGTCATTGACCTGCTTGAAGCGGTCGATGTCGATGACGAACACTGAAGGACGGATGTTCTGCTCGGTGCTGGCGATGGAGATCACCGTGTCGAGCCGGTTAAGGAAAAGCTCGCGGTTGGGCAGGCCGGTCAGATTGTCGTGAACGGCGTCGTAGAGAAGCCGTTCTTCGCCCTTCTTCTGCTCGGTCGTATCGACCAGCGTGCCGACGCAGCGCACGACTTCGCCTGTCGACCCGATAACCGGGCGAGCTCGGAGCGTGTACCAGTGATAATGCCCATCGGCGCCACGCATGCGGAAGGTCTGCATCACCCTGCCGCGCCGATGCTCGAGGATGACATCCAGCGTCGTGCGGAAACTGTCCCGGTCGTCGGGGTGAAGGGCGGGCAGCCAGTTGCGGGCCGCGCCGTTCAGGCTGCCTTCGGCAAGTCCGATCTGGCGAGCAACATCCGGCCTTGTGACGATCCTGTCACGCGGTACGTCCCAGTCCCAGACGGTGTCACCAGATCCCGTCAAGGCCAGCGCCTGGCGTTCGACATCGCTGAACAATCCCTGGTTCAGCGCCCCGCCCGCGAATGCGTGCTGCATGACGGTGAAGCCGATCATCAGCGTGATCAGGATCAAGCCGCCGCTCAAGGCGGGCTGGATGATGTCGTTGTCGAGCTGGCCGGTTACCGTCATCCAGCAACCGAGAAGCCAGACCAGGATCATGAGCCAACTGGGCACCAGCATGATCGCGCGGTCGTAACCCTGATAGGCCAGGTATGCGATCAGGCCGACGCCGACCACGGCCGTGGCCGCAAAGGAAAGGCGCGCAATGCCTGAGGCGACCGAGGCATCGAAGGTTGCCAGACCCGCCAGCGCGGCCAAGGCGATAACCCAGGCCAAGACGCCGTAGGAGAAGTGCATGTGCCAGCGATTGAGATTGAGATAGGCGAACAGGAAGACCAGCAGGCTTGTCGCGAGGGCGACTTCGGTGCCGGCGCGCCATAGTTGCTCGTTTCCAGGCGAGATCTCGATGACCCTGTTGAGGAAGCCGAAATCGATCGAGACATAGGTCAGAACAGCCCAGGCGAAAGCTGCCGTTGCTGGGAACATCGCTGTTCCCTTGATGACGAAGAGGATGGTGAGGAACAGCGCCAGCAGGCCGGCAATGCCTATGACGATGCCCTGGAACAATGTGTAGGAATTGACGGTGTCCTTGTAGACATCCGGATCCCACAGATAGATCTGCGGGAGACGGGTCGAGGACATTTCGGCGACGAAGGTGACGATCGAGCCGGGATTGATGGTCAAGAGGAATACGTCGGCGTTGTCGCTGGCCTGACGGTCCAGCGCGAAGCCTTCGCTGGGGGTTATGGCGGCGATTCGCTGGGAGCCCAGGTCCGGCCAAAACATGCCGGAGCCGGCCAGGCGGAAATGCGGCGCCACGATCAGGCGATCGAATTGCTGGTCGGTTGTGTTGGCAATCGCGAAAACGGCCCAATCGCCAGACGAGCTCTGATCCTGCGCCTCGACCTCGATCCTGCGCACGATGCCGTCAATGCCGGGGGCGGTTGATACCTGGAAACTGGTTCCCTGATCGCGGTAGATCTCGATGGCGCCTGCCAGATTCAGCGCAGCGTCGTCGCGGCTGATGCGGATCGGCTCGAAGGCGCCCGCCGGCTGGCTGGTCATCAGCACCGCAAACAGGATGAGGCCGAGCAACCATCGCCAGATCTGCGGGATGTCATTTGCCAAGGGACAGGCCTCGTTTCGCTTGCCGGTGGTCTTCGGCGGTGATTGCATACAAGAGATGGTCCCGCCATGCCCCGTTTATGCGCAAATAAGAGCGCAGCAGTCCTTCCCGCCGAAATCCGGCTTTTTCAAGTGCGCGGATCGACCTCTCATTGTCGGGGATACAGGCTGCCTCGATCCTGTTCAACCGCACCGTTGAAAAGCCATGTTCAAGAATAAGCTGAATGGCCTCGCTCATATACCCCTTGCCGGCATGCGCCTCGCCCATCCAGTAGCCAATTTGCGCCGACTGCGCGACCCCGCGGCGAATATTGCCCATCGACAGGCCCCCTACCAGCCTTTCGCCCGCGTTCTCGAAGATGAGAAAAGACATGGCCGTGCCTTGCGCAAATTCCTGGCGATAGCGGGTCAAGCGCTGCCGCCATGCAGCGCGCTCCAACTCATCCGGCGCCCAGCTCGGCTCCCAAGGCTCCAGAAACTTGCGGCTCTCGCCCCTGAGACGCGCCCACTCGCGATAGTCCGATCTGGCAGGCGCACGCAGCATGACCTTCCTGCCCTGCAGCGTCGGCGGCCTTGGACCGAAGAGCGTGAAAAAGGGCATCGATGCCCGTCAGACGGCAAGCTTCTGCGGCACGGGGCCGGAACCAGCAAGCGTCTCCGCGATCTGTTCGTAGATGGGCAAGTTGCCGATCGGGCCGACGGCCGTGACGGTCGGGGTCGTAGAGAACATCCGCGCCGACAGGTCGGTCAGGCGTTCGACGGTCAGCCCCGCGAGCCGATCCATCAGTTCCTCCATCGGGATGGGCCGACCGTAGAGAAGCAACTGGCGGGCGATCTGTGCGGCGCGACTTGCCGGACTCTCCTGAGACATGACGAGCGCCGAGCGGTATTGAGCGCGTGCACGGTCCAGTTCCTGCTGGTCTATCCGCTCCCCGGCACGCCGAAGTTCGCCCAGCAAGAGCGGCACCAGCTCGGGAATGTCCTCCTTGCCGGTGGCTGCATGGACCCCGAAAACACCGGTATCGGAAAAGCCCCAATGGAAGGCGTAGACGGAGTAGCAGAGGCCGCGTTTCTCCCGGACCTCCTGGAAGAGCCGCGAGGACATGCCGCCTCCCAGGATCATGGAAAGGACCTGCGAGGCGTAATAGTCGCGCACGTGATAGGCGCGCCCCTCGAAACCCAGAACGATCTGTGTATCCATCAGATCGCGCTGCTCGCGATAGTCTCCCCCGACATAATGGGCGGATTCCGGCGGCGGGCTCACCGCCCTTTGGCGGAAACTGCCCAGGCGCGACTCGACTTCGCGCAGAAACTCATCATGTGAGATTCCGCCGGCGGCCACGACCACCATGCGATCTGCACCATAATGCTGTTCCAGATAGTCCTTCAGCTGCGGCGTGGTGAAGGAGCAGACGGTCTCAGGGGTCCCCAGCACCGAGCGCCCGAGCGTCTGGTGGCGGAAGGCGGTCTCGTTGAAGCGGTCGAACACGACATCGTCTGGCGTGTCGTGCGCGGCGCCGATTTCCTGCAGGATGACGTGCTGCTCGCGCTCCAGTTCGGCCG
>Ga0213835_101070_pt1 | contig 19134 bp, 14 predicted proteins | sample SWPATP01_FD_160576 | JGI IMG/M metagenome (GOLD analysis project Ga0213835, IMG submission 160576) | Coastal seawater microbial communities from Marineland, Florida, United States - SWPA TP0 #1 | ecosystem: Environmental > Aquatic > Marine > Coastal | place: USA: Florida | collected 2016-08-05 | reverse complement strand
CGGGCCGGTCGCGCGTTCGTCGAGCTTGGCGTGAGCGACAAGCTCAGCGCCGGGCTGCGGCGCGCCCAGAAGCGGCTCAAGGCCTTCGGCGATGGCGTCCGGGCTGTCGGCACCCGCCTGGCCGCGATCGGTGCGGCCGGGCTCGCGCCGCTTGCTGCGAGCGTGCGATCCTTCGCCAAGGCGGGCGACACGCTCGACAAGATGAGCAAGCGCACCGGCGTGAGCGTCGAGGCGCTCAGCGAACTGGGCTTCGCCGCCGAGCAGTCCGGGGCCGATCTCCAAACGCTTGAAGCCGGCGTCCGTGTCATGCAGCGCACGCTCAACGACGCCGAGCGTGGGCTCGCGACCGCCAAGGACGCGATGGCTGAGCTCGGCCTGTCCGCCGACGCCTTGCGCGGGCTCTCGCCCGAGCAGCAGTTCAAGACACTGGCCGAGGCGATCAGCCGCATCGAGGACCCAAGCAAACGGGCCGCCGTTGCGATGCAGATCTTTGGCCGGGCGGGCACGAGGCTGCTCCCGCTGATCGAGGGCGGCGCGGACGGCATCGAGGCGCTCCAGGAGCAGGCACGTTCATTGGGCCTGACCATCTCGACCGAGGCCGCCGCGGAGGCAGCGCTGCTCACCGACACGCTCAACATCCTCTGGCGCACGGTGCGTCAGGGCGTCTTCGTCGTCGGCTCAGCGCTCGCGCCGGCCGTGACGCGCCTGGCCGAGGCCACCAGCCGTGTCGTGGTCAGCGTCACGGCGTGGATCAAGGCGAACCGTGCCGTGGTCGTGTCCGCGGCCAAGGTCGCGGCGATCGTGGCGCTCGTCGGTCTCACGCTCATCGCGGCGGGGCTGGGCATCTCGGTGCTGGCCGCGGCGCTGGGCGGGCTGGCGACTTTGGTCGGCGCGGTCGGAGCCGCGATGGGCGCGCTGCTGTCACCGATCGGGCTCGTCGTCGTTGCCATTGCTGGGCTGGGCGTCGCGGTCGTGCGGTACACGAGCCTGGGCGGGCAGGCCATCGGCTGGCTCATGGACCGCTTCGGCGAGCTGCGGGCCTTCGTCGAACGCGTCGCGGGCGGGATCGCCGACGCATTGGCGGCGGGCGATCTCGCGCTGGCCGCCGAGGTGCTCTGGCTCGGGCTCAAGGTGGCCTGGCAGCGCGGCGCAAGCGAACTCAACGCCGTCTGGCTCGAGGCCCGGGCGTTCTTCGTGGGCACCGCCCAGAAGATGTGGTTCGGGGCTTTGGCGGCGGCCCAGATCGTGCTGCACGCGCTCGAGTCGGCGTGGATCGAGACGACCGCGTTCCTCTCCAAGACATGGACGCGCTTCGCGTCGGGATTCCAGCGGATCTGGCAGAACGCCGTCGGCTTCGTCGCCAAACGGATGCTCGAGATCCAGGGGCTGTTCGATTCCTCGCTGGATGTCGAGGCCGCCAAGAAGGCCGTGGACGATCAGCTCGACGCGAAGCTCGCGGAGATCGATCAGAACGCGCAGCGCGAACTCAGCGCCCGAGAAGACCGACGCCGACGCGAGCGCGACGCGGCCGCAGAACTCAACGAGGCCACGCTTGCCGAAATCGGACGGCGCTTCGAGGAAGCCCAGGAGGCATTGCGCACCGGCAATGAGGCCCGGATCGCCGAGTCGCAGCGGGCGCTCGATGAGGCCCGCCGCAAGCTCGACGAGGCGATCGAAACGGCCCGCGAACGACGCGAAGCGATGGGCGATGAGTCCGGCCCGGGTCGTATCGGCCGCGACCTGATCGCTGAGCTCGAGGACCGGCTGGGCGGACTGGGCTCGTCGCTGTCGCGCGGTCCGAGCGCCCGGGGCACCTTCAACGCCCGCGCGGTGCAGGGGTTGGCCAGCGAGGGTACCGCGGCCGAACGCACCGCCAAGGCCACCGAGCAGACCGCCCGGCACACCCGCCAACTCGCCGACGCCGCCAAGAGCGGCGGGCTGACCTTCGCATAGGAGAACATGTCTCGTGTCGATCGTCGTGACGGAGAAGTTCGAGAGCCGCCGGTCTGCCAAGGGGGACAACCCTTCGGCGGAGCTCGTCTACACCGTGCGCGGCACCAACGACGACCTGGCCGCACGGAATGCTGCCGAGGATGAGAGCCCGGACACCTACGACGGGCTGCCCCGCCAGACCGTCTCCGTCGAGCCCGTCGGCCCCGAGCACTGGGACGCGACCGTCCGCTACGGCCTGAGCACGGGCGGCGGGTTCCCGCAGACCGGCGAGAGCGTCTTCGCCTTCGACACCGGCGGCGGCACGCAGCACGTCACCCAGAGCAAGCAGACGATCAGCAGCCACGCGGCATCGGGGACGACAGCGCCCGACTTCAAGGGCGCGATCGGCGTGACCGCCGACGGCGTCGAGGGCGTGGACATCACCGTGCCCGTCTACCAGTTCAGCGAGACGCACTACTTGTCTGCCTCGCAAGTCACGCAGGGGTACAAGTCGACGCTGTTCAACCTGACCGGCAAGGTCAACAACGGATCGTGGAAGGGCTTTGCGCCCGGCGAGGTGCTGTTCCTCGGGGCATCGGGCTCGCGCCGCGGCACGGGCGCGGACGCCGACTGGGAGATCACCTTCCGCTTCGCCGCCAGCCCGAACGCCTCGGGCCTCTCGGTCGGGCCGATCGGCGGCATCAGCAAGAAGGGGTGGGAGTACCTGTGGGTGCGCTACGACGACGAGGTCGACGCGCCCGCCAAGGCGATGGTCAAGCGCCCCGTCGCCGCGTACGTCGAGCGGGTGTACGACGAGAGTAGTTTTGCGGGGCTCGGCATATGACCGACGCCTTCCGCAAAGCACGCACTGGCGACCCACTGCGGATCCCCGCGCGGGCGTACAACGCCTTCGTCGACGCGGCGATCGACCAGCGGTCCCGCTTCCACGCGACCGCCGTCGACCACCAGCGCGAGATGCGCTCCAGCGGGCTCGTGCTCGTCCGGAACCAGAGCGGCCACGACGCGGACCGCTTCGGCGTGCTCGGCGTCGACGGCCCGGTCTTTCTGCCCGATCCTGAACCGGACCCGGGGGCGTTCGCGCGGCGCGTCCACCTCGTCGGCGTCACGCCCCGCGAGCGGGACCACGTCGGGCGGTTCGTCGTCGCGCAGGCGCCGATCCCCGCCGGGCGCGTCGGCCCGGCGCTGGCCGTGGGTGTCACGCCCGCGCGGGTGCTCGTCGAGGACGAGCGCGACGCCTTCGCCGACATCGCCGAGGCGGACACCGTCCTCCGCTCGGGCGCGGCCGGCTCGGCGGCGATCCTCTGGAAAGAGCCCGGCACCGGCGAGCGCTGGGCGGTGGTCGAGGTCGGACGCCCGCGCCGAGACCGGCTCACCGCGCTGCTCGGTGCCGCGACGCCCATCCCCGGGCAGCGCTTCGGGTGGCGGTACGACTGGCAGGAAGCGCGCCCCGAGGGCGACCCCGCCAGCCCGAGCTTCGGGCGCTACGTCCCCTGGCCGCACGGGCTCGGCTCCGCGGGCGACCCAACCCGCCGCGCCCGCAACCGCTTCGAGCACCACCTCGCGACGGCGTTCCCCGCGGGCTCGGGCACCGAGGGGTACGCGCACGTGGGCGTCTGCGCGATCCCCGGCGTGCTCGAGAACTGCCCGCCCGCGCAGGCCGTCCGCCCCACCCTCGCCCCGATCATGCCCGGCGTGGCCGTCGAGCTCACCGCCGAGCGGGACACCCGCGGGCAGACCGCCTGGTCCTTCGAGGCGCTCAACGCGATCAAGCTCGCCGTCGGCGAGCGGGGCTACGTGCCGTTCATCCCCGGCGAGGGGCACGGGATCGGAGGTCAGGGTGGCGCATGAGGTCCGCAGCGATCTGGACGCGCTGCAGCGCGGCCGCGCCTCGGTCACCCCGGCCGAGGGCATGAAGCTCTACACCACCGGCTTCGAGGGCGTCAGCCTCCGAAACTTCTACCGCGGGCGCAGCGCCTTCCTCCTCTGCTCCGGGCCCTCGCTCGCCGAGCACGACCTCAGCCAACTCCACCGACGCGGCATCCTGACCATGGGCGTCAACAACGCCTGGGCCGTCTTCCGCCCCGACCTCTGGCTCTGCGTCGACCACCCCGGCCGCTTCCTTGATGTCGGGTGGAAGGACCCCGGCGTGCTGAAGTTCGCGCCGCTCGCCAACCGGGACACCCGGCTGCGCGTCCAGCGCGCGGGCGGCTCGATCGCCCACAGCGCCTTCCGCGTCCGCGACATGCCGAGCGTGCTGCTCTACCTCCGCACCGAGCGGTTCGACCACAAGCGATGGGCGCGGCTCGACCAGATGACCGGGCTCAACTGGGGCTGCCACAACGACACAACCGACTCGCTCGGCATCAAGGGCAAGCGGTCCTGCATGCTCGCCGCGATCCACCTTTTGTATTACCTCGGCGTGCGCCGGCTCGCGCTGGTCGGCGCCGACTTCCGCATGGACCCGGCCCGCCCCTACGCCTTCGACGAGCGCCGCAACGCCGCCTCGGTCCGCCACAACACCGCCCTGTACCGGGCGCTCGACCAGCGCCTCGCGGCCCTGCGCCCGGAACTCGAGCGCGCGGGCATGGTCATCACCAACTGCACGCCCGGCTCCGGGCTCACGGCGTTTGAGTACGAGCCCTTTGACGAGGCGGTCGAGCGCGCCGGACGCGAGTGCGCCAAGCCCTTCACCACCGCGGGCTGGTACACCGACCTGCCCGAGCCGGCGGCCCGCGCCGGGGCGGTGGCGCGATGAGCGGCCAGGACCCGGTCCGGTACTTCCTGTATTTCCCCGTCTGGGCCACCAGCCAGACGCCGCCCTCGGGCGGGAGCGACTCGCAGTCCTCGGTGAGTTCCTCGGAATCGCCGAGTTCTGCCGACACCGACGGGCCCTTCCCGCCCGGGAGCACCGAGGGGCCGGTCTCCAGTGCGCCCGCTTCGAGCGCGCCCGCGTCCACCGAGGCCCCGCCCTCATCGCTGGATACCGACGGGCCGTTTCCGTCCTCGGTCGCGACCGAGGGCCCCGGCTCGAGCGCGGGGCCGTCGAGCGCCGGGCCTTCCAGCGGCGGACCCTCGGGCGGTTCGTCCGGGAACGGGACCGGCTCGGGTGGTACCGGGCCGAGTGGCACAGGTCCGGGCGGGACCGGACCCGGTGGCACGGGTCCCGGCGGAACAGACCCCGGCGGACCCAACTGCCTGCTTGAGGGCACCATGGTCCGCCTCGCCTCCGGCAACACCGTCCCGATCGAGTCGCTCCGCCCCGGCGACCGCGTCGCGGCGCTCGACGTCCCCGGCCTCGAGCGCGACCGGGCCTGGCGCGCTCAGTACGAATGGCTCGCGCCGTCGCCCGATGCCGCGCTCCGGTCTGCCGTCGGCGTGGTCGGGGCTGTCCGCTTCGGCGTCCACGAGGGGTGCATCGTCGTCAACGCCCGCCTCCGCCTGACCCACGAGCACCCGGTGCTGATCGAACGCCGCGGGCGGCTGGGCTTCTGCTCGGCCGAGTTGCTCCACGTCGGCGACCGCATGGTCCGCGCCGACCTGACCCGCGAGCCGATCGCCTCGATCGAAGCCAGCGACGAGCCCGTCCGCACCGTCGCCGTGCACGTGCCCGGGCTCAACGTCTTCCTCGCCGAGGGCGTCTGGGTGCACAACGACATGGCCAACACCGAAGCCCCCGGCTCCGGAGAAAGCTCGTCCGGCCCCGCCAGCAGCTCGGGCTCCAGCGGCAAGTCCAGCGGCTCATCGTTCGAATCGGGCTCGAGCTCTGGATCCGGGTCCAGCTCCGGGCCGGGGCCGTCGAGCAACGTGAGCGAACAGGCCTCCCTGCCGAGGACCGATGGAACCGTGGAGGCGTGAGGATAGAGGATGGTCGGAACCACCCCGCCGCGTGGCGGGCGGTCAACGCCATCGAGGAGTCGTTCTTCGAGCGTCGGTACGTCGGCGACCAAGCCGGCCCGGGCCTCGTCGCCCGGATTCTGCTCGAGGCACGACGACGTGGTCCTTTGGCCGCCGGCGTGCTTCCACCCGACCGTGGCGGAAGTCGCGACGAATCCCGACCGGGGTCGGCTGCTGATGCAGGCGCATCTCTTCGCGGGCTCTTGGGTAGAAGGTCGGCGGAATGACCATCGCGCGCTCTGGGCTTCGAATCTCGCCGACGTCACCCGCAGAATCACTCCCCCAACTCGGCCGCTTCGAGCAGCAAACGCTTCTTGAGGCCAAATTGCGTCGTCCCGGAGAGACCCGCTGCCTCCTAGAACGCAGCGAGGCGCTCAACCTCGGTGCTCAGTCGGGGGCCCTCGGCGAAGACCAAGGCCTTGTCGTGATCAATCGCCGCAACAAAGGAACACCCGAGCACCCGATCCTCATCCGCCGCGGCGACGAGTGGGGGTCCAATGGTGGCTTCGGCTCGTCTGGCCAATCCTGCGGCTCGACCCACGTCTCTGCCTCCAGCACCGCCGGGACATCCAGTGGACTCGTGACCATCGGGACAGCTTCGGGGCAGTGCGTGAAGAGTTGGGGCCGCCATCGTGAAAGCCCACTCGGATGTCGGTGATTACACAGCACTCAAAGACGACTCGCTAAGAGCCCGCGTCTTCACGGAGGGTTCGTTCGTCGCACTTGAGAGCCTCTGCAGCACGTTTCCAAGTACCACACTGTTCCTTGAATCTAAGTGCAAGCTGGCAGCGGAAGTGGCGGACACGCTCTTGTCGGCTACCACTTCCCCAGATACTCACGTCATCTGCTGGGTCCACTCGCTCTCGGGCACTGCGCCACGCGGCAATCGCTTTCGCGAGTGAGTCCGCTTCGGAGAGGCCAGGCGACCAAGCAGTGAGCAATACGGCAAGCCGCTGCAAGTCACGCAGATTACCCGCCAAAGGATGTGCCACTAATGCGTCAACCAGCACGTCATTCAGTGGCGGGTCGGGAGGCACCGTCGTTGTCGCGCGCATCTCGCGCCACACTCGCGCCCAATCGTCAACGATATCGTCCCGGCAGTCCCTGAGGGGAGGCACCATCACAATGAGATGGGTTAGCCGATCGAAGAGATCAGGGGCAAGGCGTTGAGCGAGTTCGGCGATCGGTATGTTGCTAGCACATACAATTTCGACATCAACGGACAGTTCCTTGTCACCACCCACCTGGCGATACCGCCGATGCCGATCCTGCAAGAATCTGATCAGCTTCCGCTGGACATTCATGGGAAGGTCCTGTACTTCATCCAGAAACAGAATGCCTCCGTCTGCGTTGCCGAGCAGCCCCTTGCGAGCCGAGTCGGCTCCTGTGAATGCACCCTTGACATGCCCAAACAGCTCACTTTCTGCCAACGTGGAATCTAGCGCACCGCATGGCACCGTGACCACGTTCGTGCGACGCTTGATGCTCGCCACTATGGTCTCGACCAGGCGAGTCTTGCCGGTTCCCCGTTCACCGAGCACGAGCAACGGGGCGCCTACCACGCCCGCATATCGCATGAGGTCTTCGAGCGCCCGACGCCGTGCCGTGGATTTTGCCTCGGGGTCATACTGCGCGACCGGCGCACGCACAGACGCAATCTCGCGAACCTCAGCGAGATACGTCGAGACTGGAAACTCGACCGGATCGATCCGGACCGGGCCATCTCGCCCTTCCCGCTGCGACGACCACAGTCGAGTGCCGCTCGGAAACGCGCCTCCGGCGTGCAGCACAAGCCATACGCTGTGCATGGCCGGCGTCCCCGGCGAGACATTCACATGCAGGTTGGTGACGGAGTGGAGCTGTGGAATGATTTGCTGAGTGATCGCCTCGTAGATCTGTGCATGGCTGCTAGGGTCACTGACCACCAATGTTCGAATGTCAACAGAAGGACCATTCCATTCTCGCCCGACGGTCACCGGCTCGGCCTGCCGGCAGAGATAGATCACCTTCCCGATGGGACAGCCCTTCGCCTTCAGGAGTTGGATGGAGTTTCGCAGCACGCCAATGCCGTGGTTTTTCGAGTGCCAAGTGAGCAATGTGCCAGTCATGGTGCTCATGACACTCATTCCTCAACCAAGATGGTCTTGATTCCGAGGCTGTCGGCCATCGCACGGGCCGCCTTCGCCTCTTCCGGCGTACCCGCCCCCAAGGCCCTCGAACCGTCGCGCAGGCGATAGACCCTCGTCCCCTCGGCGACGCGTCCATCCCCTCCCCTGGACCCCTTCGCTCGCTCCTCTCGCTTAGCGGTACTGGGCACCCGCGGAGCCTTCAGCACGTACTTGACCACCACCTGATGCGCCCACGTCATTCCTCGCCTCTCGACTTCCTGCCGAAGGCTGGCCTCCGAGAGCTTGGCCTCTTCAAGGCGATCAGCCGACGTAGCGGTGACGACATCGAGGCTGACTGGCTCGCTTGTCTTGATCATGATGATCGGCTCAGGCCTCTTGGGTATGGCATTGGATGGGAGCGGAACAACCTCCCCGCTAATGTCCCCCAGTTTCGCGGGCGCTTCCACTCGCCATGGCGAGTGCCTGGTCCATACTCGTAGTATCTCGTGTAGTTCCTCGGACTCGGCGCCGGCCAATCGCACGCCGAGCTCAAAGCCCTCATCGAGGCCGTGCTTCTGAAGGTTCGCCGACATGACTATGGCCTGATCGTCGCATACGATCGCCTTGGCGTGCAGCCATTTGAAGCAATACACCTTTGCCCCCGCTCTCTGCAGCTTGAGAAGCGCCGGAATGGAGGCGGCTCGATACCGGGCCAACACAGTCACCGGCATGCCTTCACCTGCCCTCTTGCAGAGCGCAAGGACGACTGGATGGTCTACATCCCAGCCGAAGCTCGACACCGTGATCGCCTGCCGCGCGGCTCCGATCATGTCTATTAGCGTGTCCCGGATTTCGCAGCGACCGCCCACCGTGGCTACGACCCGAGTTGCTGGCGACGGCAGCGGCACTTCACCAAGGGGTGCGACGCGGTCGAGTTGCCCTTTCCCAACCAGTTCTCTCTCCGCGCCTTCCCAAATCGCATAGCGCAGTAACGCGAACACCTCGCGCGTTTCGATCGCATTCAAGCGTACTGCAAGCTCCTCATTCCTCGTCAGGGCCTCGGTCGTCAGATTCGCCGTGAGCAAAATCCCGCGTGCCGCAGCGGTCGTCGGGTCAGCAAGCACGCACTTGGCGTGAAACGCCGGCGAAGAGCGGATCAGCATGCGCCCCGCAAATTCGTTGAGCATCTGCTTGTGAGATTCCGTGGTCCTCGTCTCGAAGTCGTCCTCGTCGCTGATATCCCGATCGAGCTTGGCCTCAGCTGCGATGAGGCCATACACACGACACCCACGAGCTGCGGCCTCGAGGAGTGACTTATGAATCTCAATATCCGAGAGGAGGAACGAACTGAAGACGACAATGTGCTGAGCCGCGTGGATAATCGCCAGTGCCTCGGTCAGCACCTCGCGATCAGTACCAGTTGCGGCCGCTCGCCAGTTGCTTCTGGCGGTTGGCCTGGCACCGACAGCTGGTGACGCGTTTCGAGCAAGCACTGGCGGCACCGGTCGGCTGCGTTGGTCGACGGTGTGCTCGATAGTCTGATCCCACATGGTCTGTACGCCCTGTTTCATAGGTTCCAATCTAGCGCTGCCTGCACCGCCCAATAGCCCTGAGTGCGAGTCCCATTCTGGGCATCAGTGGCCAACTGCCGCGCAAGCTCGTGTCTGCTCGGGATCTCCACATCCCATCCAGCGAACGCTGAACGCACACGCTGTGTCAAGCTCTCGAATACACGAGCTGTCTGAATTCCGCTGATTCGCGATATGATCTGATGCCTAGCCCACTCTATCGCATCGCCGTCTGAGGCCGGACACAGTCTGAGGTTTGGTACCTTCACATCACGGAATGAACCCGCTCCGTCGACATGGGGAGATGCGAACTCCAGCGTTGTACGCATGTTCAGACGCTCGTCTTCATTAGACGCCGCCGCGAATGGAATCATCAGCGCCTGCCGAGTGTCGTCCCAACTGCGATGAAGCCGCTTTGACGCCAGCAGCTCGTACCAGACCCTGTCGAGGGACGGAAGATCCTCCCGCTTGACGGGTTGATCGATCCGGTGCCGCCCGTTGATACTCCCGACGATGCGCAAACCGGGCTTCTCGCTTAAAGTCCAGCGCAGTTCCAACTCGTCGGTCGTGTTGATTTCGATTGCTGCGGCGGCGATGTCGTCGAAACGTGCAAGGTGGCCATCCATGAGCATCGGGGCCACTTGGCCGGAAGCCGCACCAACCCAGTCTGGCAGCTCTTCTGCACGAGTCCGAGGCTCATCCCGCCTTCTGTGCTCAACCCCATTCTGGGTCCCAGAGCGTGGCTTAACGCCGATTATCGGGAACTGCAAGAGGGGGTCGTCCGCAGTCCACAGCGACCACTCGCCCTTGTCTGGTTGAAGGACCTTGCCAGTCGCGGCAGCCGACACGCCCTGCTCAGTGAGTCCCTCGAAGTTATCTGTGACCAGATAGAGATCACGACAGATGAGCAGAAGGCGCTTTGCCACGGTGATCATGCCGGCACCGGATCCGAGCAGATGCTGGGCGAGCGACCGTGGATCCAGCGGTCGGTTAGCCTCGACCTCCTGCTTGGCCCAAACGAGCACGGGCGCCAGTTCAGCACGCGGCTCTTCGCGTGCGATGGTCGCGACAAGATCGAATCGCCGCAAAGGGACCTTGCGAGTAAGGACTATCTGGATGCTCATGATGCATGCCTCCCGTTACCGGGATTGAAGCGAAGTCCGTATTCAAGCGAGCGGGCGAGTCCACCCAAGACCGGCGAGCGGCACTTGGCCATGGCGTGGCGGTTCCCGACAACGACCAACTGATACCGTGCCCGAGTCACGGCGACGTTGATCCGGTTGGGGCTTTCGAGGAAGCTGGTGGGCCAGCCGTTGGCCACGGACAGGAACACGATGTCGGCCTCATGTCCCTGGAATCGGTCTACCGTGCATACGTGCGCCGACGCTGTGGCGGCGCCAGAGTGCTTCAGGACTGACTCCTGCATCGCGTGGCGTTCGCCGCTCAAACTGCGGACGGCCCCACGAAGCTCCCGCTCCTGTGCTCTGTAGAATGTCAAGACCGCGACTTCCCACAGTTTGCCATCGGCGCGTGGATTGCGGGCGGCCCAGGCTAGGAACTGCTTGAGTTCGTCCATGACGACCACGACCTCTTCTCTGCTGCGTCCGCTTGATCGGGTTTGGACGTCGAGCCAGACGGCACGCGAGGCGTAGCGTCGAGATCCTCCGTTCGGCCACTCTCGATTTGCGAGCATGTCGGGAGGGTCGATCAGGGCTTGCCCATGGTAAACGTGCTCCCGAGGAAACGTGGAGATCTCCGGGTGCATTCGTCTTTGGAAGGTCAACCGGGTATGACGCTCCGCGAGGACATTCTCGGGCAATCCCTCTGAGAGCGTCGTCGGGGTAATCGCGCCCTTGCGTCCGAACCCATACCGAAGGGACTCCAGAACCGATGGCAGCGCAATGCGCTGTATGTTCGTCACGTATTCGCTTACTTCGTCCGCCTTGATGCCCGTGCCCGCAACTGGCAGCAGGAGCTGCCGATCACGTCGGTATCGCTGGGCCGTGCTACTTTGGACCCCGTCTCGCTCGAATAGTCGCTGTTCATACTCCCGCGAGAGACGCCATGCGATCTCACTCTCCCAACTGCGGTCCTCATTCATCAAGCGGTCGCGGCCGTCCCAGAAGGCCTGTGCGCGACGTCGCACCCGGTCTACTCCTTCAAACGCCCCACGAACGACGGCGATGTCTGCTGGCCACTCAGGGAAGCGTGATGCGCCGTCGGGCGTGGCGAGGATCAGGGGAGCACCGTGGAGCGATGCCCAATCGGCGGCGTCTCCGTCAATCCACTGGACTCCATGCTCGACAGCTTGGGCGACGTACAGCTCATGCACGGCCGGGTCATCCGACACGACGACTGTGGGCTTCCACTGGCTTGGATCGTCGTCGCTTCGGTGGTTGTCAAAGACGTCGAGGCACGCGTGCCGTGCATCAGGGTTGGGCATTGCGGCTTGGACGCTCGCAGCAACATCGTCGTCTTCGACATACGGAGAGAGCTGAAGTGGATCACCAACCAGAACCCATCGTTTGGCGAGCAGGCCCGGCACCAAGAACTCCTGGAACGTCGTCTTGCTCGCTTCGTCGACGATCAGCACGTCAAAGGCCGCATCGACGCCCCGGCGCTCATCCCTCTGTGCCTTGATGTCAGGGTGCTGAAGAATTCCGATCGTTGTTCCGCAGACGAGGTTCGCGCACTCGAGCACGAGCCGTTCGATCATGGTGTCATTGCCACGAAGAGCACGAAGCATCTCCTCTTGGGCGGCGGTTCTACTTTGCTGCTGCTGCAGGTGCGTGGTGATCTGCAATCGTGTTGTCTGCTTGAACTCCTCCAGCCGGTACGGCCTGGCATTCACGGAGACGTTACGGCGGTCGCCGATTCGTACCGCTAGCAGATGGTCACGGAAGCGATGAGTATCGCTCTTCAGCCTTTCGAGAACATTGTCAACTGCGACGTGGGTCGAAGCACACAGCAGCACTCGCTTGCCACGCTCGACGAGCTGCATCACCAACTCACAGATGACCGTGGTCTTTCCAGAGCCGGGAGGACCCTCTAGGACTGCGAAATCAGGAGAGCCCAACGCTTGAAGAACGAACCGTCGCTGCTCCTCAATTCCTTCGATATCCCTGTCGAGGATGTACCACCGATCGATTGTGCATGGCGTGGGTTCGGGCCACTCGACGGTCGGGATCTCTCGCCCGCCGGGCCACACTCCATCTTTCGGACGGGCCGGCCCGAGAAGCCGGAGCAGCGGCAGGTTCTCGGGACGCGGCTCATCCCGTAGTTGGTGCATCGCCTGTATCTGGCGGTGGAGCGCGTACGTGTTGGGACGCAGCAAGATGTGCTCAAGCTCAGGCTCCCTCTCCAGAAGGAGGCGGCCGGAGTTCTCATCAACATCAAGAATGCCGATCCGACGTGACTCGTCGAACTGCGGTCGTTCTGATGGGGCGCCACTCAGTGGGGGCTCCGCTTCGTAAATCTCTCTGACCTGATCGGCAAAGAACTTCTTGGCGTCTTTCTCGAAGCGGTCGACGTTTCCCGTCGGAGCGAGCAGTTCCACCCACACACTACCGTCCCGCCGCTCATGCTCGTCTTCGTCACGCTGCCAGGATGCGCGGATCGCCGACTTGTCCTGGTGATTCCGAGCCAACTGCAGATACCGAACGAAGTCATAGATTCCACTTCGGGCGAACTTCTCGACGCGATCCACCGCCAGCGATGGGTCATGGGCTGCAAGTGCTTCGTACCAGAGGGATGCCATTGGGTCCTTTCCGGGCAAGATGCCGTGGCTGGCGACTGCTCCGGTTCGCCTAGTGCAAGGCTGGTGCCAAGTCTGGCGATGGGGTTCCGGTACGTAGAGGACAGACCTAGGTCGCCTCCATCGTACACAGATGACCCGCAGGCGGGTGAAACGACCCGAATCGGTCCGGGCCGTGATCCCACTGGACAGCCACTACAGCTTCCCAAGGCCGCACCCTGCTTCTGGCATGGCGGATGCAAGAGCCTCCACAACAAAGGAGCTGCAAATGCCAAACGCTTCGAAGCGGCCGTCAATCTCCGAGCTCAAGCTGACAAACCACTCCACTCTCCGTCAGCAACAGAGAGGGATTCTCGACGGGGTCATGGAGGCGGTGCTGGCCTTTGGAGACGTCTATCGCGCTGGCGACGGCTGCCTCGCCTACTTCCTCGGTGATCAGGCCGCCCGACGGCACGCCTTGCAGTTGCGCCGAGTCGCTGATCGAGCCCGAAATGTCGCGGTGGTTGTGTCAGGGGATGGCGCGGTCGTGACCGTGCAGCATGTGCCCAAGCCGAAGCGTCGCTGGCGCCGAGCGTAAACGGCGTGCTGGTATCGAGTTGCGACCGGTGTGGCTGCTCAACCCGTTATTGAGCAGGGATCAAGATAAACTGCACCACGACGCTCCGTAACCACGCCGCTGGCCATCCCGCGCTCGTGTGGACGTTCCCATAGGAATCGAGCCGTGCCGGCTTTGTCGCCCCGTGCACCACGACCGACTCCGCGGTTCGACACGGGCGGGCCATAGTCACGGGCGGCCTCGCAACGGATGCGGCCAATTCAAAGTGGGACTTTGAATTGACCGCCAGCAGCGCCGTCTCCACGCCCGCTCAAGGTCTCTGAAGCGGGCCAGAGACTCCACATATACGGATTATATTCGGTATTGGTGGTTCCGTCGCGGACGGGGGTGGCTTCAAATGTCAATTGTTTACGGGACGGTGGACGATTACGTTGTATCCACCACTATTCACGAAAAAGGCCGCTCCTCCGGGGTGGCTTTTGTTCGTTCTTGAGCTGATCGAAAAAAGAGTCGGCTGGCGCACCGCCACGACTATTTATCGCGGAGGATCTTGTCCATCTTCTTTCCCTTAGCCAGTTCGTCCACGAGCTTGTCGAGGTAGCGGGTCTGTCGCGTGAGCGGGGTTTCGATGTCCTCGATTCTGTAGCCGCAGATCGTGCCGGTGATCAGGTGCGCTTTCGGATTCAGCTTGGCGTCGTGGAAGAATTCTGCGAAGGTCGCTTTCTTGTCAATCTGCTTTTGAATCAGCTTGTCATCGAAGCCGGTCAGCCAGCTGATCACCTTGTGCAGCTCTTCTCTGGTCCGCCCCTTCTTCTCGACCTTCGCCACGTAATGCGGGTACACCGATGCGAAAGTCATCTTCGCGATCCGTTCGTCGTGCTCGGGCGTGGTCGTTGGCATGGCTTGGCCCCCGCTGGCGCGTGCACCGGCATCGTACCCGACCCGCAAGCACCGCCACCGGGTGACCGGGCGCGAGCGAGCGGCGACGTGGCGTGCGCCGACCACTCAGCCTTTTTGGAGCGGGAATCCGATCATGTGGACGCACCCGACGAGCGGGTAGTCGACGTGCAGGCGGTAGCCGCGGAAGTGCGCGGGGTTCCAGCCGACGCGCTCACAGATGTGCTCGAGCATCGGGATGTAGTTGGGGATCGCGGAGACCCGGAAGCGTTGGACGCCGTTACCGAGCGGGGTGATCGTGGTGTTGATGGGGACGAGATCGGGCGCGTAGCGCGGGTCGAGGAAGACGGGCAGCCCGTTGTACCCGGCGTGATAGATCGCGAGTTGCGGGTCGACGCCGGGGTAGACGTCCCAGTGGACCAGGACGTCGAAGACGAGGCGTCGCATAGGTTCCTCGACCCATTCAAAGAGCACGGAGTACTGCTTGCTGGTGCTCTTGCCCATGGACCGCGGGCGGTGCTCGGCGGCGACGACGTCCACGGCCGTGCGCAGTCCGACGCGCTCGCCCCCGAGCACGTACCGGATGACGTCGTTCTCCCGAACGATCTCGAGACAGTCCGAGAGCGAGGTGGTGGAGAAATCGCGGAGGATGATGTCGTGGCGCTCGTGGACGGGGTCGCCATCGATCGTGAGCACCGGGCCGCCGGCGGTGCTGCAACTGACGGTGCTGAGGGCGGGGCGCACGCCCGCGCGGAGTTTGCGGAAACCGAATCGCCCCATGGCGGTGATACGGTCGTACTTGCGCGCCTCGCCTTCGGTGGGCGGGCCTTGGGCCGGGTGGATGAGCACGCAGGTCATGCCGGTCTCCGCGGCGTAGCCGCGGATGTGGCTCATGCCCTTGAACACGGCCTGGCGGCTCGCCAGATCGAGCTTGTCGCGCACGTCGGGGAGCCAGGCGCTGATCATAGTGTCGAGCGCGCCCCGGTCGCCCGCTTCGGCGTTGATCAGACGCTCGAACCGGTCGATCGCCTCGCTCGCGGCGCGGAGGGCGGCGCCGTCCACCTCCAGCCGCTCGGCCGCCTTCAGCACCCGGCGGAGCGGCTCCGGCCCCGGAATCACGTGAGCGACGGCCATCGCGTCGGCGCTCTGCGTCGCTTTGAGTAGACGGCTGGTGAGCACCACGTTCACCCCGAGCGTCCGCGCAAGCTGCTGCGGGCGGTGGTGCGGCCCGCCCGGGAGCGCGTCGAGCACCACCCCCATGCGACCGGCGAGATCGCGCCCGATCTCGGCGACCTCGGCGTCCATGCGCGCAGGGACTCGGCGATGCTGCGGTTCGTTGGCTGGGCCGACCACGAGGGTTTAAATCTCCACACGGCCCCACGCGAGCGTTGGGCGGGGCGAACAGGGGGCGGTTGGCGCCAAACGACGAAAGGTCCAGTGTACCGATTCCCCGAACTCGCCCTCGGCGGCGCAAAAATTGGTGTCTGGATGCAATGGTGAGACGGGCGGGAAGCCCGCCTCACCTGGGGTGGTGCCTGCGATCCGGAGGGGCCGCCGAGCGTGGCACAGAGGGATGGATGACCAGCGCTCGGGCGACGTCCTCCGGGGGATGGGTCCGGCGGACCAGTCAGGCGGTGCGTTTCAGCAGCTCAGGCTCGGCGACGGCGGGCGGCGGCGAACCCGGCGAGCCCGAACAGCAAACCCGCACCCGGCGCGGGAATGAAAATAGCAAAGCCGCGGAACTCCCCGTTGAGTTGCCCGAGCCCGACGATCCAGCCCGTGTCGCTGATGCCCTGGGCGCGTTCGAGGACCCAGCCGGAGTCGGGGTCGATGAAGTCGTTGAGGTCCTCCATGACGCCGTCGCGCCAGAGGAAGGCGCGGTTCTGCCCGAGATCGTTGCTTGAGGTCCCGACGACCCAGTCGTCGTTGTTGATCCCGAGGGCGCTGCTGAAGTCGCCGCCCAGGGTGCCGAGGTTTTGCATGCCGTCTTCGGTGAGGATGAAGGCGCGGGTGCTGAAGAAAAGATTGGTGTCGGAGTATCCGACGACATGCCCCTTGTCGTTGATGTCCCAGGCTTCGACGTAGGAGTTGTCGTCGCCGAGCGTGCCGATGTCGGTCGCGAGGTTGTTGGAGGTCTGGTAGACAAAGCCGCGCCAGGGCTGTTCGAAGCCGAGGTTGCTCTGGTAGTAGCCGGTCATCTGCCCGTTGTTATTGATGTAGTACCCCGCGGAGAAGCCGGCACCGGTGCCGGAGACCTGCGGGACGCTGATGACCGGGGCGGTGTTGTCTCGATCCCAAATAAAGGCTTGGAAGCCGTTGGGACCGGCGACCTGCGCCGAGCCGGAGATCTGCCCGTGGTCGTTGATGCCGTGGGCCTCGGTGAAGTGGTTGGGATTGCCCGAGGCGGGCTCGAGCAGGGTGAGGCTGCCGGCGTTCCAGTAGAAGCCGCGCTGGGTGGTGCCCGGGGTGCTGTTGATGAAGCCAACGATCTCGCCGTTGTTGTTGATGGCGTTGGCGTTGCCCTGCGTGCCGGGGAAGGGGTTGAGGTTGGTGACAACGCCGTTCTCCCAGAGGATGGGCTGGAAGAGTCCTTGAGCGTTGCGAGCGCTCCCGACGACCTGCCCGGCGTTGTTGACCCCGAGCGCGGTGCTCCGGTCGCCGCCGAGGGTGGGGATCTCATGGACCGTGAACTGCGCGAGAGCCTGCCCCGACGCGAGGGCGAACGTGCCCCCTGCGAGAACGGCGGCCCAGCGCGCCCGACGGCGTTTCACCTGTGCGTGTGCCTCGATCATCTTCTCTCCTTGCATGAGGGCGCGGGCCCCGGTGTTGGATGCGCCGGCGATCGCTCGTTCAGCATGCCGGCCCATGGGACGCTCGCAGCGGAAAGCCGCGGGCGGAAATGCGTGAAAACGCATCCTAACCAGAACAGCCTCATAGCACAATGATTTTCTCAGAAAATCAACATGCAAACTCGGCATGCACTTTGTACCCGAGTATATACAGAACAAAACGGCCACTATGGCGTCCCATGTGCCGCCAGTCGCCCCCTCGGCCCACCAAGTTGAGCGCAGGGCCACGACACGCAATCGTGACAGCCCCCGACCAGTCCTGTGCCCACGCTTCCTGACCCGCTCTGCTACACTCCGCCCGTCATCGGTGCCCGCGTCCGGGTTCAACAGCTGGCCCCGCGGGTGAAAAGGGAAGTGTGGTGAGGTCGGCCCGCGAGGGCTTGCCGATTCCACCGCGGACGCGCCGCCGTGAGGGGTGTTTTCGCTGATCCCCGTCCGAGTGGATCCGCTCGGCTCTTTCAGGAGCACGCCGAGCGAACCCGCTCGCGACGTGTGCGCCACTGCCCCAAGCCGCCACTCGCGGCTGCCGGGTGGGAAGGCCGGATCCGCGAGCAAACCCCGAGCCGGAAGACCTGCCGTTGATGCCGGCCCTGTCGCGTGGCGCGACGGGATCTTCCGGCGCATGGCCGCTCTCGCGAGCCGATCCATCCGGATCGGCATGGAGCGCCGGCAGGATCTGCCGCGCGCTCCCCGCGGCATGTTCTCCCGGCATACGTCTCCAGACCTCTCGCGATCGGCGCCTCGGCACGGGAGCCACGCCGCGCGATCACCGCGCGCGGCACTTCTCCAAGGACGGAGCACTCCCCCGCATGGACGCGCAAACCCAAAGCCGGGCACGACTCACGATGCACGCGATCAAGCAGCACAGCCGACTGCTCGCCGACTTGCTCGACGCCGCAGCGGTCGATCTCTCTCCCGAATGCACCCGGTGGAGCGCGGTCAGCGACCCTCGACGCTGGCTCGCGCCCTCGCTCGCGTCGGGCGATCACGCGCGCGCCGCCCGACGCGTGGCCGTGCTCGATCTCGCCTCCCGCTACGCCGACGCCGCCCATGACCTCGAACGGTTCATCCGCGAGGGCGCCGCCGGGCACGATTGCGACGCGAAAGCCGCGTTGCGCGACGACTGCCTCGCCCTCGCCGACGAGCTGATCGCCTCGCTCGCCGACTGGATCGCCGACGACGATCGCGCAGCCGGCGCACCGAAGCGCGAGCCAGCGCTCTTCCCGCAGTACGTCCCCCGCGCGGTGCCCAAGCCCGCGTCGACACCCGAGCTCTCGCCCAGACCCCGAGGAGTCGCATCGTGAAAACCGCGTTGTTCATGCTCTGCGTCGCGCTCGTCGCGCAGTTCGCTCTCGCGCAGCCGACCGCCTCGCTCGCCGAGTGGCCCTCGCTCGGCGGCGACGACGCCAACACGGGCATCCGGCGCACCGAGATCGCCCCGTTCGGGCAGCCGCGATGGGTGCTGAGTCAGACCGCCTCCGGCGACCCGATTCAGTTCGTCGGCCCCGCCGGCGTCGCCGCCACCACGCTCCCCCACCCCCGCGTCTTCACCGCC